>Ga0307478_10001148_pt1 | contig 23983 bp, 22 predicted proteins | sample atmos_gasesECM4C_2_FD_203713 | JGI IMG/M metagenome (GOLD analysis project Ga0307478, IMG submission 203713) | Hardwood forest soil microbial communities from Morgan-Monroe State Forest, Indiana, United States - atmos_gasesECM4C_05 | ecosystem: Environmental > Terrestrial > Soil > Temperate...
CATGGAAGGCCGCGATATTGGAACCAAGGTTTTCCCAGACGCCGACCTGAAGATCTTTCTTGACGCCGATCCGGTGGTGCGCGAGCAGCGCCGCATGCAACAGCAAAAAATTAAAGGCGATGTGGCCGCCAGCGTTGCTGCAGAGCTCCGCGAGCGCGATCATCGCGACCGTACGCGAGCGAGCTCGCCGCTGGTGGCAGCTCACGACGCAGTCGTAATCGACTCGACATCTCTAAGCGAGGATGAGGTGTTGGCGCGGGTAGAAGAGTTGGTAAGCACGAAGCTGGGGTGAGGCAAGCTTCAAAGTTTCGAAACCCAGGTTTCAAGGTTTCAACGTTTCAAGGTTTAAGGGATTTCGAAAATCACCGCTCACACGGTCGGCGCTTCACTTTGCCACCTTGAAACCTGGCCACCTTGAAACCTGGCTTGCAACCTTGCCAACTTGAAACCTGGGTTGTTCAGTTGTCCGTTGGCTGAACCTTCTCTTTTGGGGCCGGCAGCGTTTTGGTCGGCTTGGGGGGCCTGGGGGGCTCCGGCGGCCGTGGAGGCTGCGCGCTCGCTCTGCGAATTTCGATGCCGTCGTGTTGATTGTTCAGCACGATGTGCGACGTTCCGCTGCCCACGCTTCCGGTCGCTCTCGATTCGTGCTCGCTGTTGTTGACATTCAATTCCGGAAACTCCGACTGAATCTCGCCATCCCGGGTTCTCGCATCCAGGCGGAAGCTCGCTTTATCCGGAAGATTCAGCTGCAGGTCGCCGTTGCGATTATCGATCTGTACATTGCCTAGAGTCTTCATTCCGACTTCAACAGTCCCGTTATCGTCCTGCACGCGGACATCTCCGGCCACATCATCCAGCCGGATGTTCTTCGAACGAGTGGTTAAATGCAGCGGGCCAGTGATCTCTTCTGCGTGAAGTTCGTCGGAATCCAGATCAAGAGAGCCCTCGATGCGAGCAAACTCCATGTCCGTACGCGATGATCGAAAGCTCACAGTCTGCGCGATTCGAGCCAGCTTCACGCTCTCCTGAAACTCACCATCAAGCGCTGCTGCGCCTTTTACATCGGCGATCGAGACCTCGTTCATCCGACCTTCCACATGCACATCGCCCCTGATTTGCTCGACTCGCACCGAGCCCTTTTCCTGGCTGACTTTCACGTTGCCGTTGACATCCTCCACGGAGGTATCGGCGTGTTGGTTGGACACGTCAATGTTCCCGTCACGGCCGACCACGCTCACGTCGCCGCGCCGCGCAACGACGGTAACCGGCACGTTTCGCGGCAGTGAGATGTCGAGGTCGGTCTCCACGGGGTGATCTCCCGCCCCTTCCACTTTCGCTTCCAGCGTCACCAGCCCGCCAATCGCCGTGATCGTCGGTTTGGTTTGGCTATTGTATTTGTCGGCGTCTTCTTTCTTCTCCGCACCAATGCGCTTGCGTACGACTACGTTTATCTGCTTGTCGTCAGAGGCATGCACGCTGACTGCGCCGTGGTTGTCAATTACCTTCAAACTCGCGCCGGCGGGAAAATCCTGCGCCAGGTGATCGTCATAGTTGAAGGTCTCGCCGAAGATGTTGGAAAAGTCGTTGTCGTCGATGTTGATCTGATCGCGCAGTTCCGACCAGTGGAAGCGTTCGACATGAGTTGCGATCAGGCCGAAAACGACGATCATGACGGCCAAGAGGACTCCACCCGCACCGATTCCAGGCGCGCGCGTCCCTTCGCGGAGAGCTCGTTGATGCTCGATCAGTTTGATGATGCCCCACAAGATCAGGAGCGCTCCCCAGTAGTTCGCAAACAGGTGCCCCAGCCGTGCCCAAGACACGAGATGCATGTTGCCCAGCAGAAAAACTACGCCAAGCACAATCAACACAATTGGACCGGCCATCGACCGGTGCCGCCGAGGCGGCAAAGGGGCAACTGGCGGCGCTCCCGGAGGTGTTGTAGCAGGGCTAGACATTTTTCACCTCGCTTGAAGACGCAGGCTGTTCCGGCGCCTGCGTCGGCGGCGTCGCTGGATTACTGCTAAGCGGCACACCCGGCGGTAGCACCCCGGTATGCCCTTCAGACGAAGCATTGCTTTGAACCAGTTTGACAACGCCAATTACCAGCAGGATGGCGGGCCAGGTTCGGCCGAATGATACCCGTGTAGCCGAATCGAGCAGGAAGAGCACGCCTAGTGTGGTGATTATCGCGGGCGCCATCAGCCGGCGCGTACGGCAGCGTTCGCATTGGCATCGGGCGATCGCGCCGCCAATCAGGCCCCACTGCCTGGCGAACATCCAGACCCCGAAGAAAATCAGAATGAGCGGCCAGAAACGATCGAGCCCGAACTCAAAGAGCCCAGCTGTATGCAGCAGGAAAAGCACACCCAGACCGATGAGGATCGCGGCTCCGGCGGGGATCTTGGTGCCTTCGAATTTCTCCCCTGCTCCAAACGCCTGCGCCAAGCCGAATGGATCCGGGGCAGGCTGTCCCATCTGGATGGCCTTCGCGCTCCGAACCGCGTCGATGATCTGGTAGATGTAGAAGAATCCGATCCCCAGCCCCAACAGCGTGTGCATATACCACGGAACATCGGAACTGACGCCAATGATTAGCAGCACCATCACCACCAGATGCGCCAGTCCTTTCGCATACTGTGAGCAGTAAACCGCCCCGACTCCAAACGGAAAGAAGCCAGCAAGAATGCCCGCCACCGCGGGATTCGGACCCGACGTCGGTCCTGGCGGGACTTTCATTACCAGTCCCTGATCCATTACTTGCTGGTATGGAGCCTGGGGCGGCGGCACGATAGCCGCCGCGGGAGCAGTCCCCTCCATGCGCGCGGCCAGGCAGGATTCGCAATAAATCACTCCGCGAACGTCGCGGGTACAGTTTTGACAAAGTGGCTTGCCGCATGTGCGGCAGAAGGCCACTGCAGCAACATCGTTGTGCGTGGCGCAGTTCATACCAACCTCCTGTACGTGGTCACCGACACTACAGGCAGATCGCAACTTTTGAGACATGGACCCACATGAGCGCTGGCCAGAACCAGATGGTTTTCGGTCTGGCTGTAATTGCGCTCCTGCTTCTGCTCGGGCTGTTGTGTTGTGTCGTTCCTTTCATTGATTTGTTTGCCGGGCCGGTTTTGTTTCCTTCCGGGCTCAGCGGGTTCCGCGTTGCGCTTGATTCTACGCACCGCCGCCTGCAATTCATAAACGACCCGCACATTCTCGTAGTAATGCACCACGCGCGCTTGGGTCGCGTAGTACGTATGTCGAATCGCGGTCGGCCGCAAGCTGATCTGGCGGAGATCAGCAGGCTTCACTCCGGCTACCGTCAGGCCCACCGACAGCGCAAAGAATGCCATGCCAAACGACATGGCAAATCGTGGCTGCCGGACCGTCGCCCAGATCGGCTCGAGATATCCGGAGATTGTGGCCTGCACGTGCTCGAGCCAGGAAACTCGTGGCTGAGGAACTCGCGCCGTCACTCGCAGGCGGTGGGTGTCAACGCCCGTTGTTGATGCCAGGATATTTGCAACCAGGTTGGCTGGAGGCTCCACCTCCGTGAGACCCTTCAGCCAGTTGCGCCCCGCTTCGACCTCAACGAGTAGCGGGCCGCACGCCTTGCAACTACCTGCGTGCGCCTGGAAGCGCTCGAGTTCGGTCCCGTTCAGGACACCGTCGAGGGCATCCGTGAGCAGGGCGTCGAACTCGTTGCACTGCATTCCGTTATTGGTGTGCTCTGGCATCACATCACCTGCCTATAGGTACGTTGTAGAAGGCGTCCAAGTTCCGCCCGCCCTCGATTTATTCGTGATTTCACCGTGCCCTCCGGAACCTTCAAAACCGTGGCAATTTCCCTGTAGTCCATATCCTGTAAGTCCCTTAGAATCACTGCTTCCCGGAGTTCCGGGGAAAGCTTGGCCAACGCCGCATGGACGGTCTCGCTGACTTCCCGGTGGCGTACGTGGGTGTCCGGGGGTGCCGATTGGTCCTGAATGTGCTCACTAAGCGGCTGGGCGTCCTCATGCTCCGACGCCGTCGAATCGATCGAATCGGTCATGCGGTCCTGCTTGGTCTTGCGGAAATGATCCACCAACAGGTTGCGCGTGATGGTCGTAACCCAAGTCACGAACGCGCCTTTGGAAGGGTCGTAACTCGAAAGCGTCCGGTACATCTTGATGAAAACCTCCTGGGTGAGGTCTTCGGCATCGTCGCCCGATCCGGCAAATCGATAGCAAATGTTATAGATCCGCCGGTTGTAGGTCTGCACGATTTCTTCCCAGGCAGCGGAGTCGCCGGCAATACAACGCCGGACCAGCATCGCCACTACCTGGACATCTTCCACTTACGCTCCCCGGAAAAAGGTCTTCTTCAGACTGAAACGATGGCTTGGACGACTGAGACCGCCCCAAGCCTCACAAGACAATACGTCGTTGTAGCACTTGAAGTTCGCCTGCGACGTCGCTACCTGGGATTGAAACAGGGAATTGTAGCAGTGAGCATGGCTGGCAATTAGGGGGCATCTGCTAGCATGGGGTTGGGTCGAAATGCCTTTTCGGAGGTGTTTATGATTCCCCTTCCAATCGCGGCATCAACTGTCCTGACCTGGTCGAAAATTCCTCACAGTCGAGACTACGAACTGACGAGGAACGGCGAGATCGTCGGCACTCTGCGCCGGCCGAGTATCTGGTCGTCCAAATCCATTGCCGCAGCACAAAATCGGGAGTGGATCTTCCGCCGGGGCTGGTCTGGCGGGACCGGTATCGAGATCCTCGATTCCCCCTCCGAGCGGCGTGTCGCCACCTTCAAATCCGGCTGGACCGCGCGTGGCGTTTTGACGCTCGCCGACGGTCAGACTTTTCATATGGAGTGCAAAGGATGGTGGCATCCCGTGTGGAGTGTCGTCGGACAAGACCATCAGCCCGTTTTGCGAATCCATCGACGTGAGAAAACTGTGGAACTCGCGAATGTGAGCGGATTTTCAGCCGAACGACTCTCGCTGCTCACGATGTTTGCCTGGTATCGCATCCTGCAGGCCGAAGAAGATGCCGCCGCCACGGCCTTCATGGCCGCCTCCTGAAAGAACAGTCGAGGCATTAGCCGACTTGCGACGGGTAAAGTCACTCCGGGAATTTCAGAAACAATTCGTATCAGGGCACGCCTTGAAAGCGTGCCGAACGGGCAAGCAATGAGGTTCGGCTTTAGCCGCTGAAGGGCAACCCTCGGGGGACCGCCGCTTACTCGCTGGTGAAATAATCTACTGTCACCGGATTCTCAAACAGCGAATAATCGCGCGTCACTACCGTAATTCCACTCTCGGTCACGAAATACCGCTGCCGATCGGCCTCGGCGTCGTATCCGATGATCGTCCCCTCGGGCAGGTGAACGTCGCGGTCGATGATGGCGCGCCGGACCCGGCAGCGCCGGCCGACGCTAACATGCGAGAACAGGATGCACTGGTCGACCTCGGAATACGAGTTCACGCGTACGTCAGGTGACAACACGGATTTCTCCACCCTGCCGCCGGAAACAATGCAGCCATTTGACACGATCGAATCCAGAGCGGTGCCCGTGCGTCCAGCTTCCGCAAACACAAATTTTGCCGGCGGATACTGCCGCTGATGCGTACGGATCGGCCAGTGCTCGTCATACAGGTTGAATACCGGCGACACCGAGACCACGTCCATGTTGGCCTCGTAATACGCCTCGAGCGTGCCCACGTCCCGCCAGTACAACGCTTCTTTCTTGTTCTCATCGACAAAATCGTAAGCGAATACGCGGTAGTCGTCGACCATCTTGGGCAGAATGTCTTTGCCGAAATCATGGCTCGACTGCGGATTCTCGGCGTCTTTCAATAACACCGGAATCAGAACGTCGGCATTAAACAAATAGACGCCCATCGATCCAGCGACTTTCTCAGGATTCCCCGGATAACGCAGCTTGGTCACCTTCGGTTTCTCTTCGAACCCGTTAATGCGCCCGTCTTTGTCTACGTCGACAACGCCGAATTGATATGTCTGTGAGGGATCGATCTGAATTGTGGCGAGGGTGATGTCGGATGCCGAGTCCAGATGCTGCTTCATCATCTTGCCGTAATCCATTTTGTAAATGTGATCGCCCGACAGGATGAGCACGTGCTTCGGCTGCTCCGACCCGATCGAATAAATGTTCTGATACACCGCATCTGCCGTGCCCTGATACCACTGGTCGCTCACCCGCTTCATCGGAGGCAGCACTTCAATAAACTCGCCCACTTCCCGCCCCAGAATGTTCCAGCCTTCGCGGATGTGGCGGTTCAGCGAGAGCGCTTTGTATTGCGTCAAGATATAGACGCGGCGCAGATCAGAGTTCAGGCAGTTCGAAAGGGTGACGTCGATAATTCGATAGATTCCGCCGAAGGTGACCGCGGGCTTGGCCCGGTCTCGAGTGAGAGGATATAGGCGCTCTCCAGCGCCGCCTGCCAAGAGAACCCCAAGAGTATCTTTCATAACTTCCCCTCAGATTCCGTCCCCGGGCGACAACCCACCGGAATCCTCTCTTTCCACGGCAGATGTGAAAAGAAAACAGTAGATGGTAGCACAGGGCGCAAGGTTGTCGGACAGCGCGCGATTGGAGCTTTTATAATGCTCCGCTGACGAAGGCAACCTGCAGCCGCAGGGGAAGACAGCCCATATGCGTTCCGAAAGCGGGGAGAACTCGCGGCCTGAAAAAGCGCTGGGGATGACGCAGATCATCACCCGCCGGGACTTTCTCAATGCTGCTCTGCTGGCTTCTGGTGGCCTGCTTCTGACTCCTGCCTCGCCCCTCGAACTGCTCCAGGGGAACGCGAAGAGCATGGAAGATGACTGGACCGGCTACGGCGGTATTGGCGATTACGCCACTTCCAACGGCAACACCACAGCGATCCTTGAGGCTGGACATCAAATCCGCGATGGAGCCTTCGAGTCTCTTCCCGAGAACGTAGTCGAAACTGGAGAAATCTACGATTGCGTGGTGGTGGGCGGCGGCATCAGCGGCCTGGCCGCGGCGCTCATCTTCCAACGTCACGCTGGCCCGGGCAAAACCTGCCTCGTACTCGACAATCATCCCATCTTCGGCGGCGAAGCCAAGCGCAACGAATTTCTGGTCGACGGGCACCGCCTGACCGCCCATCAAGGCTCAGCGTTCTACCCGATTCCTTTGCCCCACAGTTTCATTGCGCGATTCTACGAATCCATTGGCCTGAAGACCCCGCGACTTGAATACCAGAAGTGGTCCGGAGCCAGTCCTGAGATGCCGCTCAGCCGTACTCCCTACCTCGGTTTTGCCCCGTACGGCCTGTACTTTGGCGCGAAGTTCGGCCATCCAGAAGGACTGTGGCTGACCGATCCGCAAGCCAGGAAGTTAGAGGGCGCTCCGATTTCCGCCCGAGCGCGCGAAGATTTGCTGAAGTTCCAGTCGGCAGGCGATGCGAGACCCGACGCGCCGAAGTATCCCGGCGACACAATCTCACGCAGGCTCGACGCAATCACGCTTGAAGACCACATGATCGAGCGCCACGGCATCCGCCGCGAGACCATCCGCGAATTCCTTTCCCCCATCGAAGGCGGAGGATACGGCTTGGGCCCGGATGCGCTCTCCGGCTATACCGCGTACGCCGCCGACATGCTTCATCCTCTCGACATCAGCGACGAAACCGGACAACAGATGTTCCCCGACGGCAACGGCGGCCTGGCGCGCCTGATCGTGAAAACCTTGATCCCGGAATCCATCGCCGGCGAGCCGTCATTGCAAGATGTTTGCCGCAACGTGGTGAACTTCGACGCAATCGATCGCCGCGGCATGCCCGCTCGTCTCCGCCTGGATTCCACTGCGGTATGGGTGAAACACGAAGGCGATCCGGCCAAGGCAGATTCCGTCTCGATTGTCTACACCCGCGCGGGCAAGGTTTTCCGCGTAAAGGCGCGTTCTGTCGTAATGGCCGGCGGCAGCTGGACGACCAAGCACGTCGTTCGCGACCTTCCCTCACGTCACAAAGCTGCATACGCCAAGTTCTATCGTGCGCCCTGCATGATGGCGAACATCGCGGTGCGGAACTGGCGCTTCCTTTACAAGATGGGCATTTCCGGTTGCCAGTGGTTTGAAGGCTTGGGGAACTATATCCAGGTTCGGAAGCTCGCCATTTGCGGCGCCGACTCGCCCACGATTTCTCCTGATTCGCCGACTGTGCTTAGTCTGAAAGTTCTCTACTCGTACCCGGGCAAGTCCACCGAGGAGCAAGGGCACCTGGGACGGGCGGAAATGATCTCTACACCCTTCCGCGAGTATGAACGGCAGATCCGTGAGCAATTTACAGCCATGTTCGCCCGCTCTGGATTCGACGCCGCGCGCGACATTTCCGGAATCATCCTCAACCGGTGGGGACACGCCTACCTTAGCCCGGCTCCGGGATTTTTCTTCGGCAAGGATGGGAAACCGGCCCCGGGCGATGTTCTGCGCTCCGCCCCATTCGGACGCATCGCCTTCGCCAACACAGATTTGTCAGGGGTCGCCGACCACCGGTCGTCGATCATCGAAGCAGACCGAGCCGTGGGGCAGTTGCTGGACCAGGTTTTAACTGCGTAACCGGACTTGCGAGAGGGTTCCGCGGCGATTCTTATTTTTCTTTGTCGTGCTTGTCTTCGTCAATCTTGATGCGCAACGACTTGAGGAACTTCAGATCCTGGTCACTGACTTTGAACTCGGGATTGGTCGACAGTGTAGTGATGAGCGACGTCTTGTCTGAGGACTTCTCCCCCTGCTTGCTCACTCCGATCGTAGCTTCGAGGACTAGAAAGATGTCGTATCCCCCGTCTTTAATGCGGGCTACGACTTCCGAAATCTGTTCCGAGTCCGAAAGTGATTCGTTAATTGCGTCGCCGAGCTCTTTCATCAGTTGCTTGAGTTGCGGATCCACTTGGTCCCCCTCGCTAAGCTCACCTTACCACGACCTGCCGTCAGGCGCGAACAGCCCGCACATCGAGGTATTCGCCGTCCACCTGCGTCGTTCCATCCTTCGCCATATTGTGTTCTGTCCAATGGGCTTCCAGTAGCAATGCGAACGCTTCCTGTCCCGCCGCATCCAGTCTCAAGAACGCCGTCCTGGTGGGCCCAAAGTGCTGCCGGAAGAATCCTACAACCTCTTTCGGAGTAAACGGATAGGCAAACCGCGCCATCTGCCGCGTGCATGTCACCTGCGACGTGCCCTGCGCCAATCGCTGCCGCACCACACCCTCGTCTCCCCACAGCACAGGGGCCGGCATCGGAGGCGGCGGCACCATCTTTGCCGTCACCTGGAACGACTTGCCGACAAATCCTTCCGGAGTCCAATTCGCCATCGCGATCCTCCCACCCGGCTTACACACCCGGATGAGCTCGGCCGCCACTTGATCCGGCTGCGGAGCAAACATCGCGCCAAACATCGTTAACACCACGTCAAACGAATGATCCGCGAACGGAAGATCTTCGGCGTCCCCTTCTTGGAACTGGATCTCCACCTGCTCGGCAACGGCGCGTTTCCTGGCTTGCTCGAGCAAATTCGTCGCGATATCCACGCCAGTGACCGATGCGCCCACTTTCGCGGCGGGAATCGCCGTATTCCCGGTCCCACAAGCGACATCGAGCACCTTCGCTCCAGGCGCAATCCCAATTCGTCCGACAAAACTGTCAGCTTCGCGCGCGGTGAAATTTGCAATCTGTCCGAAATCCCCTGCCATCCAGGTGGATTTCATCCGAGATTTGAGTTCCGCAAGATCAGGTGTAATAGTTTGCATGCTGTCATAGTTTGATGCGCGCTGGCGCCGAAGCGGTAGTACGAAGAGCGGATGCTGCTGGGACCGGTCCTCGCTCGCAAGCGTTCGGGTATTTTAGCGCTCAGGGCTGTTAAAATCGAGATCGTGAGCAAAGTCTCGGCCTTGCGAAAGCTGGGGGTCGTCGCGCGGGTTGCGCGCGACCAGGCGGGCCGCAGCCGCACCCTCAGTGCCATTCTGAGCGCCATTCGCACCACGCTGCGCTCGTTCACGCACGCCGCGCACCAGCTTTGGCTCGAGGTCACTGGCACTCTGTTCCTGGCGATCGCCGCCTTCGGCGCCGTCGCCTTCGTTCGTGAATACATGAAGTACGAAGCTGGACGCACCACCGGCGGACGGGTCGCGGTAGCGGTCGCCTTCACCATCACCTTCGCGTGGTTCGGGCTCACATCGTTCTGGAAAGTTCGCAGAAAGAGCCCGCGATCGTAATTTCCGACTGTCGCTCACCGACTTTTTCGGGAGAAGCCCGATGACAGAAAAACTGAAGACCCACCCGGACGTTTCAAGAGAGATCGAAACCTCCTCCCACATCCCGGTCAATCCGCTCTACACGCCCGCCGACCTCAAAGGTTCCGACTACGAAAGCGAAGTTGGATATCCCGGGGAATATCCCTACACACGTGGCGTGCAGGCTACCATGTACCGCGGCCGCCTCTGGACCATGCGCCAGTACGCCGGCATGGGTGACGCCGAAGAATCGAACAAGCGCTACAAATATTTGCTCGCCAACGGCACCACTGGATTGTCGGTCGCCTTTGACCTGCCTACGCAAATCGGAATGGACTCGGACCATCCACTCGCGGCCGGAGAGGTTGGCAAGGTCGGCGTCGCCATCGATTCGATCGAAGACATGCAGCGCCTGTTCGACGGCATTGATCTGACAAAGATTTCTACTTCGATGACCATCAATGCAACAGGATCCATCCTGTTGGCGCTCTACGTCGCCGTCGCCCGCCGTCAAGGCGCGGACATTCGCAAACTTTCCGGCACTGTACAGAACGACGTGCTCAAGGAATACATAGCGCGCGGCACTTACATCTATCCCCCGCATCAGGCCATGCGCGTCATCACCGATATGTTTGCGTGGGCCAACGAAAACGTGCCCGACTGGAACACGATCTCCATCTCCGGCTACCACATGCGTGAAGCTGGATCGACCGCCGTGCAAGAAGTCGCTTTCACTCTAGCCAACGGCATGGCCTACGTCGAGGCGGCGATCAAGGCTGGCCTGGATGTCGACAAGTTCGCGCCGCGCCTGTCGTTTTTCTTCAACGCGCACAGCAATTTTCTGGAAGAGGTCGCGAAATTCCGCGCTGCCCGCCGCATGTGGGCTCGTATCATGCGCGAACATTTCAAAGGGAAAAACCCGCGCTCGTGGATGTTGCGCTTTCACACTCAGACCGCCGGATCGACGCTCACTGCGCAGCAGCCGGAAAATAACATTGTCCGCACCGCGATCCAGGCGCTGGCCGCCGTGCTTGGCGGCACACAGTCGCTGCATACGAATTCTTTCGACGAGGCGCTGGCCCTGCCGACCGAGCAGGCGGCGCGGATTGCATTGCGCACACAGCAAGTCATCGCCTACGAATCCGGCGCTCCGCAAACGATTGATCCGCTCGCTGGGTCCTACTACGTTGAAGCTCTGACCAACGAAATCGAGAAACGCGCAGCCGAGTACCTGGGCAAAATCGAAGTGCTTGGTGGGATGCTCAAAGCCATCGAGCGCGGCTTCGTGCAGCAGGAAATCCAAAACGCCGCCTACGAATATCAGCAGAAAGTCGACAGCCAGGAAGCCATCGTGGTTGGCGTAAACCGCTTCGAGGTGGAAGAGGAGAAACCCATTCCGATCCAGCGAATCGATCCCGCGCTGGAACCGAAGCAGGTCGGACGCGTCCGAGCGCTCCGGGCGAAGCGGGATCCCGGCCCATGGAAGGCTGCGTTGACCGGTGTCGAAGATGCAGCGCGATCGGGCGCGAATATCATGCCACGCATTCTCACGGCGGTCGAAGCCTGCGCAACCGTCGGCGAAATCTCAGACGCCATGCGGCGCGTCTTCGGAGAATACAAGGAAGCCGTCGTGATCTGACGTCGCACCTTTCTGCAGCCAGTACGGTTTCACCACTTTTTAAAGATCACAGCAACGGCTGCCACGATCATGGCGAACCCAGCAACGTAGTTCCAGCGGAGCGGCTGGCGCAAATAGAACACGGAAAAGACTGAGAAAACCGTGAGTGTGATCACCTCCTGGATCGTCTTGAGTTGTGCTGCGGTGAACTCGTAGGAGCCAATCCGGTTCGCGGGCACCTGGAAGCAGTATTCAAAGAAGGCGATCAGCCAGCTCACAACGATGACTTTGTAGAGCGGAACGTCACGGTACTTGAGATGTCCGTACCAGGCGAAGGTCATGAAGATGTTGGAAATGGTAAGCAGCGCGATCGTCCTCATGGGGCGAAAGTGTCCTTTCAGATTTGGCGTTGGTGTTCACAACCTATTCGGCGGCGGACGTTTTATCTAACCTTTACTGCGGCTCGGCACTGATGGTCCACGGCGACTCCCTGTCCGAGCGAACTGCCCGCCATGCAGATGCTCTTTCTCGCAATTGCGTTTACAATTTCGTTCCGGCAACCGGCCATCGAGAATTTCTCCTGTCATCTAGAGATCCGATTTCTGTCGCCGTGGTGGGCGTTGGCGTTTTCGGACGCAATCATGCCCGAGTTTACAGGGAACTGGAACAACAGGGCGAAGCAGTCCGGCTGCTGGGCGTAGTTGATTCCGACGTAAACCGCGCCGATGCCGTGGCGCGCGAGTTTGCCTGCAAGGCGTTCGGCTCAGTCGAACAATTGTTGACCACACACAGCGAGGTGCAAGCCGCATCCGTCGCCGCGCCCACCATGCATCATCTTGCCGTCGCTCGCGACCTGATGAAAGCGGGAGTGGATGTGCTGATCGAAAAGCCACTGGCCGCCACACTCGCCGATGCTGAGGAACTGGTCGGCCTTGCTGCCAAGCACAAACGGATCGCCCAGGTTGGACATCTCGAGCGTTTCAACCCTGCGGTGCGCGCCACGCTTCCGATCCTGACACGACCCATGTTTTTTGAAGTACACCGTCTGAGCGTCTTTACTCCGCGGTCGCTTGACGTGGACGTGGTCCTCGATCTGATGATTCACGATCTTGACATTGTGCTGGCGTTCGCCAAGTCGACGGTGAAAGAGGTTCGGGCGGTAGGTCTGCCGATCTTGTCCGGCAAGGTGGACATTGCGAACGTGCGGTTGGAACTGGAGTCTGGATGTATTGCAAACTTCACGGCCAGCCGGGTTTCTACCGAACGCGTGCGCAAGCTGCGCTTTTTCCAGCCGCGGCAGTACGTCTCGCTCGATTATGGCCGCCAGGAGGTACTAGTGTTCACCGTCGGGGAAGACGGCACGCGCGGAGCACCTTCCGTGAATCCGCAGATCGGTGTGGTGAAACCGCCGGTGGCTTCCGAGGAGCCGCTTCACGCCGAGCTGAAATCTTTTCTCCACGCTGTGGCCGAGCGGTCCGCTCCGGTGGTTCCTCTGGAGGACGGAAGGCGATCGCTAGCCTTGGCGCTCGAGATCGTGGCGGCGATACGCGATCACAGCAAGAAGATCGATCTGGCGGGCATGGCAAAGATCAAGAACTGACCTCAAGGGCTGCAGCCTGTCTCTATCCGCTTCCCTCGAGAACAATCGCAACGACCTATCAACCCTCTCCATCTTCAGCCTTTACATATGTTTACACACCTAAGTCGCGTGTTCAGATCGCTGAGCAGAATCGCTTAAAAGATGCGAAAATGGAAATAACTTGGTTTTAGCGCGCCGCGCACGATGGCATCACTCCAGGAAGGCCTAGATGCAACGCGGAGGGATCTGTTCGTGTCTAACGAGCCAAGGGTAATGAGCTAACCGAGCGCATGCCGATCACGCAGATTCCATTCCAGGATCCGGTTGCACCAGCCGAAAAGCCGGTCCCCGAGCAGCTCGACCTCTATACCACACAAGACTGGGAAACCGCCTACCGCGAGCTTGATGATCGCGTGCCGCACCTGATCATTCAGCTTCAGGACGATCTCGCTCGTTCTCGCCGGCGCGAGGCGGCGTGGATTTCCATCATTGTTCACCTAGTCATCTTCATTCTGCTGTGGCAGGCCAAGCTGATCGAGAAATACATTCCCTGGCATCGTGCGGTCCTGGTTTCACTCGACTCCAACAAAGACAAGAACGTCACCTTCCTGGCGCTGCCTTCCGATCTGCAGAAGCCGACTCACAAGCCGAACACGAACATTGTCTCCGATAAGGACCGGATTGCAATGTCGCGGCGCCCGCAATTGGACCCGAATGAATTGCGAAAGATTCTGGCCACGCCGCCTCCGGGTGCCCCCGGGTTAAACGGACCTCGAGCGCCGCAGCCGGCCCCGCAAGCGCAGGCGATGAATCAGTCTCCGGCTACGCAGCAGGGACAGGCGGCGCCTCCGCGTCAGCAAGTTGAGAACAATCAAACGGCGCAGTTGCAGGTCCCGGCGCGGCCCAACACCAATAATTCTTTCAGCAAGTATGCGACCGGAATGACGGCGGGTTCTGCGATTCAGCAGGCAACGCAGGCAGCAGCGGCGAACCGCGCTGCCGGTGGAGGTCAGGGGGGCGACTTCGGTCTCGGTACCGGCGCGCACGGAGCCCGCTTGGGGCCGTTCGAGATTCTGAGCGACACGCAAGGCGTCGATTTCGGGCCGTACCTGGCACGAATTCTTGAAGACGTACGACAGAACTGGTACTTGCTGATTCCCCAATCGGCGGAGATGAAGAAAGGCAAGCTGGCGATCGAGTTCGCTATCACCAAAGAGGGCAAGCTCGCCGATATGCGTCTTATGGCTACCTCCGGCGATGTTGCGCTGGACCGCGCGGCCTGGGGCGGAATTACCAATTCGAATCCATTTCCGCCGCTGCCCACTGATTTCACCGGCCCTTACCTGGCGTTACGCTTCCGCTTCTACTACAACCCTGATAAGTCAGATCTGGAATAGCGCTCCGGCTGGGTGCGGGAATCTTCCCTCCCGCCACAATAATCAAACATGTAATGCTCTGCGGCGAGCGGGTTGCATCGTACCGTGCTCGCAAAAAGATTGAGAGGGTTTCGGTGGAAAAGATGCCGGTTCTGTTCATCGGGCATGGCTCGCCGATGAACGCCATCGAGGACAATGCGTTTACTAAGGCTTTACGCGGGCTTGCGGCGGAACTGCCGCGGCCGAAGGCAGTGTGCGTGGTGTCGGCGCATTGGGTGACACAGGGATCGCACGTAATGGCGTCCGCGCATCCGCGAACCATCCATGATTTCTACGGATTCCCGCCCCCGCTGTATGAAGTGCAGTATCCGGCACCCGGCGCGCCGGAAGTGGCCGAGAAGGTGGCGAGCAATCCGGACGTTCAGCCGGATGAAGACTGGGGCCTGGATCACGGTTCCTGGAGCGTACTGCGGCACATGTATCCGAAGGCCGATGTGCCAGCATTTCAGTTGAGCCTGGATGAGCGCCGCAGCTTCAAACAGCACCTCGAGCTTGGGCGGGAAATTCAGGTTCTCCGTGAGCGCGGCGTGCTGATTCTGGGCAGCGGCAATATCGTCCACAACCTGCGGCGGATCGATTGGAATAATGCTCACGGCGCCTATGATTGGGCAGTGGAGTTCGATGCCCGGGTCAAGGCTGCGGTCGACGCGCATGACGCGCGGGCTCTGACCGAGCCGCAAAAGTGGGGCGACGCATTGCTGGCAACGGCGCATCCGACGGTCGAGCACTATCTGCCGCTGCTTTACTGCATCGGTAGCACGGACAAAAGCGATGGGGTGTCGTACCCATACCAGGGATTCGACTTCGGCAGCATCTCGATGCGGGCGATTTTGTTCGGGGAGGCGCGAACGGACGCCCAATAAGCAAGCCGCAAACTACTACCACACTCTGCACCGGTGCTGGTTGACCATGGGCGATCCTGCTTTGCAGTGGAAGGCTTCCTGAAACTGCGGCATGTTGGAGACCACGCCATTGGTGCGGTATCTCTCGGGGGAATGCGGGTCGACGGTGGCGCGCAGGCGCTTGGTTTCGTCGCGAACGTGGCCGCACCAGCTCTGTCCGTAGCCGACGAAAAAGCGCTGCTCCGGCGTGAGATCATCGATCGATTCCAGCTTCTGACCTTTCGTATCTTCTTTCCAGGCCATGTATGCGAGCATTAACCCGCCAAGATCGGCGACATCCTCGCCCAGCGTCAGCTTGCCGTTGATCTTGATGTCGTCGATGATCGTGTAGTTCGAATACTGACTGGAAATGCAACTGGCTCGCTGTTCGAACTCTTTTGCGTCTTCTGGAGTCCACCAGTCACGCAGATTCCCCTTCGCATCGAACTGCCGGCCTTCATCGTCGAAGCCGTGAGTAAGTTCGTGGCCGATGGTGCCGCCTGTATCGCCATAATTGGGCGCGGCATCTGAGTTGGGATCAAAGGCCGGTGGCTGCAGCACGCCCGCGGGGAAATTTATATCGACCATTTGCTCATCGTAGTAGGCATTCACGGTGGGCGGAGTCATCTGCCACTCGCCTCGGTCCACCGGTTTCCCGATCTTTGCCAGTTGGCGATTGAACTCAAATCTTTGCGCCCGCTCGAAGTTGCCTATCGCATCACCGCGCACGATTTCGAGCTTGCTGTAGTCGCGCCATTTGTCTGGATATCCGATCTTGTTGGCCACATTGTGCAGCTTAGCCAGCGCTTGTTGCTTGGTCGGCGCCGACATCCAGGTAAGGCCGTTGATGTCCTGCTCCATCGCCGATTCAATTTGCTTCACGATCGTCAGCGCCTGCTGCTTCGCTTCCGGGGGGAAATACTTTTCGACATAGGCCTGACCTAAAGCTTCGCCAAGATATTCGTCCACATCTTCCGTGCAACGCTTCCATCGGGGCTTCAGCTCTTCTTGTCCCTGCAAAGTCTTGCCATAAAACGCAAAGTTCTCGTTTACGAACGGATCGGAAAGGTGTGCAGCGTGGGAATAAAGGAGGTGCCAGCGCAGGTAAGTCTGCCAGTCGGCGAGGTTCTCCTTTTCGAGCGCTTCGTTGACTGTTTTGAAGAACGCCGGCACGGCAACGTTCAGGGAAGCTAATGATGGCAGTCCGACTTTGGCGAGATAACTCTGCCACTGGAATGCGGGATCAATTTCTTCCAATTCCGCACTGGTCATCTTGTGATCGAGATTCTTAGGCTCGCGCCGGTCCACTCGCGTCATTGAACCTTTAGCCAATGTCGTCTCAATACGCATAACGGTTTCGGCTTCCGTAGATGCGACCTTGGTGGTGTCTCCGAGAAGCTCAAACATCTTCTGGACGTGCCGGAGATACGCTTGGCGCAACTCGACCGATTTTGCGTCGTCCTTGGTGTAGTAGTCGCGATCCGGCAGACCGAGACCTCCCTGGTCGGCATCCGCAATGACCTGACTGGCATCGCGATAATCCTGGATCGAGTCGAACTGAAAAAGAACGTTGTCATCAGCCAGGGCGGCAGCAACGTCAGCGAGCTCCGCCTTGGAAGAGACTGCCGCAATTTTCTGCAGTGCCGGTTTCAGTGGCTCGATGCCTTTGCTGTTGATCGCTTTCTCGTCCATGCAGGCAGCGTAGTAATCGCCGATTTTCTGCTGGACGGCGCTGCGGTTCGGATTGGGCTGAGAGGCGGCTTCGAGAATGCCGCGCAATCGCAGTCGATTCTCGTCCTCCATCTTGGAATAGGTATCCCATGCAGACTGGTCGGGTGGGATTGGATTGTTCTTGACCCAGCCCCCGCAGGAATAGGCGAAGAAATCAACGCAGGGATCAACGCTGCGATCCATGGAGGCAACGTCCAGCGCTGGTTCGTGTTTCGCGGGACTGGATTGTTGCGCGAACGAAGCCGGGAAGACGGAGAAGACGATGAGAAATCCAACAATGCCGAGTCGCACGATTAAGACCTCGCAGGTGATGAGATCAAATGAATGGACCGAGCAGTATAAGCTTCCAGCCTCGCAGATTTAAGGCGAGTGCGCGTAGGCCGATGTCTTAGTGCCCGGGTCGTTAGCCCTTCTTCAGGTGAATCGAGCCGTCTCCGGTGCGGATGGTCAGCAGACTTCCGCCGCCATTCAGCTTGCCGCGGATTTCATCTTGGCGCAGTTGTCCGGTTGTCGTGATCGGCATCTCGAGATCGATGTGACCGTCTCCGGTATGCAGATCGACGTCTGCGGCCAGGTCCGCCGGAACTTCGAGCATGACGTTGCCATCGCCGGTTTCGAGCCGCCAGCCGCTGGCCAGGGATGATCCCGCGGTGGCGCGGACTTCCACATGCCCATCGCCCGTCTTGACTTCGAGTTCGTCGAATCGGCCGCTGGCGCGAATGCGTCCGTCGCCGGTTATTGCGTGAAGCTTGCCATCGACGGCTTCAAGATCTTCCGATCCATCACCGCTGCGCACGTCAATCTCGCCGCTTAACCCACTGACGTCGATCTTGCCATCGCCGGTGTGCAGGTTCACCCGGCCCTTGCGCGGCATCTGGATGATGACATCGACACGATGCTGTCCCCAGTCGATGTTGAAGCTGTGATGCGGGAAACGCACTTCGATCTCGACTGCGTCGCCAGTCTGCTGCTCTTCAACGCGGATACCGCCTTCGCCAATTTTGTATCGATTCGTGATGACCTTGGCTTCGATGGTCGGCTGATCCCAGGTCGTAACGCGGATATTCGCGTCGGAGGTTTCAATCCGCAGATCCGGTTGGCCCGTGAGGTTGTACGTTTTCGACCACTCATCTGCCGATGCAGGCAGCACCGCAACTAAAGCAACGACCAGTACTGCTACTCCGATTCGCTTCATGAACCAATTCCTCCTGGCCAGGCCTGCGGATTACCGCCCACGGCTCTTAGACGGGGATACGTGAGATCGGTGAGTACGGTTCCCGCGAAAGCGCTGCATTTGGCACAAAGTTCAACCTGGCTAGCTCTGGTGCCACCCGATGTAGGCCATCCGAATGAGAGTGCGTTCGGAAAATGGCAGATATAGTAGTGCTGCGCTGGCAGCGAAAGCCGCGCCCAAGCCGATTTTCTCCATCAGCAGGAACGGCGCGACCGCCCATAACTGGTCGAGTGCGAGGAGAAACGGGAAGATCTGGCGGAATTTCTCCCCCAGGCGCTGATGGTCGTAGCCGACGGCTGAAATCAGATAGCAACGCAGCGGAATGCCGACCCCAGCGGTCACCATGACCGCCGCCGCAAGAGTCGTCGCTGCCCATGGCGAAAGAAATGAATCCGCGATGGCTTGGATGGCGTGCAGGCGAAGCAGCGCCACGAGGTAGAAGATCAAGTACATCAACTGGATCAGCGCGAACAGTCCGCGAGTGATGCTGCGATTGGGGATCGGAACGTCCAGATCGGGATGAAAGACAGCGCGCTCGGGTGCGGCTCGAGTTTGGGGAGAAGCAGTCGTAGCTACCTCGCTCGAGCGCATTTCCGGCAACGCTTCCGTACCAGCGTTCTCCGGCTGTTTTTGAACCGGGGCGATGAAGCGGTAGCCACGGCGAGGCAGGGTTTCCAGAAAACGCGGGCTGGAGGCGGAGTCGCCCAGTGTCTCCCGCACCTTGTTGATGGCGGTGTTGAGGCTGTGATCGAAGTCCACGAAGGTATCCGAGGGCCACAGCGCGGCCCGCATTTCTTCGCGGGTGACGACGTCGCCGGCGCGCTCCAACAGCAGCACCAGCACCTGGAAAGGCTGGCCCTGCAGGCGGAGCTTCACGCCATTCTTGCGCAGTTCGCCCGCACTAAGATCGACTTCGAAGACGGCAAAGCGCGCGATTCGTGAGTTATGTTGCGGCGCAGGCATGCACGAGGTCGTAGTGTAGCACCCGCACACACGGACCTGAGCGCCGCCACTCGAAGCAACACCTCCCCGTTCATTCATCGTCAGAGAGCGCTACAATGTTTGCGTGTCTCCCCTGGAAAACTCCAAACACGACGATTCCCACCGGCACCACCACCATCACGCCGTTTACGCATCTGAGACCAGCGGCTTGCTGCTCATTGCATTTATGTTGCTTGCCCTCACCCTGATTCGCTACTGGCACGATATTCATTGGAGCCTGCGCTGAACGTGGGCGCGACCGGTCGCGAGATCGCGGAGCCATTGCTAGTGGTTGTCGTCGGCCCCACCGCAAGCGGGAAGACTGCCCTGTCATTGGTCCTGGCGGAGAGGTTCGGCGGCGAGATCGTAAACTGCGATTCGGTGGCGATGTACTGTGAGTTTGATATCGGCACGGCCAAGCCCACGTCGGCGGAACGCGCTCGTGCGCCGCATCATCTGTTTGATTGCGTTGGTCCCACGGAATTCATCACGGCGGGCGAGTACGCTCGGCGCGCGCGGCAAGTGCTTCGGGAGATTGCGACTCGCGGCCATTTGCCGGTTGTTGTAGGTGGTACCGGATTGTATTTGCGCGCCCTGCTGGAAGGGCTTTTTGCCGGTCCTGAGCGATCAGAAGAATTGCGGGAGCGCTTGCGCGAGCGAGCGGCCAGCCGAGGATCGGCTTACCTGCGCCGGATCCTCTTGCGTTTGGATCGCGCAGGCGCAGAGAAAATTCATCCGAATGACGCGCCCAAGCTGATCCGCGCCATCGAGGTCTGCCTGGCCACGCGGCAAAAGATGACGGAAATGTGGGAGCGAGAGCGCGACCCGCTACTGGGCTTTCGCATCTTGCGGCTGGGACTTGACCCCGATCGAGCAGCGCTTTACGAGCGCATCAATCAGCGCGCGCAGCAGATGTTTGAAGGCGGTTTAGTCGACGAAACCCAGGCTCTGCTTAGAAAATATGGTGACCGCGCACGACCGTTCACTTCGCTCGGCTACAAGCAAGCGGTGCAGTTTCTGCAGGGTGAGATCACACGCGAGCAGGCCGTGCTCTCGGCGCAGCAGGCGCATCGCAATTACGCGAAGCGCCAGATGACCTGGTTCCGGCGCGAACCAGATGTGAAGTGGATGAGCGGTTTCGGAAATGACAAGTCGATCCAGGACCAAGCCACGGCTCAAGTCGAAGCAGCCATCGAGTAGGACCGCCGCCACCAAGGCTGACCAGCCGGCAGGGTAGCCCGTGACCCTCTGATATCGCCTCTTAAGCCAATCCTTCTGATATCGTTTTCGTTTATGCATAAAGTTGCATGTGCCATCCTCGTCGTCATGCTGATCGTTCTGCCCGTTTCTGCCAAAGAAAAACATTCCAAGCCCGGACCCATTCACTTGACGAAAGATGGTGAGAAGTGGGCCGAGAAGACTCTCGCCAAACTCTCGGTGGAGGAGAAAGTCGGACAGTTGTTCATGATCTGGTGCCGCGCCAGCTTTCTTAATCGGGAGAATCCGGAATACCTGCAATGGCGTGAGGCGATGACGAGGTATCACGTGGGCTCATTCGTGATGACGGTGCACGTCGATGGACTCGTTCTTCTTCGCAGCGAGCCGTATGAAGCCGCGGAATTGCTCAACCGGCTACAAGGTGATTCCAAGCTGCCACTACTGATCGCCGCCGATTTCGAGCGCGGCGTCTCGATGCGCCTGCTGGGCACGACCGTGTTTCCCCATGCCATGGCTTTCGGCGCGGACGGCAAGCTTGACGACGCGGAAACCTTTGGCCGCATCACGGCGCAGGAGGCGCGAGCCATAGGCGTGCATTGGAATTTCTTTCCCGACGCAGACGTCAACTCGAATCCCGCCAATCCCATTATCAATACGAGATCGTTTGGAGAAGATCCAAAGCAGGTGGGCGATCTGGTCGCCGCTTATATTAAAGGCGCGCACGAAGCCGGGATGCTGACGACGGCGAAGCACTTTCCTGGCCATGGCGACACCGCGACTGACTCGCACTTGGGGGTCGCCAGCGTGAACGGAAATCGGGCGCATCTGGATGCCGTGGAGCTACCCCCGTTTCGGCAAGCGATCGCATCCGGCGTTGATTCCGTCATGGTGGCGCACGTGACGGTGCCCGCACTTGACCCAGATCCGAATCACGTCGCAACGACTTCGCCAGCGGTTGTCTCCAATCTGCTCGAACAGCAGCTTGGATTCAAGGGGCTGATCGTGACCGATGCCTTAGACATGGCCGGGCTCACGCATCTTTTTGCCAGCAACATCGGGCGCGCCGCAGTAGAGACATTCAAGGCGGGCAATGACATGCTGATCATCCCCGCGGATCTGCCCGCTTCGTATGAGGCGATGGTTAGCGCGGTGCGGTCGGGTGAAATTTCAAGGCAACGCCTGGATGCCTCCGTGCTCAAGATTTTGAAAACAAAAGCGTCTCTCGGGCTGAACGAAGCCCGCACGGTAGACCTGAACCAGATCTCTGCTGCGGTCGGAAAGCCGGAGAATCTCGCACTCGGACAGCAGATGGCGAACGACGCCGTCACTCTGGTGCGGGACAATGGAAAGGTTCTGCCGCTGAAATCGAAGGGAACTGTCAGGGAGGCCCTTCCGTATATGACTAAGGAGGAGACTCATAACCGGGTCGTGGCGGTCATTTTTTCGGAAGACCTGCGCACCGAGTCAGGACGTGCATTTGGACGAGAAATCAGGACGAGAATTCCCGACGCACATGTAATCGCGGTGGACCCGCGCACGGCCGCGGGGATGACTCCAGAAGTTCTGAAAGTCGTCGGCGAAGCGCAAGCGGTTATTGCCGCGGTGTACGTGATTCCTACGGCGGGGAGAATTGGCAACACGACGCAGATGGCCGACGACAGCGGCACGCTGCTCGAACAGATATTCGACCGCGCGGCGGAAAAGACCGTTGTCGTGGCAATGGGAAATCCGTACCTGGCGAGCGATTTACCGAAGATCGAAACTTATATGTGCACCTTTTCGAACGCGACGGTGTCAGAGGTGGGCGCGGTCCGGGCGCTGTTTGCCGAGATTCCGATACGCGGCCATCTGCCAGTCACGATTCCCAACGTTGCGCAGCGTGGAGCCGGGATCGAGCGTCCGGCGCAGGTCGCGAATGGAGGCACCTCAAATGCGCAAAAATAGTTCCCACACTTTGTGGATGTATGCCCTGGTATTAGCAGCCGGTATTGTGTTGTTGCCCGGTTGTAGCGTGAACGTGAAAAAAGAAAAGAACGGGCAGGACAAGCAGGTCGATATTCAAACACCAATGGGCGCCATTCATGTCAGCAAAGACGTGGATGCCGCTGATGCAGGGCTGACAGTGTATCCTGGAGCGCGCCTTAAACCGAAAGATGACGGCGGCGACAACAAGAGCGCCAACGTCAACATCTCGGGTTTTGGCTACGGCCTGAAAGTCGTGGCCTTGGAATACGAGTCCGATGATCCTCCGGACAAATTGATTTCCTACTACAAAGACCAGCTAAAAAAATATGGTGATGTTCTTGTATGCCATACTTCTCGCCATCTCGAGTTGAACGAGTCGCACGACGATCTCAAGCACGGCAACCGCTCGCTTACTTGCGACAGCACCAGCGGGAGCAATACTGAACTCAAGGTGGGCACCAAGGAGAATCAGCACATCGTCGCGATTGAGCCGGAGGGAAAGGGATCGAGCTTCGCCCTGGTTTACCTCCGCACTCACGGCAAGGAGGCTGACCTTTAGCGGGACCAGCCCATGCGGTGATACCGCGACGCCTGCAGCCGCCGACTTGAGGGAACCAGGTTTTGTCTATGTAGTCCGCTCGCTATCCTTGTCTCCTGCCCCTGTCGTGCGATATTTTCAGAGCCAGCTTTTCTGATCTCATCATGGAGCAGCCCTGCTACAAGTGCGGGCAGGCAGTGGATGAAGGCGTTGCCTTTTGTCCTCACTGTTCAGCGCCGCAGATTCGCGTCGTCGTCGCGCAGCCGGTTGCGGTTCCCACTCAGCTAGCTGAAATTACGGCGAGCCCAGCAGGCTCTGTCGCGCTTTCGGCCTCGCAGACCGTTCCGGTCCTGGCCGTTCCCATGGAGTGGTCGCGGGCCGTGCGTCCCTGTGGCATGGCGGCTTTGGTGGCGTCACTGCTGATGGCGATGGGACTGAATCCATTCGTCGCCATGTTGAGCGTCGGTTTTCTCGCTGTTCTGTTCTTTCGCCAGCGCGAAGCCGGAGTTCCGGTCAAAGCCTTATCGGGAGCGGGATTGG
>Ga0307478_10001149_pt1 | contig 23970 bp, 22 predicted proteins | sample atmos_gasesECM4C_2_FD_203713 | JGI IMG/M metagenome (GOLD analysis project Ga0307478, IMG submission 203713) | Hardwood forest soil microbial communities from Morgan-Monroe State Forest, Indiana, United States - atmos_gasesECM4C_05 | ecosystem: Environmental > Terrestrial > Soil > Temperate...
GGACCAGAATTGGCGACGCACCCGGCGTCGTCTTGTTCGATGGCACGTTCATGCTGGGCAACTGCTGCACCACGCAGGCGGCTGTGTTGAACCCCAGGACCCTGACGTGGACGCCGACGGGCACCGGCAAGTTCGATACGAATAATGAAGAAGGATGGACGTTGCTGCCCAACGGGCAGGTGCTGACGGTCGATGCCTACGTTCCGATCAACATTCCGTATGAACCGATGGGGATGAACTCGGAGCTCTACGATCCGCAATCGGGTGCGTGGCACAGCGCAGGCGACACGGTCGTGCAACTGTGGGACTCCTGGTTAACCTGTGGTGAGTTGTCGCAGGAGCCCAAGGCGGGTCCCACGTTCGAGTTGGGCCCGGGTGTCTTGCGCCCGGATGGGCAGGTGTTCTACCTGGGATCAAACACGTGTGGCCACGGCGCCGGCACCGCGATCTACGACTCCCACAGGGAAAGGTGGGGGCGGGGTCCGGATCTGCCGGACTCGCTCAACGTCGCCGATGGCCCAGCGGTGCTCGAGCCGAACGGAAAGGTCTTGTTGATGGCCAGCCCCGGGTTCGGACCCGCGCCCTCCAGTTTCTTCGAGTGGGATGGCGAAGATCTGACCCAGATCGCTCCGGCTCCCAACGCATCGATGGACGCGTCGTTCTACGGAAACTTCATCATCCTTCCCACCGGGCAGATTCTACTGACCGATTTCTTCTCCGTCTCGGTCTATACGCCGGAGGGATCCTACGATCCGGATTGGGCGCCGCAGATCCGCTCCGCTCCCGAGCGGGTCAGACCCGGGGCTTCCTACGTCATCTCCGGTGAATTGTTCAACGGCATGTCGCAAGGGGCCGCTTACGGCGACGATTTCCAAGGCGCGACCAACTACCCGCTCGTGCGCATCACCAACAACGAGACCGGCCACGTCTTTTACAGCCGGACGCACGACCACAGCAGCATGGCCGTTGCATCGCACGCTGTCGTATCGACTCATTTCGATGTACCGGCCGGCCAGGAGCCGGGCGCGAGCGAACTGGTTGTCGTGGCCAACGGCATCCCCTCTGCTCCGGTTGCCGTTTTCGTGAGTCGGGAAGAGGATCGTTAGGATTTGTCAGAGCACATGAGAGCACGCTCCGGGGTTTCCCTATTTTGCGACAGTGGCTCCGTGGGGCGCGGCGCGCTGGCTGCGTCCCACCACATCCGTTGCCGAAGGAGGTTCAGGCGCTGACACGCTCGTGCGGGCAATCCTGGATATAGGCCTTCAGCATCTGATTTTCGAGGCCCTGCTCTTCCAGCACCGCCTTGGCAACGTCGTAGAAGGAAATCACCCCGGCCAGGGTCTGACCGTCGAGCACCGGCAGGTAACGAACATGCGACTCGAGCGTCAAGCGCCGTAGCTCATCGAGGTCCGTGCTGGGGGACACCGTCTGCGGCCCGCGCTTCATGATGCTTCTGACGATGCCGGTGCCGATATATCCGCTGTTGGTTTGCAAGGTGTTGACCACCTCACGAAGCGTCAGGATTCCAACCAAGCGGCCATGGTTCATCACGACGACCGAGTCGATATCGTGCAACGCCATGGTCTGAACCGCGGCCCACGCCGTTTGCTCAGGGCTCAGGGTATACAGCACGTTGACTTTGACCCGCAAAATGTCGCTGACCTTCATCGGCACATTTCTCCCAGTCGACTGATCAATGAAATTGCACTGCCAATGGCGTTGTGGATTACTCCGGCTGAGCGAACACGAGCTCACGCATGCAAGCTGGCCGCGCGCCGCCTCCAGGCACTGAGGGCAACCAGCAACGCCGAGCCGCCAATCGTGGCCACCATCGGGCTTGCGGCGATCACCGAGCCGATCCGCAGCAGAGCGTGCGGACTGCACTGCTCGAGATAGCGTGCGAGCTCGAGCACGTGGCTCGACGTGATGCGGGCCACGTCCTCGAGCGAAATGGGCATCGCGTCGCGTCGAAGCCGATACAGCAGGTGGCCGAAAGCTCCGGCAGCGATCGCAACGAGTGCGAGGGGTCCAATCGGTCGAAGCAGGTACTCGAGCAGCTTGGTGCGCAGGTGCGCAGGGGCCTTCTCGTAGACTGCGGAAACCAGCTCGGGAATGCCGTGCGTCGCCTCGCCCCCGGCCATCAGACGCGGCCGCCGATCGGCGGTCGCCGTCATTCGATCAAAAGCGTGCTCGAACTCGTCGGTCATGGGAGCATTTCATCTTCAGAGCGAATGATTCTCACCATACGGCCCGGACATTAATTGAGACTTAACCGGCGAGGCGAATAGATGATCGGCACGTTACTGCTGATGGCTGCGACGCTGCTCGTGATCCTGGTCGCGTCCGAGCTCTTCACCAATGCGCTCGAACATCTCGGCGAGAAACTCGGGATCTCGGAAGGCGTCACGGGTTCTGTGTTCGCCGCCGTGGGCACGGCCCTTCCGGAGACCCTGGTTCCGCTCCTCGCGCTGCTCGGCGGTACGGCCAACGCGACGGTGAACGAGGAAATCGGGGTCGGCGCGATTCTCGGGGCACCGTTGATGCTGTCGACGCTGTCGACGGCGGTAATGGCACTGGCGGTGGTCGGCGGCCGCGGCTTGCGGGGTCGGGTGGCGCCCGAGCGCAGCGGATTGGTGCGGGACTTGAACTTCTTTCTGTTTGCGTTTGCAATCACCGCCGCGGCGATGTACGCGCCGACGGACGCGCGCCCGCTGCGAAGCGCGCTAAGTATCGTGCTCGTCCTGATCTATGTCGCGTACGTCGGCATCACGCTGCGGGCCTCTGGACGACTGGTCGAACAGGGTCATGGCACCGAGGCAGTCGAGCGGATGTTCCTTGCGAGGCTGGGTCTGCCGACGAGCTGGGCCACGATCCTCCTGCAACTCGGGCTCGGGCTGGCGCTGCTCGTCGCTGGAGCCAAGGGCTTCATACACGGGGTCGAAGGCGCGGCCTCTCAGCTGGGTGTCTCCGCCCTGCTGTTGTCGCTGATAGTGATCCCGATCGCAACGGAGTTGCCCGAGAAGGTCAACAGCGTTTTCTGGGTCCGCCGCGGTAAGGACACCCTGGCCTTCGGGAACATTACCGGGGCGATGGTGTTCCAGGGTACCCTGCTGCCGGCGATCGGCATCCTGTTGACCCCCTGGCAGCCGCGAGTCGAGGTGCTCACCGGCGTGCTCGTGACGCTTCTGGCCGCCGGATGGCTCCGGGTCAACACGCAGGGGCGCGGGCTGGCAGTTTGGGCGCTGCTACTGAACGGCGTGTTGTATGTGGTCTATCTTGCAGTGACCTTGCTTTGCTGAGTCCGCAGCATTACCGGAAGTTGCAGTTTGACGCCGCATCCGCCGTCGATGCCGTCGACCAGCAGCACTTCTCCCCAGTGCAGCTCTGCGACGCGACGCACAAGGGCGAGCCCCAGTCCTGCACCCGGGCCTCGTTGGGAGTTCTGCTCCTCGCCGCGAAAGAAGCGGTCGAAGGCCCGCCCAGCGACCTGTGGAGGCATGCCCGGTCCATCGTCCAGCACCGCCAAGTGGATGCCGGCCCCGTGTGCATCGGCCTCGATCCGAATCCGTGACCTGGCAAAGCGAAGCGCATTGTCGATCAGGTTGCGCAGCGCGACGCCGAGCGCATCCTGATCGCCGGTGAGCCAGGTGTTTGCGGCGGCTGCGAGCTCGAGCGTCAGTCCACGCTGGGCAGCCCGCGCCTTGAACTCGAGCGCGACATGATGCGCGAGCTGTGCGATCTCGATCGGCTCTCCATCGAGCGTGAGATCCCGTCCCGCATCGTATCGCGCCAGTGTCAACACGGAATCAACCAAGCGCGCGGCGCGGTCTGTCCCGGCCAGCAGCTCATTGAGCGCGTCGTCGCGCTCGCGCGCATCGGTGGATCGTCGGGCCACCTGCGCCTGCAGGCGCAGCGCCGCCAACGGCGTGCGCAACTCGTGCGCCGCATCCGCCGTCAGCGTGCGCTCGTGCAGCAAGGCATCGCTGACGCGCACGAGCAGCCGGTCGATCGCGCGCGCGACTGGCTGCAGCTCGTCGGGCAGTCCAGTGGAGTCGACGGGTTTCGACTGCGCCGGCGCAAGCCGATCCAGATCGCGCGAATAGCGGATAAGCGGCTCGGCTGCAGCGCGTACGGTCCAGCCGATCGTCAACGCCAGCACGACCAGCAGTGCGGCACCGGGCGCAAGCAGCTTCAGCGCGACGGCATTCGCGACAGCGTCGCGCTCATCGAGCGGTTGCGCGACATGGATCGTCGCAGCACCGTCCTCCGTGGCGAGCGTATCGACCCGGAACCCGCGGTCGTCCGCGCGGGCGAACGCGAATCCGCGATCATCGCGGTGGGCGAGTGGTTCGACGGGGGCGCCGGGCGATCGGTATGCGATCCCGCCCCCGGGTCCCCGCACCTGGTAGACGATCGGGTCGCCATGCAGGTGATCGATCTGCGCCAGCTCAATACCCTTGCCCGACTCGGCATCGCGCAGTTCACGGGTCTCGTTCGCGACGAGTGCGAGCACGGCGTGCGCGGCATGGTCGAGCGCCACATCGAATCCGCGGTCCGTTTCGGCGATGGCTTCGCTATACAGCCAGAAGCTGCTCGCGCACCAGCCCAGCAGCGCCGCCCCGCCGATGGCAACGAGCAGGCGCCGCCGCAGCGACCATCCGCCAGCGCTCATCGCGCGGCCTGCTCGACGAGGCGATAGCCGAGCCCGCGCAGGGTTTCAATGGCCGAAGCGCCCAGCTTGCGCCGCAGATGGTGGATGTAGACCTCGATCGTATTGCTGTCGGCTGCATCGTCCCAGCCGTAGAGCGCCTCCTCGAGCTGCTCTCGCGAGACCGTCGCGCCCGGACGCCGCGCCAGCGCAATCAGCAGCGCGAACTCGCGGGCGGTCAGATCGACGGGCTTGTCGGCCAGTATCGCACTCCGTGCCACCGGGTCGATCGCGAGGTCGCCGAGGACGATGCGGTTTTCGAGGCGCCCGCCGCTGCGTCGATCGAGCGCACGCAGCCGCGCCGCGAGTTCGTCCAGGTCGATCGGCTTGACCATGTAGTCGTCGGCGCCGGCATCGAGTCCGGCAACGCGATCCGCGATCCGGTCGCGCGCTGTGACGATCAACACTGGCGTTCGAAGCCCGCGTGCGCGCGCCGAGCGCAGCAAGTCGAGGCCGCTGCCGTCGGGCAGGCCGAGATCGAGCACAATGACCTCATAGGGCACGATCGATGGCTTCGGAGCCAGCCAGGCGCTGTGCGCATCAGCGGCAGATCGGACCCAATCCGTCGCGTGGCCATCCTGGCGCAGGCCGGTAAGCAGCGGGCGGCCGAGCATCAAGTCGTCTTCTATCAGCAACAGACGCATGGCGCGATCGGGCGGCGCAGCACGATGAACATGGAGGCCAGCATATCAAGCGACCGGCCAGGCCGGCGGTTCAGCCGCGCTGGGAACCGCCATCCGGCTGTCTTTCAGGCGCACGCCGCTACGCGCCGGCGCGATGCCTTCGTTCATTCGAGACCTTCCATCGTCGCTTGCATTTATTAAGCAGACCTTAAACGCGAAATCCGGCTCCATGGGCCGCAGGCGACCGGAATTCAGCCCCGATTCATCTTTCCGGCCCAGCATCATCGAAGAATGCACGCCATGGACGGCGCAATTGCAATCGTTCGTTCAACGGGATCCACAGACGCCACCCTGGTTGCGTCGGACCGCACTGGCAGGCCTGCTCGGCGGCTTGCTGTTGCTGGGTTTTGTGGTCGTGCGGCCCTTCCTGGTCGCCATCGCCTGGGGTGCGATCCTGACTTACGTGTCGTGGCCGCTGCACACGCGCTTGGTGGCTTGGTTGGGGGGCCGCCGCGCCTGGGCCGCACTGGCCACGACCGTCACGCTGACGCTGGCGGCGGGTGTGCCACTGCTTTGGCTGGGCCTGTTGCTGCGCGAAGAAGCAGTGGCGGTTGTTCGCGATGCCACAGCGTTTCTACAGTCGGGCGAGCCCCTGCCGGAGCCGATTTTGCACACTCCGTGGGTGGGTCCTTGGCTGCAGGAGCACCTTGTCAAGATCGGTGGCGATAGCGCTGCCTGGGGTCGACACCTGTCGGAACTAAGTGACCGATGGGGCAGCCATGCGATACGCATCGTCGGCAGCGTCGGGGGGAACGCGCTGAGCTTCCTCGCCGCCTTGCTGACTGCGTTCTTCCTGTTCCGCGACGGCGACCGCTTGCTCGAACAGTTGCGCAGCATCCTGCGTGGCCTTTTTGGGGATCGGGTGCAAGCCTACTTCACGGCGGTCGGCGAAACGACGCGCGCGCTCGTTTGTGGCCTCTTGCTGGCGGCCTTGGCTCAAGGCCTGACGGCCGGTCTGGGTTACTGGGCGGCGGGCGTACGGGCTCCCGCCTTCTGGGGCGCGACGACCGTCGTAGTGGCTCTCATTCCATTCGGGGCGCCCTTGGTCTGGGGTTCGATCGGTATGTGGCTGCTGCTGCAAGGCGATCTTGGCGCCGGCATCGGCCTGCTTTTGTGGGGCGCTCTGGCGGTCAGCGCGATCGACAATCTGGTGCGAATTGTGGTGATCAGCAGCGTCACCGAGATTCCGATCATGCTCGTGCTGTTCGGTGGTCTGGGTGGCATTGCCTACTTCGGGTTGATCGGTCTGTTCGTCGGGCCGCTGATCCTGGCCATCCTGTACGCGCTCTGGCGCGAATGGGCGGCCCACAACGCTCACCACCGCGCCCCCGCCGCCCTGACGCCGCCCACCCCAATTCGATCGCGATAGCGGTCGGCGGCGAGCCTTAAGCGGTCGCGACAGTGGCCGCTATTTCACCGCGCCGCTCGTTTGCGTCATCACAATCGCCTGCAGTGGCACAATTTCGACTCTATCGATCGGTACATGGTTGGGCCCTTCGACCTGCCCGGGGCGGATTCGTTGTGAATCGGATAGTCATCGAAAGCGAGTTGTTCCGCCCACGCCACTGGAGCTGGACGGCGGGTGCTTTCGTCGTGATTGTCATCGTCGGTTTCGGCGACTACATTACGGGTCCCGAAATCACGTTCTCCGTCTTCTATCTTGTTCCCGTTTCGGTCGCGGCTTGGCTTGCAGGAGGCGCGGGGGCATTGGCGGGGTCCGTGTTGGCCGCGGTCGTCTGGCTCGGCGCAGAGCTGGCTTCGAGCCACTTCGGTTCAAACGCCTTCGTCTACGCCTGGAATTTCTGTGCACAACTGCTTTTTCTGCTCCTGGTGGCGCTGCTGCTGGCGCGACTTCGCAGAATGCTCGATCGCGAACGCGAGCTGAGCCGGACGGATTCGTTGACCAGGTTGCCGAATGCTCGCGCGTTCCGCGAAGTAGCGGGCGCCGAGATCGCGCGAGCGGAACGTTACCGCCAGCCCCTTTCGCTGGCGTTTATCGATGTCGACGACTTCAAGTGCATCAACGATACTCGTGGCCATGGTGCGGGGGACCGCTTGCTCAGTCTGATGGGGCAGGCCATCCGAGGCAGCCTGCGCAGTTCGGACCACGTCGCGCGGTATGCAGGCGATGAATTCGTGGTTCTACTGCCGGTCGCCGATCAAGATGCCGCGCGCGCTGCGGTGGACAAGCTTCGTACGCTGGTGTGCCAGGCGATGATCAGGGAGAACTGGCCGGTTACTCTGAGTATCGGTGTCGTAACCTGTGAACCCGGTGGAGCGGATATTACGCTCGACGGCATGTTGGAGATCGCCGACCGGCTAATGTACGAGGTGAAGTCCGGCGGGAAGAACGGCGCTCTGCTGGCGACGTACCCTTCGCCAAGAGCGGCTGCGGAGCCGGTAACGGCAGCCGTGGAGCCTTATGCGTAGATCACTGCCGATGCCCACTCGGGGGTCGAACCCGAAGAATGAGGGGCAGCATCAAAATGATGTTTTCGAGCAACGTCCCGCTTCGGAAACGTCTGATTGTAGTCATCGGCCCAGCGTCGTCGCGGTAGGTTCTAATAATGGAAATCCGGATAACATCGAGCAAGACAAATTCGCTTGGCGTAACGAAGACAGCAATTACGAAAGTAAATGCTTGAATCAATCGGCTATCAAAGTTAACCGGACATCCTGATGATTGAGAGCTATTCTTACTATGTTCGAATAGTCGTCGGAACGATAATCCAGTTGTTTGGAAACGTAGTAAAGGCTATCTGCTTTTTGCATTACAAAATGGCACCAAGTACGCGCTTCATAATTCCGAATGTTTCGCCTCCGAAAATAACCTCCAACAAAGAAAAGCTGATACCTCGAATTGTGTGGCAAACAAACTACACAAACGAGGTTGTGTTGGCAATTTATCTCAATTACTTATGGAATCGATTTTTAACTCCAACATTTGAATACCGATTTTTTACCGACAAGGAGTGCTTGGAGTTTGTAGAGGAACACTTTCCACGTGAGATTTTGGATTGTTATTCTCGTCTTCAGATCGGAGCAGCAAAAGCGGACGTCTGGAGGGTTCTCGCACTCATCAAAGGAGGAGGTGTATATCTGGACATCGACGCGACTCTTTTGTGGCCGCCGGAAAAATTCCTGCTGGCTGGCCAAAAAGAACTTTTCATTCAAGCCAGAAACGGCACTTTAACAAACTATTTTATGGCGGCCGCACCTGGGAATTCAATCCTGTCGGCGGTATCGGAACGGATCCAAGCCAACATAGCTCAAAATACCCTTAGAAACGTGTTTGAAATGACTGGTCCAGCGGTGTTGGAGAACATTGGAAACGACAAAGAAGTACAAGTAGAAGAATCGCGTCTTGTTTGCAGGCAGGGAGTGTTTACGAATAAGTATCTACAGTATCCGGATGAAACAGGCGGCTATTGGGCCCAAGAACAAATAGAAAAAAATATAGTTAAATGAGTGCGGCTCGGAGGCGGATTTGCCTCTCGGGCCGAATCCGACTCGCACGGTCACTGCCGCAGTAGCTCGGGCACTCGACGGACTTGTTCGGCCACGGGGTGAGACGATGAAAAGTTGTCCTCCCCGGGCACTCTGTTGACGATTGGCGCGGCCACTTGCGGGCTGCGTGGCAAGGGATCAGCAACGTCCCGACGACGCTCCACTTCCCCAACCCAGGGATCCCACCACGGCTTGTAGTTCGCCGCGTTGTCGTCCCACCCGCCAAACAACCCACGATGCCGGCTTCTGCCGTGCTCATCCCCACCGCCTTGGCTCGCAGCGCCGCCGTGTCCCCCACCGGCGCTCGCACCGCCGGATGAACCACCATGGGCCGACGCGAAATCAGCGGGCAGTGACGACCACAGCGCCGCAATGAGCAGAGCCCGCCTCGCCACGCAGCGAAGCTTCAGCGCTTGAACCAAGGCTGCAGCTGAGACCATGCGACGGTCTCGCCAGGTTCGGACGGCATGACGGCGCGCGATCCGACCAAGTCGGTCAATCTGTTTCCGGGGTTCATGCGCGGCGCCGCACTGCTTCTTGCCCATGCGATATCAGTGCTACTGGCCGGGCGTAACGGGTACCCACGGCTGCGGGCACTGCCTGACGTACGGGTAGTAAGTCTTGGCCGGTTGACAGTAATACCAGTACGCCGGAGGCGGTGGCGCCGATGGCAGCGCACCAAGGTCAGGCGCTGCGTAGGCCGGGTACGTGGGCTCGTAATACGAGTAGTCCGACCCCCAGACCCACGGGTCCCAGTAAGGTCCCCAGCCCCAACCATATCCCCAACCGCCCCAGCCTCCGCGCCAGCCGTCCCAATCGTGATGGTGCCAGCCTCCGTGGCCGCCCCATCCGTCACCGCGACCGCCCCAGCCGCTACCGCCATGGCCTGCCCAACCTCCACCTCGGGAGTGTCCGCCACCACCACCGGAATGCCCTCCACCGCCACCACCGACATTCACGTAGCTGAATCCGCCGCCTCTGCTCCACCCTCCGCGATGGTTGACCCAGCCGCCGCCGTGGCTGGTCCAACCCCCGCCGCCAGCGCGGCTCGCCTGGTGTGCACTGCCGCCAGCCGTATGCGCTGAGGCGCCTCGGCTGAAGCCTCCCGTCCTTGACATGGACCCGAACGCATCGGCTGGTTGCGGCGAAAGAGCAAGCGCGAACGTGGCAAGCGTTGCTGCGATAACGGCAGAATGCGTGTTCACAGTCGTCTCCCGGCAGCGCAAGATGGATCCACCAATGCCGCCTCCATACGGATTAGGCACTGACAGCGTGCGGCGAGTTCCCGACGAGAGAAATTTTCGACGCCTCGTGCACTCCCAGCGCCGCTGTTGCACTGCACCGTCTCGAGAAGGTGTGAATCAATCCCCGCGTCCTCCAGTCGTATTGGTGCACGGCACACCATTTTTCGTCCTGTGTCTGGCGAAGTATCGCTCGTGAGCTCGCTCATGGAGAACGCCACCACACTTCATCCCGAAAATCCGCCAGAGCTTGACTGATGGCGCCCGGGCGATGGACTTACGTGGTGGCGTTCGTCAAAGTGGTGTTTGGAGACTGAAGTGGATCCGTGGCTGGCAATGCTTATCGTGGTGTTAGTAGTGCTCGCAATACGGGCGCTTTTGTGATTGACGCGACAGAGCGGCATCGCAGTGCTTACGTCGCTGCGAACGTTTGCGCCTTCGGGATGTCGCGGCGCAAGTGGACGGTGGTCGTCACTTCCGCGACCGCCGGAACCCGAACACAGGGGCTTGAACGTGAAACAGGACGAACCCCGAAGGGCCACGACCATGCCTGACCGATCGGCCCTGAGGACCCGCCTGGCTAGCCGTGGAGCGAACGACCGGAAGGGTTGCCGCTACTTGGAACGCTTCTTCCTCGCCGGACGAGATTGGATTTCTGCCGCCTTCACCAATTCGGTCTGCTCGATCAGGAAATCAATGAACGCGCGCACACGCGACGGTAAGAGACGGCCATGCGGGTACAACAGGCTGACGGGGCGGGAGCGCCCGCCGAAAGCTTGCAGCACCTCCACCAGGTTGCCGTCGGCCAAATCCTTCGCGACGATGAACTTATAGGTCTGGAACAGCCCCGCACCAGCTTTTGCCAGCGTCACGCCGGCGAGCACATCCTCCGCGCAACAATAGTTGCCGACCGAGAAAATCTCCTTCTCATGACCGTCCTCGTTGAACAGCCAGGAGATCTGCCGGCCGCTGCTCGGCAGATCGAATTGGATGCACTCGTGGTGCTGCAGATCTGCGAGCGTCCGCGGCAACCCGGCGCGCTTGAGATAGGCAGGGCTTGCAACGATCACCAAGCTGGCGTCCTCGATTTGCCGCGCCACCATCGTCGAGTCAGGTTGGGTTCGAAACCGAATCGCCAGGTCGAAATTCTCTTCATGGAAATCGACGTTGCGGTTGCTGATATGCACTTCCAGTTTTATCAATGGGTATTTCGCGCGAAACAGCGGCAGCATCGGCAGCAGGCGGTGATGCCCATAGGTCGTCGGCGCGCTGATTCGGATGGTGCCTGAGGGCTGCACCTGCTCGCCGGTGACTCTTCGCTCGGCCTCAACCAGCTGATTCAGTGCCCCGCGACATTGCTCGAAATAAGTCTTGCCGCCTTCGGTGAGCCGGATGCGACGCGTCGAGCGCACGAACAGGCGCACGCCCAGGCGCTTCTCCAGGCGCGCGACTGAGCGGCTGACCGCAGCCGGCGTCACCCCCGCCGTGTTGGCGGCCGCGGTAAAGCTGCCGGCTTCGCCGGCCAAGCAGAACAACTCGATGCTCCCCAGCAAGATGTCGTCGAACTGCCTGCGCATATTCATTACACCGTGTATCAAAACAAGTGTAGCAAACCCCGTTTATTGCATGCCGATGCGCTAATAGAGTCACTCGTGAACCGGTGGGAGCACCGCTCGGCACCGGAGCCCGGTCAGGAGCTGTAAACCAAATTCGCGAGGCGCATCCATGAGCAAGTCAGACAAAACCGTCGTCATCACCGGCGCCACCAGCGGCATCGGCCTAGGCCTGGCCGAAGCCTTCCTCAAGGAAGGCTACAACGTCGTCGGTACCGGCCGTTCCAGCGAACGCCTGCAGGCCACCGCGGCAAAGCTGCATGCGGGCGACCGCTTCCTCGGTGTCGCCGGCGACATCGGCAAGCCCGAGTCCGCCACGAAGGTGTTCGAGCAGGCGGTCGCCAAGTACGGCAAGGTCGACGTGCTGGTCAACAACGCCGGCATCTTCACCGCCAAGCCCTTCGTCCAATTCACGCCGGCCGAAGTGGAAGAGCAGATATCCACCAATCTGAAAGGGGTGTTGTATCCCTCGCAGGAGGCGGCGAAGCACATGAGCCAGCGCAAGCACGGCAAAATCATCAACATCACCGCTTCGCTCGGCATCCGGCCGGACGCTCGCGTACCAGCACTGCTGGCGGTCGCGCTCAAGGGCGGAATCAATCAGGCGACCTATGCCCTTGCCCTGGAGCTGGCGCCGTACGGCGTCACCGTCAACGCCGTCGCTCCCAGCGTGGTCGACACGCCGATGCATGCGCCTGAGACCCACTCAGCGCTCGGCAGCCTGCACCCGCTGAACCGTATTGCCCGCGTTGACGAGATCGCCGCGGCCGTGCTGTACCTGGCGAAGGCCGAATTCGTCACCGGTACCGTACTGCCGGTGGACGGGGGATTCAGCGCCGGCCGCTGAACTCCTGAGCCGGGGCCGGAACATTGGTTCTGGCCCCGCTGTGGGCCTGCGTCGTCAGTCGCACATCATCAGTTGACACAAAGTATCGAATGGGGGACCGGCAATGACCGTCGACTCAACAAACGCGAACGCCGAACAACGGCTGAAAGAACTCGGCATAAATCTGCCTCGGCCCCCTATCCCGCTCGGCGCCTATGTCGAAGCGGTGCAAACTGGAAACCTCCTTTTTCTGAGTGGCACGCTACCAGTAGAGGGAGGTGTCCCCAAGTTCCTGGGACGTATCGGAGGCGAGTTGAGCGTGGACGAGGGACGACGCGCGACTCGTCTGGCGGCGTTGAACGCGCTTGCTCTGGCCAAGGATCATTTGGGGTCGTTGGACAAAGTGACACGTGTAGTCCGTCTCGGGGTCTCACTCGTCACGACTCCCGACTTCCGCGAGCATCCAAAGGTCGCAGACGCGGCTTCGGAGTTACTCGTCAGCGTATTCGGAACTAACAAGACATCGACTCGCCTGGTGTCAGGCATGGCGAGCCTCCCGCTGGGAGTGTGCGTCGTGCTGGAGATCCTCCTCGAAATTAGCGCCTGAACAACACCTGGATATTCAACCATGCCGGGCGGCCTGTCCTACCTGCGCGGCCGGCCTTGTTCAATCCACTCGGTCGTCTTGCCGATCGGAAGCCGGTATCGTGCGCAGTTGTAAGGTTGAAGGTTGCGCAGTTCCTCGCGCGCCAAGGCCGTGAACGGCTCCTGCTCGCTCTCGGGCAGATTCAGGGCCTTGACGGCCAGCGCCAGCGGCACGCCGTAGTAGACAACCTGCCGCATGACCTCCCCGATGAGCTCGCGGTATCTTGTCCGCAGCGGGTCCGGCGCCCCCATGGACTGCAGCACGGTCTGGTACTTCGCTATCGAGCGCCGGTAGGTCCAAGCAAAAAGCTCAACCGCCAGCGTGACGTCGAGCTTTTCGTACACGCCCAGCATCGCGAGCGCGTAGTCGCTCGGCTCCACATCCAGGAACGACAGCGGCGCGCAGTTGGCCAGCATCAGCGGAAGGTTCGCCGAAAGGCGGCTTGTGCGCTTGTTGCCGTCCTCGAAAGGTTGCAGGTACGCCAGGTTCACCCACAGGAAAAACGAGCCCTCCACCGGGTTGCGCACGTTGCGGGCCTTGTCAACGACTTGCGCCAGCATCTCCTCCAGCAACGTCGGCACCTGCGAGGGCACGTAGGTCGTGTCCGAGATATTCACGACCTTCTGGCGGATGGCGCCCAGTGCGTGCGGGTCGTCCAGCAGCGCTTGCATGAGCAAGCTTTGCAAGTTGCGCACCACCGGCACCGTGATGCCTTCGGTCGGCACCGCATCGACCATGAACTCGATGGCTTCCTTGTGGTTCAGAAGCATCGTGGCGTCCGCGTCATCGCCCTCGGAGCGACCCCTGGCGAACAGGGCCTGCGTGTCCAGCAGGCTCTTTCGGTTGCCTTCCAGGCGCGAGGATGACCAGGAAAGGTCTATGAGCAGCTGCTCCAGGACCTTGCGCGCGTACGTGCCCGCCGGGTGCTGGCCGGGACTGCGGCCCTCGGCGTAAAGGTGGGTGGCGAGCTGCGCCGGCAAAAGGTTCGACACGTTGGGCTGGTACTCGTCGACAAAAGCGCGCTGATATGAAACCGGCGCGCGCGTGCCAAGCGGCGCCCGCAGCTTCGCGCGCAGCGCGACCGCTTCCGTACTCCACTGGGGGGAAGCGGCAGCGCTCGCCGCGAACGTGGGCGCCGCGCTTTCTTCGGCCATCACCGCGACCAAGGGCACGTTGCCGGCCGCGCGTAACCGGTACCGGGTGGCCGGGCCCGCGCCCTGTCGCTCGATGCGGCCCTCGCGCAGAAGCCTGCCGATGTGCCGCATGAGCGTGGACCACGGAACGTCCAGATGCTCGGCAATGGCGTGCGCGCCAGCGCCCGCAGCGCCGCTTGCCTGGAGTTGCTGGAGGTACCCAAGGACGTCCTCGGGCAGGTTCCGACGTGCCATTGCTCGCCTATCGACTCAGAGTAATGAGTATATTATCATTTTCGTATCATTTCCAAAAGCAGACGACTGCACATCCGGTAATCCTATCGTTTTTTTCGGATATCTACTCGATTTGAGTCGGGCGGCAAGACCTCGAAGCGGCGACCAAGCGCGCGCCAGCCCAGGTCGAGGCCAGCGCCGTGCAGTCTCGCCGGGCGCAAGTCGGACTTCGGGCCGGGAGCCGGTCCAGACTCGGGGCCCGCCCGGACGGTGGCCCGCTTTCCGTTCGTTTGGCCGTTTCGCGCCTCCAATCGTCGTCATCTTGTTCATCGTGATGCCCAAGGGACGCGATCATCCTGTACGCCTACTGCGACGCCGCGGGAGTCCGCGGGAAGTACCGGTTGAAGGTGCGGGTCAGCGATCCGATTGCGCGGACCCAGATCGGGCTGGCCGGGAAGATCGGTCAGGCGCTTCACCACCGGCCCGACATCACCGACGCCGACCGACTATTCGACATCCTGGCTTTGGGCCGGATCCCGATGACCGAATCGGACCTGAGAATGGCCGGCGACTTCGACCCGGACGACGTGGCGGCTCGCATGGTGGCTGTGCGGCGCATGTAGCCGCGGATCGAACGCACCGCCGCGCTGCTGGTTCGGCACACGATCGACCGGCTGGCGGCCACGGCCTAAAATGTGCGTGTGGCAAGTGATCAGACAAGCGTCGATTCGGAAGCCTTCTGCAAAGCGGTCCGCACCTGGGCGGCGCAGCACCGCGGCGTGACGGCGTTGGACCTCATGAACGCGGTCGACACGGCACCCGACGCCGACGCAACCCGTGCAACACCGTGTTGCAACACCGACGGCAACATTTGGCAACGCCGGACCAAAAACCGTCTGGAAACCCGCAGGGATGCTTGATCTTCGCTGCAACACGTTGCCGCAACACATCGATACGTTGCACGTTTTGTTGCACACCCACCCTAGGGGGTGCAACACGGCAACATTTTCCGGTGCCCGACAGGGGCGAAGGATCCGACCATGCCTGACCTGTGCGACCGGACCTGCGGACCCGCCCGGCTAGCCGTGGCGCGAACGACCGGGAGGGTTGCCTGCCGCGCCGGGATTTGGTGGCTAGCCCGGAAGCGGTCTTGCTGGGCGGCTCGGTACGACCCGTAGCGGTCCCTTCGAGACAAAAGCGAATAACCAAGACCGGACGTGCGATGCTCTCAGCGCAACGCTAATTTGCTCCGTTGATCCAGGACATCGAACAGTAGCCGCCCAGGGCGTTCACCCAAATACGCTGACTCAGGTACAAGCGGTTGCCGAGCTTCAAGTTGTAGTACGAGCCATTGGGAGCGAGAAAGTAAGGGTCATAGGTGAATGCGCATAAATCGCCATTCTCGACGCGAGAAGAGTTCCTGCCGTTCAATGGAGCATTGGTCCAGCCAGTCCCTAAGGGGTCCGTCACCGATTCCGACAACTCGTGACCGATAAAGCTGACCATTGTGTCTCCGTTAAAGTCGTCGTTCGGCGTCAAAGACTGGGGCGAGCAACCCGTACTGGCGCATCGAGCCGGAGCCCCGACGAACGCCACAATTTGGTTCACACTATAGGGAGATCGCTGGCTACGACCGAGCGTTAGCTGCTGATAGCCGTGCCAAGCGCAGTACGTCCTGCAAAACCCAGAAGTTTCGTCGACATCAGCAGACGTCAACACGAAGTACACACCGTTCTGGTCAAGGGGGAACTTCCCGGAAACCACCGCGTTTTGGACGACATTGCCCACGTCGTTGTCCGTTAGGGCGGTGCCGTACGAATAGCTATCGGTGATGCTGCCCGCGTAGTTCACGCGGTTCCGCACCGGATCAGGTCCCCCAGCTCCATAGTCGTAGTACGTGGTGTTGATGTTGAAGTAGGGCGAGCCGCCGATATTGCTTACGAAATCCGTCACGATCGACTGTGCAAGGGGGTCGCCGCTCCAGTTGCCGTACCAGATGAGGTAGACATTGACGCCTTGCGTGCTGTTCATCACCGGTCCGCCGTGGTATTGAATGCCGTTGTCATGCGCGGTCAGATTCGACGGCGCGCTCGGCGGGTTCGCCGTGGCGTTACGGTTGAGAAGCGGCATGGTGTTGACGATTTGAAACCCCGAACCGGTCTGCGCCAGGCAAACGGTGCCCAGCAGCGCCAACAGAAGAAGCGAGCTAAATCTGAGGATTCGCAGCATCTTGTCCTCCCACTTCGTTTTAGTGCGTCCTCCATCAACGAGCACTCCGAGAAATCGATGGCAATGGTGCTTTTCAAGCATTGCTCGTTGAGCGGTGGGGAACAAGTAGGTGGCGCACCATTTTCCAAAGAATTTCCATCCCGCACGGCGAGTAATCATCAACCCACCGACCACCGCCCGCTATCTGGGATGTTGAAAGCACGGGGACCGCAGTTCCGCTTTTGGCCGGACAGGTGACCTCGCTGACCTCGCCCAAAGCGGACTGTGCCGCTGGACCGCAGCCCCGGTCAACGATAGCCAGGAGTCGTGGTAACCGCGCCTACAAACGCGGCGCGCGCGGGTGCGCCAGTATCCCGAAGCGGCGAAATTGGCACCTAACTGTCCCACCAGTGTCCCACGGGCCAACACGTCGGCCCGTTGATCGTCGTAAGTGCTTGATTATTTGGTGGGCCTCCCTGGAGTCGAACCAGGCACCAACGGATTATGAGTTACCTGGAAGCGAAGTTCCGCGAAATCCAGCGCACCCTTCCGAAAGCCTAACACCTTGAGGAATCAGTGACATAGGCCTATCCTCTTTACGTTGACGTTCGCTGACCTTCGCCCAGTGCCGCGTCCGAAGTGGCAAGGAAGTGGCAAAGCACACCAGCGGACATGCAGCGGACTACGAGAGGTGGCAAATGAAGCGGCTCCTCACGGCGCGCTCCATCGCGGCACTGAAGCCCGGATCGGCGCGGTACTACGTCAGCGACACCGGTGGCTCGACCCGGGGTAATGGCACGCTGCTGCTCGCGATCGATCCGAGCGGTCGTCGCTCCTGGATCTTTCGGTACTCGGTCGGTGAGGCCAAGACCAGGCTGAAGCTCGGTCTGTATGGCGACGGCGAAGGCTATCTGTCCCTCGAGCAGGCACGCAAACGTGCCGGCGAACTCAGCGGGATCCACGACGAACACCGCGACGTCCGTGCATTCATCGATCGCCAAAAGAAGCGTGAGCAAGCCGAACAGCGCGCCAGAGAGAAGGCGCAGGCCACCGCGGCAGAACATACCCTGGAAAAACTGTGCAACCTGTACGTCGATCGCCTCCAAGCCGCCGGCAAGGGCGCGGCACGCGATGCGGCGAACGTCTTCAAGAACTGGGTCTTCCAGACCGAGTATGCGTCGTTGCCCGCGGCGCAACTCTCGTCCGAGGACATCGCCGACCTGCTTCGGCCGCTGTCGGCCGCGAGGAAGCTGCGCTCCAGCGGCAAGCTGCGAAGTTATCTGCGAAGCGCCTACCAGACGGCCGTGAAGGCCCGCAGCGACGGCTCGATCCCGATCGAATGGAAGGCCTTCAACGTTCGGGCAAACCCGGTCGCTGACGTGCCGACGCTCGGCAAGGCTCGAACGCTTAACAGAACCCTGAACGACGGTGAGCTCGCCGCGTACCTGAAGCGAGTTCGCGCCCTGGAAAGCGTGGTGCGCGGTCCCCTATTGCTGGCTTCGTTGTGGGCCGGTCAACGTGCTCAGCAGGTACTGAGGCTCAGAGCTGCCGATGTCGACCTCAAGGCGGGAACCGTACTGCTGTTCGATCCGAAGGGCAAACGGACAGCGCCCCGCCCTCACCTGCTGCCTTTGATTGGCGAGGCCAAGCAGATCGTCGAACGCCTGTTGCAGGAGCGCCAGGCGCGCATTGCAAGGGCGAAGGAAGAGAATCGCACGCTGCGCGAGCCGGATCTGCTCTTCGCGCCCACCGACCGCCCGACTGATGCGACGTCACTGTCTGGCGCGGTCGGCGACATCTGCAAGGCGATGCTTGCGGCCGACCCGCCCGAAGCCAGCGGACCGTTCTCGATGCGCGACGTCCGCCGAACAGCCGAAACCAAGCTCGCCCAACTTGGCATCGGCAAGGAAGTGCGCGCGCACCTGTTGTCGCACGGAATCTTCGGGATCCAGGACCAGGCTTACAACCGCTACGAGTTCGCTCCCGAGAAAAACGCTGCGCTGACCACCTGGCTCGCTGAACTGGCCCGCATCGAGGGCGGCGAACCGAAGGCTAGCAACGTGATACAGATGCCGGGCCGGCTCGCGTGAGGCGCAACATGGCCGGACAGAAGAAACCCGCGCACGCCAAGCTCAATCCCGAGGTGAGGATACTCCGCGCCCGAAGATACTCATTGAATAAACGCACCGATGAGATGGCCGGTATCGAAAACCAGGATACCAAGGCTGCAAAGGATGAACGGTACGAGTTCATCGATAACTTACGTAGAGCGGGTCTGTCGAAGGAGGAGCAGCTTCGAATATTCCCATGGTTCTTTACGTACCCCGACGTGATTACCAGGGCCAAGGGCGGTGACACTGAGGCCGCGAGGCATCTTTTAGCCTGTATTTGTTTCCTTCTCGACTCCGCAGATCAATCAACTCCGCTACCCCTCGAGATTCGGCATTACCTGTTTGAGGCTTTCGATGAGATCGTGAAGGGTGCAGATGCGAATGTTGCGTTACGCGTGGAGCGAAAGAACAGGAGTGGCGGCAGGCCAAAGGAACTTTCGCACGGGTGGAAGATGATAGTCGGCTGTCGGATTGAGTCTCTTCTCCATAAGCGCAAGACGCTCGAGAGCGCCTGCCTGGACCTTGAAGAAGAAATTGGGGGGGACCTGGATCGCTACCGCTATCTCGGGCTTGAAAAAGTGCCGAGCCATAAAACGCTGGCGCGCATCTACGGCGAAGTGAAAGACGAAGTTGCGGCGATACACCGCATGATCGAACACGTCAACTCGGAAACGTAGGCGGTTATCGCGTCGACTGTCATCCAAATTCGGAGTCCAATGCCGTCCGCATTCACGCACCTTCAACAAGGGGCGAGGACGGAATGGAAGCGATTGGAGCGAGTGAGGCGCGGCACATTCTGCAGAACCTGGGCATCACCCAGTTCTATTTCTTGCAGAAGCAAGGGCTGATCCCGAAGGGAATAAGCCTAACCGGCGGGCGTAAGCGATCCTGGATTCGGCACGAAATCGAAGCTGTGGTCCAGGCCCGCGCCATCGGCGCAACGGACCAACAGGTGCGCGAACTGGTCCAGCGCCTCGTGGCTGACCGCGCGCGATTCGCTCCTCCGCAGCTTGTCCAGTTGCCACGAGGCGACGGCGATTTGACGCCGCCACCCGCCCTTCCCGCCTCGCCCGCACCGCAGCCGCTACCTTGCACGCGGAACGCCGGAGCCGAAAGCACCGCGGAGCTACAGCCATGAGCTAGCTCCGCGCCAATTGCACCCTCCTGCAGGAGGAACTCGAAGACGCAGCCATCAACCTAGGATCGAACTCGAAGGAGGCAATCGCGCGTGAAAAACAAAGCCGCTGTCGGGCAGGCACCCGAGACAGCGGCCGAGCAGGACGACAGCGTATTCCTACTTGCAGGATACCAGACAGCACCAAAACTGAAGAACGGCCGCACCCGGTTTTTTCGGATCTTTCCGGAACGTGGTGATTTCCTGCTCAGCCGCCTGTCGGATCGGGAGTTCAAGGCCACCTTCCGTCTGTTGCTCGAGTTCGTGGTGCGTGACGGCGAACTTCCCGATAACAACAAGTTCCTTGCGACGGTCGCAGCAATGAAGTTGCCCGCCTGGCTCTCGCTTCGCGAACGGCTTCTGGCATTAGGAATCTTTCGAGTCGAGGCTGGCCGGTGGATCGACGACGATCAAGAAAAGAACCTGCGCCTTCAGCGCGAGCACTCTGCGAGGCAGGCGAAGAAGGCTCGAAAACGCTGGGACAGCTAAGAATGCCCAAGCGTGACTACCTAACCTACGCACTGGCCGACGCTGGAACGATCGAGATTCGGCACAACGACGGAAATCGTTGGACCTCAGGGTTGTTCGACGACCTGTTTGCGCTGCGTCAGGCAGTCATTGGATTGGGGCAGCTTGGCACTTTGTACACGAGTCTGAACGCGCCGGGTGACGCGTCGCCGTCGAACTGTATGACCGACCGCCCGCTGCGTGATGAGAACATCGTGCGGATAGTTCGGATTCCGTTCGACTTCGATCCGGTCCGCCCGCGGGGCGTCCCGAGTAACGACGCTGAGCTACAAGCCGCTGTTCAACAGCGAAACCGCCTGGTCGCGATGTTGACTGCGTTGGGCTGGCCGATGCCGGCGCTGGCACTGTCGGGCAACGGTGCGCACGCGGTGTTCCGGTGCCGGATTACAGCGACCCCGGAGTTGCGCGAAATACTGACCACCCTGTACCGCGGCCTGAAGGCCGATTACTCCACTTCGGCCGTCGCGTTCGACTCATCGGTCCGCAACCCGGCCCGAATCTGGCGGTGCTACGGCACTCTCAATCGAAAAGGCACTCCGACTACGGAACGCCCCCATCGTATGGCGACGATCGTGATTCCGCCGCGCTGGGACGGCCTGGACCCGTCACTGATTGAAAGGCTGGCGGCCCGGTTTGCACGGCGGCAGATTGTGCGCCCGGCACCTAGCGCTGCCGCTTACCGCCTCGCTCTTGGCACGGGAGACTACAGGAGCCTGAATGTGGTGGAGTGGTTCACCACACACGGCCTTTACAAGCGTCGGATCGGCCCAGGCAAGCATGCGGTGATGTGTCCGTGGGCGGACCAGCACTCAATGCCTGACCAACCCCAAGGGACGGACACCGTTGTCTGGGAGCCTTCAGCAAAAGCGTGGCCGACATTCTTTTGCTCGCATGATCATTGTGACGGCCGCTCGATCACTGACGTAATGACGCTGTGGGCCGACGCCGATCGATTTTGCGGCAGGCTCTTTCTTGCCGCAACGTGATGGAACACCGGGACTACCAACAGGCGATGATCGGGGCCATCCAGCAACGGTGGGCGCGCGGACTGCGCCGTGTGCTGGGCGTGCTGCCCACCGGCGGCGGGAAGACCGAGGTGGCAGTCAGCATCATCGCGGACCAAGCGAACATCAGGGAGCGGGCGCTGATCGTCGTGGACCGCAAAGTGTTGGCGGTGCAGTGGGTCGAGCGCCTACGGCGGCATGGACTGGACTTCGTCGGCGTCCTGCAGGGTGACAACACGCGCGCAACCTATGCGCCGATCTTAGTAGCCACCGCGCAGACGATCCGAAGCCGCGGCGTGCCGAAAGGCGTGTCTTACATCGTCATCGACGAGTCGCACATTTGGCACGAGTCGCACGACACGGTTTTGGAATCGCTCGGCGATGCACAAGTGCTGGGTTTGACTGCGACCCCATTGCGCGCTGGGCTGGGTCTGCGCTTCGACACAGTCGTGGTTGGGGCGAGCATAAGGAAGCTCATCGCAGCCGGGTATCTGGTTCCGGCCCGGTACTACGGGCCGCGCCGTGACGCGCTCGAGGCCGCTCTATGTGGCGTCTCCATCCGGGCAGGCGATTTCGCAATCAACGAGTTATCGGAAGTGATGCGCGGCAAGGCGATTATGGGAGACACCGTCGGCACTTGGCAGCGCAGGGGCGAGGACCGCCAGACCATCGCGTTCTGCGTGGATAAGCAGCACGCCAGGGACCTTGCAGGCGAGTTCAATACAGCTGGGATTGACGCTGAAGTCGTAGTCGACGAGACCTCTGACGAGGACCGGGCGGATATCTTTCGGCGTTTCGACACACGCGACGTGCGCGTTCTGTGCAGCGTTGGCGTGCTGGCGGTAGGCTTCGACTCGCCGATCGCCTCTTGCGCCATCCTGGCCCGCCCAACGATGTCCTTATCCCTGCACATCCAGCAGGGCGGCCGGATACTGCGTCCGCTACCAGGAAAGACAGACGCGCTGATTCTTGATCACGCCGGCAACACGATCCGGCACGGCCTACTTGAAGACTTCGACCCGCCTACTGACCTGTCAACCGTTGATAAGGACACCGACAGGCGCAATCGTCACGATCAGTCAGGCGTTTGGGTCTGCCGTAATTGTGACTCGATCAATCCCAAAACCGAAGACATTTGCTGTGAGTGCGGGGCCGGCCGCCGGCCTATGAGCGGCGTCTTCGTGCTCGACGGTGAGCTGGTACGGGTTGGTTACGAGGCCGGGGATCCGAAGCCAGGCCCCACACGCGAGGATGTACGGATAGCCTACCTGCAGCATCTGTACTACGCTGAAAGCAAGGGGCTCAAGCCTGGGTGGGCGTTCTACGCGACCCTGCGGCGCTTCAAGATCCCGGAGTCCAAGGGCAGGCACGTCATCGAGTGGGGCTGGCGCGATTTGGAGCCAATCCCCCCCGACGCGGAAACCAGCCGTTGGCTGCGAGCCGATTTCCAACGCACCTTGATCGTCAGCCGCTGGCGAAAGGAAAGGGAAGCGGTTGGCGCCTAACGTCATGCCACGGGTATGCCGCGGCAGCAATTTGTTTCGATGCCGGGGCAGTGCCGTGGCATTTTCGAAGGCGATGCCGCGGCAATGCCTAGAGAGAAGAGAGAAGATGTCTAACCGTAGAGAAAAGGGACAAGGGTGGGTCTTTGCGCGCGCCCCCATGTTCTGGAGAATGCGCGAATCAGCATTGGGCAGTATCGTGCGCGGAGTCGGAGGCGACCGTGGTCGTTATCGACTACCGGAAACTGATGCGAGAAATGACCGAAGAACAGCGAAAGGCGGAGAGGGACGCGCTGTGGGCCGCTCGCTCGCGGCGTACCCCATACCGCAGTCTTCCCGTTCCGTTGGACTCAATATTCGGTAATGCCCCGGGCGCTCCAGGCACATCGTCCTCACGCTCGATGAGCAGCATGTCACACCTCCTCGAAAACCCTCCGACCCATACACCAAAAAATCGGAAGAGTCAGATTCCGACCAGAACGGCTTGTGGTTCGTGGATCGCCAGATGTAGGTGGGGTAGAGGCGCTTTTTGCTTTGGGATTTCGAGACCCCGGGCTTCCGCTGGATGGGACCCACTGAAATGGGCCGGCGGCCGTCGTGGCGGCGTTGTCTATCGTTTCTCCTGGTCAAGAATCTTCGGCTGCGCATATACGTAGTTACGTCAACTTCGACGCGCACTCGTGTCCATGCTCTGACCCAGCTCTGTGTGCGAGGCGCGTCGCCCGATGTCACACCCTTGGCCGTGCCGCAAGCGAGCGTGTGATGTGGACAGTTTGGTGGGTGTCCGACAACCATCCAGCGATCAAATCTTCCCTCCGGCCGGGCTACATCGCGCCAGGTTCGCCGATCGTG
>Ga0307478_10001150_pt1 | contig 23965 bp, 21 predicted proteins | sample atmos_gasesECM4C_2_FD_203713 | JGI IMG/M metagenome (GOLD analysis project Ga0307478, IMG submission 203713) | Hardwood forest soil microbial communities from Morgan-Monroe State Forest, Indiana, United States - atmos_gasesECM4C_05 | ecosystem: Environmental > Terrestrial > Soil > Temperate...
GAATCCGGGCGTGGCCTTAACGTGGTGGGATCAGGCCGTATGGGCGGAGCGCTTGGGTTACGCGCAGCAAGAGGCGAGCCTTTCGGCAGGGGTTTTTCGGGCGCTGCGCGAGAGCAACCTGCGACTGTTGGAGTCGGTCCCGCGCGCACGGTGGGTGGAGTGCTATGGGGTCCACGAGGTACGCGGACGGCAAACGGTCGAGGAGTTCGTCCGCTTGGAAGCCGCACACGACTTGAACCATCTTCTGCAGATCGACCGCATCTTGGGTGGGCGTATGTAGTGGTAGCCGTTTGGCTGCCAACGCCTCGGCGAGCGCACTCAGTCGGTTGTGGCGTTGAAAATGGGAATAAAAGAGTGTGAACGACGTGTAGAGGTTTTCTTGTATGGCCTGTTCATGGACGAGGAACTCCTGCGTGGGAAAGGGTATGGTTGATTGTCAGAGCAGATAATCAGCGCGCCCTCAAACTCTTCGAGCGCCTCGGATTCGTACGGAATCAGATACTGCTCGCCATGGAAGTCTCCGTTTTATTGCCGAAAAATATTGAATCGATGCCCGACGAGTTCATCCTTCCCGATGGGCAATCATCGGGCTCGCCTTTGTCGCACGACGGGCGGAATGTTGCTGGCCAAGAAGAGCACAGCCCTCAAGTGCCACAGCCCTCCTAAGCGAATTGAGTGCCCCACGCCGCCACGTCGCACGACAGGAAGGGGCCCATGGGTCAGTATGATCTACTTTATATCGATACTTAGCAAACTGTCGATATAAATCTTGACGCAGGCCTTCCGACTTTCCCAGGCACCCTTCTCATGTCCTACTTGAGAAAGCACTCGCCCCACCATCGAACGTTTTTGCTCGCGGTGCCGCCTGTCATCTCACTGTAAGCCCTGAAAAATGAATTTGTTAATTGGCACGCAGTCTGGAAGCGGGCTTGCTCTTCTCACATACTTCTCCTCTTCAGTAGTCCTGCCTGGATTGTGCGGCGGCGAAGTCAGGACGTATGAATTTATTGCTTCAAGACGTGCGTTACGCCGCATGTTGCTTAAGACGCCTGGCTTCACCCTCGTCGCGATTGTGACCCTTGCGCTGGGCATCGGCGCAATATTGTCGCCTTCAGCATTGTCGACGGCGTCTTGCTCCGCCCGCCCTCATTCCCGCAACCCGGCCAGCTCGTGCGCGTGTTTGACGATTTGCGCGCTTCCAACCCCAAGGACGTCGGCATGTCAGTCCCGCAGTTTTGGGACTATCGCGATCGCGCCGGTATCTTTCAAGACATAGCCGTCATCATTCCCACTCCCGCAACCCTCACCGGGGTTGACCGCCCGCAGCCTGAGCGGGATCCTCAAAGCTCAGAGCCCGGCGGCAGGGATCGTAAACTCTCGCGGGAATAACGGCGTCAGCGCGAGCACGCTTTACATACCGTACGCAACTCGGACATCTTTTTTACTGCAGTGATATTCTAAACTTGTGTAAGCGTCCGAAGTAAACCCTGTTGATAGGTAGAGGAAGTAGGTACCCACAACACTGCTAGAAGATTAGGGTCCCGTTGCGAGGAGCCATTGCCAAAGTATAAAGAAGTGCCCAGATTGATCCTTCGTAGTGAGCAGGTTACGTTGCGTACGCCGCAATTTCAGGATGCGGATCGTTCCTATAAGTGGTTTGCCGATCCAGAGATTACCAGATATCTGCCGCTAGCGGGCAAAGGCCAACTGCCGATGGATGCTATTCGGGAGTTCATTGAGCGTGTCAGGGGCAGCGATAGGCCAGAGCTGGCCGTCAGCATCGAAGTAGAAGGCGAGTATATCGGCTGCGGGGGATTAAGGAGCATCGACAGCGAATCCGCTGAGCTCAGCATCGTCATCGGAGAACGTCGATTTGAAGGCCGTGGTATTGCACACGAGGCGGCGATGCTCCTCCTTGGTCATGCCTTCGATACCCTTGGCCTGAAGAGGGTATGGTTGATTGTCAGAGCAGATAACCAGCGCGCCCTCAAACTCTTCGAGCACCTCGGATTCGTACGGAATCAGATACTGCTCGCTGCTGTTGTCGTTGATGGCGAGCCTAAGGACAAGTGGAAAATGGTACTTTCCAGAGAAGCATTCAAGGCCTCGGAGTAAGCATCCGAACCTGCCGAAGTTAACCGCCTTTCTAGCTATCCACGAAGCAGCTTGTGGACAGTTGAGCAGAAACGGAGCTGATATTCCAGGCCAGCAATTCCTCGATGCGGTTGATGGGATGATCGGCGATGCGAGTCAGCACTTACCGCAGATAGGCAACTAGGCATGCATCATGTCTTCAAAAGTGAATGGATGTTTGCTTTGACTGAAGACGGGAACGGTCAGTGACGTTAGAACAATTAGAAAGATTAAACGACGCATACTCAACGGTCAGCCCAATTACTGGCTAGGACCAGGCTGAATGAGGCGTGCGTAAGCTGTTTTCCGCCGAATCCTCCCCCCCTCATTACCTCCAGCTTCAAAAACTTTACAACCGAAATAATCTGTGTCACTATACTTCGTCCTTTAGCTAACTGTCGAGAAAAGCGCGTGTCCGTATACGAAAAGCCCGACGCTCTCAACATCACGCTCCCAGAACTGACGCCGCCCGTGGGAGCTCTTGTAACTTTTCTGCACACCGGCAATTTCCTTTTTGTCGAGTCATATTGCAAAGAAAGACGGCAAGCCCTGGGTCGGCCAGCTGGGGGCGAATCTCACGACCGCGCAGGGAAAAGAGGCCGCTCGTGCCGTGGCATCGATCTGATGGGCACACTTCGCTGCTGCGGTGCGCGACCTAAACCAGATTAGCGCATCTTGAAGCTCATGGTGCTCGTGAACAGCACTCCAGTATTCACCGAACAGCACCTGGTGGCCAATGGTGCTTCTGAGCCTTTCGGAGAGGTATGTGGAGATATTAGGGATGCACATTCGCATCGCCTTCGGGGTCGCTCAAGTGCCATTTGGATCCTGTGTGGAAATTGGTCTATCTAGCAGCAGAAGTTGACGATTAATGTCCAAAGTGAAATCTCACCGCTACAGAGTCGTTGACGTCTTTACGACGGAGTCCTTGGCGGGAAATCGACTAGAGGAATTTCCAAGCCCTTCTAGGCCGGTGTGAGTGGAGGATCTGCACTCCGAGTTCTAGGTCAAAAACCGAAGCCTAACGAAATTCTGTCTTGAAATTCGAGTTCGTTGCTCCGAAATCTTGGGAGCCAGAGTCAAAATGGAAGGCAAGATCAAGTGGTTCAACAACTCCAAAGGCTATGGGTTCATCGGCTGTGAAAACGGACCTGATGTCTTCGTCCACTATTCCGCGATTATGGGAGACGCGTATCGGACACTTCAAGAGGGAGACCGTGTCACCTTCGAGATCATGCAGGGGCCCAAAGGCCCACAAGCTGCCATAGTCGTGAAGATCAAAGTGAGCGAGTAACTCAGCCGTTGGGCGCGGTCATCCCCGCCGTAACGGGCATCTCCTGGGACGACTACATTCGCCAGCATACTTTCGCACCGCTGGGCATGAACAACTCGAACGTGAGCAACGCCGAGTTCAAACCCGGCGACAACTATTCCTCTCCGCATGAGCGCGTGAATGGCAAGCTACAGGTGATTCATTTCGAAAAGTTGGATAGTGTGGGCCCGACGGGATCCATAAATTCTTGCTCCGCCGACATGGCAAAATGGGTGCAATTGCAGCTTAGCCGCGGAAAGTTTGCCGACCGCGACGGTCGGCTGTTCAGCGAGTAGCAAATGAAGGAGATGTGGTCGCCGCAAACTATTCTTCCGATCGATAATCCACCGCCGCCATTGGCGGGATTGAAACGCAATTTTGCGGACGAGGGTCTAGGCTGGAATCTGCAGGACTATCACGGCCGCAAACTTGTCGGACACAGGGACGGCATCGGCGCCTTCGTTTCGCGCGTGGTATTGGTGCCGGAAGAAAATCTTGGATTCGTGTGCTCACCAATGCGGAAGAAGAAGGCGCGTACGACTCCATTCTTTACCGCGTGCTTGATTACTATTTCGGCTTACCGCTTACCGACTGGATCGCCGCATTCGAGAGTGTCAAAGACACGCAGGTAAAAGAAGCCGCCGAAACAAAAGAAAGCAGAAGGCACCCGGGCGGCGGACTCCAAGCCTTCCCTACCGCTGGAGAAATATGCTGGCGCTTACAATGACGCCTGGTATGGTCCCATCGCCATCCGCCGAGAAAACGGCGGCCTCGCCATCATCTTCGACCACGCGCCGTCGATGATCGGCGACTTGCAGCGTTGGCAGTGCGACACTTTCAAAGGGCACTGGCGCGATCGCACCATCGAAGACGCTTTCATCACTTTTTCCCTGAAGCCGGAAGGCAGCATCGAGAGTGTGCGCCGGGCCGCCGTTTCTCCGCTGGCAGATTCCATCTTTGACTATCAGGACTTGCTGCTTAAGCCCGCGGAGAAGAAGTAAGCAACCAGCAGATATCCCCAAAAGGCCAAACTGGTAGACGCCAAACGAGGATCGGAATCATTGGGTTTCGAGCAGCGATGCTTCGTCGTTAGGTGTTTCGCCGGCCGCGCCGGGGGAGGCCAGGCCCGCCATCACTGCCATTAGTTCCGACACGCGGAGCGGTTTGGACACATAGCCGTCCATCCCGACCGCCAAGCATTTCTCTTTGTCTCCCTGCATGCTATTCGCCGTCATGGCGATGATGGTGACGTGTCCGCCCATGGACTTCTCTTTTTCCCGGATCGCCCTCGTGGCCTCGAACCCGTCCATCACCGGCATTTGCACATCCATGAGTACAAAATCGAAGGAGCGTTCGGCCAAAAAGACCAGGCACTCTTCTCCGTTGCCGGCGATGGTGACCGTGTGTCCGCGCTTCGTCAGCAGCCGATCCGCCAGTTTTTGATTGACCAAGTTGTCCTCCGCCAGAAGAATCTGTGACGGCGGTACCGATTGGATTGCCGCCTCATTCGCGGCAACGCGTCGGACAATCGTGGGATGTTTGCCCAGTATCCGTTGGGTAGCAGCTAGCAATTCCGATTGACGAACCGGCTTGATCAAGTAGATTTCAATTCCCAGTTCTCTGCAGCGAGCGGTATCCCCGGGCCCGCCCGAGGAGGTCAGCATCATAATGGTTGCACCTGTCAGTTCCGGACATGCTCTTATCCTCTCTACCAAGGTAAATCCATCCATATCGGGCATCTCGCTATCCAATAGGATCAGGGAATACGGTTCGCCTTGATTGTTAGCATCCGTTAGGGCTTTAAGGGCCCACTCCCCCCCGGGCACTGCCACTGGTCTCATCTGCCATTTCTTCAAAATCGTCTCGAGGATCCTCCGATTGGTGGAATTATCATCTACCACGAGAACCCGCAGATCTCTTAATTCGTCGATCTCTGCTGGCTGCGGCAGGACCTTTCCTTCGCCGGGTTGGAAACTTGTCGTGAAATGAAAAATGCTGCCCTTTCCTTCCTCGCTTTCGAGCCACATGCGGCCCCCCATCAAATGAGCCAATCGCACCGAAATGGCCAGCCCTAATCCGGTGCCTCCATACTTGCGGGTTGTCGAGCTGTCGGCTTGCGCAAATGCTTCGAATACTTGGGCTTGTCGACCGGCGGGAATTCCGATCCCGGTATCGCGAACGGCAAAGTGCAAGTCCACATTACGCGCGGAGCTCTCTGCAACGCTTACTTCGAGCACCACCTCGCCCTTTTCCGTAAATTTCAGGGCATTACCTACGAGATTAAGAATTACCTGACGTAATCGTCCGGCATCCCCAACCACGCAGTTGGGCACCTCGGGATGAATGTCGAACGCAATCTCTAGCCCCTTCTGGTGTGCGCGAAATGCCAGGGCTTTCAACGCTTCGCCAAGGCTCTCGCGGATGTCGAAATCCACCGGATCCATATCCATCTTGCCCGCTTCGATTTTGGAGAAATCGAGTATGTCGTTGATCAGCGAGAGCAAGCTCTCCGCCGAGCCCTTTACGATGCCCATATATTCGCGTTGTTCCACGGAAAGCTCTGTTTCCAGTGCGAGCTCCGTCATGCCGATGACGCCGTTCATGGGCGTGCGAATTTCGTGACTCATGTGCGCCAGAAAATCGCTCTTTGCTCTATTCGCGGACTCCGCAGTCTCTTCTGCCTGCTTCCGAACCACAATCTCCTGTTGCAGCTCTCGCGTGCGTTCCTCGACACTTTGCTCAAGTTCCTTCCCGCGCTGCTTGAGAGCATTGATCCGAGCGGAATAGAGTCCGGCGGCAATCAGAATTACAGCGAAAACGCACAATCCAAGAAACCATGTCGTGCGGAAGAAAGGCGGGGCCAGATAAATTGCCAGGCTCGCGCCGGTTTGATTCCACACGCCATCATCATTCGCTGCAATCACGCGAAAACGGAAATTCCCTGGCGGCAAATTGGTGTAGTAGGCGACGCGACGCGTTCCCGCTTCCACCCACTCCTTGTCGAAACCTTCAAGGCGATAGCGAAAGACAACCCTCTCAGGCGCACGAAGGCTGAGCGCCGTATAATGGAATTCCAGTTTTCCATTGCCGACGGGGATGCGGAGGGATACAGGGCGCTCGATCACACGCTGGCCAGCCACTATCTCCTCGACGTGCACGGGAGGAACCTTGTTATTCAGGGGAAGGTTGTTCGGATCTACCATAGCGATGCCTTCCACTGTTGAGAACCACAACTTGCCATCGCGCGATTTCCAACCCGCCGGCCGTACCATACCGTTGCATTCGCGGGTCTTCATTCCATCAATCACTCCATAGGTGATGGAGGTTACCTTACGGATGTGACCGTCCGCTAAATCGTTTAGCTCTTTCTTACTGAAGCGGGACACTCCCTTGTTAGAGCTCATCCACAGATTCCCATTGTCGTCCTCAAGAATTTGCCACGCCAAATCATCGAACAGACCTTGTTTGGTCGTGACCACGGTGAGTTTGCCGTTTTTGAGGCGCCCCAAACCACCTCCTTCAGTTCCCATCCATATGGTGCCGTCGCTGTCTTCGTAGAGACAGTACACAGAAAAATTGGGCCCCCGCTGTGAGCCGTAATTCGTGAACTTGCCGCCGCGGAAGTAACTGGCTCCTTGGTCGGTGCCAATCCACAAGCCTCCTTCGCGATCGCTCATCGCTACATGAACATAGTTATTCGCAAGCCCGTCCTTTGTGCCGTATTGAACGTATTGGCCTTTCTCGAATCGAATTAAGCCCCCGCCGTCGGTGCCAAACCACATAGCCCCCTCATGTGTTTCACTAATGGTCTGCACATAGGCGTGCATCGTCTTCGGATGGTCTGCGAATCTTTGAGGCAAATCTCGGTTGAGGGTGTGTCCAACAAACTTCCCGTCTTTCAGGCGGTCAAGGCCAGAGCTCGTGGCAACCCAAAGAATTCCGTTCCGGCTCTCATAGAGAGCAAAAACATTGTCAGGCGGGTAGCTAGTAAATTTCCCTTTCGAGAAGCGGCTGAGTCCACCTCCCAGTGTGTCCACCCAAATAGTTCCCGCGCGATCTTCAAGCACACCCATTGCAATTGGGCTTTGCAGCCCTTCCAAAGCGCCATATGTGGCAAACTTGCCGCGGCGGAGCCGGTTGAGACCGCCGCCATAGATACCGATCCAGATGTTCTCTTCCGAGTCTTTGAGAATGGCGTAAACGTCGTTGCCCGAGAGTCCTTGTTTCTTGGAGTAGTTCTCAAACTCTCCGTTGCGTAGCCGGCTAAGTCCTTGGTCCGTGCCAATCCACAATGACCCGCTTTGGTCTTGGGCAAGCGTGATCAAGGAATCACTCGGCAACCCATCTTTCTTTCTCAGCACCGTGACGTGGCCATGATCGTATCGATTCAGTCCACCGCCCTTCGTCGCGATCCAAAGAACACCCTTGTTGTCGACAGCCAGGCTCGCAATCTGATTGTGCGATAGGCCCTCCTTCGTCCCATAGTTGGAGAAACGTCCCGCTCGGAAACGGCTCAGCCCCTTGTCGGTGCCGATCCATAGATTTCCCTCACTGTCCTCGATAATTGCGGACACCTCATTTCCCGGGAGCCCGTCCTTGATGGTGTACAAAGTGAGTTGTCCGTCTCGCAGGCATAGTAACCCTTTGCCGCGCCTTCCAATCCAAAGATTCCCGGTGTGATCTTCGAAGATTGCACCAATAAGTGAGATGCCATACTGATTCAGTTCTGGATGGGATGTAAATTTCCCCCCTCTGAAACAGATCAACGTTCCGCGCGAAGTCGCTATCCACAGATTTCCGTCGTGGCCGACCAATAGCTTGGTTATATTGTTCTCAGGAATTTGGGGTGTGTTATCGGAGTCGTAAACAACAAAACGCACGCCGTCGAAGCGGGCCAGGCCCTCTTCCGTTCCCAGCCATAAGTATCCATCAGGCGTTTGTGCAAGTGTCTGGACTGCATCCTCAGGAAGGCCGTCAGCAACTCGCCAAACATTGTGAACGTACGTAGTCAGGGGAACGTCTGAATTGTCAGCATGGACGACAGCACTGTCGGGATGAAAAAAGAGAAAGAGAAGGCACACAAATGCTGCACGCGTTAACATCCTATTCTTCTCGCTGACCACTGACTCATTTCTCGAAGTCTCGGAACGAACAGAGGCGAGCCTGAAGACTCGACGCTTTGCCAATACACTCTGAGCATTTGACCTGCCATCTTCGATCGTGATGAGAATAGAAGAACCGTCCAATTAAGGAGATACGGCTTGGCGGGAAGCACTTGCAATCGGCTTACTGGGGACGGGGCCTTGTAGAAACACCTGTTCCGAGTTGAAACACTGAAAGATGTGGTTTAGAGCGAGAAGCGGGGGCGCGGATGCACCCCGTGCTTAAAAGGGAAGGACTACGCCGGCGTATGACTTGCAGGTCGATGCCTACGCCGATGGCAGTGGCAAAGCCTGAGTTACTGGCCGGAAGGATCGCATTGTGGGGTGGGATTGGGAGGATGTTGGGAGTCGCTCGGGGAGTAGCCGCCAAAGCCAACGAGTTTGTCCTGGGCAAGAACGTAGGAAGGAACGAGGGCCATAAACACAAGAACAAAAAGCACAGCAGTAAACCGGAGCATGGGATTCCCTCCAAAAGTCATTCCGCCCGGAGGGCGCGCATCGGATCGGTTCGCGTGGCGCGCCAAGCGGGCAAAAAACACGCTGCAGTCGACGCAACGGTCATCACCGCGAATGCCGCGGCGAAAGCCAGCGGGTCTCGTGGGCTTTCCTGATACAGGAGGTCGCCGAGCAGGCGCGTTAGAAGGAGTGCTAGGGCGACCCCGATAACTGTGCCGGTCGTCGTCAGTAGCAAACCGCGGGACAGCACGAGACGCAGTACATTCGATGCGCCGGCGCCGAGGGCCATACGCAGGCCCAACTCTCGGGTACTCTGCGAGACGGTGCACGACATCACGCCATAAAGGCCGATGCTGGCAAGCAGCAGCGCCAAGCCTCCGAACAGGGCGACCAAAGTTACGGCCACCAGTTCATGGGACGTAGAACGATTCACTTGTTCCTCCAGCGTCATCATTTCGGATAAAGCGAGGTTAGGATCGAGAGTACGCACTTCTCGAATCAGAGCCGTTTGGACGGTTTGCAGAGATTGCGTCGTACGAATGTGGATGTTAGGTTCTATCGCGAAAAACTGGCGGAGCGGGACATAGAAAAATGGCTCGGCATTCTCGCGCAGACTCGAATATTTGGAATCCGCGGCGATACCGACCACTTGCACCCAATTGCCTTTCACTTGCAGACGCTGGCCGATGGGGTTCTGCCCGCGCCAATACCGCGCGACCATTGTCTGGTTTACGATGGCGACGCGCGGCGCGTTTTCGTCGTCGGCGCGGGTGAATTCGCGCCCGGAGATGAGAGGAATGCCCATCGTGCCGAGGTACTCGGGACTGACCTCGTTGTATTTGGCGGTGGGCTGTTCGTTGGGTTGCGGTTCGTAGCCGTCGACGACAATCGGCGTCGAAGAATACGATTCATAGCCAAGCGGAACAACGCGGGCGTAAGCGGCCGTTTCGACACCGGGCAGCGCGCGGACACGCTGAATCAATTCATCCTGAAAAGTTTTGGCGCGCGGCGCGTCATAGCCGGCGGCGACCAAAGGTATCCAGGTGTCCAGCACGCGCGTTGTGGAGAAGCCCGGGCTGGCGGTTCGAATCTTGCGCAGGCTTTGCATCAGCAAGGTCGCGCCCACCAACAAGATGAAGCTGAGAGTGACTTGGAGGACCACGAGGCTCGAGCGGAACCACGCTCGGCCGCGGGCGCCCATAACTGCGGATGCCTCGGTTTTGAGCGTGTCGGCGAGGGCAAGGTGGCGCGTCTGGAACGCAGGGACCAACCCAACAGCAAGCGTAACGACGAGGCAAATGGCCGCACTCAGCCCGAGCACACGGCCGTCGATTTGTCCGGGCAGGTACATCACATCTCCTCCACCGACTTGTAAAAGCAGAACGAGTGCGTGACGGCACCAGTACGCCACTAACATGCCGCCCGCTGCCCCGCATGCTGACAACAGCAAGCCTTCCGTAACGAGTTGCCTCAATAAGCGGCCCCGGCTGGCGCCCATGGCTAGGCGAACCGTCATCTCATGCCGGCGCGCGAAGGACCGGACCAGAAGCAAGTTGCCGACGTTGGCGCAGACGATGAGCAGAACAAACATCGCGACAACTACCATGATCTCGAGGGTCGGAAGCAGATGACCGGCGTGATTGAAAGGCGTTTCCCAAAGAGGCCAGACCCTGATGCCGCGCCCTCGGTTGGTAGCCGGATATTCAGCTTCGAGTCGCGCGGCAATGGCGGAGATTTCTTGCTGAGCTTGATTGCGGGTCACGCCAGGCTTGAGTCGCACATACGCTTCACACCATCGCGCGCCGCGATCTTCCAGTTTGTCGCCGCCGCCGTAGAAAACTTCCTGCATCGAGACAGGTACCCAATACTCCATGGCCCGGCCGACGAAGGTCCCGTAGAATCCTTCGGGCGCGACCCCGATGATGGTGAACACGACGTTATCGAAGCGCTGCGTCTTGCCGATGATTTCTGGATCGTTCTTGAAGCGGGTCTGCCAAAGACGGTAGCTGATCACCACAACCGGATGCGCGTTGCGGCCGTTGTCTTCCCCTCGCTCAAAGCCGCGGCCCATTATGGGATGGACTCCAACCGCGTCAAAATAGTCTGCGGAGACGATGCTTCCAGTCGTGACCTCGGCACGCTCGCCAATGCTCAGAGTCGCGCCGGTGATGTTGCTGACAAAGAGGGTCTCACACAGCGTGCAGCTTCTTTGCACGTCGAGGAGATCGGGCCACGACGTTTCGGCTCTCTCATCACGCACCGTCCCGGACAGCGCGACCAGGCGCTCCTGGTGAGAAACGAGCGGATAAGGCCGGATAAGAATTCCCTCAACCCAGCTGAACACGGCGGCGTTGGCGCCGATGCCGAGCGTAAGACATAGAGTCGCCAGGACGGTGAATCCCGGATTGCGCCGCAGCATGCGCAGCCCCAAGCGTACGTCCCGCACGAAATTCCCGATAAGATTCATCTTGCGCGCCTCCCTGCATTCCTCTTTCACTTGCTCGACGCCTCCGAGCGACCGCAAAGCGGCATAACGAGCTTCTTGCCTGTCCATTCCTTGCGCGGCGTACTCCTCGATTTGATTTTGCAGGTGAAACTGGAGCTCCTCGCTGAGTTCCAGCTCTGCTTTCTCTCTATGAAGGAGCGAGCGCAGGCGAAGCGGCAATTTGTAGTACCAACGCATGGCTTCGTTCCTTTAGGGCATCTCCAAAACTAAATCAATCGCCGACGAGAGTCGCTTCCATTGCGCTTGCTCTTGGCGCAGATATTTGGCGCCGTCCGGCGTCAGCGAATAATATTTGGCGCGGCGATTGTTCTCTGATTCGCCCCATTTGGCGCGGATCCAGCCCTGTTGTTCGAGGCGATGCAGAGCGGGATACAGCGCCCCTTGGTTCACCTGCAAGACCTCCTTGGAGACTTGCCGGATGCGTTGTGCAATTCCCCAGCCGTGCATGGGCTGGAGCGCAAGCGTGCGGAGGATCAAGAGGTCGAGCGTGCCCTGGACTAAGTCGGTTGGCTTGGCCATGTGGCCTCTCCTGTCGATCAATGACAGGCAATAGTTTAGACTCCTGTCAACGAATTGGGGAAGCAGGAAGTTCAAAGATCTGCGCTACACGGACGAATCATTCAGCTATGGTTCGCCAAAACTTCAGCCGGGACCAAAAACAGGGCGGTTCTTGGTAGAGTAGGCCTGAAGGGCACGAACCCGAGTGCGCGCGGAGCGCACATATATAAAGGACCGGCGGAAAGTCGGTCCGGACTAGGCTCGGCTCGATCGTAACGATGGTGCAGCCCGCCGATTCGCTCCTGGGAAAGAATCCGACCTTAAGCCACGGAACGAATCCTGCCCTCAGGTGTCCCCTTCTCAAGTCCGAGATGCGTACGGTCCTCATGATGGTAACGAACAACGATCGTGGCTGATGACGAAAAAGCAGTAGAGCACGCCGAACGTGATCGTTGGCACAGTGAAGAAGTCCATCGCCACAATGGCCTCTCGATGGTTTCGAAGGAAGGCCAGCCAGTGCTTGGTCCGGTCAGGGTCTTTCAGCGCTCGTTTCATCCAACGGGAAATGGTTCTCTCGGAAAGGCCAAAGCCGAGAATGGGGAGTTCGCCATGAATCCGCGGCGCTCCCCAAGTTGGGTTCTCAGCGACCATCCGAAAGATCAACTGCCGAACCTCCCTGGGCGTCTGTTTCCTTCCAACCTGCCTCCGGACTCTGGAAATTAACCGTCAGTACATACGAAAACCACTCCGAGCTTGGCGTAGACGTCGAGGATGCGCAGTTCGCGCCGCACAGTGACAGCGAAACGTGGTCACGCGAGCGGCTGCGCTACCGGCGACAGCACCAAAGACAACGACTAGACCTCCCGTCTGCGGTCGAGCATTGCAATTCACTCCGTCATTTGTGTAGGCTAAAGTCTCATCGAATGGTGGCTAGGGTTCCGCTGCAAATATCCTCGCAGGTCCGGGCCGAGCGCCACATACCGCGGAATTCCCGCTAGCACCCAGAGCCAAAAAAGCTTGAGGGACCGATGAATACACGAAGCAGTGTGTTCATTCTCAACGTTTTGGAGGCTGAATAGTGAAATTGTTTGCCCCCGGTATAATCGTTGCAGGATTGTTGGTGGGCGTGTTTGTGGGAATCGTAGGCACAGGTGGGGCCTTCATCATCCCCGTTCTGGTCTACATTTTCAAAATGAGTCAGCTGAAGGCCCAGGGAACTGCCCTTCTGATAGCCGCCAGCCCAATATGGATTTTCCCGTTCATTCCTTATTACAGAGCCGGCCAGTACGAATTTAGAACCGCTGTCTTGCTCGGCGTCGGGGTTGCGTTTGGAGGCTACTTGGGCGCGGTTTTAGCCCAGCATCTTCCGCAGGAATACGTGCGCAAAGCCTTTGCCGTAGTGCTGATGAGTTTAGCGATTAAAATGTTTATGGATCGCTAGTCCGTCCCCAAGAGTGTTGCGATTAGAACAGGGTCCAGAGTCACTTGGTCAGATATTCTGACCCCAGGTTGCACGAATTCTTTGCAGCAGGGCCGGATAGATAATCCATCTTCGGAACGGATCGATTAACCCCATGTAGAACGGCGTAATCCATGTTGTGTGGCGCACGTAGACCGCAAAGTAGAATCGAAAGCCGTCGGCCCTTTCAGTGAGGGCACTGAGAGCCGCAGCATGGACGGTACGATTCTGTATATCAAGTAGCTGCTCGCCTTCGAAGCGATAGACAACGCGGTTCTGGAAATCAACTCTTGCGTCAGTGCGCCATCGCCGCGCAGAGGTTTAATCTAAGCTGAATCAAGTATAGCGTTCAACGAAGAGCGAGCCGGCCGCGAGAGGTTTTCGATGAGAGCGAGTAGTGGCAGCACGAAGAAAAGCCAGAACCATGGGATGTGGATTCCCTATTACCGAACTGGCCTGCGGCACGAAGAGCGTCCCCAAAAAGAAAGGGTGTGAGGGGAGTTCCACGATGCGGGCTTCGCCGCTCTGATCCGAACCAGAGATACTGAGCCCCTTCATCTCGAGTTCGTCATGGTAGGTCGGATTCATTCCGAAATTGCAGTAGTACTTTTCTGTTGTGAGCGTCCTTCCATATGCTGCTGCGGCCCGGGATCCAGGCTTTATCTTCACGTCCATCGTCTTTCCTACCAGCGAACAACTCAGTGGGGTAATGAACAGGCGCGACGCGTAGGGATCAGATTCCGCATGGGCCGCGTCATGAAACCCCAATACATTTCGCGCATATTCGAGCACCAGATGCTGCGAACCACCGCAAGTTCCAAGAAACGGAATCTGGCGCTCTCTCGCGTACTGGATGCCGAGCAAAGCGCCCTCTAGACTTTTGTAGGGGCTTCCGGGACTGCAAAAGAGGCCATCGAATTGCCCAAATTCCTGCGGCTGGTCAGTAGGTAGCCAGGTGGCCTCGAATGGCTGCGCAAGGCTCTCCGCAGCATGTTCAATGCCGTTGTTAGTCGCGACGTGGGTAATGTTGTCGGGGTTGAAGTCTCCAATGATTCCAATTCTGGTTGGGTTCATCATAGGTCAAGAATCGCGGTATGATGAGCATGTGTCAAATCGAACGTTTGGAATAAGGACATGAAACATTTCGAACCATCGATCGCTGCTCTTCGACTCGTCATGAAGATTGTGCAAACGGGAAAGCTCACGACCGCGGCAGATGAGTTGAATGTCTCGCAGTCCGGTGCAAGCCATGCCTTGAGTTCACTTGAGTCGCAGTTGGGGGCGCCACTTTTTTTGCGGGAACACGAGGGCCTGCGCCTTTCCGAATTCGGCCAGCGCTTGAATGGGTTGATTGAGGCTGCGTTGGCTTCTCTGGATAGGATTCGAGCAGAAGCCGGCAGCGTCACGCATCTTGAGGCTGGGAGTTTGCGCGTCGCAGGTGTTCCAAGTCTGCTCTCTACTATCTTGCCCCCGATTCTTCGGGAATACACCGTTCGGTATCCGGGTATGGAACTTTCTGTGTTTGAAGGGACTGATGAGGAAGTAACGACTTGGGTAAAATCTGGGGTCGCTCATGTGGGATTTGCCGCGCTGCCGATCGATGGTGTCCTCGCGGAGGAAGTGACGAGGGATGAATGGTTGGCACTAGTGCCATCTGCGGAGTTCCGCGGGAAAGCCTCGCTAACACTTGCTGAGCTTCTCCGGCACAGGTTCCTGATGTCCGGGGGCGGTTGTGAACGGCACATCCAGCAGATCTTTGCTTCCGCCGGCATAACGGTGCGCGAATCCATGATGATCAAGCAAATGCCTACAATTCACGCCATGGTTGCGAAAGGCTTGGGAGTGAGTGTAATTCCGCGGCTCTCGTTTGCAGGAGGGCGTTCCTGCCGGGTGCTGCCCCTCAAGCCTCGCGTCTTCCGCAGAATCGGTATGATCCGGTCGACCGGTTCTCTGCCCTCGCCTGCGGTCGAAGCTTTTTTGTCGGTCACGAGAGTCAGTCTGAGGCGGCCCAGGCTGCCGAAGTCTGTGTCCTCCCGTGAGGGGCAGCGTAAGCTCCTCCGTTGCGTGGGATAGCGAACGCAGAGCCTACAGGGTGCCTGCCAGGTTTCGTATTTCGTCAAAAGAACGACGCGGCACAGAATGTGGGCACGAGCGTTAGGCCCACAAAATAGGGAGACCATCTTGGCCGCAAAAATTCTCATGGTTCTTAGTGCGAGCATTATCTTTACACTCGGAGTCGGGCACCTGGTCTATACGTTCTGGGGGCCAAACCTCACGCCGCGAGAACCCGCACTGCAAATCAGCATGAGCCAGATTGCGCCTGTGATTACGAAAGAAACAACAATGCGGCGGTTTTAGGTAGGCTTTAATGCCAGCCACAGCATGGGACTTATTTTGTTCGGCTTGGTTTTCGGTTTTCTCGCATTGGCTCACGGCCAACTGCTCTTTCAGTCACCGTTCCTGCTCGTTGTCGGGCTGGCAATGCTTGGTGGTTTTGTTGTGCTCTCCAAGGCCTATTTTTTCAGTGTGCCGCTCACAGGCATCAGCATTTCTTTGGCCTGCTATGTCGCCAGCATGGCGCTATCGCGGGCCTTAACAATGCGCTCCTGACGTTAACAGGCGATAGTACTCACGACTGAGGAGGGGGCGGTGCGGATTCTGGCCGTGTCACGGGCAACCCGGGAGTCATCAACTCGCAGGTCGGGTTAGTGCTGACAAACGCGCTGTGTTGACTGGTCTCGCGAAGAATCTGGGTGCAATTAGGGTGCAATAAGACGTCCCGAGGATTCCTTAGAGCGCCAAGGGTGGTGATCGGCGCCGTGAAATTACAACTAGTTACCTCTGGCTGCTGCACGGTCACGGCAGAGGTCGCGAGTTCGAGTCTCGCGGTTTGACTGTCCACGAGTTTGGTTCGGAATGACACGTTCCGTTTCGGTGCCACCTTTCTCCGCGATCGTTACATCGTCTTTCCTAACGTAGGCGAAAACGGGCAGTTTTCGCTGCTTCGCAAATGTTTGGCCGTCAAGTATATCGAGATGCTATGCGTCGGCGGGTGCGTGGACGGTGACAGGAACCAACTCGGCCAGGGTAATCGGGGCACCGTCCAGGGCAAGGTCAAGGAGTGGGGAAACAAACGAATCGCATGCTTCCAGACTTCCGGCAGCCGGCCCAAGGATCATCGTGACCTCGGCTCTTGGTCGATCTGGATAAAATGGGCAATTCCTACGGCTGAGGCTTTGCGTCAGGCGTGCCTCGCACAAGAATCTCGTGCTTCTCAGGAGCCTCCGCAACCGCTATGCCGCCAGCAAGAAAAGACGGCCGGGAAGGTTTCAACTTCCCGGCGGTTCCTTAAAGAATCGTCGATGCGAGCTAGAACTCGTAGCGCAATGCGAACTGCATCACGCGCGGGTTGGTTAGAAGACGCGTATAGTTGCCAAAAGAAGGACCGAACGTGTCGATGGCGTTGTTGGTACTTTGATCGTCGAAGCGAACGGAATTGGTTACGTTAAAGACTTCCCAGCGCAGTTGCAGACTTTGTTTTTCAGTCCATGGCATAGTCCAGCGCTTGGAGAGGCCCATATCGATTCCAAAATAGCCGTTGCCGCGCGCAATGTTGCGGTCTCCGGCCTGGCCCGGCAACGGTTCGGTGAAGAAGGACGCAGCAGCCGTCCCGCCAACGGAAAAGAAATTGACGGCGCCGGGTCCCGAGGGATTCGGGGGGTTCTTGTAGGCGCCGGTGGCGGGTAACGGACCCGTGAGCACCGCGTTGCCGCTCAAATCCCAGTCCGTGGGGAAATTGAAGCCGTTGAAAACGCTGATTGGGAAGCCGCTGGTCAGCCGGAACAGTCCCGAAAGCTGCCAGCCTCCAACTATCGCGTCGAGGCCCCTATTCATGTCGTGACCAAAGGCCCGGCCGCGCCCAAATGGCAGATCGGCGACCCAGTTTGCGTTGAACTGGTGCGTGGCATCGAAATCCGAGACAGCGCGGAACTGATACGGCGACCAGGCGTTAATGATCTGATTGCCTCCAATGCCGCCAAACGGACCTGAGCGTTCAGCATCGGAAGAAAGGTCAATAGACTTCGAGAACGTGTAGTTGAAATCGAACTGCACGCCATGCATCAATCGATGTTTCAAAGTAACCTGCATGGCGTTGTAATTGGCCGTTCCCATCGAGCGCCAGGCATAGAGCGCCGCATATTGCGGCGTAAAGAAGGTAAAGGGTCCTCCAAACCCAAAGTACGAACACGGTTGGTTCCCCGCCGTGCTGCAGGTGTTCGGGTCTGCATTAGCATTCGGTATTCCGGCTTCATCAAGGAATTGGAGTGGCGTCGTCTCGTTAAACTTGCCGCCGCAGAAGATATCGAATGCCGCCAGCAGCGGGTCGATGGTCGAAGCTGGCCCGTTCTGGCCGCACCCTCCCGTGAGACCCCCAGCGCCGATCGCGTACGCGCCTCCATTGGCCGGATGCTGGAGAATGTCGGACCAGTATTGTGCAACCGACGAACTCACCATGGAGTCTGAGAACGTCGCATCGGTGACTCCCGATCGGTAGAGCTTCGCGAGCGCCTGGACTGCCGTGAAATAGTCAAGTCCGGTCTTCTTGTCCTTGATGTCCAATGGCTGGGCCAGATCTTCCGAAGTCAAAAGACGATGTGACAGCCTGCCCACGTAGGCGACCTCGAGCGAAAAGCCGCGGCCCAAATCGCGGCCTACAGATAGATCAATGGTGTAGGAATAGGGTGTCTTAAGAGAAGAATCCAATCCCGTCGCGGCCGTAAAAGTTCCTGAGGGGAACGGCTGTGGGAAGTTAGCCGGTGGCGCAGGTAGAAAGATCTGATTGCCATTGTTGTCGGTCGTCGGAATGGTGTTGATGTTCGTCGTCAACCGAGGCGCAGAAGTCACCGTTTGTGCTTCTGCTGGGTTGGTCAGTGTAGACGCAAGCCCAAACGAACCAGATCTATCGAAGTTATCGACTAGCTGCTGGCCAAAACGGTCATAGACAATTCCGAAGCCACCTCGGATGGAGGTCTTGCCGCTGCCGAAAAGACTGCCGAGCAGCCCGCCGGACTTGTTAGGCGCCCAGGCAAACGCTACCCGCGGACCCAGGTTTCCAAAATCCCAGTTGTAAAATCCCCCATGGCCGCCGTTAGCCGGTCCGGCCCAATTGAAGGCTATAGGCTGGTCCTGGTTCGAGGGAATCATGTTTGCACCCTCAATTCCTCGATTTGCAAACCATTGGCCTAGATTGAAAGTCGGAGCAACCTCGAGCCCGTTGGTTTCCCAAGGCGGAGAAAAGAGTGAGTAGCGCAGCCCGAGCGTGATTGTAAGCGTCGGCTTTACTTTCCAGATGTCTTGCACGTACGGCTCATAGCTATCGATGGCAAAGCGCCGCTTTAAGGCTGCACCCTGCGCTAGAGGGCTTCCATTTCGCGTGTAATTGTATTGGGCGTCAACTTCAGAAACCATGCCCATCAGGGCTGTCAACGGAAAGTCGTAGGAGTTAGCAAAGTTTGGGTCGACGTTGGGGTAGGGATTCCCAGTCGCTGGATTTATGTTGTTGTTGGGATTGAGCGGTGAGTTCTTGTCCGCAAACCCTGTGCTGTTAAACCATCCGGCGTTCGCGCTTCCATCACTAAACGAGGAGCTGAAACTGTTGCGCGGCTCGCGAATATAGGAAAAGACGACTCCAAATTGCAAGGTATGTTTCCCCCGGATCCAGGAGAGATCGTCCGCAAAAGTGTTCACGGGGCGTTGAAAACTGCTCGAACGAGTAACTGCTCCGGCCTGATCGTTAAGGCCTCGGAAAAACACCCACGGCTGATTTGAGTTTCCGGTGTTGCCGAGGCTCTCTCGAACGAATCCATAGCGGAAATTATTCACAAGAGACGAACTCAGTACGGCCGAATAGTTGACAATGATTCCTTTGCTGTAATTAACCATTGCGTCCGATGGAGCTTCACCCGGGAGGAAGGGGGCGCCGAGAGTATCGTTGGCGTCGTTACGAACCGCCCCGGACACCGAAACGCGATGCTTGGCGTCTCGCGTAATGTTGTAGTCCATTTTTGCGATGTAGACGTTTTGCACGTCCGACACCGGCGCCGCCCAGTTGAAACCGACATAGTTCACGCCATCACCGACATTGAGATTGTTGGGCTGCGGAAAGGTTTGCATGTAGGCCATCGCTACGCTGTTCGGACCGATATGCAAGGGATCAATCTGCTTAAGCTGAGTGACACCCAATCCATAGTAGCCCAAAGGAGGTGCATACGATTTGCCGCTGACCCCCTGTACCGCGGCGCCTGATCCGCCTGGACAATCTGCGGCTAAGTTGGGATCGCTTTGGTCGCACTGATAAAACATTACTCCATCGCGCAGAGAGCTGCTGGGCACCGTGTCGGTTTCGCTGACCTGCTGGGCGTTGCGGGTTCCTTCATAGTTCGCAAAGAAATACAGACGGTCTTTGATAATCGGACCGCCCACAGACCCCCCAAAAATATTGCGAATGAGCTTTGGCGCCAGATTGCAATCCGATGGATTGGGCAAGCTGCAATTCTGGAGTTCCGTCTGCTTGATGAAGTAGTCGTTCGCGCTGGTGTACGTATTCCGTAGATACTCGTAAGCCGATCCATGAAAAGTGTTGGTTCCACTCTTGGTCACCAACGCCACACCCGCACCAGAGGAGCCTCCCTGGTCTGCGTCGGCGTTCGTAGTTGTAACGCGGAATTCCTGCACTGAGTCCAGCGTCACGGGTAGGACGGAGGTGAAGGCATGGCCACCCTCGTCATTCACACCGATCCCGTCGAGGGTAACGTTGCTCTGATCGCTGCGGGCGCCGTTTACCGAACCGCTGCGCGTGTCGCTGTTAGGCACATCCGGGCGATTACTCGTATACACGACTCCCGGTTGCAAACTTAGAAGGTCAGGCACATTGCGCCCTTCCAGGGGCAGCTCTTTTACTTGATTCTCATTAAACGCGATGCCGAGCGAAGCATCCGATGTATTCAGCGAGGTGGCTTGCGCCGAAACTTCCACTGTCTCCGTCGATGTCCCGATCTCCAGCGTCACGTTCTGAGTTGTCGGCACATTCACCAATAACTGAATATTTTTTTGCTCAAACTTGTTAAATCCCGTCAGTTCCACTGTTAGCGTGTAGGTCCCCGGGGGCAAAGCCAGGAACTCGTACTCGCCGGCATTATTCGTTAACGCTTCGCGCTGAAGGCCCTGCCCGGCGTTGACCAAGGTGAGTTTAGCATTCAGGACGGTGGCCCTGGTTTTATCCGTTACCACGCCATGCAACGATGTCGTTCCCACCTGCGCCCACGCGCCGCTAACTGCAAAGAGAAACGTCACACAGAAAATCAAAATGTTGCGCTTCACCATAGAACACTTCATGGACCGCTCCTTTCGCACACCCCTGCCTGGAAGATTATTTTGTTGCTGGTAGGCGACGCAGAGCCGACACATTCCCGATTAGGCGCTCTGCCGGGTCTCAACCTGGAGGAAAACTTCGACCCTTGGCAACCATCCCCACCACTCGACTTGCTAAATTTTAACCTAGCTTTTAGGCCAAATAGCCCGTCGGTGTCAAGGAGAGTTCTTCTAAATTTTTAATCAATTCTGCTTCATCTATAAGTATTTTATCGACGGTGAATCTATTTCACTTGCTACTCGATCAATGCTCTCTCTAAGGCTTCACATATCGTTCGCTATTTTCGATCCCCATCAGACTTCAGTCGGTTCGGGCCCTCACCAATTCCGCCCGTGCCCGAATCACCATCAGATCAATTTGTCCTTGCGCGCTGCGATGCCGCACTGGCCCCAACAGCTCAGGATCGATTCTTGCCAGCCGTGCCAGTGTCCGCGCATCGTGTCGATCGTCTTTTCGATTGCTCTTGCTGATCAATTCCACCTTTTGCGCGTGTGCCACGATTACTTTGTATCCCAGCTCCGTTAACAGCCGGCTGCTCGACCCACTTATGGCGATTTCTATTCTCAGTTCAGAAACTATTCAGAGCATTTCAGAGGAACTTCAGGACTTCGCCTGTGGTGGTGGGATATGGTGCCGGCGAATGGAGAAGTTTGAGACGTGTTGGAGGCAGAAAGATGAATAGCACGGACGCAGGAAACAGAGCTCCCAAGAGCGTGTTGAGCTTTCTCGGACTGAGCGCGCTACTGATAGGAGCCGGCTGGGCGCTGGCCAACAAGACCGCCGAAGCGGGTCATCCCGGTGGCGCTGCGGGGAAAGGAAAGCCGTCAGTGGCGTCGGAGTTGCCCGTTCCTGGATCCTACCAGATCGATCCAGTCCATAGTTTTGTGTACTTCAGTGCGTGGCACCACATCGTCGGGCTGGTGCGCGGCAGGTTCGACCACACCACAGGCAGCATTACCGCAGCGCAGGACCCGGCATTGTGCGCCCTCGACGTCACAATCGACACGTTTAGCGTGAGCACGCAATTCACCGAGCGCGACGATGACCTGCGCGGGCCGGACTTCTTCGACGTAAGGAAGTTTCCGACGATGAAGTACCAGGGACACGGCATCCGCCAGACTTCGGGCGGCCAGTGGAGCATGAACGGAACCCTGACGATTCGGGGGATAAGCAAAGTAGTGCCGATAATCTTCACGTTTAAGGGGCTGTTTCCGGATGCGCCCGCGAACGAGCCGCCGCGCGCATCGTTTCATGCGATTGCCGCGACCAAGCGTGGCGACTTTGGGATGATCCGGGACAATAAGACGGAGCTCGGTGTGCCTCCGGGGCCTGGGAATGATGTTGACATCGAGATTGACGTGGAAGCGAACAAGATCCAGCCAAAGTAAGGTGAGAAATTGGGGCTGAGTATACTCGGGACAGCAAACAGTGACGTGCTTGCTGGCAACACTGATCCTGAGCGGATGACGGCGTAACCGGAAGTTGGCAGCAAGAATCGTAACTTACGTATAGCCGACCATTCTTCTACAATCAGCAGGTTTGCTCTGGCGGCCCCGCATTGACAATCATTGTTTGCGTTCTTGTGGATCGGATGATAGAAATGGAAGAACTCAATGAAGAGGACAGACCCCTCTGAGAGGTTCCCTTGAAACGGAGACTGAGATTCAGTCGGCCTTACTAGGGGGGAACGCGACGCTACGAAACAGCGCGAATTGAGCGCCGGGCTTCAACCGGAAGCTGGATGGCACCGCCGCGACCTTGGCTCCAGCAAGACTCTCCTTCGGAGGAGGTTTTTGCAGGATGGCCACAGCCAGTCAGCGCGTATTCATCGAATCCCTTCCTGATTTTGTGGACAAAGAAGTTGCTCTCCGCGGCTGGGTATGCCGCATGCGAGTCCTCGGGAAAACAACCTTCGTCATCCTGAAGGATTGCTCCGGAGAAGTGCAATGCGTTGCCGCTCCTGAGTCCATCAAAGAACACCATTTGAAACTCGAAGATGCCGTTGAAATCGTCGGGCGGGTGCGGCGCGACGCTCGCGCGAAGTCAGGATATGAATTGGATATCCTGGAAGTTCGCGTTCTCAATCGCTCGGGACAAAATCTCCCCTTTAATTCGTTTTCTAATCTTGACTCGGTGGGTCCAGAGACGCTGATTGAATATCGTCCGTTGGCGGTTCGCAATGAAGCCATCGGCAATGTATTTCGAGTTCAAGCAGCCTTGCTGCGCTTCTTGCGAGAGTTTCTGACGCAGCGCCGTTTCACGGAGATCATCACCTCGAAGTTAGTTGCGTCCGGCACAGAAGGCGGAACGAATCTCTTCGAGGTAAAATATTTTGACCGTGTCGCCTACCTGGCGCAGAGTCCGCAGTTCTACAAGGAACATGGCGTGGCGGGATTCGAGCGCGTATTTGAAACAGGCCACGTTTATCGAGCTGAACCACACGCCACGAGCCGGCATTTGACTGAATATTACTCCCTGGATCTGGAGTTTGGCTTCATTGATGGCCCAGAGGACGTTATTCAACTCGAGCGTGAGCTCCTGACGTACATCTTCGACCGCGTAAACAGAGACTGTGCGAGTCTGTTCAGTTTGTATAGAAAACAGCCGCTTCCCTCCATGCTAGAGGTTCCTTGCTGGGAATTTGAGAAGTGCCTGGAGCTCCTGAAAGAAAGGTTCAACCGCACCGACTTGACCGACGATCTCGATCCGGAGGCAGAGCGGCAACTGTGTCAGCTTGCGGAGAAGGACACAGGTGTCTCAGCCGTATTCGTGCTCGGATTTCCGCTGTCAGGGCGCCCGTTCTACACAGCTCCGCGAGGGACGACGGGAGCAGCAAATAGCTTTGACCTCTTGTTTCAAGGAGTGGAAATCACGACCGGCGGTCAAAGACTCCATCGTCGCGAAGACCTGGAGAAGGCTTTGCGCGGACGGGGAATCGACCCCACAAATTTCGAAAGCCATCTGAGGATGTTTGATTTGGGGATGCCACCTCACGGAGGATTCGCGA
>Ga0307478_10001151_pt1 | contig 23924 bp, 18 predicted proteins | sample atmos_gasesECM4C_2_FD_203713 | JGI IMG/M metagenome (GOLD analysis project Ga0307478, IMG submission 203713) | Hardwood forest soil microbial communities from Morgan-Monroe State Forest, Indiana, United States - atmos_gasesECM4C_05 | ecosystem: Environmental > Terrestrial > Soil > Temperate...
CACCGCCGGGGCCAGGTGTGGGAGAAATTCCGCCGCGCGAATTAAGATCGGCAGCGTGGCCAGTTCCATGCTTGCCCGCGCCCGCATCTTCTCCGGTCAAACTGCTGCCCGGGCCTTCGCCGTGAACCAGCCCAGTACCTCCGCCGGAGCCGCCAATTCCGGGTTTTTCGCTGCCAGAGGGCGACATGGCGAGTGACCCTTTACCACCATTGCCCGGCACGCCCACGTTCGAGCCAGGCTGCGCCGATACAACGACTCCGGAACCGTCGCGATTTCCACCCGCGCCCTTGGGAGGAGCGAGAACCGAGCCAGCATCGCCGGGACCTCCGAGGCCGATGCCTTTCCTGCCCGAGCCCGACGGGCCGGATCCCGTGCCAACCGATGGAGGTGGTGGAACAACATTGCTGGCAAGCGGGTTCTCGAACCCGGTTGCGCTTCGGATCCGATCTCCTTCCGTGCTGGAACCTGAGCCCACGGATGGAGGCGGTGGAACAACGCTTGCGCTCAGCGCGCCGCGCGATGTTCCGCTGCCCATGGCGCGGCTGGTGTCCGATCCGGTTACGGACGGGGGCGGTGGAACGATGTTGGCACCGAGAGAGGATCGCCGCGACATTCCCGGAGTTGCGGTTGCAGCCACGCCGGAGGCTGATGGCGGAGGTGGCACGATGTTGGCAGCGAGCCCACCGTTAGCCGGGCCGCGGCTTCCCGAAGAAACCATTGGCGGCGGCGGTACGACATCTTGTGTGCCGAAAAGCTTGCCGATGATGCTGCTCACGAATGATCCGCTGGCCCCTTGCGTTGGTGGTGGCGGAACTATGTTGGGGGCGGAGGAACGCATGCTTCCACTCTCGAGCCGGCGCAGGTCACGCGCCGAATCGGCGGAAGGCGGAGGCGCGACAACGGAGGGCGCGGGCAAACTGAGTTTCGAATTGCGTGCACTCTCGCGCTCAGGCGAGGAAACTGGCGGCGGCACCACCGCGACGTTGTTCATCAGCACTCGCGATGGCGAGACCTCGCGGCCGAGGGATGCGGGCGCGGGCGGAATCACGCTGGTGCTGAGCGCTGGAGTCGAGCGCGTGCGGTCGGGTGAAATCTGCGTGGATGCCGGTCCAATCACGTTGGCATTCAAGGCAGGCGCGGCGAGGGTGCGTTCTCGCAACAGATTGGGCGCTGGAGCGATGATGCTGGTGTTCAAAGGCGGCGCGACGAGTCTATGTTCGGAGTGGATACTCGGAGCGGGAGGCACGACAGCTGAATTCAAAGCCGGGGCGTTGCGAGAGGCGGCCGCAGAAATGCCGGGAGCCGGCGGCACGATGGAATCGAGAGCTACTCCGCTGCGGGACTGATCGCGGGTAACGTTTACGGGCGCGGGAGCAATCAAGTTAGTGGGGAGACTGGGGGCCGCGAAAGAAGAATGCAGACCCTCAGTTGGAGGTGGTCCTGGATTGGACTTGAAGGCGAGCAGGTTGGCGACGGCTGCGCTGGAAGAAGGAAGGTTGAGATTGGGAGCGTCAACGACCTGCGACGCGAGCGAACTGCCGCGAGCCACGCGAATGGTCTGGGTTCGGTGATGCGCTTGCTGACCGCCAGCATGCCCAGCGGCGCCCGATTGAGCGCCGCCAAGATCATCCGTGCGCGGGAGCTCGTCAGCGGAGTAGTAGATAACTTCGTCGGGGCTCAGCTTCGGTGCGGCGTAGGGGCGCAGACGGTCAATCTGATGCGGAACAACCATGACGACAAACAGCAAGAACGACTCCAGCAGAAACGCAGCCAGCATTCCCCGATAGGGGAAAATTCCAGTCTGTGCTTCACCTGCGAGTCGCGGACGTGAACGGGCAAAGGCCGGACGGATGGAAGTAACAAACTCATCCCATCGCGAAGACCATTCCACCAGCAGTTTCGGCGCGTCATGGATCTCGATGATCGCGATTTCTTCGATTTGGAGAGCTTCGATCAAGTGTGAATACTTTGATCCGGTCAGGAATCAATGGCAAGAAACAAGGTCCTAGCCAGGTTCGTTCATCTTGATTTCAATACGGTCGCCCAATGCGGTTCCCGTTCTGGCCACGGTGTGGCTGGGTAACTCCAGAATTGAGGTTGCCTGCATGCGGACGGGGGAGAAGCGCCAGGGCTGGAGGTTGTGCTCGACGTGCACCACCGTCCCTGCGCAGTCTAAATAGAGTACGTCAATGGGGAATCGCATGGCAAGAGTGTGCACGCCCCGGCAGGGCCGAATCCAGAGCCCGCGCCCGTTACGGAAGTCATCTGCGGAGGCTCCCAGCAGGCCACGCAGCCTGGTCCAGTGCGTCTGGGCCACCGCAAGATCAGTGGCAAGAAAGACTTGGCGGGTCTGGTTGAAAGCCTGACCGTAGGGGGTTAATCCCGGCATGAAACTCCCGCGTTTCCCGGTTAACCGCACCTCAAGCGCTTCTCACTCACTTACCAACAAGGGAGTGATAGGCCTGAATGAGCGCAGGGCCAACCGTGACGAATAGAAACGGTACCAGAATGAATAAAACAAGGGGAGGGACCATCTTGATGGTAGTCTTGGCCGCTTGCTCTTCCGCACGCTGGCGGCGGGCGGTGCGTAAAGAATCTGAGTGAACCCGCAAGGCTTGGGCCACGCTGGTGCCAAAGCGATCCGTCTGAATCAGAGTGCCCACCAGAGATTTAATATCATCGACGCCGGTGCGATCGACGAGGTTGCGCAGGGCTTCGGCGCGAGGCTTGCCCGCCCGCATTTCAAGGTTGACGAGGTGAAATTCGTCGCTCAGATCGGGATGCGCATGATGAAGGTCCTTGCCTACGCGCATCAACGCCTGATCCAGCGCTAACCCGGCTTCCACGCAAATCACCGTAAGATCGAGAGCGTCGGGGAGCGCGATGCGGATGCGCTGCTGGCGGTCTTTGATCATGCGCTTCAGGAAAAAACGTGGAATGAAGAAACCGAGTGCGGGTACGCACACCAGCAAAGGCATACTGGTGAAGCCGGAGAAGGTAACGACGCCGGCCAGCCCCAGAGCGGCCAAAACCAGGCGGGATCCGAAATAGTAGCTGGCGTGGCGCGGTTCGCGGAGTCCGGCTTGGACCATCCAGGCACGGGTGCGGGTGACGTCGGTCGGCGACAAGGGAATCGCTTTGCTGATGGGGTCGAGAGCCTGCTCGAGACGCTCTTTTACCTTCAGCGCAGTTTTTTCTGGAGCCACGGTCTGCTGCCCGCTCAGCGCTCGTAGACGCGCCCCCAGCACGGAACTGGGCGTGGCGGCGGCCGCGCCGAAGGCAAATACCACCAGCACGACGGTTACAAACACGACAATGGTCAGAATTAACGGCATTTCATACCTGGATCTTGATAATTTTCCGGATCACAAAATAGCCAATGGTTTGCAGGGCGATGCTGACCACCAGCAGAGTATGCCCGATCGGATCGTAAAAAAGAGGCCGTACAAAGTCGGGGCTGAATACCAAAAGAATGGCTACAACCGCTGGGGGCATGCCCATCAGCAAGGCCATCGTAAGACGGCCCTGCGCGGTGTGAACCCGCACCTGGCGCTGAATTTTGAAACGCTCGCGGATCACATAGGAAAGGTTGTCGAGGATTTCGGCCAGGTTGCCGCCGGTTTCGCGCTGCAGCATGACGGCGGTGACGAAGAACTTCACGTCAACCAGCGGCACGCGCTCGGTGAGATTCATGAGGGCGTCGCGGACCGGCATGCCGAACTTCTGCTCTTCGTAGAGCTGGCGGAACTCGCCGGCCAAAGGCTCGGAGACTTCGTTGGAAATCATTTCCAGCGCCGTTGTGAAGGCGTGCCCGGCGCGAACGGCACGGGCTAGAGTGTCGATGGCTTCGGGGAAAAGGGATTCGATTTTTTCAAAACGTTTCTGCCGGCGGTAGGACACGAACGAGTAAGGGAGGAACGCGCCGATGATCAGGGCGGCCCATGCAATGGCGGGATTTCGGCTCCAGCCCAAAGCGGCGAATCCAGCCAGACCACCGCAGACCAGGCACAGCACAAGAAAGTTCCCGGCGCGAAACTTCATTCCGGCCTGCAAAAGCGAATCCTGTATGGCGGAAACCCGGGCGGAGCGGCGCAGGAGCACGTCGAGTGCGGGAATCTTGCTGAGTTGCTCATCGCGCAACAGGGCGAGTTCGTCGTCCGGCTCGCGTTCCGGCGCTTTCTGCACGGTGGCCAGACGATCCTTGATGAGTCGCGCCTGGGCGCGGCGTTGGTCGACAAGAGACGCGACCACAAAAGCCGCGAGCGACACTACGAGAAAAACGAGGATGGCGATGATTGCTGACATGCGTGTTCTTGCAGGGACGCGCCGACTTTCACAGCGCTTCTGAAATCTCCTCTCTTGAGCCCTATCTTATGTCGCTCGTCATGGCGTAGCGAAAATGCACTCCCCACCGCGGCTGCGATAGATGCATTGCAGCAAGAGCTCCTTTACTCGGGGGTCCTAAATTTCTGTTTTCGATTCGAACAGCGCCGGGCGTATCCGCGCACCACCTGTTGCCAAGCGCTCGGCAAATTGTGGACGGATCCCGGTGGCGCGGAAAGTTCCGCGCACCTTCCCATTCTCATCGGTAGCGCTGCGTTCAAATACGAAAATATCCTGCATCGAGATGGACTCGCTGTCCATGCCGGTGACTTCGGAAACTGAGACGACCTTGCGTGTTCCATCCGATAAGCGGGCGATTTGAACCACGGCGTGAATGGCGGAAGCAATTTGGTGGCGCACGGCGCGCTCGGGAATATTAAGATTCGCCATCGAAACCATGTTTTCGACGCGGGCTAACGCGTCACGCACGGAATTGGCGTGCACCGTGGTCAGGGAGCCTTCGTGGCCGGTGTTCATGGCCTGCAACATATCGAAGGCTTCCTCGCCGCGAACCTCGCCTACGACAATGCGGTCGGGACGCATACGCAAGCTGTTGATCACTAACTGCCGTTGCCGGACCGCCCCCTTGCCTTCGATGTTCGGGGCGCGGGTCTCGAGGCGGACAACATGCTCCTGCTTAAGCTGCAATTCGGCGGCGTCTTCGATGGTGACAATCCGCTCGACGTTGGGAATGTATCCGGAAAGCACGTTGAGCAAAGTGGTCTTGCCCGCGCCGGTGCCGCCTGAGATCAGCAGGTTCAAACGCCCTTTCACCATGATGGAAAGCAGTTCGAGCATGGCTTCGGTCAGCGTATGATTTTCGATCATGTTGCGGGCCGTGACCGGGTCGCGCCCGAAACGGCGGATCGATAGGCAAGCGCCGTCTAAAGCGAGAGGAGGAATAATCGCGTTCACGCGGGAGCCATCAGCCAGCCGGGCGTCGACCATGGGAGAAGATTCATCGACCCGGCGGCCCACGCGGGAAACGATGCGTTCAATAATCTGCATAAGGTGCTGGTTGTCCTTGAAGGAAAGGCCAGTCAATTCCAACTTGCCGGCGCGCTCGATGTAAACCTTATCGAAGCGGTTCACCAGGATGTCGGAGATGGTCTGGTCCTTCAGCAGGGGTTCGAGTGGACCGAGTCCGAAGATTTCGTCGAGAATTTCGCGCGATAGCCTCTCGCGCTCGGCGAAACTCAGGGGAACGACTTCCGCATTGACCGAGTTGCGGATGAGGACGAGAACCTCCTCGCGGGCCGTGTCGCCGGTCTTACGGCCTAGTTTCTCCAGGTCCAGGCGGTCGAGGATTTTGCGATGCAGGTCGGCCTTTACTTGCTGGTACTCACTGCGCTCGAAGGTCTGCAGATTGGCCATAAAATCTTATACCGTCTTAAACAACGACCAGGCAGCGCGTTTCACGTCGACGTCGTTGCGAGTCAATTCATTTGCCAGCCCGGAAAAACAACGGGCGATCTCGGTGTGACTCTGCTCCATGACTGGCGAGCCCCGGTCAATCGCGGAAGAGATGGCGAAGTACTGATTGGGAACCCGCCACAACAATTTTACGCCAGCGGCATTTTCCGCCTCAGCCTCACTGAATCCGGGCACTTTGCGGAAGCGGTTCAGCACCAGCCGCAAGCGTTCGCGGTTGCCCGTTTCTCCCAGATACTGTTGCACCCGAGCCGCACTCCACAAAGATGCTACGTCAGTGCAGGCGACCAGCAGCACGCACTCAGATAAGTTGGCGACCAGACGGCTGGCGGCATCGAGGCGCGAGGAGTTGTCGACTACCACGTAGCGGTAGTGCGTGGCGAGCATATCGAACAGCCGGACAAACTCTGCCGTCGATGGCTCGATAGTGCCGGGAGCGTTGGTTCCCGCCAACAAATGCAATCCTCCGCTATGCCGGGTCATAAAACTTTCCAGCAGAGAACTGTCCATGCGGTGAAGGTTGCGAGTGGCGTCGGCCTGGGTGAATAAGGGCTTGAGGTTCAGGTGTAAGGATGTGTGTCCGAGCGGCGCCAGATCCACCAGAGCCGTACTGCCATGAGCCGATTGCAGCGCAAGAGCAAGATTGACCGCCACCGTGGTTGCGCCACTTCCGCCCTTGGCATTGACCACGGAAAATACTTTGCCGCGCGGACCTTCTTTCTGCACCCGGCGCTGGGCCGAGGTGAGGCGAACAAAAGCTTCGAGAAGATCGGTGGTGGTGGTGGGACGCTCGATGAACTCGCGAGCTCCGGCACGCATGGCACTCACGATGACCTGCGGCTGGTTCAGATTTCCGATGGCGAACACGGCGGATTCAGGCAGCTCCTGATGCAGAAGCTCAATCGCGCGCATGGCCACGGTGAGATTGTCGCTGGGGATATCAACGAGCAGCACATCGGGATTGGCTACTTGCACCCGGCGCATAATCGGATCCGATCCGGCGACCGGAAAACTCGCGCAGCTGTGAACCGTGCGGGCTACGCTAGTGCCATCCACCAACACCTGAAGCACGGTGCGCTGTTCATTGTCGGTGCCCACAATAACAACGGAAAGCTCGGCCATACCCTATACCTTGTTCAACTTCCCTGATTCGAACTTCACTGGACTCTCTCTGTCACTACTTTCCCGATGGTTTTTTCCCGTCGAACTTCCCATTGTCGATGAAGGGCTGGGGATTCTTGGGTCCCGGGGGTGGAACTGTGCTGGGCGAAACGCGATGCACGGTGCACAGCACCATCAGCTCGGAATTACTCTTTTGCGCGCTCTTGCTTTTGAAGAAATTACCCAGAATCGGGATATCCCCGAGGCCGGGAACCTTGTTCCAAATATCGGTGACGCGATTGTCGATCAACCCAGCGATCACGAAACTCTGCCCATCCTGCAATTCAAATTCCGTCTCAGCTTTGCGCGTGCTCAACGCGGGCACGGTAAAGCCGGAAATCGTAAGCGCGTTTGCGAAATCCAGCGTGCTCACCTCGGGAGCGACGATGAGGTGAATATTGCCGTTCGGCATGATCACCGGGGTGAACTCCAGCTTTACTCCAAACTCCTTGAACGAAATAGTAACGGCGGTGAATCCTGCGCCCGGTTGCACGATGGGGAAAGGGAATTGCCCACCCGCAAGGAAGCTGGCCTTCTTGCCGTTAACCGCGATGAGGTTGGGTTCGGCCAGAATCTGCAGAAGGTTCTTGTTCTGGAGCGCCTCAATCACGGCGCCAAAGTGAATGTCAGGACGGAACAAAAACAGGTTCAAGACATTGTTGATGGTTTGAGTGCCTGTAAGCGGCCCGCTTTGTCCGGTGGTTTGGGTAATCTGTTCAGTACCGAAACCACCGTACTGGCCGGTACCGGTAGTTCCGATAAAATTACCGGCGCCCGTCGAAAAGAAGTTGGAGCCAAGCTGGGTGAGGGCCGTGCGGTCGACCTCGGCAAACTTTACTTCCAGCAAAACTTCCTGAGCGCCCACTGGGCCGAACGTGAGCACGTTCACCACATTCTTCGAATAAGCGGCAGCCAATTCTCCCGCACGCTTGGCAACATCCTCCGTCGTAACGTGGCCTGAGAGAACAATCGCGGAACGCGAAGGGGTGACGGAGATCTGTTCCTCGGGGAAAACGCGATGCTCTTCGTCGGCGGCCGCGCTTACATCAACATCAACGCGGAGGTCGAAACTGCGCGACCGTTCCAGTTCATCCCAGATGAGCAGGGAGACTTCGCCAGGCGACCGCCCGTGGACGAGGATCTGGGTGGGCGTGATTACGGTGGCATAGGCCACAGTAGGATCGGTTACCGAGATGCGCTTCAGTCGCTCCGTGGTATTGATAAGCAGAGATTTGTCGACCATCACACGCAGCGGGGCTGCACCTTGGGGTTGGGCGGACTGGGGAGGAAGAGTGGTTTGGCTAGCCGCCGGAGCCGGCGCTGTTTGCCCGGGCACTTGTTGCGGCCAAGCCTCAGCCAAAGCGAATTTCACGGCGAGCAGCGATGACACCAACGACAGCGCAACCGCCAAAAATGTTGTACTAACTCTCATCGTGTGATTCCTCTCCACAGAGGAAGCCTGCTGTGACGCATCGAACGCCTGCCGCCAAAACTGTCTTCCGGCTACTTGGAGTCTTGACAACCCTCATCCGTACACTTGACCACGTCCGGCTTTTTGTCACCTTGGTAAACCTCTACACTGAGGACCGAAGGAGGCGGGGGCGGTTGCTCAGGTTTGTGCTGCTTTACAGGACGGATGGGCGCTCGCGGTGGAGTTACGACCGGCGTGCCACCTCGATAGAGACCCTTGGCGTTCGCTGCTTCCACGCTATCCTGGTGGGTATCGAGTGGGTTGCGCAGGGAAAGCTGAATCTTGCCCTCGGAACTGGCCAGGGTCAGACGCTCGGCGTCTTCGGGGGATGCCAGGACCGTGATCACGGGAGTGTTCTGCGCTTCCCCGGAGGCGTTGCGCTCGAGCGTATGGCCGGAGGCAATGACTGCCACATTCTGCAAGACGGTAGTGGTCTGGTTCTCCGAGCTGCCGTTGGGGGTTCCCGTGAGCAGGATATCGACGCGGGTTCCCGGACCGACGAAACCCGCAACCGAAACTACTTCATTCACCCGTACCGAGACGGCGCGCATGCCCGGAGGAATCAGAGAAGGCAAACCAGATCCGGCATTTTCCGGAGCCAGTTTGCTGGGCAGAATAAATTCTCCCTTGGTGATAGGAATGATGACGCCGCGGCCCAGCACTTGCGATCTTTTACTGTAAGCCCCGCCTGGCAGACCTGAGGGAGGGAACTGGGCGGTGCGCACGTCGTGCTCTTCGATTCTGGCCCCTACCTGGATGTCGTTGGCAGCCACAATCACGTCCGCACCGGCCTCATTATTCGCCGGGCCTCTCGCTTGCAGATTCTTGTAGACCAGGAGGCTGACAAAAGCCCCCAGGGCCAAAGCCAGAGCTCCGATCATCAGCAAACGACTTCGGTTCATAGAACTCCATCAAAGCAAAAAAAGACGGTTATCCCCGCCATTAACAAGCGAGAACCGCGTCTATTGCCGCGCCCTGCAGATTTCTACTGAATAGAGCTGGCGACGTTGGAGAAAACGTTGTTCGCATTCGACCCGATCAGGCGCACTGTGCCTACGACGATCACGAGGATCACGGCCAGCATCACTGCGTATTCCGCTATATCTTGCCCTTCCTCCTCGCGCCACAATCTCCAGAGATGATTCATATTTCCCGTGCCTCCTACGACAAATTCAAATTCCCGAAACAACCTACAAAGCAGACCAAGGCCGGTGGCCTCCCGGGACTGAAGTCCCGTATAGTACTGCGCTGCGGGGAGATTATTCCTAAACATAATAACCTGCAAGATGTCTGTGAGGTGTAATTTCTTGCATACCGACGGTAACGCCGCCCGAAGCTTGGTATCTTCTACTGCCCCGCCCCAGCGTTAACGGGGATAGATGGAGCGATCTCTTATGGGCGAGCGCCAGCAGCGCTCAGCACCGCTGCCTGTTCGTCTTCGTAAGAGATGGTCCAACCCTGATCGTTTCTCAAGCCCGTTGCCAGAGCTGAATCCCTGGGCACAAGAATAGTTCCGATGTGCCAGAGCCGCAGGCTCTGCCGCCAGTCGCCTTGGATCTGATAAGTGTCCGCGAACTCATCCAGAATTTGCTTTTCGTAAAGATCGGCCCGGCCATCGATGAAAACGGGGGTGGAAGGATAGAGCTTCCAGATGAGATAGCCACCCCAGTTGTAGGAATTGAAGAGTGGACTTGCGGGAGGGTGCTCCTGCAGAAAATCCACAGCACGGGCGGGGAAGTGCTCGCGCTCGACCTGGGGCTGGCGCTGGAGCACGCGGGCAGCGTGGATTACGGCGAAACCGACCATGGCCAGCATAATCGCGCCGTTGAGCAAACGGAGAGCCGCAGCGCGCGGGAATCTCTCGTCTGAGTGAGGTCTAGGCCAGTTCCCGAGCCGCCTTGCAACCAGCGGGGCGGCGATGAAAACGAACAAAGGAACCAGGCGCATGGAACCGAGTCCGGCATAGAGGCTAACGAGCAGCAGAAGCAGGTCGCGCGGCCGCACCTGGCGGCGAGAGTAACTGAGAGCCGCCAACGAACCTAATAGAAGAAGCAGGAAGGGCCAATACTCGGGATGATGGAAGTTCGGCGAAGCCCATTCGTCGATGTATTTCTGCATGCCGGTTGAGCGCAGGGTTTCAATCGGGTAGGAGAACAGACGGAATCCGTTGGGATTTAGCGGCACAAGAACGAGGTCCAACAACAGTACCAGCGCGGAAGTTCTGAAGTGTCGTTCGTCCTGCTGCGAAGACGATTTGAACACTCCTTCTATCCACTCCCCGACGAGAAACAGGGCCGAAAGTGCCAGACCGAGACCGAAGCCGGCGTGCAGATTCACCCAGAGAACGGTAAGAGGAAGAGTCCACCACAGCAGCTTTGAATTGTTCTCGGAGCGCTCCAGAATCAGCAGCCACAGACTGGTCAAGAGCAGCGACAGTACCTGAGGACGTACTCCCCAGACGGGCGCGGTGGCCCAAGCCGCATAAAGCGTAGCCATGCCCGCAATGTAGGGGGCGGGCCCGCAGCGCAGGTAGAGCAAGAAAAACGCCGCGCTCACGACCGCAGCAAAAATCGCGATCAACCCGCCCCATCCTGCCATGCGTTGAATTTCATAGAGCAGAAGCTCGGTAAGCCACTCATGCGCGACCCAGGGCTGTCCGGCACGAGTGAAAGAAAAAGGATCGGTGTGAGGAATACTCTTATGCGCGGCAATGTACTCCCCGGTCTTGAGGTGCCACCAGACGTCAGGATCGGTGACGTTGCGCGCGGCCATGGCGAACAGCCCGACGAACAGAATGGTCAGAAAAACGTGCTTCGTTTGGAGCAGCCCCTTCATGAGGAAACATCATAGCGGGTGCGTGGGCTACAGGGTACAATCGCGATCCACGTGCCTATTGAGTTGAATCCATCCGCGCCCGGCAGTGCATTGAAAGCGGGGCGGCGTGTTCGCCTTTTTGTGGCAGGTGTTTTGTGCTTACACGCGTTTTTCTTTATCAACCTTCGAGAGCGCATCCAGCAAGGATATCCCGACTTTGCGGCTTTCTATACAGGGGCAACGGTTTTGCGGAATGGGCTCGGACACCAGCTCTACGACATGCACGTTCAGGATGAGTTGCAAAAAGGCTTCGTGGGCCAAATCCCCTCTCGGCATAGCCCTTTGCCCTACATCCATCCGCCTTTTGAGGCACTGGTCTTTCTGCCGCTGACTCTGCTGCCATACTACCAGGCATTTTGGGCCTGGGATCTGGTGAATGCCGTCATGCTTTTCGGTGTGGCTCGGTTGTTGCGGCGGTCTGTGAGCACTCTTCGTTTTATTTCGACCTGGGAGTTTGTCGTCGGTTCTCTTGCGTTCTTTCCGGTTTTTGCATGCTTATTTCAAGGCCAGGATTCTATCTTGTTGCTGTTGCTTTGCACGTTGGCGTTCAATGCGCTGAAAAGAGAGGCTGGATTTCTCGCGGGCTGCTGGTTTGCTCTGGCGGCGTGCAAGTTTCAGTTGGCGATTCCAATTGTTGTGCTCGTCATTATTTGGAAGCGAAAGCGAGTGGCAACGGGCTTCGCTGCAATGGCAGTACTGCTGACATTCGTCTCGGTGCTTCTGGTGGGGTGGCACGCTTTGTTGCACTATCCCGCGTATGTTATACGGGTCGACAACACGCCGGGTATGGGGGGCGCTCCTGCAGCGCTCGAGCCAAATCTGCGTGGATTGGCGCTGGGTTGGCCCTTTTCTTCGAACGCCGTCGGCATTGCGCTGGCGGTGCTGAGTTCGATCCTGGTATTTGTGTTTGCGGCAACGAGGAACGGGCGCTCCGCTGAGCCGCGAAAGCTCGAATTGCAGTTTTCGCTGGCCATCGTTGTATCGGTGTTGATCGGCTGGCATACCATCGTACATGATCTTTCTCTGCTGCTTCTGCCGCTGGTCTTGATTGCGGACTATGGTGCGCACGCACCGCGGCGACAATCGGGAAACCGGTTCGCTCTACTGCTTCTTGTCCTGCCGATCCTGCTTAGCCCGTTGTGGTTCGTGCTGTGGCTGGCGTGCGGCGCACTAAATGTGATGGCGATTCCTCTGCTGGGGTGGGTGTGGCAGATTGGAAGGGAGTTCTCGCCTGGGGCTGACACGCCGAGTTTCAGCCTTCCGACTCCGCGCTGACTAAGAGTCCTTTTGAGTCCTGCTGGTAATAGCGTCGCAGCAAGACCACGACGAGCATCGGCAGATAAATAAATATGACGGTCCACCTTCCAACCTCGCTGAAGCTGTGAGGCGTGTGGTACCAGCGCCAGATGCCGGCGCCCCAACTAACGCCTGCGGTCAGCACAATCTCGCGTCGCGACTTCGGGATCAACCATAGAGTGAAGCTGTCGAAGAACCAACGCTGGGGCATTAGAGCGGCGAGCAGCAACAGCCATGCGTCGCGATCGCGACATCGAAACACAGCCAACAAGAGAAGGGGGCCGGGAAAAACCAGCAGCGGAATGAAGTGGTCGTAATTATGCGCTTGCCGGAGCCACAGCAGGGGCCATTGCGGCAACACCGCGAGGCTTAACCCGGCTACTACAAAGCAAGCGAGCACTCCGCGGCGCGACAGTCGCGTTAAAAAAACCGGCAGCCCAAGTTGCGGCTTCATCATGGTTGCCGGGAGCAGTACGGGAAAGAACGCGCTGGCGGCAATCATCGCCGACCATTGCGCCGTGAACAGCCCAGCCCAGTAGGGATAAGCAAGAAAAATCCGCAGCCTGCCGTAGTTTTGCCGGGTGAGCCCGAGAGCTAGAAAGAACGTGCTGATCCCGTAAAAGCAACCTGCTGCAATTTCAGGTTTCATGCGCAAGAATGGCAAAGCGAAAAATGCAGCCGGCAGCGGATACTGCTCGAACGGCGTATCGTAAGGGTTTTGGCGTGCGAGCAGTCGTTGCGCCAGATGCAGCGCCCAGCGGAAGTCGGCGGCATCCTGATGCAGATTCCGAAGCAGGAACCAGCAGAATGTGCCCGCACCCAGGCCCATCGTCCCCGCCACTATGATTCGCTTTCGCATCGCGGACAGTTTGACCCACCAGTTGTAACATGGGGGCGGCCTGTCTCTGGCGTTCGCCAGCAGAGATGTGCCTTTACCTCACGTGCAGCCGCGCCCGCAATTCGCTGTATTCTTTGCCGCTGTGCTGGCTGCTGCCAGCATGTGGTTTTACGTGGATCAAATTCTGGTGGCCTATCAGCGCGCGGATGCAGCGACGCACCAGCGCCCGCGCGGCAATCTCTCCGATCTCTATCCGCGCTGGCTGGGCGCGCGCGAATTGCTGCTTCACCAGCGCAATCCTTACGCCGACGACATTACGATCGAGATTCAGAAGGGCTATTACGGGCGCGCGCTGGATCCAAATCTCCCCGGCGATCCCAAAGATCAGGAGGGCTTTGCCTATCCTGTCTATGTGGTGTTTCTGTTGTCGCCCCTGGTCGCGCTTCCATTCCCGCTACTGCAGACCGCGTTCTGTTGGTTTCTGGCGGTGTTTACAGCGGCCAGTGTCTGGCTCTGGCTGCGCGCACTGCGATGGCGGCTACCGCCGATGAATGTCGCCACTGGCATCCTATTTACCCTGGGCAGTTTTTCCGCCGTACAAGGGGTCAAGCTGCAGCAACTGAGCTTGCTCGTGGCAGGGCTGCTGGCCGCCTCCGTGGCCGCCGCGGTAAGTGGTGCGCTATTTCTTGCCGGAGCGCTACTGGCGCTGGCAACGATCAAACCGCAACTAGTGTGGCCTTCCGTGGCTTGGTTGCTGGTGTGGGCTGTGAGCGATTGGCGGGCGCGACGAAAGTTAGTGTTTGGGTTTGCGCTGGTGATGGCCGTCTTGTTTAGCGGCGCCGAGGTGATTCTTCCGGGCTGGTGGCGAATGTTTGCCGGCGCTGTCGCGAAATACCGCCAGTACACGCAGAACCAGTCGGTCATCGAAGTGATGTTGAACCAGGTTCTGGGCTCAGTCGCGAGCGGAACTGTCGGTCGCATTGGCGCTCAACTCATCGCGGCGATTGCCGTTCTCGCCTGCGGTTCGATGTTGTGGAGGTTGCGGGCGAACCAGACCGACACAGAAGGATTCGGCTGCGGGACAGCGCTCGTGCTTGCGTTAACCGTCCTCGTGGTGCCAATGTATGCGCCCTACAATCAGCTTCTTCTACTGCCGGCTATCCTGCTGCTCGTTAGGGATCGAACATTTTTCACATCACGGTCGCGCCCGCTTCGCGTCGGCTATGTTGCAGGGATCTTCGCATTGACCTGGCAGTGGATCGCGAGTGCGATTTTGAGCGCAATTTATTTGTTGGGGGCTCCGGGGTGGGCGCTCAGCCGCTGGCAGTGGCCTTTTTTTGCCACCTTTGCCTTGCCCGTGCTCGTCTTCGTGTTGATCTTTCTGGAGGTGCAAGCCAAGCAGCGCGCTCAGACTCAAGTCCAGAGGCGGGATCCGCTGTTAAGCGGTCGGAGCGACTTTGATTTCTCGAGTTCCCGACCCGGCGATCAGAAATAACGAAAGAATGGGCAGGCTGACAAGAGCGTATGCACCTGCTCTCAGCGTCCACACATGGAGTGGCGGCAGAAACAGGATAGCGATTAAGCCAACTGTCATCCATCTCTTAGAAGCCTGGAGGAGTGCTGTCCGCGCAAAAGAATAGCGCAACAAAAGAAAAATCGGTAATAAGAGAAGGCTGAGGTCGTGCGGATTCAGATGATAGCTCACCAGCAACGCAAACAAGACGGTGTTGGCGAAGGCGAGATCAAAGTCGCCGCGGTCATTCGTTGCAGGGTTTACACGGGATGCGACGCCCGCGCGCCTCCAGCCGTTCGCCGTTGCAAGCAGCGCCGCGGCAGAACAGATAACGACAGTGGCTATGGCCCAAGCCGCGTCATCTCGGCGAAAGAGGATGTACGACAGTCCCCGAAAGTTGGCCATGGCTTGCGGGGCGATCCCGGCAAAAGGCTGCTCCTGCAGATGCAGCAAAAATTGCGGATAGATGCCGAAGACGGACCACCCGGAAATGACTGCCGAGATTCCCGCAAGGAATAACGCAACAAGGCCGAGGCCTTTCGCAACCGCTCTTCTCCCGCTGCTTTCTTGAGTCAAGACCAGCACCAGCGCCATTGGCAGCACCAGTTCAAACTTGAACAGTCCGAGGCCAAGCCAACAACCGCAAGCAAATTCCCGGCCTTGCCGGAGCGCTGTGAATGCAAGAACCACTAGCAGCAGCAGGAGCAGCGAGTCCTGACCTTGCACGAAGCAAAGCAAACATGGAACGAAGGTGAAACAAGCCCCGAGTAATGCTCGCCAGTCCCATGGCAGTAGCGTCTGTTCCGCGAGTCGGCCTAAAGCTACGGCGAGAACCGCAAAATTAAAAAACCACCACAGAGCGTAGGCGGGTCTCAAGGGCAGCCAAGCCACGCCGAGATAGAGCACGGCTTCAAAAGGCGGATGGATGTAGAGCGTACCCACTCTTCCTGCGTATCGGGCCTGATAGCTGCGCTGGAGTTCTGCATCATAGAGTTGGTGCCCGCGTCCCTCGGCCAGCATGCGTCCGGCGCAATAGAAATCAGGGAAATCCGTGCCTTTCAGCGAGGCCGGGAATCGCATGCCGACGAGAATGGCCAGTGTGCACAGGAAAACAAAAAGGGCGTAGGTCTTGGTTCGAGAGATAGTTTCCGGCTTGCGAATTATGTCCTGGAGGGGCACGCCGCCGCAGTTTATCGAAGGTGGCCCGGAATCGCTACCGGTAGCGGCGACAAAAGGCTCTTCCCGCCAGGACCTGATTCCTGTCATTATTCATAGCGGCGCGGATTCGAAGACAGGCTTACCATGAACTCGCGCCACATGCCATGGTCCTGAATTCCATAATATCTTCGCAGTCGTCTAGCTCCGGCGTTTTTCCTGCCCTGGTACTGGTGCAGGGCAACGAACAGAAAAGCATTGTCCTCAACCGGACGCCTTTCAGTGTGGGCCGCAAAGTCGATAAGGACCTGGTGATCGCGGATCCACGCGTCTCGCGCGATCACGCGCTCATCGTGTTGGAGTCCGAAGGGTTTTTCCTTGTCGATCAGGGAAGCAAGCACGGCACCTTCGTCAACGGAGAGCGCATTCAGAGGCAAAGGCTGGAGCGTAACGATCGGCTGGAATTTGGGGCGCGCGATTCGGCGTATGCCATCTTCAACCCAGCGCACGCCACCTCAAACACGGCGCGTGAGTTTTTGAGCCAGATTTCCGGGATTCAGATCTCTCAGGAAGGGACCACGGATCTCGAAAAACTAACCTTGTTTCTGGAAGCGGCGCGTAAGTTGAATACCGCCGGCGTGCTCGACGAAATTCTAATGACCATGCTGGAGGTGACGCTGCGTCTGACCCGCGCCGAACGGGGCTACGTTTTTCTCAAAGATGACGAGGGCAAACTCCGTCTGGCTGCGGGGCGCAACAGCAAAGGCGAGGCCTTGCTGGATGACAAGACCATTTCGCACTCTGCGCTGGAAGAATCCCTGCGTTCGAATTCGGAGTTTCTGCTTACCGATACCGGTAGTTCAATGGATCTAGCAGCACGCCAAAGCATTGTCGCTTACGACCTGCGAACGGTGATTTGCATTCCACTTCGCAAGCGGCAAGTGCAGTCTGCGCGTGACCAGCAAACGCCTGTGCCTGGCGCTCCGTCTTCCGAAGTGACAGGAGTTCTCTACGTGGACTCGCGATTTGCCTCGCGCGAGTTCTCCGGCGTTAGCCACGATATTCTGCGGGCCATCGCGACCGAAGCCGGCTCGCTGATCGAGAACGCGCGCCTGGTTCAGGCCGAGGAAGAGTCCCGGCGTTATCAGCAGGAACTCACAATTGCCGCGGGGATCCAGCAGCGCCTGATGCAGGTAAAGATTCCGGAAGTGCCGTTTGCCACGCTACGCGGGAAGAACTTGTCTTGCAAGGCAATCGGAGGCGACTTTTTCGATGCCGTGATCACGAAGGAAGGACTCGCTGTGGTGCTTGCGGATGTAAGTGGTAAAGGAGTTTCAGCGGCGCTGCTAGCTTCCACTTTGCAGGGCATGGTTATTTCGCAATTAATTTCGGGCACGCCGTTGCTTGAGGTTGTATCCGCCGTGAACCGTTTTTTTACCGAAAAGCTAGTGGGAGAGAAATACGCCACGGTGTTGCTGGCACGTCTTCGCAGTGACGGCGATCTGGAATATGTTAATTGTGGTCACGTGCAGCCGCTGCTGGTTTGCGGAGGAGAAGTGATCCGTCCGTCGCACGGCAATGTGCCGGTCGGTCTGCTTCCCGACGCGACGTTTGAGAGCGACCATTGCCAGCTTCATTCCGGTGATCGCTTTATTCTTGTGACGGATGGCGTGACCGAAGCGGAGAATGCCATGGGCGACTTTTTCGAAGATTCCCGGCTCGAAGCGGCGGCAATCAAAACTCCCACGCTGGAAGGAATTTTTTCGGCAGTCTCGCAGTTTTGTGCCGGAAATCCATTAAACGACGACTGCACGGTCGTGGAACTGGTTTACTCGACCGCTGGCACCGAGTCGTAACCGGCGTTAGCGGTTGCCAAGGGGGGACGCGTAATGATCAAGCCGCATGATTGCAGGGCTGCAGTTGTTGTCCTTGCCGAGTGCGTCCTCGCTTTGTTTCTGGCGGTCTGCTGTTTTGCGCAAGTCTATTACCCTGAGCAAGAAATTCGCGTCGACGATCTGCCTTCATTCACGGCAAAATCCAGTGAAGCTTCCGATGTTCTGGCAACGTCGCTCGAGATTATTGTCCACCGCAAAAAGATTTGTTGCGCGAAAGACTCCGCTCTTGAAGATAGCGTGCAGGCGTCCGATCCCAAGTCGCTGAAGGATGTTGCCGGCAAACTGCAGGGCAGACATCTGTTGAGCGATGGGCGTCCAATCACAATTACCGCGGAATATTTAGCGCCAGCTTCGGTCAACATTGGTCAGTTGCTCACCGCGCTCACGGAAAAGCACGCACCGCTGATGATGTGGAATTCTCATTTATATGTTGTGTATGGAGTCACATTCGAGCAGACCGCAACCCAGGACGGCGGCCTGATCGATGCGATCCACAAGTTCTTGCTTTTGGACGCGCGCTTTTCCGACCAGCGACGCGAGCTATCTTTCGACCGGGTAACAGATGATTGGGGAAAAGTACAAGGGCTATTGCTGCTGAAGGTGGAGCGACAATAATTTCGCGACAATAATTCTGTCCCTATTCAACCGTCACACTGTAGTCCTTGCCCTCCCAGCGATTCTCGTTCGGCCAATAAAAAGTGAAAACCACTTTGCTCCCTCCGGGTAACGAGGCTGTCGGCAGGTCGAGCGTGTAGATGCCCAGGCCAGTATCGTGGGTATTGGTGTCGTGCGAACTGTTCCAGTCGTCGATACTCCAGTGAACCAGGGCAGGAGTGAGGAGCACTATGCGGAGTTTCTTGTGGCGCGGCACCGATCGCGCTTTGTTGTTGAACCTCCAGCCGAAAACCTGCCGCACCGGTTTCTCCACCAGATATCTCTGAACCGTCTGCGGAGGCTGGTCGAAAATCTTGCCGTCACGCAGCGAACGGCGCAGCTTGATGTATTCGGAGTGCGCCCACACCAGGGGACACGCCGAACCCGAGGGTTTTCCGCGAAACAGCTCGAGCGCGGGAATATCGTCCGCATCCCAGACTTGCTCAGGCAGCAAGCGGCTTTGGCCGACGGTGCACTGCTCCATCATCGCGAGCAAGGCTTCAGCTTCCTTGGGGCGCCCGGCCGCCAGTTCATAATGGGCACGTTCGCCCGCGAGCAGCGGCCACGGGCGGCCGATGCCGGTGCCATCAAAAGGCGATCCGTCCTGGTGCTCGCCGTAACCGTCTCCGTTGTAGCGATACCAGCAAGGGCCCTGTGGAAGTTGCACGCGCAGCAGCGCGTCGATAACGCGAACCGTGTTGAGAATGCGCGGATCATTGGCCGCGCGCAATCCGAATCGCACCAGCGCCAGTGAGTCCGGACTAACGATTTGAAATGCACGCTGCGGGTCTTGCCCAGGCGGATGATTTTTTATGGGCACAAATCCTTGCGTAGGCGAAGCCGCAGCATCATCTGCGTCGGGCGGGGCGATGCGCACGTAGTATCCTTCGACGCCGACCTGCTGTGCGAGGTCGCCGCCGGTGGCATAGACCCAGCGTTCGATATTGTCATTCCACGCGTCGGCGGCGTCGCGCAGCGTAGAGCAGACGTCGCTGTGGCCGGTGAGTTCAGCAATGTCAGCCGCAGCCAGCAGCGCCGAGATCTCCGCCGCCAGCGTGAACGGAGAATAGCCTCCGTCTTCTTCCCACCGATCCTGCTGTGTGACCGGACCGTTGCGCAAAATGAAACTCGCGGCGTTGCGCACCATAGGCCACCAACGTTCCAACCTGCCCAAACCATGAGCCGATTCGCGGCGCAGCAAATCCAGCAGCAAGATGGGGAAAGCGGTTTCGTCCATCTGGATGCCGTTCCAATACGGTCGCCCGTCCAGCCACAGATTCTGCGCCCAATTGCCCGCTGCTTCCTGCGTGGCCTCAAGGTAGCGCAGCACTCTAACGGCCTCGCCCTCGGCTCCCGCGGCCAGAAGAGCCCCCGCTGTTTCCACCAGATCGCGCGGCCACACCAGGTGATAGCCGCCGAGATCTTCGTCGCCTTTATTGAAGCCCCACGGAATGGAAAGGCTGGCAATAATGCCGCCTAGAAAATCTTTGGACTCGTGGGTGCGCAAGACGGCCGTCGAAGCGCGGTATAAGTCGTTCTCGCGTTTCGGTTCATCGATCTTGAGCAGCGTGTCCTGCCAGTTCTTCCAGTGCATCACGTAATGTTTGCGAAGGTCTGCGTAATCTTCGAGCAAGGTGGAGCGCACTTGCTGGCCCGCCTCCGTCCAGATGCCACCAAAGCCCAGAGCCAGAACGAACTCTCCGTTGCAGGCCGCGAGGTCGATCTCTCCGGTGCAGGCGATGTTGCCATTTTCCGCACGCTGATATTCCCAATCCATCTGGAAATGTTCGGAGAGATCCTGCCAGCCGTCCGAACTGCCAACAAATCCTACCGACATCTTTTTCCACGGCGCCGAGCAGGCCAGGGCCAGAGCTGTACCGTCATGCTGGGCGAGGAACATAGGCAGGCCTTTATAATCGCCCACCCAGCCCGTGTTTCCGTTCCCGAAATTCGCCAGGTGCGGAGAGAGCAAGGCATAAAGGTGATAATCGGAAAGCTGGCCCTGCAACGGTTCGAAGCGAATCTTTTGCAGCACGACATTGCGGTAGGGATCAGTGAAAACTTCCTTGCGAATTACATAGCGGCCGCTGTTCTCGGTATTGGTCAGCTCAAACGCGGGTACGCCGGGCTCAAACGGCCGGTTCTCAAACGTGCAGTGCCGTTTTTCTTCGGAGAAGTAGGAACGGCCGTCGGTAACCATGAAGCCAAGATCGCGCGTGCAGGCCTGGTCAACTCGCGGGAAATACACTTCATTCAGAATGCCGTGACTCAGCGTGAACCAGACCTTGCTATGCTGATTCAACGCCGTGCCCGCGCCGGTCTTGGCGCTCGAAGTCCAGCGGGGTGGAATCCCGGGCCAGCCGGGAGCAAAGCGCGTGGAAGAATCGCTCATGAAGTTTTATTGGATGAAGCTCTGTTCATGACGTCTTAACTAATGATCGCCGATTCACGTTTGCCGAAAAGGCTTGAAAAAATTGCTCGAATTGCCTTGCCGATTGCGCCATTGATGGCATCCAACTACAGAGCGCGAAAACAGAAGTTTCGCTTCCCTGCAAACCATCGATAACGGAGTCACTGGAAGCGCGCATGGCAAGAACCGTTCAATTTCGCAAGCTCTTGATCTTCGGTATGGTAGCAGCCTTGTGGTACGTGTTGGGACTGAGCGGCGAGACTGAAGCCCTCGCCGCCCCCGATTTCACCGGCGGCACTCCGTTGGATCGCGGATATCTGGGCCTGTACAACCTGGATTTCTCCGGAGCACAACGCGATTTCTCGGCCTGGCAGGTTCAACATCCCGACGATCCGGTGGGCCCAGTCAGCGAGGCTGCGGGCTATCTTTTCTCGGAGTTTAACCGGCTGGGCGTGCTCGAAGCCCAGTTCTTCGAAAATGACGAAGCTTTTTACGCGCGCTCAAAACCTAACCCAGACCCAGCGGTGCGAAGTAGGTTTCAAGCCGCGCTTGACCGGGCACAAGCGTTGGCTCACGTCCGTCTAATCAAAGACACGAAAGACCAGGACGCTCTGTTCGCGCTCACGCTTGCGTCAGGTTTGCAGGCAGACTACGCGGCGCTGATTGAGAAGCGCAATCTGGCCTCTTTGCATTTTGCGAAAGAGGCTTCCGCGCGGGCGCAGCAACTTCTCGCGATTTGTAATAATTGCGCCGACGCGCTGTTGGCCACGGGATTCAGCAAGTACATCATCGGCAGCATGTCGGCGCCGGTGCGATGGTTGCTACGCATGGGCGGACTGCCAGGCGACAAACAAAGCGGGATCGCCGATCTGCAGATGACTGCTCAACACGGCCACTATCTGGCGCCGTTTGCGCGCGTCCTGCTGGCGATTGCCTATGTGCGCGACAAAGATAAACCACGAGCGCTCGAACTGCTAACGTCATTGCGCGCACAGTTTCCCGGCAACACGCTATTTCCGCGCGAGATTATTCGTTTGCAAGCTGTGAATTAAGAGCAAAACATCCACCCCCCCGCTATCGAAATCGGGGATTCTCGTTTCTAGCTGCGTGACTCTTGAGGATGAGAGACTCGCTCATGATCTGCATCAGTTGGAGGAACCCCTTTGCAGGGAATTTAAGGCGAGTTTGTAGAACCGTACGATCACTCCGGAATCATTCCGATCGTCCTCAGCCACGTCTCCACCAACTGAGGCCATCCGGTAATCGGAAACTTCGTGCGCCGCAGCCCGAACGCATGGCCACCCTGCGCGTACAAATGCATCTCTACTGGTACGCCGGCCTTCTTCAGCGCAATGTAGTACGCCAACGAATCGTTTACGTTGTCCACGTGGTCATCCTCCGCCTGCAGCAAAAACGTAGGCGGCGTCTGGCGGGTTACAGGAATATCGGGATTCAATCCAAATTGTTTATCGGCCGTCGTCTCATGCTCCGGCTTACGAATCACAAACTTTCCGGTGCCCCGGTTAGCATCCCATTCCGCCGCGGAAAGCGACAGATGCCCGGGATAAATAGCCACCGCAAAATCCGGGCGGCACTTCTCTTTGTCGGCGGCGTCTACGACCCGATACAAACGCTTATCAAAATGCGTGCTCGTCGCTGCCGACAGATGCCCGCCGGATGAAAACCCAAGCACTCCAATCTTATGTGGGTCAATGTGCCACTCCGACGCGTGCAAGCGCACCAGGCCCAGCGCCCTCTGCGCATCTTCCAACGCCATCGGTGATTCCGGATACGGGCCCGATTTCGGATACGGCCCCACATCCGTCACGCGGTATTTCAACAGCACGCAGGTGATGCCCTGGGGCGTCAGCCAATCACAGACCTCGGTGCCTTCAAGGTCGATTGCCAGCTCCTGATAGCCCCCACCAGGGAAGACGACGACCGCTGCGCCCGTATTCTTTCCTTGTGGCGAATAGACCGTCATCGTAGGTTGCGATACGTTCCTGACCCCCACTGCCGGCCTGCCGGCAACCAGCCACTCGTTCCCTGACGTCATAGCGACTTCCGGCCCCGCGACTGCCTGGGGATCAGGCACAGTTCCCGGCCATATCGGCACTTGCGTATGTCCGGGCGATGGCTGCCAAATAGTCTGCTGCGCGCTCAGACCGCAGAACGCAAACACAATACACAGAGCAACGATCAAAGGCTTCATCACAATCCCCATAGGTTAATATAACCAGTCACTGCCGGAAGCCGCTGATCGGAAACTGTCAAGTTAACAACTGCCGACTCGGCTCTGCAGGTCATTCATCAGAAATTCACTCGTTTGTAACTGTCCTGTAACACGCGCCGACAAGAATTGAAGATATCCATTCCGAGGAGAAAATCGAGCGATGCGCAGATTAACCCTGCTCTTATTGTGCGCTCTTGCAGCCCTGCCCCTAACCGCGCAGACCACCCTGAACGGGGCCGGCGCCACCTTTCCGTACCCCATGTACTCGAAGTGGTTCAGCGAGTACCACAAGCTGCATCCCGAGATTCAGATGAACTACCAATCCATCGGCAGCGGCGGTGGAATCCGCCAGGTGATTGCCGGTACAGTCGACTTCGGGGCCAGCGATGGTCCCATGACGGACGATCAGTTGAAAGAAGCCAAGCTCAAAATTCTTCATCTCCCGACCGTCCTGGGAGCGGACGTTCCCGCCTACAACATCCCCGGAGTTACCGCCGAACTGAAGTTTACGCCTGAAGCGTTAGCCGGAATCTTCCTGGGAAAAATTACGAAGTGGAACGACAAAGCCATTACCAGCGTTAATCCAGGCGTAAATCTTCCCGATAAAGAA
>Ga0307478_10001152_pt1 | contig 23924 bp, 18 predicted proteins | sample atmos_gasesECM4C_2_FD_203713 | JGI IMG/M metagenome (GOLD analysis project Ga0307478, IMG submission 203713) | Hardwood forest soil microbial communities from Morgan-Monroe State Forest, Indiana, United States - atmos_gasesECM4C_05 | ecosystem: Environmental > Terrestrial > Soil > Temperate...
GTGGCGGCGGTAGCGGTCTCTGGAGACATTGAAAGGCAATTTTACTATGTGAGGGAGGACAGGGGCGGTTACCAACGTAAGCCAGTTCTTAGCCGGCGGCTTTCAGCTCTAAGTTTGAACGGGTCGAATCGAACTTCTTGCGAGCGTTTTGATCGCATAGCGTTTTTTATAACCACAAAGGACACGAAGGTAGCACGAAGGCCTGACTATGAAGCCCTTCGTGCTACCTTCGTGTCCTTTGTGGTGATCTTTGGTTTCTGATTTAGCCGATTCTCTGAAACTCGGCCGGCCGCCCCGTCAGCCGCTCAATCCGTTTCGCGATTGGCGGATGCGTCGAGAACAGGTTTCCGATGTTCATTCCCAGCAGCGGTTGGATGATGAACAGGTGCGCCGTCGAAGGGGTTGCAACCATCGGCAGTCGTTTGGAGTACGCGTCGAGCTTGCTCAATGCGCTGGCCAGTGCGTACGGATTCCCAGTCAGGTGCGCGCCGCTTTCGTCCGCCTGGTACTCGCGCGATCGCGAGACAGCGAGCTGGATGAGCATGGCTGCCAGTGGAGCCAGAATCATCATCGCCAGCCCTGCCAATCCTCCGCCGCGGCGCTCGTCGCGGTCGCCGCCTCCGAAGAACATGGCAAACCGGGCCGCATAGGTAATGGCACCGGCCAGTGTGGCAGCAATCGAGCTGATCAGGATGTCCCGGTTATTTACGTGACCGAGTTCGTGCGCCAGCACTCCCTCGAGTTCATCATCGTTGAGCAAGTTCAGGATGCCCTGGGTCACGGCAACAGACGCATGATGCGGGTTGCGCCCGGTAGCGAAAGCATTGGGTGAGTCCGTAGGGAGGACGTAGATCTTTGGCATCGGCAGGCCGGCTTTCTGCGTCAGCCGCTCGACCACCTGGTAGACCCGCGGCAACTGCTCGCGCGTAACCGCCTGCGCGCCGTACGTGGCCAGGGCAATCTTGTCGGAATAGAAATAAGAAACGAAGTTCATCACGCCCGCGATGATCAGGGCCGTGAGCATTCCTCGCTGGCCGCCAAAGTAGCTGCCAATGAACATCAACAGCAGCGTCAGTCCGGTAAGGAGGAAGGCGGTCTTGAATGTGTTTCCCATAAAGTGATTCCTGTAATCATTGGATGTTGGGCAAAGGCGGGGGATGCCTGGGGCGCATGAGCCGCCGAATAGTTGTGCGCCCCCGATCCGTAAGTTTCACATAATCAGATAGATAGTCAGCGTCGCGGCGGGACGCCATTTCAATCTCACACTTTTTGGGCTTCGCGCTTGATGGCCCTTTCCAGAGTGCCGTCAAGTGCGGCTTTCGCTTTCTCGTACTCTTGTTGGGAAATCTTGCCTTGTTTGTGTTCGACCTCAAGTTGAAAGAGTTCTTCCTTCAAAGCTTCCAGCAGCATTGAGGGACGGGGAGGCGCCACTGCTGTTGCGGCGGTCGGTGTACGCTGCGCCTGCACGGGAGCCGTGGATGTGGGCCTTGGGATCGAAGCCGTAACACGGGAGCGTGCCGGTTCGGGAGCTTCGTATTCGACTTCGCCGGTTCCTCCGGCTGGGGCCAACACGGCTTTCTGACGCATCGTTACGTAGTACGCGCCCCCAGCCAGGGCCAAGACAAATCCGCCGATAATCCACCAGCGATACCTCTGCAGAGGATCGGGAGCATCAATCGGCGGCCCAAGTCCTCCACCGGGACCCGATTGCTGCCCACCAGACTGGCCGGCGCCCATCGCGCCTCCATTCGTGCTGCCCTCCGGAGCAGTATTCGACGCCATAACTCCAGTGCCCGAAATCTTGAAGCTCAGGGGATCGCCCGGCTTCGTCAGCGAGGCGACTTGCACAGTGGCGTCCGCCTGCTGGGGATCGTTCATCGATTCGAAATGCGCATTTGGGCCCGGCTCAAACTGCATGGTCTTGGGAATCATGACCACGAAGTGCTGCATGCCGTATACAGCCTTCGGATCAATTGTGGCCGAGCCGGAATAGGGCAGGGTGTACTGCACCTGGAACTGGGTCTCTCCTGGCCGAAGCGGGAAAATAAAAGCGTAACGATTCTTTTCCGACTGGGGAACCGGCGCGGAGTTCAGCGGATTGCCGTTGGCGGTCTTCGCCATCGACTGCGCGATCTTGGCGCCGTCGGGCAGATAGAACTCGAAGTTGTGATCATTCATCTGAGTCTTGGGAGGCTTCGACTCATTGTTGACCGCGAACAGGCGAATTACTTCAAGCTGCCCATTCTCGACCTGGAAGCGCATCACATCGGCGGTGACGGAAATGCCCTCCAGTTTTTTCGATACGTCGAAAACTTCCATATCCACGGACGTGGTTCCGGGAGGGGCCATGCGGTGATAAGTCACGTCTTGATGGATGGCGCGAATCAGATGAGGGCCGCCAGCGTCGTCGTAGGTGAACTTGAAGTTGCCCTTGGCATCGGCTTTGGTGCGCGCCGCCTCCTCCATCCCGTTGGCGAGCTTGATCAGGACGACTTCATCGCCCGCAGCAGGCTTGTTGGTGGTTTTATTGGTTACGGTGCCGGTCAGGGTCTCGGCGGATGCGTACGCGCCCAGAGACAAAACCAGGCTGAGTGTGAATGCTTTGCGAGTGAGGTTCAAACCCTCGCTCCTTTCGTGTCGCGGAGTGAGGCCGCGGTGGCCTTGGCTTGTTCGAGGCGGGCAATTTCCGCAAGGATTGCTGCGGCTTCGTCCTCCAAGGAGGCCTTCATCTCCTGATAATCGGAATCGGGAAATTTTCCGGCTTTGTATTCAAAATTCAGGTCACGCAGATTGTCGTACACAGCTTCCTTGCGTTCGCGCAGGTAAACCAGCCGTGTCTTCACTGGACCGGTATAGATCTCGCCGGGAATGTAGAACGTGTAAAAGAGCGAGCCCAGCGTGACCAGGGCGCAGATTAGAAAGACGGTCACAGTTCAGTCTCCTTGTCGGCCAGGCTGCGGAATTGTTCGAGTTCTGGACCGCGCGCGGGCTGGATGCCATCGGCGAGAGCGGGCGTGGGACGATTGCGCCAGGAGCGGACGACGAGGACAACGGTGGCGAGCCCAGCCAGCAGGGCGACGAACGGCATGATCCAGGCGACCCGGCCAAATCCGCTGGTGCTGGGCGCCGCTACCACAGTAGTGCCATATTTCTGAATGAACGACTGCAGTGTGAGGTCGTCGTTATCGCCGCGATCGAGTGCGGCGGCCAGTTCCACGCGCATGCGGTCAGAATATTGGCAGCCCACGTGATTGCACTCAAGCAGAATCTGGTTGCAGCCGCAGACGCACATCATATGATGGCCAAGGTTCTGGAAGCGGGCGTCCTCGTCACCGACGCCCATGAAGGTGAAGAGAGCGACGACAATGAGCAGCAGTTGGGCGCCCCGCTTGAAACCTGAATTCTTTTGGAACTGCATCAGTCTCCAGCTCCTACCGCGGGAGCGGTTTGCACGCGCGCCGGGACACGGGCAGTCAGCGGAGCGGCATTGGGAACGAGAGCCGTGATCGTTCCGAAGATCATAATGAGCAGGCCGGTCCAGATCCACGGCACCATCGGATTCAGGTGCGCCTTGATGATGGGACGGCCGGTTTCCTCGTTGCGGCCTTCATAGACGATGTAGAGGTCTTTCACCAGAAAAAAATCCTCTTTGAACGTGGCGTAGATGCGCGGGATGGTCTGCGGCTGCGAACTGGCCTTGTACAGTCTCCGCTCCGGATACATTGTGGTGATCTGCTCGTTGCCTTTAAAGACGTTGATGATCGCCCATTCGTTGCTGAAGTTGGGATTGTCGTCCTGGGTATAAGACTGGCAGACGAGAGTATAGGGACCGAGGTTCATCTTATCGCCGAATCCCATTTCCTTTTCGGCTTCACGATTGAAGGGCGTGCCGAGGATGCCAATGATGACGACGGCAACGCCAAAGTGCACGATGTATCCGCCGTAGCGGCGGGTGTTGCGATGATAGAGATGGACGATAGCGGGGAACAGTCCAAGCCCGGGATGTTTCTGCGCGATCACGCGCCCGCCGCGTACGAATTCAGAGACCACGGTGAACATGACGAGGCCGGCAAGCATCGCCGCCATGAGGGAGTAGAAGTACGCAATGTCCTTCCACGGGCGTACGCCCAAAATCATCATGACAACGCCGAGCGCCAGCGCGCCAACCGCCGGCCACATGAAGTTGCGCTTGAGGCTCTCCAAAGAAGTGCGACGCCAGGCGAGCAACGGCCCAACAGCGGTCAGCACCAACAGCAGTAGCGCGACCGGGACCGCCACATTGTTATAGAACGGCGCGCCCACCGTCACTTTGTTGCCTTGCACCAGTTCGGAAATTTTCGGGAACCACGTGCCCCAGAGCACGACGAAGCAGGCCACCACGAAGAGCAGGTTATTAAAGAGAAAACTCGATTCGCGCGAAATGATCGATTCCAGTTTGTGCTCGCTGCGCAGGTGTGATCTGTTGGCTACATAGAAGCCGGCGAAAGTCGCCAACGTGATTATCAGAAACCAGCCGAACCACGAACCGATGGAGGATTGCGCGAAGGCGTGGACGGAACTGATAATTCCGCTGCGCGTCAGGAACGTTCCCAGGATGGCGAGCCAGAACGTGGAAAACACCAGCCACATGTTCCAGGTCTTGAGCATGCCACGCTTCTCCTGCATCATCACGGAATGCAGGAAGGCAGTGCCCATCAGCCATGGCATCAGCGAGGCGTTCTCGACTGGATCCCATCCCCAGTATCCGCCCCAGCCCAGCACCGAATAGGCCCAGTGCGCCCCGAGAAAAATTCCAATGGTCAGGAAGCCCCACGTCACCATGGTCCAGCGGCGAGTGATGTGAATCCACTTTTCACCCGGATAGCGCATGATGAGCGCGCCGAGCGCGAATGCGAACGGCACCGTGAAACCTACATAGCCCAGGTAAAGCATGGGGGGGTGGATCACCATCTCCGGATATTGCAGGAGAGGATTCAGTCCACTGCCGTCAGGCGGAATCTGGCCCTCAAGAATGGCGAACGGATGAGCGGCGATATTGAGCAGGAGGAGGAAAAAAACCTGCACGCCCGCGATCACGACTGAGGCGTAAGCAAAAAGCCGCGGGTCGGTTTTGTAGCGAAGCCGCAGAACGAATCCGTATGCAGCCAGCAGCAACGACCAGAACAGCAGCGAGCCTTCCTGTCCTGACCAGAGGACTGCGAACTTATACGGACCGGGAAGATCTTTATTGCTGTGGTGAAAAATGTAGGCGACCGAGAAATCGTCGGTGAATGCAGCCGTGACCAGTACTACGGCAGCCAGCAGAATGGTCCCGAATGCCGCGATTCCGGCGCGCCGCGCGGTTTCGCCCAGACGTTCGGATCCGGGGCCACCAACAATCAGCGCCAACGCGCCGACCACGAACGAATAGCCGGCCAGTCCAAGCGCCAATAAAAGCGCAAAGCTACCGATTTGCGGCAGTGCCACACTACTGAATTGGGACATGGGGGAACCCTTGCATATTTTTTCAGAAACACGCGACTAGAGCAACCTAAAGACCCTGAGTATTCCTGCCTGGGTTAGAGTTTTTGCCGGGCGATCAGGTTACGCTGAGCGGGCTCAATAGCGGCCGAAATGGGGTCACGTGAATATTTTAACGGTCTCGGCGTGAATTATCGTGTCGCATGTCGGGAGTGCCGGACAAGTGCCGGAAGTACAGTTTCAGGGTGGTGGGACTCTGTAATCAGCCTGGGATCGACCCTCAACCCTTACCTGACCTGCCGGCTCAAGTGTCGGTAAGCTGCTGCAGCTTAAGCGAGATGCAGCAATCGAGCCCTCACCTCCCGAATGAGGCTATCGGGTGGACAGGGTTTCTGAAGGAAAGTTACGTTTAAACCGGAATACTCCTGCTCGGTCTCGGACATTCCGCTGATTACCACCACGGGAACGCTGGGATCGAACTCCCGAAGCTGGCGGACGAAGGTGGGTCCGTTGACCTCGGGCATGACGTGGTCCGTCACAATTACCTTCACCGTCGCCGGAAACGAACGAAGGCGAGTAAGCGCCTCTTCGCCTGAGCTCGCGCGAGCGACCGAAATGCCAGCATCGCATAACACGCTCTCGCGGACGCACAGTTGGACTGCATTATCGTCAATGAGGAGGACGTCAGGCACAACACAACCGTCCGACGCGTGCGGCAGTTGGCGAGCGCACGCAATTCGTCCCACGCTTGTTCGATTTACGCGGACTGCGTGTGCTGGGTGCGGTAGCGCTCACGAACTTCGCGCTCGGCGACCAGCCAGTGTTCATTTTCATGGCCCGCGGCCCGTCCGTGCTGCTCCCAGAGTTCGTAGGCACGGCGCCGGATCTCATCTTCCAGGTTGATGGGCACAATGTTCTTGCGAGCATCGGGCTGGGCTTTGCGAACTTCCCTGAATTCCGCGACGGGTTCCGGCGTAACCGAAGAATTCGCAGAGTTTACAGGCGTAGTGAGAGTTTCCCCATTCGTTTTGCCGGTGTTGGTGCGAGGTGTTTTAGCTTTGGCCATAATTGAATACTCCTTACAAGTTCCTAAGTTAAGAAATGAGTCGAACTGATGGATGAGCCACATACCTACACTTCAACCACGTCCGGGGGGATGAATGTTGGGTAGCGGGTGATTTCCTAAATATAAACCTTCTGGTCCAAGATGTGGCAAGGGCTTTGGAGAAAAATTGTGGAAGAAACTGACAGCGTAGATTTTTTCTACAGTTTACGTAGATCGCGGATCAATGGAAATCATGGGAACTGGTTTCGGCTTGCGTGACGGAAAGCGGTAGCACGCGCTGCGCTTTCACCGAGATCACGTTATCCTGATTTTGCAGGATGCCTTCCACCATCAGAAACCTTCCTGAGCTAAGAAGAATCCGGTTTTGCTGGAGCAGGTCTGGCGTGACAATCGCATTCGCGATTCCAGTCTCGTCCTCCAAGCTCAAGAAGACGAATCCTTTCGCTGTGCCGGGGCGCTGGCGTGCAATGACACATCCGCCAATCCGAAGATGACGGCCGTTGGGAAGGGAACTAAGGCTGGAAGCCGTGTGAATGCCCATTGCCTTCATTTCGGCACGACGATAAGCCATAGGATGTGGACCGGTGGTCAGACCGGTGCCGTTAAAATCAGCCACCAGACGTTCTTCATGAGTCATGCGCTCCAGTGGCGAAGGCGAGTCGGATTCCGGGAACTCCTCCAGCAGGGGACCCGACCTACGGACAGCTTTTTCGATCTGCCAGAGCGCGTCGCGGCGGTGGCGCGAGTACCGAGTACCGAGTACCGAGTTGTGAGTTGGTTTCGAGTTTCGGGTTTCGAGTTTCGAGTCGCGAGTCCCGAGTCGCGAATTTGGTGATTTTTCACCACCGAGGCACAGAGGCACAGAGGAATTCGAGGATTTTAGATTTCTGATTTCAGATTGCAGATTGTCGGGATTTTCGGCAACTGGCTGCGAGAAATCAGATTCCTCGCTGTGCGAGGAATGACAAATTTTTAAATAGTTTTGTGTATTGAAATTGTTTTGTTTATTGATTTCCTCTGTGACTCTTTGTCTCTGTGGTGAATTTCCGATTGAATTCAGCGCTCCGATTTCGGCGAGTGTGGTGAACTCATCTTTTCGGAGTTCGGGAACACGCCGCGTGAGGTCGTGGATCGATTGGAAAGGAGCGAGGCTGCGTTCCCGAACCAGAGCTTGTCCGGCGGCTTCGCGCAGCCCGCGAACATATTTGAGGCCAAGGCGGAGAGTGAGTTTTTCTTCACCACAGAGACACGGAGGCACAGAGAAATCATTTGTTTTCGACAGATCCTTTAATTGCGCTTGTTGGAAGCCTTCATTCTTTTGCCGCTGCACGGCGTTGGAGCGAGTGTAGGAGCCGATTTCGTTCCAGGAGATTTGGACGGTGAAGTCGGCGGCCTCTCCATGTGCTTGCGGCTGATCTTGAGGGATGACGCCGACCTCAGCGGCTAAAGCCGCGCTGGAATTGAGATTCTTATCGGACCGGCTAAAGCCGGTCCCTTTCAAAGCGAATTCTTGGTTGATGGCTAGTGGCTGATAGCTGATAGCTGATAGCTGATGGCTGATGGCTGATGGCTGATGGCTGATAGCTGATGGGTGATAGCTGATAGCTGATGGCTGATTGCTGATAGCTGATTTCTCGCTGGCGACTGGAGACTGGCGACTGGAGACTTCCTCCAGCGTGCACAACCAATCCGATTTCGTCACATCAATCGGCAGAACTCTCAACCCATGCCGCTGCGCATCTTTCACAATTGTGGCCGGGTGATAGAAACCCATGGGCTGATTATTCAGCAGGGCAGCCGTGAAGGCGCCCAGGTAGTGGCACTTCAGCCACGCGCTCGCATAGGCGATCAGGGCGAAGCTGGCGGCATGAGATTCGGGAAAACCGTACAGCGCGAAAGAGGTAATGGAGAGAATGATCTGCTCTTGTGCTTCCTGTGCGATCCCGTTGCGGGTCATGCCTTCCCGCAACCGAACTTCAATTTCTTTCATCCGCGCCTGCGAACGCTTGAACCCCATGGCGCGGCGGAGTTCTTCGGCTTCTCCTCCCGTGAAATTCGCGCTGATCATGGCGATACGCAGCAATTGTTCCTGGAAAAGAGGGACTCCCATCGTGCGCGCCAGCACTGGCTCGAGCGAAGGATGCGGATAGGTGACCGGTTCGCGTCCCTGGCGACGCTGAAGAAACGGATTCACCATCTGGCCGACAATCGGCCCCGGACGAATGATGGCAACCTGCACCACGATGTCGTAGAACTTTTTCGGGCGCAGCCGCGGCAGACATGACATCTGCGCGCGGCTTTCGATTTGAAACATCCCGACCGTATCCGCTTTCTGCAGTGTTGCATACACTTCGGGATCATCCGGCGGCAGGTGCGCAAGATCGACTTCCTGGTGGTAGTCGTTGTGAATGAGCTTGATCGAATCTTCGAGCACCGCCATCATCCCCAGTCCGAGCAGGTCTACTTTGATGATGCCCATATCGGCGCAGTCTTCTTTATCCCATTGCACGACCACTCGCCCGGGCATCGATGCAGGTTCGAGCGGAACCACGGAATCGAGTTGCCCCTGGCAGATGACCATACCTCCCGAATGCTGGCCGAGATGGCGTGGCAGATCCTGCACGGCGGTGCAAAGTTCGAAATATTTGCGGAGGCGCGGGTGATTCAGATCTAAGCCCGCGTCGTGGAAGCGCCGATCGAGCGCGTCGTTGGCATCCTTATATTCCCAGGTGGCGACAGCGGCAGAAATTTTGTTCAGCGTTTCCGGATCGAAGCCCATGGCCTTGCCCATTTCCCGGGCAGCCATGCGGTTGCGATACGTGATGACATTTGCAGTCATGGCAGCTCCGCGCTGGCCATAGCGCTCGTAGATGTACTGGATCACGCGCTCGCGCTGATCACCACTCGGCAGGTCGATGTCGATATCAGGCCACTCGCCGCGCTGTTCGGAGAGAAAGCGCTCAAAGAGCAATTCCATGCCGATCGGATCGACCGCGGTGATGCCGAGCGAGTAGCAGACAGCGCTGTTGGCGGCTGAGCCGCGGCCCTGGGCGAGAATATTCTGCTCGCGGCAGAAGCGCACAATATCCCAGACGATGAGGAAATATCCGGCCAGTTCGAGCTTCTCAATCAGTTGGAGTTCGCGCTCGATCTGGCGGCGAGCGCGCTGCTGCAGGTCCTTATTGTGGAAACCGTTCTGTGGAACGCGATCGCCTGACAGCGAAATGCCGTAGCGCCAGCGTCCTCCTTCATTCACGCGCTGGCGCAGGAACGACATCATGGTTTCGCCTTCGGGCACGGGATAGCGCGGGAATTCGTAGCCCAGATCGCTGAGCTTGAACTCGAGGCGCTCGGACAGTTCCGCGGTATGGACGATGGCTTCGGGCAGGTCGGCGAAGAGTTGCGCCATTTCCTGGGGCGTCTTCAGGTGGCGCTCGGAATTGCGGGCGAGCAGGCGGCCGGCAGTCATCAGAGTCTGATGGTGGCGGATCGCGGTAAAAACGTCACACAGCGGACGATCGTGCGGCGTGGCGTAGCAGACGCCATTGGTGGCGAGCAGCGAAAGATGGAGGTCGCGGGCAATCTCGATGGCGATGCGGTTGCGGGCTTCTTCCTCGCGGTGAAAATGGCGCTGGAGTTCGACGTAGACATTCTCGCGGCCAAAAATGCCGGTCAGATGCTCGACCGCGCGGCGGGCTTCGGCAGGGCCTCCTTTTTTTAGCGCGGCAGTGAGCGGACCTTCGTCACCTCCGGTCAGGCAGACGATACCAGCGGCGTGCTGTCGGAGTTCGTGTTCGAGAACGGCGCCTTCTTCTTTCCTCTGCGCGCGCAGCTTCATTCGGGTGATGAGCTGGCAGAGATTCTGGTAGCCGGCGCGGGAGAAGACTAGGAGTGGAAGTTTGAAGTCGCCGGATTTCAGATTTTTGATTTCAGATTGCAGATTGTGGGAATTCGATGCAGGCCGCTCGGGCGATGCAGATTCCTCGCTTTGCTCGGAATGACAAGCTCGTACAGGATTGTGTATTTCCTTGAATGAGTTGTTTGATTTTTCAGTTTTACCGCTTTTCTCTGTGTCGGAACCTGCCCTGAGCGAAGTCGAAGGGTGCCTCTGTGGTGAAAGCAATTCGCAGCTCACTTCCGCGCCGATGTGGGCTTTCAGGCCGGCTTTTTGTGCAGCGAGATAGAAGCGCGGCGAGCCGTAGAGCCCGTCGCGGTCAAGCAAAGCCATCGCCGACATACCTCGCACAGCGCACACCGAGATCAAGTCTTCGGGCAAAGTGGAGCCTTCGAGAAAACTGAAAGCGGAGCGGGAGTGGAGTTCAACGTACATGAGTTAGTAATCAGTTCTCAGTTCCCAGTTCTCAGTTCCTAGTTTTAAGCTAGATCCCCGTTGTCAGGCTTCCGGTAAACAAAAGAACTTTTGCAATACGAGCAATGGCTGCCAGCAACTGAGAACTAAGAACTAAGAACTGAGAACTGGGAACTGAGAACTGGTAACTGACAACTGACAACTGAGAACTGCCTAGTCATACGTTCCTTCCACGAACCAATGTCCGCTGAGCAAATCGTGTACAAGACGATAAAGAGCCAAGCTGGACGTTATTGATGCTGGGTTGCCGACGACTGACGACTGGCGACTGACGACTGGGGTCATCGCGATATCCCATTCGTCTCTCGCCCATCCATCTTCTTCCCACCAGTCCCCGGAAGAGCGCCATGGGCCGGCCATCCAGAGAATCTCCCCGTCTACTTCTTTTCGTTTCGGACACACCAGGTGAGCGGGCTTGCCGTCGCGCAAAGTGACAATAGCGCGCAGCGGCGGACGGAACATGCGCAAGGCGGTGATCGGCGCTTGTGTGGTGGCGCTGTCTGACTTTTCTTTTTGTTCCTTGGGCTGGGTGGGCACAAAATGCCGCATCCGAAAAGCTCCCGGACGATGCGAGTCGAGAAGTTGCAGCGAGCCGACTTTTTCTTCACCGACCATGCCCGCAATACGCGCGAGGGTGAGTTCGAGTTTCTCCGGTTCAGGCGTGGGTGGCTGAAACAATCCTCCCTGCGTGCTGCGCGGCTGAGCCGGAATGGCAGAGAGATGCACTTTCAGAATGGGCGCGCCCGGAGGATGCGCTTTTAAATCGAGTTGCAGAAGTTTCAGGAAGACCTTGGCATCGAGCATCGGGACAGGAAGTTCGAGGGTGCGGGTGAATAGTTTCGAGTTTCGGGTTTCGAGTTTCGATTGGAGGTACTCATCACAGAGGCCGCCTTCGGGCGCGTAGAGGGCAGGCTCCGATGCGGATTTTTGATTTGTGATTTCAGATTGCAGATTGGTTGGGAGCGGTGCAGAGCGCGTCGGAAAAGCAGGTCCTTCGCTTCGCTCGGGATGACAATTCGTGAATGGAGAGGAGCGAGTTGTGGATTGTGACTTTTGCGATGGGATTGATTCTTCCGCGGGCACATCTTCGACGAAATGAAAGCCGTTGTCGAGAGTCAACTGCAGGCGCAGTTTCTGCGCGGCCAGGGCGCGGGCGCCCAGGCGGACACAGACTTGATCGAGCATATGAGCCAGAAGGAATGCGAGTGGCTCCAGCAACACCAGCGGGTGCTCTAATTCCATGGCTTCTTCAAAAATCAATGGTGGCTCCACAGGCACCAGCGTGCGCGCGACCGCGCCGCGCGCGAGTTGTTGCAGATGGGGTCCGGTCTGGCCCATGCGTTCGCTTAAAGCGACTTCCGGAAGCGCACACAATGCGCGCAAATTGCGCACTCCCCATAAATCAAATGTTTCAAGAAGGCGGGCATCTTCTTCGGACTGATTGGGAGCAGTCAGTCCGGAGAACAAGACGTCTAGCGGAAGATTGCCCAACCGTTCGGCTTCCTGGCCTTCGGGGACTACCGTAATTCCCGGAAAGCCGCGGGCCGCAAAGCGGGCTGTATCCGGATTGAAGGCCGTGGCGACGTTGGCTTCGAGGCCGAGGTCGGACGTGCGGCGCGCGATCTCGCGTGCAATCTGGGGAAGCGAGCCGAAGAGGGATTCGAGTCCGGAAAGATCGAGAATCACCGTGTCCGCTGCCGTGTCTTCGACGCGCGGTGAGAACGATTGCGCGCAGTCGAGCAGGGCAGCGTGCGCTGCGGTTTCCTGCAAAAGCGACCGCGGGCGGAGTGTCAGATCAGTCCAGGGCTCGACCTGAATCTTCGTCATGCCAGGCTCGATGCCGATGCGGCGCGCTTTTTCGTTAATGGCAAATACTTTTTGCAACGGCGGCTTGCCTTCGAGCACGGCGATTGCCTGCGAACGTAATTCAGGTTCCGCGCGCAGAATCGCTTCGGCGGGGAAATCAGGAACGAAGATGCAAGCAAAAGGCATGGAAAAACAGTTCTCAATGGAAAAACAGTTCCCAATTGTCAGTTCCCAGTTCTCAGTTCATCAGCGATCAGCTATCAGCGGAATACCCTTTCAGTCGTTCGAGAACTCATTTCCCGAAAAGTGGGAGGGCATGGCTTCAGCTGTGCCGTACACGCCAATTCCATTGCGGCTTAGCCGCTGAGGTTGACTCTCATGCTGTCCATGCAGCTTTTGTTGTGAAATCGCCCACCGACTTCACCGGCTTGCGTTCCATGCGCGAGCGCAGAACTTCTATCTGAACCTCGATTCCAGTCAGCAGTTCTGCATGCGATGGTTTTTCGCTGGCAGATGTTTCATCGCGAGAATCCTGTCGGTCTTCCGAGGACTGCCTTTTACTGAGAACTGAGAACCGAGAACTGAGAACTTTTTCCTGACGACTGACGACTGGCGACTGACGACCAAGTTCCAACGACAACGACGCGCACGATTGCGCGCAGGCTTGCGTCCCCGTCACCAGCAAAAGTGTGGGCGTGTTCTCTACGGCGCGGCGGAAGCGGAACCAGGTGGTCAGCGGAATGCGGCGCGCCATCTTCAAAGGCACGCCGGCCAGATCAATCGCCACCATGCCGAAGCCGCGGCTTTGCAGCAGCAGATCCGTAGCGCGCAGTGCTTGTTCGACAGGATCTTCCATGCGGCGCCGCTCACGCTCTTCCAGGCTGAAGGCTTGGCGGCGCTTGCGCGATAAAGCAGAAGATGGAGCATGCGATCCGCAACGCACCCAGAGCAATCGTTCCAGGTTCACACCCGCCGCTGCGGCGGAAAAGGGATCAAAGGCATCGCTGGCATCAATGAGAGCGCAGATTTCTTCGCGGCGCGTGACCGCGGCGATCGCTGCAAGCATCACAGTGGCGCGTCCGGAAGACTCTGGTCCACATACTTCCGTGAGACACCCGCGCGGCAGTCCACCTGCTAAAGCATCGATCTGCGCAATTCCGCTGGACGCTGTTTCCGGCGCTGGCCGAACCTCCATCCCCGACGCCGGGGTCACACCTGCCAGTGTTTCGGAAAATTCTTTTAAAAGCATTGCCGACCTGGATCGGGCGACCAAAGGAATACGGCTGGTTGCTTCGACTTGGAGCAGCGGGGAAGACATGAGATCCTCGACATTCAGGGAAGGCCGTAGCTGGGAATCCCGTGTGTAGGCAAACTATCGAACTTCGCTTTTTATTCGCCTTTTAAAAATTTTGCCCCGCTCCGGACGTATTGTCAAGATGGTTGGTAACTTGTTACAATTAAGCAACTTAAATTTAGAATCAGTTTTCTCCCTTAGGGGTTTTTCAAATCCATCTATTTCTGATGTGCGGTCGCCCACCACAACTACGCAGCAAACAAGCAGCTTCGCCAGCCTCGTCCATGAACCTTTCACTCTCTGCGCACATTGAATCGTTTTCTTTCTCCCGCATAGAATCGGAATCGCTGTGATGGCACGATCAACGGTGTGGGCGTGTATCGTCCTTGGAGGATGGCTTGCGCGCGAGATGCCATTCCAGACGGCGGCCGCGCAAACCTCGATCATTTCAAACTCAGCCCTACCTGCGTCCGTGACCGTGAGCCCGTCGAAAATCAATCTGCGCGCGGGTACATCGAGAAGGTTCTTTGCCCAGGCAAGCGACGGTTCCGTTTCCAAATTTGTGTGGCGCGTTAATGGCGTGAAGGGCGGAAGCGCTGCCGCAGGCATGATCGACGCCGATGGCAATTTCACGGCGCCAGATCTTCCTCCGGCGAACAACATCGTCGAGATCGAAGCCACCAGCGCATCACGGCCCAATATTTCTGGCAAGGCTGTGATCACCATTCTGAATCCCACGCCCGCAATTGCATCGTTGAACCCGAAAAACCTCACCTACGGGGAACAGGAAATCACGATCGAGGGCAGCGGATTCATATCGGCTTCGCAGGTCAGGATGAATAACGGGGCGTTGCCAACAAAGTTCATCTCGGGCAAGCGGCTGACCACAACCGCCATGCTGGCGCCAGCAACCGGCGGTCGAATCGCCTTCACGGTTTTCAATCCAGATCCCGGCAACGAGACTTCGAGTCCCGCCGTCGCAAAGGTGGGCCCTGCGCATCCCAAAGTCAGTGACCTCGCGGCAGGACGATTCCTCGAACAGGCCTCCTGGGGTCCATCCGCCGAGAGCCTTGCGCATCTGCAGGATGTGGGATTCGAGGCATGGCTCGCGGAACAGTTCGCGACCCCTCCCACGCTCTACAAGTCCTCGACCAATACTGCCGACAATCTCACCGACGAGCAGAGCGAGTTTTTTGTTCATGCCATCACGGGTAAGGACCAGCTGCGCCAGCGCGTTGCTTTTGCTTTAGCCCAGATTTTCGTCGTGTCCGGTTTGAAGACCGGGCAGCCGCGCCAGATGGTTCCTTATCAGAACATGCTTCTTCAGGATGCTTTCGGAACCTATGCCAAGGTTTTGCGTGACGTCACCTTGAGCCCGACCATGGGTGTATACCTCGACATGGTGAACGATGACAAAGGAAGTGCCGGCACTTCGCCGAATGAGAACTATGCGCGCGAACTGATGCAGTTGTTCAGCATCGGAACGGTGGGCCTGAATCCCGATGGCAGCGAAACGGGGCGGCCTACTTATGATCAGAGCACGATAACCGACACGGCACGCGCGTTAACCGGCTGGACGTTTCCAGGCAAAGCCATCCCCCAGGGCCACAATCCCGAGAATTTCGACGGACCGATGATCGGGGTTGAGAGCAATCACGATGAGGCAGCAAAAGTCATCGTTGGGAGCACGAAGCTGCCGGCAGGGCAATCTGCCGGAAAAGACCTGGATGATGTGCTGCATGCACTGAGCGTGCATCCGAATACAGCGCCCTTCGTCTCCCTAAGACTGATTCAGCATTTGGTGACCAGCGATCCCAGTCCCGACTATCTGCGGCGAGTCAGCGGAGTGTTTGTGTCCAGCGGCGGGGACTTGAAAGCCGTAGTCACCCAGATCCTGATGGATCCGGAAGCGCGCGCAGGGGATGACCCGAACGCGACGCTATTCGAGAAGAGCGGTCACTGGCGCGAGCCGGTGCTGGCCCTCGCCGCCATGATCAGAAGCCTGGGAGCCGGCGTGCGCGCAGACAATCGCATCGAACGCTTCTCCACCACTCTGGGACAGAGGCTGTTTTATCCGGAGAGTGTATTTAATGACTACTCCCCGCTTTACCGGACTTCCACCGGCTTGTTAGCGCCGGAGTTCGAGCTGTTGAGTTCGGGGGCTGCATTAATGCGCGCCAACGTGGTCCGCAATTTGTTGGAGAAGGGTTTGAATGGGGACGCGCAGTTTGACCTTGCGCCGCTGGTGTCGCTCGCCGCGTCTCCGCCGGATTTGGTGGATGCCGTCGGTCATGTATTCCTTTACGGGCGCTTACCAGCGGCTTTGAAACCGGAAATTGTGACCGCAGTTTCCGCAACCCATGATTACAACCTGCGTGTCCGGAATGCGATTTACCTGGTAGCGAGTTCGGCCCTGTATCAAGTGCAACACTGAGTCGGAATCCCGATGAGCTATATCACTCGACGAGAACTGCTGCGAATGGGAGCCCGGTCCCTGGGTTTCCTGGCCGCAGGCGGTTGCCTGGGACGCTTCAGCCGTCTCTACGCAGCGGCATCCGAAACCAGCGACTACCGCGCGCTGGTCTGCATTTTCCTGCTGGGCGGCAACGACGGAAACAATCTGATCGTCCCCGTCAAAACCGATAAGCAAAACTACGACGACTACATCCGCGTGCGAGGAACGATCGCCGGCTTGCCGCAGAACTCGCTGCGTGTGATCGCAACTGCGAATGGAAAAGAGATGTATGGCCTCCATCCGCGCCTGGAGCAACTGGGCGGCCTTTACGATCGCGGCAAACTCGCCGTTGTCGCCAATGTAGGCACGCTGGTCCGGCCCATCAGCAAGGCGCAATACCAGCAGGGCGCTCCCGTGCCGCTGAACCTGTTTTCGCATTCCGACCAGCAGCATCAGTGGCAGATGGCTTCCATACCCGGCTCGCCGCACAATGGCTGGGCGGGTCGCGCGGCCGACCTCGTTTCCATACGCCGCGCGCCCGCAGCTTTTCCGGTTGGGGTTTCTACTGCAGGCAACAGTCTTTTCCTGACCGGCGAATCGCCCGAAGTTTCCATCATCAACGGACAGCTTGGCCTCGACGGATCAGACGGTTCGATCGCAGAGAATGCCCGCGACGCAGCCTTCCAGCAGATTGTGAAATTTCCAACCGGGATGGCGCTTATCCAGAAGGCCAACCAGGTAACGGCCGACGGACTCAGCGCGGCGAAAGCACTCAACGGCGCACTATCTACGGGGTCGTTGCTCAAGACGCAGTTTGCGTCCACCAGCCTGGGCAGGCAATTGCAGGAAGTCGCACGCATCATGAATGTGCGGAAGGAACTCGGCGCACAACGGCAGATCTTCTACGTGGCCATCGGCGACTTCGATACCCACACGGATACGATGCGGCGACAGGACGTGCTGCTCGGGGATTTGGCGACATCGATGTCAGCCTTCTATGACGCGACGCTGGAGATGCAAGTCGAGCGACAGGTGGTGACCTTCACGGAATCGGAATTTGGCCGGACCTTGCAGCCCAGCAGCGGAGCCGGCACCGACCACGCATGGGGAAGCCATCACCTGGTGATGGGCGGCGCGGTGAAAGCGGCGGACGTGTACGGAGGGTTTCCGATGCTTGCGCTTCAGGGGCCGGAAGACGTGACCGGGCGCGGCGTCTGGGTGCCGAGCATTTCGCTGGATCAATACGGTGCAACTCTCGCTTCCTGGTTCGGAGTCGCCGACGATTCGTTGACGAAAGTGTTCCCCAATCTGGCGAATTTCGCGCCTCAGAAGCTGGCCTTCGTCTAGCGGTCCTGGCTCTCGGCGACTTGGTTCTCGGCAAGGGAAACGCTTTCCAGCGCGCGCAGATAGCGATCTGCCGAACGGCGCACAGCCTCTTTGGCATCTCCTTGCACCACGAACTTGGGCCAAGCCCCGTAGAGTCTTGTGAATGAAAACGGTTCCAGCGCTGAGACAATGCGGCGCACGCTGGCCGCATCGAGCGGAACAAAATTCGGATAGCTGTACATGAAGCTCACGTATCGTTTGTCCGGACAGACCTGGGGCTGATCTCCCGTGAACAGTGCGCCTCGTCCATTTTCCGCTTGCGCAGAGTGGAGAACTTGAAATCCTGGGAAGTGCCCGCCCACCCGGATCAGCGTCAACCCTTCTCCCAGTGAATACGTGTCCCCTCGCCAGAATCGAATGACGGGATCCGGCCTTTGCACCCATTCGCGATCATCCTCATGCAGGTAGATCGGTATCCCCCCAAAGGCTCGGCTCCACTCGACCATCGAGGTGTAGTAATGCGGATGAGATATGGCGATCGCAGAAATTCCGCCCAATGCGTTGATCAGTTCGACCGTGTCTGGATTGATCAGGCTCACGCAGTCCCAGAGAATGTTGCCTTGCGCCGTGCGGACCAGCAGGGCCCGCTGTCCGATACCAAATTGGGGAACCGTTAACACACCCCAGACTCCCTCACCTTCCCGATAGATCGTGTTCCGATGCGACTTCTGCAGTTTCTCCAGCGTTGTCCACTGCTGACCCTCTAGTCCAACGAACTGCCGCTCATCCTGGCAAATGGGGCAGTGCTCGGGCGGATGATCGGCTGGACTGAATTGGGTTCCACAAGTGACACACAGGTAGGTCATTCGCTCTTCCTCGGAAAATTACAAAATTTTAAGAAGCGGCCTGTTCTCGTGGCACGAATTGCTCCAGCAGAGATCGCAATTGAGGGCTCAACTGCAATTCCCGGCTCTCCCGCTCGAGCAGTTCATGAGCGTCCGGCGCCGACTTCAGGGCGTAGCGTAAGTACGACAGTCGCATCAGCCACAACGCGTGCCCGAGGTCTTCCTGGCTGCGCATGTGAAAGGTAATCCAGCCGGAATCAGGAACCCAGCGGTGCTCCTCGGCCAAACCTTGGGCCAGAAGCACATCATGAATTGCGCGCGGCAAAGGTATGTCCACGACGCCACCCGTATGCACGTGGCCAACTTCTGCACTGCCCAGGCGGAATTCTCGACCGCCAAAGCGATGGGGGTGGGTTTCAATGTTCGGCCATCCAGAAACTTCTGCCTCGAATCGCTGCCAATCGGACATGTCAAACGCCATCCTCAACTTGTTTCTTGGATGACCGGATCTCCACGGGCGATTCTTTCACGAAGTCGCTCGTGCCACTCGGTGGCCAATATAGGTCGTTGTGTTTGAGAGACATGCAAGGCGGCGGGCGCAATCCCTTCGTTCGTCAATTCCCAGGTTAGCGCCAGCAAACGGCGCGAACCTGGGGCACCAAGCCCCGTTCGAGCAAGTCTTTGAAAGGTGAGCTTTTAAAACGAGGGAGCGGTCGCGGAAACAGCAAAGCTTCTAATCTCTTCGATGGAATGGTGTTTTCCGGCTTCCCACTTCTGATGTGCAGAAACGCTTGCAGCGACTTCGGCTGGGGCGCGGTAATCCAGGATGCGGGAAGTTAACGTGTGCGATCCGGCAACGCGCACATCCGCCACGGCTTCCATGTGTGTCTGAAGCCAGGCGCCACTGACGTCGGCAAAGGTAAGCTTGACATGAACCTTCTTTAGCCACCACGACGGAGTCTTTGCCAGCTCTCCCTCGATCTGGCGCACAAAGAAAGAATGCTTATCGATCCACGCTTCTCCTGAAACCAACTCTGCCTCTTTTCGCTTCGGCTGCAATCCCAACACGTAACAGGGTTGGCCGTCCAGAGTGACTTCACCGTTGTAGACGAAAGTGTAATTGTCTCGATTGAGAGCGGTTCTGGATTGACTGCCCTGGGATGCTGCTTCGACTTCGTGTTCCAAAATCCGGCGTACCACTTGCTCACCACGGTTGCTGCCTGAAGACTTTTGAATTCGATAGTCTTTGCTCGCAGGTGGCTGGAAATCTACCTCTGCAACCACATCAGACTTAGGATTCGATTCCTTCGCCCCGAAAAGCTGGTACTCGCGAACTACCTGGTAGGAAACTCGCGGCCGGATCCCAGCTTGCGTTTTTTCCAGGGCCTCGATGATCGAGTTGAGGGCGATTGATCGTTGGGTGCTTTCCTGCGCGACTCCATACGACCACAACAAGGCCAGGAAAGTTCCGATCGTCAGCGTGGCAAACCGTACCATAACTCCTCACGCCCCTAGGATGCTCAGAGCACGTCATGGGCCAAAGAAAAATGTGAGGGAATAGGCGACTTCCACCATTCTGCCGCCGAGAACTTGCGCAAAATTGCTTGCCTGGCCCGAATATTTCCCCAGTCGTACGCCGCTGCGACTCATGTCCTTCTGACTGCAACTCAGTGAAATTCCTTATAGCGAGAGTTTCCAACTCGTAGGTTAAGAACTCGATTGGGCGCTCGACTGTCCAACTTTTCTACAATGTTCTCTTGCACGAAGGTGCAACAGTCACTGGATGGAAATTGTCACAGCAGCATGAGAATGATGCTTCAAGGGTGATCGAACGGTAATTTTGACCTTTCTTTACAAAACACGAGGCGCCTTTTGTCCCCGCACTGGAATCTTATGAATAGGAAGTTAATCGCATATAGGAAATCATGCGCCGACTCAACGAACTCGATGCCCTCCGCGGATTCATGCTGGTGTGGATTACTCTTACGCACCTGCCCACGGTTCTCAGTACCTATGTCAACCAGCCCTTTGGGTTCGTTTCCGCTGCCGAAGGATTCATATTTCTATCCGCGCTCTTTACGGGACGAATTTATTTTCAGATGGCCGAACGGAACGGCTATGGCGGAATGTACCGGAAGCTGGGCACTCGGACCGCGCAGCTTTACCTCTACCATATTCTCTTATTGAGCTTCGTCTTCCTGGTGGCGGTTCCGATCGCGGCCAGCGGCACGCGTCCGGGCCTGCACAATCTGTTGGATTTCTATTTTAATGCCGGCGCCAGTCGGGCAGCCGTTGACGGTGCGCTGCTGGTTTATCGTCCCCCATTACTCGACATTTTGCCCTTGTACATCATTTTCCTTGCCCTCACGCCCCTGGCGTTGAGCGCGAGTCGGAAATTTGGCTGGAAGTTCATCCTTGGCGGCGGCTTCACGCTTTGGCTGCTGGCGCAATTCGGACTACGCCAGGCCTCGTGGCAGGTCATGAACCGCTATCTCGGCCTGCAAATTCCGCTGCATGAGATGGGTTCGTTCGACCTCTGGGCGTGGCAATTCTTGTGGGTCGTAGGGATTTGGGTGGGCGTCCGCTGGGCCAAGGATGAATTGCCTCTGACCCGGCTTGCCAGGCAGTTGACGATTCCCGCCTTGCTTGTCGTTCCTGCTCTGCTGGCCATGCGCCATGCCATTGGCCGCGGCTTCGAACTCGGCAGCTTCGAAATATATTTCGACAAATGGCACCTGGGAGTGGTTCGTCTGATTGATTTCACGGCCATCGCGGTGTTGCTCATTCGTGCGCGTTCCTACCTCAAGACGCTCTCCATACCGCCGCTCGTGCTACTCGGGCAGTCCTCGCTGCAGGTCTTCTGCACCCATCTTCTTTTCTGTTTTGCCGGGCTCACGCTGCTGGGTAATGCTTCCATGTTAAGCGGCTGGAAGCAATTCGGACTTCTTGCTGCCACCCTTTCCGGAATGTTGCTCACGGCAATGCTGTTTGCCAAGCACGAGCGCCCGCCCGAAGCCCAATTCGCACCGGCACGCACGCGGCCGCCTCTCGCCTCCAAGAAACCACAGTCCTCGGCGGCCTGATCGGGCAGCGTCGCCCTCGTCGAGCAGCAGTGTGGGTCTTTGCGCGTCATTGTTTCAGCGAAAAGGAGGGATTGCGCAGCAAGTGCAGAAAATAACAGGAGATGGCGGTACAGGTTTGGTAGCGCTACCGGGAATCGAACCCGGGTTTGAAGATTGAGAATCTTCCGTCCTAACCCCTAGACGATAGCGCCACCGGCAGAACTAAAATTATAGCAAAATGCCGCGCGGCCCTTTCCTACGGGCCTTCATGCCGCGGCAGGCGCAAATGTTGTTACTTCGTGCTTTCCAGGCGATAGCCCACACCGCGCAGCGTCTTCAGGTAGCGCGGGTGGCGTGGGTCGCTTTCAATTTTCTCGCGCAAGCGCCGCACGTAGACGTCCACCGAGCGCGGCGTGACGAATGCCGTTTCCTTCCAAACTGCATCCAGCAGTTGATCGCGGGTGAACACGCGGCCCCGGTGTGCCGCCAGGTATTCCAGTAAGCGGAATTCGCGCACCGTGGTCAGAACGGTTCGCCCCTCTACCCTGACCGTCATCGAGGACGCATCAATCTCCAGATCACCGACTCTCAGAACCTCGGGCGGCGGCGTCTCCCGCTGGGTCCGCAGCACGGTGCGGATCCTCGCGACCAATTCGCGCGGGCTGAAGGGCTTGGTAATGTAGTCGTCGCCCCCAAGCTCCAGTCCTTTGACCCGGTCCGATTCGTCCGTTTTGGCAGTAAGAAAAATGACTGGCGTTTTTGCCAACGCCGTCGTAAGCCGGATCTGGCGACACAGATCGAAGCCATCCATGCCCGGAAGCATCACGTCCAGTAAGAAGAGAGAAGGCTGTTCCCGGAGGGCCTGCGCAACCACCATCGATCCGCTGAAAAATGTCTGCACATCGTAACCGGCAGCTTGCAGATTATGCCGGATCAAACGGGCGATGTCTTCCTCATCCTCGACCACAAAAATCCGGTGGCGGTGGGTGGTCTCGACCTGCGGTTCGGAAGCTTGGGGGGATGTCTGCATCATGCTCCGTCGACGTAGAATCAGAATTTCCGGCGCGCACCGCAAGCTGGCGGAGACACGGAACCGGCTTCGACTCTAAAATTCGAATGTTGCACGATTGTTTCATCACTGTGAATGGTCGATGAATTTCCAGGCATGGAAGCGGTAGATCCATGCGCGGTCGAACACAGATGCATGGGTCGACCGAACTACGGAGCAGATACCCGTTTGGGCGGATGACGCAGAGTATGACCTTCAATCAGACCATAGAGTGCCTCAGCCAGGTTTTTGGTGTGATCGCCGCAGCGTTCCAATGCCTGCGCCATCAGCAGAACGTCAAATCCCAGAGAATCCTTCGCGCGCGTATTGTCAGCCAGATGTCGCTGGAACATACCGTGGCATATGCGATCCAGTTCCGCATCCATCCGTAGCACCTTGCGCGCATTTTCCACATCGAGAGAAACAAAGCCCCGGTGAATATCTTCCAGCATGTCCCGCAGCACCGCCGACATCTGGACCAAATGCCGCACGTCGCTGTCAGGAAGTTGTCCGCTGCGGGCCTGCACGCGTTGCGCCACACCCATCACCAGGTCTCCAATTCGCTCCAGATCGGTAATGCACTTCAGGCATGCGAGAAGTTGGCGCGCCTTCCTCTCATTCACGCGCGTGATGGCACCAGGAAGCTGCTCATCGATCAGTCTTTCGATTTGGTCCAGTTCCTTCTCACAATCCCGGATCGCCAGGAAAGCCATGCGGGAAGAGTTGGTCAGCAGATCCTGCACATTGAAAGTGGCATCCCGGGCGATAAGGCAGGCCTTCAAAGCCATGCGCATCAGTTCGGACTGTGTGCCGTTCGCTTGTGACCTTGCCTCGGCGGCTTTCGTCTTAGCCTTGGGCCGCGCTGCACCTGATTCGGCTGCCATTTTTGTTGCGCTGAGTGATTTTGCAGACATCGTCTCGCCTTCGGAAACCGGTGAGTAAAGCAGGAACTAGAGCAGAACCATTTTAATTCTAAATGGCAAATGTGAATAATCGGTTAACAAGGACACCTCGCCACTGGCCGACATTGACCCACGCCGAACGCTCCCGGAGCACATGTATAATTTTCAGTTCCTTAAGACGCCGAGGCGCCAAGACTTGCCGGCGCCACGGTCTGACCTGCACATTTGCGACGAGACTCTAAAGAGGACAAAATTCAGTCATGAAGGAAACTGCGCAGCAGTACACGAAGC
>Ga0307478_10001153_pt1 | contig 23868 bp, 19 predicted proteins | sample atmos_gasesECM4C_2_FD_203713 | JGI IMG/M metagenome (GOLD analysis project Ga0307478, IMG submission 203713) | Hardwood forest soil microbial communities from Morgan-Monroe State Forest, Indiana, United States - atmos_gasesECM4C_05 | ecosystem: Environmental > Terrestrial > Soil > Temperate...
GTGAAGCGTGCCATCCAGGAGCCTCTGCGCCAGATCGCCGAGAACGCCGGCGAAGAAGGTGCCGTGGTTCTGGGCAAGATCAGCGAGTCGAAGGACATCAACTTCGGCTACAACGCGCTGACCGGCGAGTACGAGGATCTGGTCAAGGCTGGCGTGCTCGATCCCACGAAGGTCGTGCGCACCGCCCTCACCAACGCCGGCTCGATTGCGGCGTTGATGCTCACCACCGAAGCCCTGGTCGCGGAGATTCCGGAAAAGAAGGAAGCTCCAATGCCGGGTGGACACGGCGGTGGCGGCATGGACGGCATGTACTAAAAGCAGTGGCCAGTGGTCAGTTGCCGGTGGCCAGTAAAGTCAAAGGCCCCACTCTCGCGAGTGGGGCCTTTTTTTCTTTTACCATTGTGCAGGCATCTCAGCTTTGGCAGAATGATTCGCGATGGAGATTACCTACGAACTAACTCAGAAGGATTTCACCGAATCATTCTTTGCTCACCGCAATCGACGCTCTTTCATCAAGTGGGCACGGCGAATTATTGTCTGGGCTGTGCTTCTCGTTTTAGTTCTTGTTCTTTTCGGGTCGATCCGTACTGGGAACACAAGAACCCTTGCGCCATTTTTCGCGGTCGTCGGGTTGTGGCTTCTAGTCGTGGCTGGCCTTCCAACATGGTGGAGCGCGCGAAGGCAATTCTTGAGGCAGCCAGGAGCGCACGGTGCGCGAACCGTATTGTTCGATGACACAGGCGCACATTGGCACTGGAATGGCGGGTCTAGCCATGTCGAATGGAAGAACTACGTTCGCTCGGTGGGGGGGAAGAACCAGTTCCTTCTTTACACATCGCCGGCTTGTTTTAACATCGTACCCAAGCGTGCTTTAGGCCAACAAGACTTGTCTGAAGTTCGTAGCCTGCTGAAACAACGTATTCTGGCCGGAAAGTAGTTGGCAAGAGGACACCCGGCGGCTGAAGCCGCGCTCCCTTTTTGCTGGCTCATTCGGCACGAGTGAACTCGTGCCCTTCCCGGTCTTGCTCGCCCGCAAGGAAGACTAGCCACAGCCGCGCTCGGGAAGGGCACGACTTTTAGTCATGCCGTACAGCGTCGTGCGTTACGCGGCTTCAGCCGCTGAGGGCCGGCTGTCTAGTTTGAATCCTGGGAAGGCTGAGCAGTAGCGGTAATCCGCGGCCGACGCGACTAGGCCGCGCTTCACAGGATTCTCGTGAATATAGCTCCGATGATTTTCGAAATCATCGATGCCCCGGATGCGATGATCGGTGAATCCGCGTTGCCAAACCTCACCCTTCCGGCCCAACTCCAGGCCTAGCGCGTGGGAATAGCCGCCTTTGATCAATTGGATTGACCGTTCCAAAGTAACGCCCGGCGTTGGCGTCAACAACAGGTGGACGTGTTCGGGCATTAGGACAAACTCGTGGAGTTCGAATCGTCCTTGGCGGCGATAGCCGTAGAGCGTGTTGAGAAATAGCCGTACGAAGGACTCGACAACAAACAGCCTGCGGCGTTGTGATGTTGAGAAGGTCACGAAATATGTTCCGTGAGGTTTGAGGTCACGCGTAGGTTTCAAGAGCACACCTCAGCGGCTGAAGCCGCTCTCTTCGCAGACTAATACGGCACGACTGAAGTCGTGCCCTTCCCGAGCGTTATTTCTTTTGGAGTGTGCCAGTACGGGAAGGTTTTGCTTACAAAACGGGTTGTTTTAGCGGCGTGCGTCCCATTCGCTCGAAATCCTCGGAAGTGAGTCCAAACTCGGCGAGGACCTTCTCATGCGGGACGCCTTCGCCGCGAGCGAGCGACGCCTTGGCTGCTTCGACCTCGCGCGCCTCTTCGGGGCTCGCCGGCTCGTCGTCATATGGAGTGCTGGCCAGGGTGCGGGCGAGCGGATCGAGCATGATCTCCAAGGGACTCACCGCGGCGGCGAGCTGGCGGGGAGCCATACGGTCGATGAGCTCGTGCGCGTGCTGTTTCTCGTCGCTGGAACCGTGTGCCATAAGGCAAGTTTAGCGAAATTCGAACTGTGGCGCTATACAATCGGTGGCAATGAGGTGGCAGCCTTGAAAAAAGACGAGGACTACATTCCCTTAAGCAAACCAACTCGGGTCTATGTAAGTAAGGAGTTCCAGAGTGCCGCCAACCCTGCACGACCCGCGCGATTTATCTGGCGGGTCTTCGAGTCGGGGGAGCGTAACGACCTAGCCGTTAACGCCAAGGGCGAGGTCGTAGTTCGGGCCACCCGCTGGGGTCGTCAACAAGTGAAGGCGCTCTTCTACGTTGACACCAGGAAAGTCGCCAATGTACTACTGCAGAGGTTCAGCACCGATCCGGACAGGCCGCGTCTGGCGAGCTACCTCTCCCTTCATGGCGAGGAGATCAGGAGGGTGGCGGGTCTCTTTAAGCTTATTGAGAGTGGAAAGTTCGAAGGGGAAGGCAAGGTCCGAATCGAGGAGGCGGATCTTGAACAGTTCGTAGTTTCGGAAGATGCAGCCCGCAAGCTCGCGAGATCAAACCCCAAGCTTGTCATCGACATTGCGCAGCACGAAGTTACTGAACAGGATATCGTCGCCGTCGCCTACCGTAAGAAGGTGCTCGAGCGCTTTCGACGGATGATTGAGGACAGTTCATTTTTCCAATCAGAGAAAGCCCGGCTGTCGAAGTTAAGAGACGAGGATGTCTGGCAATCGCTGTTCGAGGAGAACCCATGGATTTTCGGCTACGGACTGTTCTACATGTTCACCTCGCAACTGGAGGATAAGAAACTTGAGCAGATCGTCGCAGGAACGTCGGTAGCGGCACACGGAAAACGAGCGGACGGCCTGCTTCGCACCCGTGGCCGCATAAGCTCCCTGTGCTTTGTCGAAATCAAGACCCCATCGACCTCCCTGCTGGAAAAAGAGGCTTACCGCCCCGATGCCTGGGCGGCCTCCCGGGAACTGTCTGGTGCGATTGCTCAGGCACACCGAACTGTCCAAGTTGCAGAAAAGTCGATCGGGACCCGACTAGAGACTAAGGACGAAAATGGAGACCCGACCGGAGAGACCGCCTTCCTTTTTCGCCCGCGGTCCGTCGTAGTGATCGGTTGCCTTCAGCAGTTTGTATCCGAGAACGGTGTCAATGAACCCAAGTTTTCTTCGTTCGAGTTGCTCCGACGGCAAACGACGTCGCCCGAGGTGATCACTTTCGACGAACTCTATGAACGCGCGCGCTTTATCGTTGAGGCGTCGCGCTAAACTTGTATCTTTCGCGTGCCGATGAAACTGCAGAGGGGGGCTGGCCGCCCTTTGCCTTCCCGGTCGCTTGTGCCGCAACAAAGCCGGCTGCCCCACCTTTCGCGGGTTTCGAAAGGTGGGAGTCGATGCTGCGGGCGGGGTGAGGGCTTCACGCGGCGCTGAAGCGCCGCTCTTCCACGGTGCTGCGCGCGTCCTGCTGGTTCTTCGGAAAATTCGAGATCAACGTCAACGGCGTCGGACAGGAGTGTCCGACCCACACTGGCGGTCCTGGATCCCGGAAGATTCCCACAGGTTTATTTTTTTTGATGTTCAGGTGACCTTGCTTCCCGTTTTGGGATGGGGATACTGGATATAGGGCGGGGTTTGTGGCGATCTGAATCTGCGAAACAGCAGGTTCCTCACCCGCGCTTTGCGCGTGTTCGGAATGACAAACCTTAAAAATCGGGTTCGGAGTGACAGTCCTTAAAGATCGCGTTCGGAATGGTAAGGGTTTGTTTAGACGTCCGGTTCGGAGTGAAAGGTCCGTGGTCGCTGAGATCCTTCACTTCGTTCAGGATGACAAAAAGGGGTGGTGGTTTATGAGTGTGCTGGTTGGGGATTTGATGGCTTCGGGGGATGAGCGCGTTTGGCCGGGTGGGGAGGGACGGAAAGGCGGAAAAAGAGGTGAGGGTCGTGGCAAATCTGCCAAGGCCGGTGGAGATGGAGGTCCTTCGGCCCGCAAAGAACGCGGTCCTCGGGATGACAAGTCGTTTATAGAGGAGCCTACTAGCGCGGCATCACTGAGGACGCAGGGGAAGCTTCCGCCTAAGAGGATGGGGGAGCTTTCGGAGCTGGATTTTTTGCGGAAAGCTATGGGGATGGGGATGATTGTGTCGAAGCCCTGGGGAGACAGCTACCGGTATGACTTTGTTTGCGATGCGGGCGGGAGGTTGTGGAGGGCGCAGGTGCGGTCGACGGAGGATCGGTTTGGGGCTCGGGGATATGCGGTGCATGCTTCGGTTTATGTGGGGCGGAAGATTGTGGGGCTTACGGCGAAAGATATTGATGTGCTGATTGGCTACATTGTGTCGCGGGACATCTGGTATGTGGTGCCGGTGCGGGCGTTTGTGCCGCGGAAGAATTTGTGGTTCTATCCGGATGGGAGCAAGAAGGGAGCCATGTTTGAGAAGTGGCGGGAGGCTTGGTGGGTGATGATGGGGAGGAAATGGCGGGCTCGGTTGTGATTGTGGGTCGGGTTTTGCGGCGTGTCCGGGTCGGAGCGACAGGTCCGTGGTCGCTGAGGTCCTTCACTTCGTTCAGGATGACAACGCTTCGTTTAGGACGACGGCGCTTCGTTCAGGATGACAATTTTCTTAAGAACGACGATAAAGAGGAGCGCCCTTCCCCGGCGCTTTTCTTCTCATCGGTCCCCTGCTTTGTGAAGGCCTTACTTCACGCCTTTCTCGGGATTCCACGAGCCTTGCAGCTTGCGCACGTAGACGATCTGGCCGATGTGGTAGGCGTTGTGGGTGCAGATGTTTCCGATGGTGGGCGCCAACTGTGCCAGCTTTTGGTCGTCGGCGGATTCGACTAGCTTCTCGAGGTCGGTCATTACCTGGTCGAGCTGCTTGACGGTGTCGCTCCACTGTTTGGCGTCAAATTTCTCGAAGGTTTGCTCGTTGTCGCCGCCGAATTTGTCATTGGTCCCGCCCTGGAATTTGACCAGGCTGCGGCGATTCCAGAACAGGAGGTGGTAGGTGAGCTGGCCGGCGGAATGGCCTCCGGCGGGCGGCTGCCAGCTGGCTTGCTCGGAGGTGAGTCCGTCGACGGCTACGCTGATGGGCACGAACCATTCGGCTTGATTGTGGGTGGTGTGCAGCTCGTGCAGCAGGAGGCTGCGCAGGGTTGCGGGCGGCTGCGGCTGATTTTGGGCGTTGGATGGAAGAGAGAACATCAGAACCAGAACTGAGGCTAGGGCTGCGATTGCGTGCTTCATCGGGGATTCTCCTGGAGACGAGGATGAGACGGGAAATAGACGGGCTGCATGCGTCTAGGTTAGCGCGTTTCGGCTAGCAAGGGAGCGGAAAGCGCGGCCAACGCCCTGATTTCAATGGGGAATTAATAAACGGTGGGGCGAGAAATCTGGGGTATGATCAATACATGCCCTTACTGCTCGAACACCTTACCAGCCTTCGTCAAGAAATTACGGATTTACGGAACATGAACGCTCGCACCGCCAACCGGACGGCGGATAGCCAGATCGATCAATCGGCGGTGGAAATGCGCGCCAACCGGCTGCTCGAGATCAAGAAGGAACTGTCGCAGATGCTGAACCGCCCGGAGGATCCACGAGTTTGGTGGGAAAAGGGTGGGCGGCGGAATCGCGTCGCGTAGCTTTAGGCGGATCGGAATAATTTTGTGGGCCTTCATTGGATTTGAATCCGATGAAGGCTTTTGTTTTCTTGCGCGCTGCGGGAGGCTTGGCGCCGTAAGCATGTTGCGCAGGTCCGCTTCGACTTCGCTCAGGGCATTTCGCGCAAAAACCGCGCTCAGGATGACAACGCTGCAGCGGCGGCGGCGAGGGCAGCGGCTAGTCCTTCGGACTTCGGTGCGCCGCCTTGGGCGAGGTCTTTGCTGCCGCCGCCGCGTCCTCCGAGCTTGGCCATGGTTTCTTTCAGCAGCGCGCCCATGTCGTGAGGTTGACCGGCGGATTGGGCGAAGACGAGCGCGGGTTGCGGCGATTCGGTGGCGAGCAGGGCGACTGCGGGAGATTGCCGCGTTAGTTTCTGGGCTAGCAGCTTGAGGAAGTTGAGGTCGCGGTCGGAGAAGGTTCGGACCACGAGCTTGCGGCCTTGGCTCTCCGGAGTTTCCGCTAGCAGAGTTGCGGCCTGCGCGGCGGCTAGTTCGTCTTGCGATTGCTCTAACTGCTTGTGGAGCGACCTGATTTCGTCCAGAGACTTGCGGGCTTGCTGTGGCACATCGTAGATGCCGGCGGAAAACATCGCGGCGGTTTCGGTGAGTGTGGAGAAATCGCGGCGCGCGGTGGCGACGGCGCGCTGGCCGGCAACGAATTCGACGCGATATCCCTGGCGAGCTTTTTCCGTCTTGCGGAGCAAGATGCTGCCGATCTGTCCGGTGGTGTTTACGTGCGTGCCGCCGCAAGCGGTGACGTCCCAGTCGCGGATGTCGATCAAGCGCAGCTGGTCGCGTTCGGTGGGCGGAAGTTTTCGCAGGCCGAGCTTTTCTGCTTCATCTCGCGTCACGTAGCGCAGGTCCACGGGACGATCTTCGACAACGATTTCGTTGGCCCGACGCTCACCGGCTTCGACCTGATCTTTGGTGAGCGAGGGTGTGTCCAGATCGATGGAGCAGTGATCGTCGGCCATATGGAATGAGACGGTCGCCATGCCGAAGAGGCGGACGAATGCGGAAGAGAGCACGTGCTGCGCGGAGTGTTGCTGCATGTGATCGCGGCGACGGGTGGCGTCGACCTCGCCACGGATGCGGGTTCCCGGTTTCACGTCTTTTACTGGAACATCGAGGTAGTGGACGATGTGGCCGTCTTCGGTGTCGGCTACTTCGGTGACACGGAATTTGGCATCAGAAAGGATGATCGAGCCGGTGTCGTGGATCTGGCCGCCGCTGGTGGGGTAGAACGCGGTGCGGTCGAGAATCAGCGCTGGGCGCGGCGTCTCGACCACTGAGCGGACTTCGGCGTCAAAGTTGTAGAGAAAGGAGTCGTTGTAGTAGAGGCGCTCGGTCATGATTTCTTCAGGATAGTGGTGGAGTTGAGCGTTATCAAGTCGCCGTGCAGTGGACACAAAATTCTTAAACACAGTGGGCACAGGGGTTCACAGGGTGGACCGAGGCCTTGCCATTCGTCCTCGATGTTATCTTTAGTAGGCTATGGATGTTCTCCAAGGACTTTTTGAGCAGCGGTTCCACAATGCCGCAACGAAAGTGCAGCCGCTGCAGGGCCAGCTCGGCGGATCGGGGCGGAATATCATCCGGCTCTCGGACGGGCGACAGAGCGCGATCGGGATTCTCTACAGCGTGCGCGAAGAGAACATCGCCTTCCTGGAGTTCTCCAGGCATTTTCGCAAGCACGGTCTACCGGTGCCGGAAATCTATGCGGAGGATCTGGACCACGGCGCTTATCTCGAGGAAGATCTCGGCGATACCACGCTGTTCGAGTTTCTGTCGAAGCATCGGACGGGAGAGAACGTCGCCCCCGACGTTGTGGAGGCCTATCGCAAAGTTGTAGCCGTGTTGCCGCGTTTTCAAATCGAGGCTGGGCGCGATTTGGATTACAAGGTGTGCTATCCGCGGGGCAGTTTCGATCGCCAATCCATCTTCTGGGATCTGAATTATTTCAAATATTACTTCCTCCGGCTGGCGGGCATTCCCTTCAACGAGCAGGCGCTCGAAGATGATTTCGATACCTTGACCACTTTTCTCTTGAGCGCGAATTGCGATTACTTTCTGTACCGCGATTTCCAATCGCGAAATATTATGCTGAAGGGTGGGCTGCCGTTTTTCCTGGATTATCAAGGGGGCCGCAAAGGCGCGCTGCAGTACGACATTGCGTCCCTTCTCTATGACGCAAAGGCTGATCTGCCGCCGGAACTTCGCCAGGAATTGCTCGATCTCTATATCGAGAAGCTTGGCGGCTTCATCGACGTAAGTCGCGAAACGTTCCTGCATCATTACTATGCTTACGTCTACGTGCGCATTCTGCAGGCGTTGGGAGCCTATGGGTTTCGCGGTTTCTACGAGCGCAAGGCTCACTTTCTGCAGAGTGTGCCTTACGCGCTGAAGAACCTTCGCTGGCTGCTGCACAACGTGAAGCTGCCGATCGCGCTGCCGACGCTAATGGAGGCCTTCAACAGCATGCTGGCCTCGGAGAAGCTGCAGGGCCTGGCCTCGGAAGCGGACAATCTTACCGTGCGGATCTTTAGCTTCTCTTTCCATCGGGGCTGGCCGAAGGATGAGAGCGGAAATGGCGGAGGGTTCGTTTTCGACGGGCGGAGCCTGCCGAACCCCGGCCGCGAGGAGCGCTTCAAGGCGCTCACCGGTAGAGATGCGCTGGTGATTGACTATCTCAACCAGCAGGAGAGCGTGCATCAGTTTATGGCCAGCGTCTTGTCGCTGGTGGATGCCAGTGTCAGCAATTATCAGCAGCGCGGCTTTAAGCATTTGATGGTGTCGTTTGGTTGCACCGGCGGGCAGCATCGAAGCGTTTATCTGGCGGAGCAACTGGCGAAGCGGTTGCGCGGCAGAAATGGAGTAGAGATTGTGGTGAGGCATCGGGAGTTGGAGGGCAAGGATGCAGTTTGAGAAAAAAGATAGTTTGGGGCGCTGGCTCAACAGCAGGTTCCTCACCGGGCTTTCAGCCCGGTTCGGAATGACAGGAGTTGTGGGTCGCGCCCGGTTCGGAATGACAAGCGTTGGGCCAGGGCAGTCGGCGCAATGAAGGCGATGATTCTGGCTGCGGGCCTGGGCACGCGTCTACGGCCTATTACGGACAATCGCCCTAAGGCGCTGGTGGAAGTCGGCGGGCGGACGCTGCTGGAGATCACGGTTTCTCGCCTGCGCGAGTGTGGCGTTCGCGAAGTGATCATCAATGTGCATCACTTTGCCGACATGGTCGTCGATTATCTGAAAGCCAACAACAACTTTGGCATGCGTGTCGAAGTTTCGCGTGAGGAGGGACTGCTCGATACTGGCGGCGGGTTGAAGAAGGCGGCTCATTTTTTTCTCGACAAGCCAAGTCGCATCGACGAGCCCTTCATTCTGCACAATGTCGATGTCATCAGCACGATTGATCTTCAGCGGATGATGCAGTTTCATCGCGAGCGTGGGGCTCTGGCGTCGCTGGCCGTGCAAGAGCGTGAAACTTCACGATATTTACTCTTCGATGAAGAGCTTCGACTGTGCGGGCGGCGAGCGGGGCGCGATGGAGAGGCTGACCCGGTGCGGCCTGCTGCGCAGGTGCGAGCGCTGGGCTTTTCTGGCGTCCATGTTATTTCCCCTCGAATTTTCTCGCGGATGACGGAGGACGGCGCCTTCTCGATCATCGACTGCTATTTGCGACTCGCTGCGCAGGAAGAGAAGATCATTGCGTTTCCGGCGGATGAATATTACTGGCTGGATCTCGGCCGGCCGGAGAATGTCGCGCGAGTCGAACAGGACTTCAAGAACAAAGCGGTGAAGTCATCCTGAGCGGATTTTCAGGCGGAGCGAAGAGCCTACCCTGTGCTGAAGGCGAAGGGATGTCCCGCGCCCATGCGTCTGTATAAGGGAGATCCCTCACGCGGCTGAAGTGCGCCGCGTTTCGGGATGACGCCGCTCATAGCAGGGGAATACATTCAAGTTGAGCCGCGACTCGCTGACTTGCCTAGGCGGGAGAATTGGGGCCTGCCAGAAAGCCACCATCGAGGACCAAGGATTGGCCGGTCATGAACGAGGCGCGGTCTGAGCACATCCACACGACGGCTTCGGCGACTTCCATCGGCTTTCCGAAACGGCCGATGGGATGTAGTCCGATGGCGTGGGGCTTGACTTCTGGAGCGCCGAAGATGCGCTCGCCCATCGGCGTTTCGATCACTGCAGGACACACGGCGTTTACACGGATGCCGTTGCGCGCGGTTTCGAGTGCCGCGGATTTGGTCAGGCCGATCACGCCGTGTTTGCTCGCGGAGTACGTTGCGAACCCCGCGGAACCGATGAGGCCTGCGACGGATGCCATGTTGACGATGGCTCCGCCGCTGCGCTGCTTGAGCATCTGCTGAATTTCGTACTTCAGGCAAAGCCAAGTGCCTTTGAGGTTAATGTCGATGGTGCGGTCCCAGTCGGCTTCGGACTGGATGACGATCGGGACAAGGTTGCCCTCGATGCCGGCATTGTTGAAGGCGATATCGAGGCGGCCAAACTTTTCCACTGTTTTGCGAACGAGTGCTTGCACCTCCGCGGCCATGGCGACATCGGTCTTCACAAACAGGCCATCGCCGCCGGCGGCACGGATCAGTTCTACGGTTTCGTTACCTTCGACCTCACGCCGTCCGGCGACCACTACTTTGACTCCGGCCTGGGCGAAGAGTACAGCAGTATCGCGGCCGATGCCTGACGTCCCGCCGGTTACGATCGCAACTTTGCCGCGCATTTCCGTCGTCATGCATTCTCCTCGTCATGAGTTTTGCTCGAATCTGAGCCGATCTGAGCACAGGTCAATGAGTATAACCGCTCCATTCCAATCTCCACCGAAAGCTGTCAGAATGCCGAGATCGATTCAGGTCGAGCACGTGATGCAGTGAGCACGGCGAGCGCGGCTCTGGAGGAACTATGGCTTCTCATTCTTTTCGATTCCCCGGCGAAAGTGAATCCTATCGCAGCGCCCGCAACCAATTGCTGGAGGCCGAAATTGACCTGAGGCGGCAGGTTGAAGAAGTCGCTGCGTTACGCCGCAGGCTTCCTCTGGGCGGCGAGGTCCCGGAAGACTATGTCTTTGATGAAGGCTCGGCCGATCTCAGCGACTCGCAGACCAGGCGGCAGGTGCCGCTTTCACAACTGTTTCGGCCCGGCAAAGACACGCTGGCCATTTACAGCTTTATGTTTGGGCCGAAGATGAAGGCGGCGTGTCCGATGTGCAGTTCCATCATCGACGCGCTGAACGCGACGGCTGTCCACGCCGAGCAGCGTATAAGTCTTGCGGTTGTGGCCAAGTCGCCGATCGAGAGACTGCGCAGCTTCGCGCGCGAGCGCGGATGGACCCGCCTGCGTCTGCTTTCTTCGGCCGGCAACAATTACAACCGTGACTACTACGGCGAAAATGCTGAAGGAGGCCAACAGCCGTCATTGAACGTTTTTGCTCGCCGCGGCGGAAACGTTTATCACTCCTGGCATTCCGAGCTTGTGTTAGCTAAGCCCGAGCCGGGACAGAACCAGCGCCATGTCGACATGATGTGGCCGCTGTGGAACCTGCTGGATTTTACTCCCGAGGGCCGGGGAACGGACTGGTATCCGAGTCTGACATACGCTGAGCCGAGCAACAAATGACAAGCCGTCGCGGGTCCGATTTTCCGCCTTCATTTTTCTTCCTTCATCGCCTTGCAAACCAGGGTGGTGTGGCCGGTTTTGGAATCGATTACGGTCTTCGCGGGCACACAACTGCAGGTCACGGTGTTGGCATTTTCCTGTGCGGTGACGACGCAGTGTTGGATGAGTTCGGCGGTGGGCGGAGGCTGCTGGCTTCGGATGGGAGCCGGGGTGGCCGCAACCGGCGTCTTTTTCGCGGCGCAGCCGGTCAGGAGCAAACAAAGCACGAGTCCAGCTTTCCTCATGCTCTCTGTTTTCGCTCTCTCGCGGCCGCTTGTCGATGGCAATCTTGGTTACACGTCCCGAAGCCGACTGGTCTCAAGCCAAATCGCTGCTATAGAGTTCCAGAAAGTTGCAGCGGCGAACAACCGTTTGCCAAAAGGGGTTTGACAGGTCGCGGCCGCGCAGCCGACAATCGCCCCTCAAACTGTGTCTACCGTACTCATCCTCGGTCTGGTTGGCGGTCTGCTGATGTTGGCTTTTCTGGCGAACCGCGTCTTCCGTGTGACCCGCGTGCCCGATGTGCTGGTGCTGATGGCGTTGGGAATAGTGCTGGGCCCGGTGCTGGGTTTGGTGACCCCGGCCCATCTTTCCTCGACTACCAACGTGCTGGGCACTCTGGCAATCATTCTCGTGCTGTTTGAGGGTGGGCTGGAACTGGATTTGCGCCGTACCATTCGGCATTTTCCCGGCAGCCTGCTGTTGTCAGTGCTGGCCTACGGCTTCAGCATCACGCTGGTCGGACTCATCGTCCATAAGGGTCTGGGACTGCCCGTCACTACTGCTCTGGCGGTGGGAGCGGTGCTGGGATGCACGAGCAGCACGGTGGTGTTGCCGGTTCTGCAACAGCTCCGGGCGCGTGAGCCGGTGAAGGTCACGCTGATGCTGGAAGCTTCCTGGGGAGATGTGCTGGCGGTGCTGACAGTAGGTCTGTTGCTGGGGGTGGGGAGCCAGGGCGGTGCGGTGGCTCGGCACGTTCTGCAAGGCGTGCTCACGCAGGTGGGAGTGGCGATTGTCTTCGCCACGGCGGCGGGAATTCTGTGGTCGCGACTGCTGCCAGTGTTGTCGGACGCCCGCTTCTGGCAGGTAATGACGTTCTCGATTGTGCTCGTGCTTTATGCGGGAACTGAGGCCCTTGGCGCGAGCGGGCTGATCGCGGTTCTGGCTTTCGGGCTGACGCTGGCGAACTTTCCCGGAATCGATCCGCGGTTCCGCGCCGTGGAAGAGGAGTTGGTATCTCTGCAGTCGCAGGAGTCGCTGCTGAGTTTTCACTCTGAGCTGGCGTTCCTGGTGCGAACGTTTTTTTTCGTGTTGATCGGAGCGATTGCTGACCTGAGAAGTTTTCGCGGCCACGCCCTGCTGATGGCGGGGATGATGGGAGCGTTATTCGCCGCGCGCTGGCTGGCCTTGCAGGTCAGCGGGTTGGCGTTTCGCGATGTTGGGGCAAAAGAACGGGAACTGATGTTGTGGATCATGCCGCGTGGTCTGATCACGGTTGTGCTGGCCTTGCAAGTAGTGGCGGCGCGCAGTGAAGTCAGCTTCCTCTCCGCGCTGGCATTTGCCGTCATCCTGGTAACCAACGTGATGATGGTGATAGGAAGCTTGCGAGCGAGCCGTGATGCGTCCGCGAATTCGGCGCCTGCGGAAACACTTCCGGCGGCTGAGCTCACGGAGTCTCAACCCGGCAAGGCGCCGGGGGTTCCGGCGGCGGCGGCGAGGTCCAAGAGATGGATATTGGACGCCACGATGCTGGTCCTACTGGGGCTAAGCGCGTGCATTTTGTGGTATGGCAACCAGCCCGCGGAGCAGCGTCCCCGCAGCTTACAGCACTGGGTGCAACTGCATCTGCGCCGGCCGCGCTGATTCGGCGGCGCTTGCTTTCTTCCGAATCAGCGCTATAATGTCGCCGCTCTGGGGCGTGGCTAGCCGCTTGCATGGGGCTCGAAGGACAGGCAGCAAGCCAGTCTCGCTCTATCCCCCCGAAACACATTCAACGCTCGAAGTGTCCGCAACTCACTCCAAGGAGACAAAGAAATGACCTTATCCGTTTTACGACGAATGTCTTTTGCCAGATTAGCCAGCTATTTGATTTCAGCCTGTGTGCTGAGTTCTGTGATGATCGCCTCAGGTCAGGACCAAGGCGTGCGCTCACCGGCCCGGCCAGCGTCAGAAGAACACTCACAGATCCGGGGGGCAGGCCCGTCGGCCATCACGCTCGACCCTCCTACCGGATGGGATCTGCAGGTACACGCTTTCGATGCCAAAGGAAATGCTCTGCCAGAAGCGCCGGCAAATTTCCGTCGCCTGGGTGAAGCGAAGGCAGGAGAAAGCGGTGACGTGCACACTCTAACGCTGCGTTTTTCTCAGCCGGATACCCTTCTTCACATCAAATCGACTGCGGACTTCCGCATCGAGCAGGGCGGGAGTTGTGTTGAAGGGAGCTCGCATGCTACCGACACTACCTGCACGCTACTCGTCCGTTTCACGCCTCAAGGGCCCGGAAACAGGCTGGGCCGCCTGCTCATTACCCATTCGGCATCCGGTTCTGCGCCTGTCGCCATGGCCTTCGGCTTGGGCGGCTTCGGGTATGAGCCAGTGATCAACTTCATCCCGTCGACCATCACCACGGTGCCCGGTTCTTATCCCTCAAGCGTTGGCCTGCTCAGCGCAGCAAAAAACCTCACGGTTGACGGTGGAGATACGCTCTACATTGCCGATACCGGCAACGGCCTGATCCGCATGCTCGACTCGAGCGGAACCTTCAAAACGCTCGCCTCCGGAGAGTCATCTCCATCGGGAATCGCCGTGGATACATTCGGTGAAGTCTATTTCGACGAACCCGCGGCGAACACCATGTTCGAGATCTACGACTACGGCCCGGTTGTGCCGGCGAGCGGGACGACAGTATCGAGCTGCACAACAACGACGCCCTGCACTCTAGCCAGCACGCAGATCAACAACCCCGGGGAAATGAGCATGGATTCCAACAATCATCTGTTCTTTGTCGAACAGACAGCAGGCGCCGCTATGTCAGCGGTTCAGCCGCAGCCGGCGAACCTGATCTTTCTCTACGATCCATTCCCCTATCAGGACACGCCTTCCACCGCGATGGCGGTAGACGCAAGCGACAACCTCTACAGCCTTTGGTCGACAAGCGGAAACTGCGAAATCCAACAGCAGTCGCTCTACGATGCGGAGAACAGCCTGGTCGCCTTCATCAAGATTGCCGGAGGACGCATCTGTGGCTACAGCGGGGATGGCGGCCTCGCCGGAAATGCTGAAATTGGCAGTTCGATCGGCCAGATAGTTTTCGATGCGGCCGGCGATATGTACTTCAGCGATACCAAGAACCAGCGGGTGCGCAGGATCGAATACAACACCGGGATCATCCGCACCATCGCCGGAGACGGAACTGCGGGTTACGGCGGTGACGGCGGGCGCGCAACATCCGCGACCTTGAATAATCCCACTGGTGTAGGTGTGGACTCGCAGGGAAACGTCTACATCATCAGCTCCGCAGCGACGGGGCAAGTGATTCGCAAGGTCGGATCCCCGGGCCTGCTGTCGTTCGGAAACCAGGCCAAGGGCGCGGCGAGCGCCGCCCAGTTGGTCACCGTCACCAATACCGGCAACTCGGAGATGACCCTCACCAACGACGTCATCACCGGGACAAACGCGGCCGACTTCAAAATCGACAATACGACGACCACTTGCGTGCTCACGTCCGGTGCCTCGATGTACGCGGGCCAGACGTGCAGGATCGGGGTCATCTTCACGCCTTCGGGAACCGGCGCACGGTCAGCTACGTTGACTCTGCTGGACAATACCACCAACGGGGCGGATAGCGTGACTCTCTCCGGGACGGGAGTATTGCCGACTCCGACCTTCAAAATCACCGCGCCCGCCAGCGGAGCATCCTTCACGTCAGGAACGGCCGTTACGTTCAGCGTGAGTGTCACGTCGACATCGGGTGCGCAGCCCACGGGCACGGTTCAATTCAAAGTGGACGGCGCGAACTACGGTAGCGCTGTCACCCTTTCCAGCACCGGAACAGCATCCACTAGTGTGACCGGCCTGACCACGACGACTCACACGTTATCCGCTACGTACAGCGGCAGCACGAGCTATGCGGCAGCGGGTCCCATCAGCGTCACGATCACCGTAAAGGCGGCGGCGATCGTGGAGTTCACCGCTCCCTCGGCGACGCAAAAACTCAACCCCACCACCGACGTCACTCTCTCGGTCACTGTGAAGTCGACCGAGGGCCCAGCACCCACGGGCTCAGTGAATTTCTCCGTGGATGGCAAGTCTGTGGCGACATCCGCCATCGCTGGGGGAAAGGCAGCGGTGAAGGCCGGGACTCTTTCTTCCGGCACCCACACCTTGGTGGCCGCCTATAGCGGGAACAAGTATCATCCGGCGTCTAAGACAAGTAAGAAAATTACCGTATCGCCGTAAGTCTGAACCGTATACCTAACCTCCGCGACCAAGTTGGGCCGTCCGAAATTCCGGGCGGCCCAGCCGGAGAAAAGTAACCGGGCTCGTATAAGATCAATGCTTGTGGGCAGGGCGATGGACTCAAAGCTTTGTCGCAAGTCTCCGCGTTTTGCGTTCAGCGTCGCGGCTTGTGTGTGCATACCGCTCTTGCTGACGTCCGTCACGCTTTCAGCCGGCCAGACGACGGACTCTTCTCAACCCTCCAAGCCGTCGCTCGGGCAGATTTCCGGGCGCGTCAGCCGCTCCGATACTGGCGAATCAATTCCCAAGGCGGAAGTCTCACTCTACCCTAGCGATCCCGACACTGCGAAAGCCGCCGGTGCGGAGCGGATTGTGCGCAGCGGCCCGGACGGCGTGTTTGTGTTTCCTGATTTGCCCGCGGGCATCTATGGCATTTCGGTTTGGCGCAACGGATTTTCAGAAGTCTTGTCGAATGATGAGCACGGTCAATTCGTCACCGTCAGACCTGGACAAAGAGTGGATGGTCTGACCTTGCGCCTTCGCCCCACCGGAGTGATCGCCGGGCAAGTCTCCGACGAAGACCGGGAGGCGGTTCAGGGCCTTGAGGTCATGGCTCTGCGCATCAAGTTTCGGCCTGGAGGACGAAAACAAGTTTCCAGATTCGGTCGAACAGTCACTGACGACCTGGGCAACTTCCGCATGCCGAATCTTCCACCCGGTTCTTACTATGTGAGCGCGGGAGGTTTGATCGAGCATCCGATGGGGGCAAGAGGGCTCAAGCAGGGTCCAACGGGCGGCATGCAATATCGCAATACTTTTTATCCCGGAACACCGGCGATGGACGAAGCACAGGTCGTGCAGCTCGGAGCCGAGGCGACCACCAACGAAATCAGATTCACCGTACCGACCGAGAGAAACTACGCGATCACAGGCAAGGTGATCTCGGCAGAGGCGCGCCCGGCGCTTAAAGACGCCGAAGTCAGCTGCGAGAGAGTGGATGCCGCCGGGTACACATTCGGACCCATTGGCGACAACGTGCAACTGGAGCCCGATCATTCTTTCAAGTGTTCATCTCTTGGTCCGGGCGACTACATGCTCAAAGTGAAAACAATCGATGCAGGGGTCGAGCACGAATTGGGCTTTGCTTCGATTCGCGTCGTGGACTCCAACGTGAATGCCGACATTGAAATCGGCCGCGCTGCCGAAGTGCGCGGGAGTGTCGAGATGCCCCCGGGTCTTTCGCCGGCGGGAAAACGTATTACGCTCGAAACTTTCTGGTCGGGGTTTCACCTTCTCCATCAAGCTCAGGGCATCGATGCCGGCGGACGATTCGTCATCACCAACATGCCGCCCGGTGAATTCACCTTTACTGTTTCCGATGCCCAGAGAGAGGAATCTGTTTACGTAAAGAAGGCGATCTGCGGTGGCCGGGATTATGCGTCCAGTGAGTTGACGTTGGCGGTTGGGACCACTGTCGACTGCGATGTCACTCTGACCAGCGACACTGGCACGATTCAAGGCAAGGTGACGGACGGCGAGAAGCCAGCTCGCGGGCTAGTCGTCGCTTTGATCCCTGAATCGAAGGAGCTTCGCCGGATTCCGCGCTACTCGCTCACAGCCCGCACGGATGTTGCGGGTCAGTACAAAATCGCGGGCGTAATCCCCGGAGAATACCTGCTGTTTGCCGTCCGGCCGAGCGCGGACGATGCTTACTTCGACATTGATTTTCCGGAGAACCATGCCGACATCGCTGAGCACGTCAAGGTCGACCCCAGCACAACCCAGGCGTTGAATCTGAAGTCCTCTAGAGTTGAGTAGTGAGGTTTCGCTCGCGCTGCGATCCTCGCTGGAGCGCGGCGGTCTACAAGTCAGCTCTACAGGTCACCTCTGCGCCGCAGGTTGCGCAGAGTCAGGACGACGGCCAGAGTGCCGATTGCTATAAACACGCAGGCGCTGGTGATCCATGCCGGATACAACTGCTGGGGCGGAGCGAAGGACGCGGTCAGGAAAAAGAATGGGTTCAGATACATCGGAATGCGGATGTTCAGCGGGATCTGGTACCAACCTCCCCCGACGGCAGCTTGCTGGCCGTAATGCCCGGTTTCGTACATCGTCAGGCGCACAAAGAAGATGATGGCAGTCACCACGCTGATAGCAACGACTGTGGCGTAGGTCACGGCTGTGGCATGGACGCTGCGCTGGAACGCCGACGAGCAATAAAGACCGATCGCGCTCATGCAAGCCAGGATGATAACGGTTGTCAGAGTGGCGCTGAAAACTTCCCACGGGCCGACGCCGCCAAAGGCAAACGCCATGCTCAGCACCGGCAGGCTCGTGACCAGCAGTAGCAGGACGAACAGCAGCGAAGAAACAAACTTCCCCCACCAGATTTGCCAGGAAGTCAGCAACGATGTGAGCAAACCGGCGAGAGTTCGTTGCTCTTTTTCAATGGTGATGGAGCCGGCGCTGAAGATGGGCACCAGCAGCAACAACAGACCGAGCTGCGAGTATGCGAGGGTTAGAAACAGAACTACGCCCACGGTTGAACCCTGAATGCCGGTCCCGCGGCCCTCGCTGGTCGTCAAGAAGTAGGCGAAGGTCACAACCGCGCCGAGAACAATCAGGTAGAGCGAGGGCAGCAGCCAACCACGCCGTTCCCGCATGCGCTGCCGCAGTTCCTTCCGGATCATTGGGTTCATGGGCGTTTCTCCCGGAAAACCATCCGATATCGTTCCTCGAGGCCCAGTGCGCGATGATCGAAGCGAAGGATGTTCGCTCCCGCCATCACCAGCGCACGCAGCAGCGCGGCAGCCTGTTCGTCTGCGCCGGTGATCTGGACTACCAACCGGCCTGCGCTGGATTCCAGGGTACGCACCCCGGCTATTGAGTTGACAACAGTGACCGCGGGAGCGCTGTCGCCGATCAGTTCAATCTCGTAAATTCGCAACGGATCCTCGGGCGCGCGCAATTGCAGAACGGAGTGTCCCTCGGCATCGGTCGCATTGCGGCCGCCCCCAATCAGGGCGATCTGGGTGCAAATGTCTTCGAGGTCGCTAAGAATATGCGACGAGATCAGAATCGTGATGCCTTCGGCTTGCAATTGCTTGAGTTGCTCGCGCAGTTCGATGCGAGCCAGCGGGTCGAGGCCAGTAGCCGGCTCGTCCAGCAACAACACTTTGGGGTCGTGCAGCAAAGTTTTTGCCAGAACCAGGCGCTGCTTCATGCCGAACGAGAGTTGCTCCACCGAGGTCTCGCTGCAATCCGCGAGCCCGGAGCGTTTGAGCGCGCGATCGACGGCAGCCCGGTTGCGCGCACCTTTGAGCTGGAACGCGTCGGCAAAGAACTCCAGAAATTCGCGCACGCTCATGTCCTGGTACACGCCGGGCTGGTCGGGCAGGTAGCCGATGAGGCGTTTCACCTCGCGTGTCTGCAGGTTCACATTCAGGCCGTCGATCTGAGCTGTGCCGCTGTCCATCGGCAGCAGCGTCGAAAGCACCTTCATCAGCGTGGTCTTGCCCGCGCCGTTCGGCCCGACCAATCCGAACAGTTCTCCGGCGCCCACGTGCAGAGTGAAGCCGTCGAGCGCGCGCGTGCCGTTAAAACTCTTGCGCAGGTGTTCGACATCGATCATGACTGCTCCGAAATCAGGCACCCCAGGATCATGGCTGCTCCAGGGCAACAATAATGAGCGCGTGGACGCTTCGCTGATGGGAAACGCTCAACTCGACCGGCATCGCGGGTCCGTCGCTGAGTCCGGCGAACACGCGCCCCCAGCCGGCAAAGGGCAAGCTGCCCGCTAGCGCCGCATCCTGTAATGTTTGTTTGGTGGGTTCATAGCTTGGGAGGATCAGAGGTTGCTGCTTCCTATTTTCCGCGCGGATTCGTTTCGGTGTGATCGTGTCCAGTTGAATTTCTTCGCCGGGCCCGAGCGCTGGCAGCGCGTACAAAGCGTTCGCCGGGTAATCCAGATATACGGCATCCTCAAAATGCTGACCCGTGTCGTTGCGCAGCCGGTTCGGCGCGACAAAGTGCAGCGTCCCGGAAAATTCGCGCAAACCCTGTAAGTTCAGGTCGTGGAACGACCATTTCAACATCTGTAATTCGACCCGGCTTGGCGGACCCAGGTGAATGTCGTAGGTGCGGCGCTCATGGATCGCCTGCCGGTTCATTTCCTCCCAGATTTGGCTGTTGGTTTCGCTTTCCGCGAAATTGGAGGAAGTGAATATGGCGGGGTCGGCAACTGAAACCAGGACGTCGCGCCGATCAGGAGCGGAGACCCGCAGATTGTAGTCGGCCACCGCCAGCGGGCTTCGCGAATCGAGGTAATAAGTCGCAAGATTGTCCAAACGAAAGTTTTTCGGGCGGCGGCTGGCGCTGGAAAAATAGAAGCCTGCGGCGAACACAAGCGCCAGCCCGCACATGCTGATCCAGCCGAGGTCCAGACGACGCAAGCGCCGCAGAACGGCAAAGTTCAAAACGCCGATCATGACTACGTAAACCGCCAGCCATATCAGCAGCCAGCGCAGCCGCGGAAAATCAAAAGCGGTGGCGAACCGGCGGCTCAGCCAGTCCGTCGAGTTCAAGTTCGGCGCGTAGGTTGGCTCGAGAACACCCCGAAGGTTCTGGCCGACGAAAGCGTTGCCCAGTTCGTTCGCGCTGAGCCCGGAAACGCGAATGAGCGTGCCCTTACCCACCCGTTCGCCCTTGGAGGATGCTGGTCCCTGGCGATAGGCGGAAAGAAATCCCGGATCGGCGATCTCGTCTTCGAGCAGAACCAGGCGTCCGCCACTGCGTAGAAATCCTTCGAGAGCATCTCGCTGTGCCTGGGTAAACTCTGCGGTCGGCCTTGCCAGCACAATGGCCCGGCACGCCGAATAGGCCCACCAATGGTCACGCGGGTCGTTCACTATTTCGAACTTAGCCTGGCGGTTCTTGTCGGCTCGTTCCTCAATCGTACCGCTGAACTGTATCTGCGACTGTGCGGTTTTGCAGGTGCTGTCGCTGGCGCACATCAGCACGATCAAATTGGCCTGGCGTAAAGGAGCTTCCTGCTTGTCGTGGCCGAAAACAACACCTGCGGCCGCCGCGTCAGCCGTGATGACGCCGTTCCCGCCCGGCATCAGGACCGGCAGCTCTAGTTCGCGCTGCTCCCCGCCGTTCAGGCTGATGTCTGCTGTAACGGTGTTTGTGATGAAGTTATTGTGGTCCGTGGCCGCGATTTGCAGATGCATCGTCTGCGCTTCTGGGGAAGGATTGTGCACGATCAGGCGGACGGAAGAGGTAGCACCCGAGTAGCCGTGCAAGCCGACGTCGGTGATGCGCAGGTTGGAGTCGGCGATCAGCGATGCCGCAAGTGCCAACACGAAACCGATGCACAACAGTACGCGTCTCATCTTTGATCTTTAAATCTTTAATCTTTAATCTTTAGCTGGGTTGTACGCGGAAACGAAGGAAATATCAAGAAGCGAGATGCCGAGCTTAACCACCGTTATGCCGAGATACGACGCATTTACGATAGTCTCACCGATCCCGAGGCACGGCCGGGTGATTAGTACAGGCGGACAATTAATGACGATTAGTACGGTCCGATGATTCCCGCAATAGCGCGGGCCGCCGGCGGTGCAGCTTGAGCGTCTTTGGCGTCTTCTTTTTTGGTGTCGAGCACATCTAGATACTTCAAGCCGGAGCCAGTGTTGAAGAGCACTACGGTATCGTCGGCACCGAAGAATCCGCTGGCTAGCAATTTCTGGTAGGCGACCAGAGATGCTGCACCTTCCGGCGCGGCAAAAACGCCTTCCACCTTCGCCCAGTGGCGCGTGGCCTCGAGAATTTCGGCGTCGGTGGCGGTGAGGGCGAGGCCTCCACTTTTTTTCAGAATGTCGAGAATCAGGTAGTCGCCGTAGGGCTTTGGCACACGCAGGCCGGCAGCCACCGTCGCGGCGTTCGGCCACATTTCCGCTTCCGTTCGACCTTCATCCCATGCTTTAACAATGGGAGCGCATCCAGCAGATTGCACGCTGATCATATTCGGACGCTCAGGACCAATAAAGCCCAGCTCTTCCAACTCATCGAAAGCCTTCCACATGCCCAGCAGTCCAACTCCCCCGCCCGTGGGATAGATGATTCCATCCGGAAGCTGCCATCCAAGCTGTTCGGCAATTTCGTATCCCATGGTCTTCTTGCCTTCGACCCGGTAAGGCTCTTTGGTGGTGGAAACGTCAAACCATCCTTCTTTTTTCCAAAACTCGGTTTCTCTCAACTCGGCGACTTTGCGGGCGCAGTCAGAGATAAGGCCGTCGACCAGCGTGACTTTCGCGCCGTAGTAATCGCACTCGACGCGGTTCGCGATGGGAACATCTTTGGGCATGAAGATGTGAGCTTCGAGGGAGGCCGCAGCGGCGTAGGCGGCTAGGGCGCTGGCAGCGTTTCCGGCAGAGGGGATAGCGAGCTTCTTCAAGCCGAAATGGCGGGCCATGGTGACTGCGGCGGAAAGTCCGCGAGCTTTAAAAGAGCCGGTGGGATTCAGGCCTTCGTCCTTAATAAAGACGCCGGGATATTCGCGGCTGCGCAGCATGGGAGTAAAACCCTCTCCGAGCGAGACCGGCGCAGCTTCAGGCAGGACGGCGTCGTAACGCCACATGGTGGGCGCCATCGGCAGCAGCGAGGACGGCGAGAAACTTTTCCTGATACTCGCCAGATCGTAGCGCGCATACAAAATGCCGCCATCTTTTGGGCAAACCGTTTGCGGACGGTCGGCGGGATACTGCTCGTGGCAACGCGTGCATTCCAGGTGAGTGAGGCGGGACACGTTGAAAGTTTATCAGGCGTGAGGGCGCTAAGGCATCGATGAGGGGCCGCCAATCACAGAGGCATTCGAGAAGTTAATCAGTTCCACGCGCGGAGCGGACGAAGACGGTCGCGACTTCATCGCTGTAGATCGCCTTCCAGCCGGCGGTTTCTTCGAGAAGGTTCGCCAGAGCAGAGTCCTTGAGCACAACCACGCAGTGAGCTCGGGACTGCTGAAGAAAGTCCTGCCAGCCCGGTTCCGCATTCACCATCTTCAAGTAAGACTTTAAGAATTGCTCCCCGTAGAAGTCGTGACGGTCATCGATCACCATGCGTACTCGCGGATAAAGCCGGTAAATTAAATATCCGCCCCAATCGTCGGGACTCACCAGCGGCCCCTGCACGTCTTCTTTCGTCAAGTAATCAACCGCAGCTGCGGGGAATCGCGTGGCGTCAAAGTGGGCGTCCATCAACGGCTTTGCGCCCAGCTTGCCGCCATGCGCCGCAATCCAGCAAGTAAGTAAAACCATCGCGATGGGCCAAAGATGGCCGCGCAAGCTGAACTCGACCGCCTCCATCCGTTGCAGAGATTGCGGAGACGAGAAACCTCGCTCTCCCATGCGCCGAAACGAAAATCTATCCATCGCCTCCGACAGCCAGGGCGCAATCACCAGAATCAGCAGCAGCGATGAAACGGGGATGTTGCGCGACGCATACAGCCCGGAATACACCGCGAACAAGATTATGAGAGCCTGGCTCACGCGAACCCGGCCCGCCTCGCGCTTTTTCGCCGCTAACGCCACCAGCGTTAGCAGCAATAATCCGGCGAAGCACTTCTGCGCCACATAATGGAAATTTGGAGACTGAAACTCATTAATGTGATCGATCAGAAAGCGGTTCGTAAGATAGCGGTAGATATGAACGTGCAACTGAAAGCCGTAAGGATTCACCAACGTCGCCAACCCGCTCAGGATGCCGGTCAGAGTCAGGACTCGAAGGAGCTGCCCGGCGCGGATCTTCCGCAAGATATCGTCGAAACGGTCTCCCGACGGCCTCAGCCACTGCCACGCCGCGCTGCACCAATAAATCGCCAGCAGCGCGAAGCCCACCACAAATCCGCCATGCACATTCACCCACACCAGCATCAGCGGCGGCAGCAGCCATAGCATCCAGCCGCGCCTGCGATTGGACTCTGACGTCGCGAACGATTTGGAGTCAGAAGCGCAGCCTGTCTCCGACGAATCTAGAATCCAGAACCACGCCACCGTAAATAACCAACTCACCACGTGCGGGCGGGCCAGAAAATGAATCATCG
>Ga0307478_10001154_pt1 | contig 23839 bp, 16 predicted proteins | sample atmos_gasesECM4C_2_FD_203713 | JGI IMG/M metagenome (GOLD analysis project Ga0307478, IMG submission 203713) | Hardwood forest soil microbial communities from Morgan-Monroe State Forest, Indiana, United States - atmos_gasesECM4C_05 | ecosystem: Environmental > Terrestrial > Soil > Temperate...
TTAGACTTCAAAGGAGTTGCGGGCGCCGCGTCGACGACGCAGGCGATCGCCGGCACCGGTACTTGGAACAGTAACGGCCCGGCGGCCATAAACGTCATCAATACCACCACCGTCGACGCAGCAGGCGCGGCGATCAATGGAATCGCGGGACTGACGATCGCCAACGGCAGCACATTCAAGAATCAAGGCACCGGGTCTCTTACCTTAGCCGGCAACGTATCGAATAGCGGCACGATTCAATTCAATGGTGGTGGAGCTGCTTGCGGCGATGCGACCAAGATCCTGCTTCGCTCCAGCGTCCCCGGTACTCAGCGCTCATGGTCGGGCAGTGGAACTTTTTCCATGACGGATGTTGACGTGCAAGATCAGGCAGGGAGCGCGGCGATCACGGTTACCGGCGGGATCAACTCGGGCAACAATGGCCCCAACTGGACTATTACGAGCTGCGCTCCATCACCTACACCTACGGCAACAGCGACCGCCACGGCTACTCCAACCGCCACCGCTACCGCTACCGCTACCGCTACTCCCACCGCGACCGCTACGGCCACCGCTACAGCTACGGCCACTGCTACAGCTACGGCTACTCCAACAGCGACTGCTACCGCCACACCGACCGGGACACCTACAGCTACTCCGGCCCAGTTGTTGAATATCTCCACCCGGATGCGAGTGGACGTTGGCGACAAGGTCATGATCGGCGGGTTCATCATTCGCGGGAACACTCCCAAGGCGGTGGTGCTGCGCGGGCTCGGACCTTCGCTAACCAACTTCGGGATCCCCCTGGCTAACGTCCTCCTTGACCCGGTTCTGGAGTTGCACGGAGCGAGCGGCGCTTTGATTACTTCAAACGACAACTGGAGGGACAGTCCACAAGTGGCGCAGATCCAAGGCACGGTCTTCCAACCGACAGACGACCGTGAATCGGTCATCCTGGCTACCTTACCACCGGCGACCTACACCGTTATTCTCAAGGGCGTGGGACAAACGGCGGGGATCGGGTTGATCGAAGTCTACGACAACAATCAGGCGGTGGACTCCGACCTGGCGAACATCAGCACGCGCGGCTTCGTCCTGACTGGCGACAGCGTCATGATTGGCGGCTTCACCCTGGGCGGGAACAACAATCCCACCCGGATCGCGGTGCGCGCTCTCGGGCCGTCGTTGAGTAACTCCGGCCTGAGTCCCGTGCTGGCCGATCCTACCCTGGAGCTGCACAACGCCAACGGGACCATCATCGCCGCGAACGACGATTGGTTGAGCGACCCGGTGTCAGCGGCTCAACTTACGGCCAATGGACTGGCGCTGCCTAATCCAAAGGAATCCGGCATCTTCATCTCGCTGGCGCCTGGACAATTCACTGCGATCGTGGCCGGCAAGAATGGGGGTACCGGCATCGCGCTCGTGGAAGTCTATAATCTGCGGTGAGGAGGCCAGGTCCGCACCCGCCGCCGTTGGTTTAGTCGAGGTCTACAACCTGCAATAATACAGAGCTCGACCAATCGAATTGCCTTTAACCCACTTTCGACACTCGGATTGCGCCGCCGCCGGCGATATACATGCGATAGCTGGAGCCGGACTTGACGATAACCACCGGCGGTGAATCGATCTTCGGGAAATAGGCGCTATCGAAATGCGAGTGCGCCCAGCGCTGGCCGTTCTCCAGGGTAAAGATCGTCCGCCCAGTGTAGCCCGTGAAAGGCCCGACGATCCGGGCTTCTCTGGCATGCAGTGTCATCCCGAGCGAAGCGTGCCGCGGGAAGCGAAACTTTTTTAATCGCATGTCCGTTTTGGCGGCCGTTTTTCCGCATTGCTTGGTGAGGCCAATTATGAAAACGAACTTAACACTCAAATTCGCGTTCGCCGCTGTCGCCCTTTTCGCTTCGCTCGCTGCGATCCAATCCACCCACGCTCAAACGGTCACCTGGAACCGCCAGGCATTGGGCCAGGCAAAAACCGATCCGTGCGGGAACCCGTTTAACTGGCCAAACGACAATTCCTGGGACATCCAGGAGATTGATAGCACGGCCTGCGGCCAAAGTTACGTCCTGCAGCCGAGCAATTGGAGCACGGCGACGTTTCCAAATGGTTCGAACTTGGACGTCATCGTTGGCGCGCCGGCGCCGATCAGTCTCGATATCGCGGTGACGTTGCACAGTCTCACCGTGCAATCCGGCGCGGGGAACATCAACATGACCGCGGCGAGCTCGTTCAACGTTCAGAACTACGATTTTCAAACGGACGGCATTTTCACGACGAGCTTGAATCACGGTCATGGCGGAGGCACGCCGGTGATTAACGTGGCGGGCACGTTCAAAAAGTCGGCGGGCGCGGGGGTATTGGATATTTCCGGCGGGAATAGCGGCAACGCCATCTACTTCGATATGCTTGGTGGAACGGTGCAGGTGACAAGCGGTACGCTGATGCTGAGTCGCGGCGAAAGCACCGGGGCTACATTTACAGTCGCGGCAAACGCGGTGGTCGATATTACAAACGGTTCGATTTTTGACGATTGGAGCGGCACGTATGGCGGCAGCGGAGCGGGCGCCGTGCAGTTAAACAATGGTCTCCTCCATATTCTGAGCCCAGGAGCGACGTTTAATTTCTCCGGCGGTCTCTTCCAGTGGAACGGCGGCACCATTTCCACCGCCGCTACGCTTACTAACACCGGCACAATGACTCTCGCCGGCTCAGCGGCCAAGGAGATCGACGGCACCCTTTTTCATAATGCGGGGACAATGATCCAAACCGGAACCGGCAATCTCCAGTTCAGCGGTATGATGACGAATGACGCGAACGGCACCTACGACATCCGCTCCGATGCTGGGATGGGTTCAAATGGAGAAATCGACAACTATGGCACGTTCAAGAAGTCAGCCGGCACCGGCACATCGTCAATCTTTGCTCCCGGCGGCAGTCCGGATAACTTTAACTTTAGTCTTCGCGGCGGCACGGTCGAATGCGACAGCGGCACGCTTCAGCTCGGCCGCAATTATCCCAACACCAGTGGCGCTACGTTCATCGTTGCGGCCGGCGCAGTCGTGGACCTTAACACGAGCGGAATCTTTAGCGAGTACGCCGGCACTTACACTGGCACTGGCGGCGGAGCGGTTCAGATCAATGGCGGTCAGATTCAATCGGCTACTCCAGGAGCAACCTTCAATTTTTCCGGCAATTTATTCCAATGGAACGGCGGCACCATTGTCGCAGGTCAGCCGTTTACTAATACCGGCACGATGACCCTCGCCGGTCCAGGCACAAAGCAGATCAGCGGCACCCTGTTTCATAATGCGGGAACAATGATCCAAACCGGAACCGGCAACCTTCAGCCTTCTTTCATGACCAATGATGCGAACGGCACCTACGACATCCGCTCCGACGCCGCAATTCTCGGCGGCCAATTCGAGAATTTCGGCACGTTCAAGAAATCGGCCGGCACCGGGACGTCCAGCATGTCCGTCAATGGCAGCCCGGACAACACCATCTTCGATATCCTGGGAGGGACGGTGGAAGTCGATAGCGGAACGCTCATGCTGGGCCGGAGCCTTGCGAGCACCGGCGGTACGCTCATAGTCGCCGCCGGCGCTGTGCTCGATCTCAACAGTGCCGGCATCTTTGGACAATACGCCGGCACCTACAATGGGACTGGAGCTGGAACGTTGCGGATGACCGGCGGCCAAATAGGAATCAATGGCTCGGGCGCGACCTTCAATTTCCAGGGCAACTTGTTCCAGTGGTCCGGCGGCAACATCAATCTTGGCGCTCCGCTTGATAATCAAGGCACCATCACGATAGCCGGCAATGTAGGCATTAACGGAAGCGGCTTCGTGAACCATGGGATCATCAAGGGGAATGGCTCCATCTCCGGATCGATTACGAACAACGGCACTGTTTCGCCGGGGTTATCGCCTGGGAAGCTGACCATCAACGGCAGTTACACCCAGGGCAGCACCGGTATTCTAAACCTCGAGATCGGGGGCAGCACTCCGGTGACGGAGTACGATCAATTCGCCGTCAGCGGAAGCGCGGCGTTGGATGGGTCGCTTAATCTTACCCTCATCAATGGGTATCGCCCGAAAGTGGGCGATGTCTTCCAGGTTATTTCCTTCGGTAGCTTTACCGGCCAATTCGCGACGATCAATTTCACCGGCTTCACGGCAACGGTTACCTACGCCGCGAGCGGCATCACCATCAAAGTTCTCACGGTTCCTGACATTCCGCTTAACATCGCGACGCGGCTCCTGGTCAATCCCGACCCGAACGAACTCATAGGCGGCTTTATCATCACCGGCACAGAACCGAAGAAAGTGATCATCCGCGGAATTGGGCCATCGCTCTCGTCCTTCTTCAGTGGTGTCCTGGCTGATCCCACGATTCAGCTTTTCCAAGGGAATACTATGCTCGTCAGTAACGATAACTGGAAAGTCCGGGACAGTGACGGCAGCAGCCAGCAGGCTGAAATCGAAGCGACCACGATCCCGCCAAGCAATGATCTCGAGTCGGCGATCGTGGCCACGCTTGCTCCTGGGACCTACACCGCGGTGTTGCGCGGCAAGGGTGGGACCAGCGGGATCGGCGTGATCGAAGCTTACGATCTCGATCAAAACGCGAAATCGAAGCTGGCTAATATCGCCACGCGCGGGTTGGTCGGGACGAACGAAAACGTCATGATCGGCGGCTTCATTGTGGGCGGGAACGGCCAGGCCGAAAGCAAAGTCGTTATTCGCGCCATCGGTCCGTCGCTGGCCGCGTTTGGGATTGCGAACGTTCTCGCGGATCCAGTTCTGGAATTACATGACGCGAACGGAACGAACATCCAGTCCAATGATGATTGGCAGGACACCCAGGCCGCGGCGATCAGTCAAACCGGTTTGGCTCCGACCGATCCACATGAATCCGCGATAGTGACGACATTGCCGGACGGCGCTTACACCGCGATCGTGCGCGGCAAGAGCAATACGACTGGCGTAGCTGTCGTAGAAGTCTACAACGTCCTCTAATCCTGCGCGCGCTCCCGAAAGCTGTCAGCGCCGCGCGAACTTTTGTTCAATCAGATCGTGCACCAGCGCGGTGATTGCTGAATGATCGAGGCGATCGACGACTTCATTCAGAAACCCGCTCACGAGAAGTTGCTTCGCGATGGGCGCCGGAATTCCGCGGGAGAGAAGATAAAACATCTCGTCTTCATCGATCTGCCCGGAGGTCGCGCCGTGGCTGCATTTCACGTTGTCGGCCAGGATTTCAAGGCCAGGCATTGAATTGGCCTCGGCATCGTCGCTCATCAAGAGATTGCGCACGGTCTGGTAGGCGTCGGTAAAATGGGCGTGCGGCTCGACCCGGATCAGGCCGCCAAAAGTGTTTCGGGCGTGATCGTTCAACGCGTTCTTGTAGAGCAGATCGCTCGTCGTATGCGGACTCGCGTGGTCCTGGAGGGTCCGGGCGTCGAACTCCTGGGCATTCTCGGCAACACAAACCGCGAGCAAATCGCTCCGCGCCCCTTCGCCGATAAGGCGGCTCAGGCTCTCGAAGCGTGAATACGCGCCGCCTAGATTCACGTTCAAACTGAGCGCGGAGGCGTCGCGCTCGACCGAGGTCGAGTTGATTTGAATGGCGAGCGCTTTCTCGTTCCAGTTTTGGGTGCAGACGTAATTCAGCTTCGCGCCGCGACCGACGATGAGATCGTTCACGCCGCAGGCGAACCCGGCACGGTCCCGATGGGCCGAGCGGAAGTGCTCGATCACGGTGACTTTCGCCAGCTCGTCGGCGATCAGGAGAGTGTGGGGAAAGACAGAAGCGTTCTCGCCGTGGAGCCAATGGAAAATTTCAATGGGCAGTTCGACTTCCACGCCTTTCGGCACGTAAACAAAGGTGCCCGAGGTCACGAACGCTTCGTGCAACGCCGCGAACTTTGCCGAACCGAGCGCGGCCGGCTGCGCCATGAAATGCCGGCGAAACAAATCTTCGTGCTCGATGATCGCGCGTTCGAGCGGCTTTAGAAGAACGCCAGCCGCAAGAAGTTCTTGCGACAACGGATCGCGCCGTAAGAGTTGATCGTCAGCGAAGATCAAACGCCCCGCGACTTCATCGAGGCCGGTCGAACGATCCAGAATCTCGTCGCGCGCGGCCTGACTGAGCGGCGCGCCGAAGTTGAAGCGGGAAAGATCAAGCGCGTTGACGCTCGAAAAACGCCAGGCCTGGTCCTTCCGGTTGGGGTAAGGCAGCGCCTCGAATTTCGCCCAGGCCGCCTGCTGTTGCTCGCGAAACCACGGGGGAAGTTTCGGCGAGCGCACCTCGAAAGAATCCGAGAGAAGCGCGCGCGGAGATTCCGGCGATTCTAGTTCGTCCATGGTTTCGTCGAGAACGGCTATCTGATTGGTCATACCGTGAAACGCAAACGGCGGTCCGAGACCGCCGCCGCTCACCTGTGTCTTGGGGGCGGAACCTTAGCCGACCGAGCCTTCCATCTCAAGCTCGATCAGGCGCTTGAGCTCGACGCTGTATTCCATCGGAAATTGGCGAACGAGATCGTTCACAAAACCGTTTACGCTCAGGCTCATCGCCTGCGCTTCGGTCAGGCCGCGCTGTTGCATGTAAAAAATCTGCTCCGCGCTCACCTGGCTGACGCTGGCCTCGTGCTGCACCGAATTGCCGGTGCCGCGCACGGTAATGGCCGGATAGGTGTCGGTGCGGCTGGTCGAGTTAATGAGCAACGCGTCGCATTCGGTGTTGTTCTTGCAGTTCTTGAGGTGCTTCGGGATTTGGACGAGCCCGCGATAAGTCGCGCGTCCCTTCCCGATGCTGATGCTCTTCGAAATGATGTTGCTCGTTGTCTCGTCCGCCGCGTGCACCATTTTCGCGCCGGTGTCCTGATGCTGGCCGTCGCCAGCGAGCGCAATCGAAAGCACTTCACCCCGGGCGCGCCGCCCTTTCATGATGACGCCGGGATACTTCATCGTCAGGCGCGAGCCGATATTGCAATCGATCCACTTCACCTCGGCATCTTCGTGAGCGAGGCCTCGCTTCGTCACGAGATTAAAAACGTTCGACGACCAGTTTTGCACCGTGATGTATTGCAGCTTCGCGCCTTTCAACGCGACCAGCTCGACGACGGCGCTGTGCAACGTCGCCGTGTTGAACTTCGGCGCGGTGCAACCTTCCATGTAAGTCAGCTCCGAGCCTTCATCGCAGATGATGAGCGTGCGCTCGAACTGCCCGAAGTTCTCGGCGTTGATCCGGAAATAAGCCTGGAGCGGATGCTTCACCTTCACGCCCGGCGGCACGTAGATGAACGAACCGCCGCTGAAGACCGCGGAGTTTAGCGCGCTGAATTTGTTGTCGCCAATCGGGATGACTTTGCCGAACCATTTTCGGAAAATTTCCGGATGGTTCTTTAGACCTTCCGTGCTGCCAACGAATATGACGCCCTGTTCGCCGACGGCTTTCTTGATATTGGAATAAACGGCCTCGCTATCAAATTGCGCTTCGACGCCGGCCAGAAACTTCCGTTCCTGTTCTGGAATACCGAGCCGCTCAAAGGTCCGCTTCACGTCGTCCGGCACATCTTCCCAGCTCCGCTTCGGCTGGGTTCCCGCGCTGAGGTAGTAGCGGATGTTTTCGAAAACGATCGCTTCCAGATCCTTGCTCGCCCAATGCGTCGGCATCGGTTTGCTCATGAAAGTCTTGTAAGCTTTGAGGCGAAATTCGCGCACCCAATCGGGATCGCCCTTGATGTCCGAGATGAAGTGGATCGTCTTTTCCGTGAGGCCGACCCCGGCATCATGCGTGTGCGTCTCAGGATACGCGAAGTTCCCGATATTCCGCTCGATTTCCAAAGGTGATGCTTCCTTAACCATAAGAGTCCTCCTTTAGGCGATGGCAGGTTCGCCCATTTCCGCCACTTCATACCCCTCGTAACCTTTTTCTTCCAGCTCCAGGGCCAGTTCCTTGCCGCCGCTCTGGACGATCCGACCCTGAACCATGACGTGAACGTGATCCGGAATGATGTAATCGAGGAGGCGCTGGTAGTGAGTGATGACGAGGATGCCGATATCGGGGCCGCGCATCGAATTCACACCGTGCGCCACCACCTTCAGCGCGTCGATGTCCAGGCCGCTGTCGGTTTCGTCCAGGACCGCATACTTCGGCTGGAGCATGGCGAGCTGGAGAATCTCGTTCCGCTTCTTTTCGCCGCCGGAAAACCCTTCATTCACTGACCGCGACGTAAACGAGCGGTCCATCTCGAGCAGGTCCATCTTCTCGTAAAGCTTCGCGTAGTATTCCGTCGCCTCGAGTTCCTCGCCCTCGGGCAGGCGGGCCTGGACCGCGGCGCGGAGAAAATTCGCGATCGTAACGCCGGGAATTTCGCTGGGGTACTGAAAGGCAAGGAACAGCCCCTTCCGCGACCGCTCATCGGGCGCCAGCTCCATGATGTTCTCGCCATCCATTTCGATCTCGCCCGAAACGACTTTGTAATCGGGGTGGCCAGCGAGCACTTTGGCGAGCGTGCTCTTGCCGGAACCGTTCGGGCCCATGATCGCGTGCACTTCGCCTTTCGGGACGGCGAGCGAGAGGCCGCGAATAATCTCCTGATCCGCAATCGAGACCCGCAGGTTGGTGATAGACAATTGATTCATCAGTGGGACAAGAAACATAGCCGATCTGGCCGACTTTGCGAGTAGGGAAACCTGAGAACTACTTCCACGATTTCCACATCGAAAAGACCGCAATCGCCCCGCTATGGCAATTCCAAGAATGGGCACTTTTCCTGCTTTATTTTACTCGGAGGCGGGCGTTTACGCGCCTGCGTTTTCGAGAAATGAACCACGACCCTGAGCCCGATCTTTCATCCGCAGCCGACGATTCGGAAGTTTCCGGCCACGCGTCTCCAGCCCGCCCGCGCCGCATTCTCGTCGTCGACGACGAGCCGGCCGCCCTCGTTTTAGCCACTCGCGTCTTTTCCGAAGCCGGCTTTGAAATAACAGCCGTCCAGTCCGGTTTCGAATGTCTGGAGCAATTCCGGAAGCGGCCGCACTGGTTCGATCTCATTTTGCTCGATCTTTCAATGCCGTTCATGGATGGCGAAGAAACCTTCCGCCGGCTTCGCGGTATCAATCCCGACGTCGTCGTTCTTCTCAGCACCGGTTTCCTGGCGCAAGCGCAGGACCGGGTCGACCGAATGACTGCGGCCGGACTGGCGGGGTCAATCCGAAAGCCGCATCGGCCGGACGAATTGCTGGCTCGAGTCCAGGCGATCCTGGAGGACGTCAAGATGTCTCGCGCCGGCTGCGCCGCCAGCGACATGACGTCGTTTGTCTAGCCTCGGCGGAATTGCGAATTGCGCATTGCAATTTGCGCTTTAAGAATGTGAGCGGCGAGCGCCGCAATCGAAACTCGGCGATCGAGAATCGAAAATTCGATTACCCCGTGGTGTAACGGTAACACAGCGCCCTTTGGAGGCGTTATTCATGGTTCGAATCCATGCGGGGTAGGTTCGTACTCCTGCTCATGATCCTGATCCGGCTCATAATCCTTCAGGAAGACGGGGCCGACACAGAGGATCAGGAGCATGATCAAGAGCAGGAGCAGGAAGATTACTACTCGGTGTGCTCTGATAACCGCCGGATGTGGTTCATCACCCGCAGGTGCACCGCGCCGCTCATGTCGCGAGTCCAGGGGTCGAAATACCAGCGGGGACGGACGTGGAGCGTGTACCAACTGGAGCCGATCAGCGTCGTGGTGCCATCATGGTTGTCCTGGAGAACGAACTGACCGCGGTGCAGTGTGATGTGCCCGTAGGCTTCGGGATCGGTTGGTTGCTCGGCGATGTCGAAGGTCAGTTTTTCGTTCGGGATAAATTCGGCGACGCGTTCTTTGATGACGACGCCGTTGCTAAAAATGCACTGCCGATCGGCGCCGACAAAGTTGCCACTGTTGGTGGTTTGCGTTGGATACGGGAGGCCGAGCCGGAAAATCCAGTAGTCGGGCGCGTCGGGAATTTCGGGAAAAGCGAGCACGTGCGGCCAGATTTTCGCCGGCGGTGCATGAATGACGATCCGGTCGGTGACGACAGCTTGCTCCTCGGAATGGTAAAGCGATTCGCCGAACGTCGCCAGCGCCAGGAGAGGAAAGAGCGTGAGCCGTAGTTTCGAGTAGTTCGGCCGGAACAAGAGGCGGCCGAGCAAAACTCCACAAAGGACGAAAACGTAGAGTGCGGGCGAGACGATCGCGAGGCAAACGACGCCCTCACGCAGGATGATCGCCGCCGCGGCCAGTCCCAGCAGCGAAATCCAAAACGCGTCGAGAAAACTCCAGCCCAGCGTGCGATTCAACCGGCGCCAGAACCACGCAGCGATGAGTCCAACCAGAAATGGGATCAGGAAAAAACTTGGCCAGGCCACAAGCGCGAAGACGTCGTGCTCCCTGTAGGCGCCGACGAACAACGTGACCGCGAAGAGCAGGCTTCCGCCCATCGCGTTCGCGACCACCATGCCCAGCATCAGGATCCAAACCACATTGCGCGGCGGCAGCGGAGGCGGCGCGTCCATGGCCTAACAAAATTTCGTCTCCCGCACGATGGGCTCGACCATCGGATACGGATTGTAACGGCCGGAAAGATCGCAGGCGAACGTGATCCGGTCGCCGCCTTCGACATTGTCCGCGTCGGTTAGCCGGACTTCGAGAGTGTGCTCGCCTTTCGTGAGGGTGTCGCCCGGAATCGGGAAACTCCAGTTCAGCTCGCCGCGGTCCTGCAGATTTTTCCATTCGCTGTTGTCGATCCGCGCTTTTGCGGAAATGAAATTCGTCTTCGACCAGGCGCGGACGCGGGCTTCCAGTGGGCCCGGAACGATATGCGCCGGTTTCGTTGCGAGGATCGCGCGGCGAGGACGGGTGATGAGCACGACCGGTCCTTTGTCTTCCATGCTGCGATAGGTCAGCGCGAGATCTTCGCCATCGAGATGGACGATCGCGTAACCCGCCGGCCCGCCTTCGGGATCGCCAATCGAACGCGTAGCGACGTAGACGTGGCGCCCGTCGTTCGCGATCTGGCCGTAATGGGTGTGGCCGGCAAAGAGCGCGGTGATCGGGCTTGTTTGCACCACGTCGCGCCACGCAGCGATGCCGGGTCCGGCGAAATCCTCCCAGACTTGAAACGGATAGTGATGCTGGAAAACAACAACGCGTTCGCCGCGCGCGAAGGCGGCGTCCACTTCATAGCGGAACCAGATCACCTGTTCGTCAGTCATGCCGAGCGGCCGGCTTTGCATCGTGTTGAGACAGACGAAGCGGTAACCGTTGAAGGTGTAGGCGAGATAAGTCTCGCCGACATTTTTCTGGTAGCTGTGGCAACCGGGATCGTGATGCGCATCGTGATCGCCCACGAGCGCGTGCCACGGCACTTTCAACTTGCCGGTAACGTTTTTGAATAGCGCCCATTCGTTTTCCCGCGCGTGCTGCACGTTGTCGCCGGCGAACTGGACAAAGTCTGGCCGGATAAGTTCGTTGACCTCGTCCGCCATCCAGAGCGCGGTTTTGTAGTTGGGCCGGTCCTCGGACTCGAGATGAAGATCGCCGGGCCAGACGAAGACGACAGGGTCCGCATTCATGATTCGTTAGGCCGCTTCCGCGCTCCGAACAAGCTCGGAAAACACGCCATTTTTCTCCACCAGTTGGTCGAACGCCCCTTGTTCGACAACGCGGCCCTGGTCGAAAACGAAAATGCAATCGGTCTCGTTCAAAGTGGTGAGGCGGTGCGCGACCATAATGACCGTGTGCGAATGTCGCGCGTGATCGATCGCGGCCCGGACGCGGCGTTCGCTGATATTGTCGAGCGCCGAGGTTCCTTCGTCGAGAATCAGGACCGGCGGATTCTTCAGGAACATCCGCGCGAGCGCGAGCCGCTGGCGCTGGCCACCGGAGAGATTGCCGCCGCGTTCGTTTAACATGCTGTCGTAACCCTGCGGCATCTGCATGATTTCCTCATGAATGTGCGCCTGTCGCGCGGCTTCCTGGATTTGTTCGAGACTCACGACGCCGCAGCCGTAACCGATGTTCTCGCGCACCGTCCCCGAGAAAACGAACGGCACCTGGCTTACATATCCGATGCTTTTGCCAATGTCTTCGCGCGAGAGCACGCCGATGGGCACGCCGCCGACCAGCACGTCGCCGGAAGTCGGATGGATTAGACGCAGGACGGCCCGCAGCCAGGTCGATTTGCCGGAACCGGACCGGCCGGCGATGCCGATCGTTTGTCCCTGCCGAATGGCGAGCGTCACTCCATCGAGGATGCGCCGTTTGCCATGCACCGTGTTGTATTCGACCACGAGATCCTGGCATTCGAGCAACGGAATGCTGCCATCGAGCCGCGGCGGCCGCAGTGTGACGACGTTGAACGATTGATCGAGTGGCTGCTCCAGCATGTCGAGCAAGATGACCACTTGCGTGCTGCTATCGTAGGACTCGTCGAGAATTCGATGCACATCTTTCATCGGTCCCATGATGCTGAGATAGAGTCCTGAGAAGGTGATCACCATCCCGTAATCGCCGCCGGCCCGAGCGGCCAGGACAATGGCGAAACCGAGGGTCGCAATGTAAAACAAGCCTTCGTTTATTCCCTTGATCCAATCGAATCGGGCCATGGCGAATCCGTGCTTTGTCTCGCGCGCCTGGCGCGATCCGGCGGCATTTTTGATCCGCGCTACTTCGAGCGGATAAGTATTCGCGGCGCGGATGTATTCGAGGCCACCCAACTGTTCCACCACGGTTCCGTCGAGTCCTTCCTTGGCGCGCAAAAGATCGGTGCGAACGCCCTTTTGCGAATTGACCTGCCAGACGGTGATGAGAATGGAAACGGGGACGACGGCAAGCATGACGAGCCCGACCCGCCAGTCCGTCTTTAACCCAACGTAAAGGGCGTAACCCGCTGTCGCCACCGCCGGAATGAAGTCGGCAAAGACAACTTTGAGAAATTTGACGAAACCCTCGACGCTCCGCGAGATGCGGCCATGGAGTGATCCAATGCGCTCCGCGGCCAAAGCACCAAGATCAATTCTCAAAAGATGCCCCACCAGACGCACGGTCATGTCGCCTTCGATCCGCGACCCCGTGCGAGTTACCAGCCAGCGGCGGAGCAGTTGGAGGGATTCCTTCAACGCGTAAAGACCAGCCAACAGCGCCAGGGCCTTTTCCACGAAATCCGTCTGCGCCCCTGGCTGGCCGCTCATCTTCAAGACGCGGTTAAAAAAAGCACCGATGAGAACGGCTATCTCGACCTGGATGTAGGCAACGAAGCCGGTGACGATGATGGCCGAGAAAAAACCCAGCTTGTCGGCACGACGCAGCAGTTTCCAAACTTGCTTCCGGCGCGACCAGACGATGCCGAGATCGCCGAGCAAGGAACGCGGAGCCGGCGGCGGTTGTTTCTCAGGCATGGCCTAACGAGTCAACGAAAGATCGTGAAATACACGGCGTAGAAGATCAGCATGAAAAGCGAGAACGGCAGCCCGAAGGCGAGATAACGCCGGAACGTGATCGCGTGCTCGGGATCGTTAAAGCGCTGGCTCTCCTCCGCAAGAATGATCCCGGCCGAGGCCGCCGTGACGAGCGAACTGCTCCCCGCGCAAATGCCGCCGCCCAGGGCCCAAGCCGCCGCGTGCCCGGGATCGAGTTGCTGGATCGAATGCGAGACCGCCGTCGCCCACGACGCCGCTTCCGTGAACGTCGTGCCGAAATATCCGGTGACAGCGATGACCCACGGCGCCGCTTTGGCGGCGATCAATTGCTGGTAAAGCACCGCCCCGATCCACGAATGCGAAACGCAGCCGGCAAGGACGAAGATGGCCGCGAACGCGAGATAAACGTCAAACCCCAGCGACGTCAGCGAATGATAGCGCTCGCTCTTTCGTTCCAGCAGCACCGCGATGACAATCGTCGCCGCGCCGATCGTGATGGCGAGCGGCGGAAAGAGCACATGCAGCAAAATGAAAAAGGCGAGCAGCGACATCCCGATCGCGAGGAGCCGGGTATCGATCGCGAGATCCGATTTCGCCTTCTTCCAATCGGCCGCCGTCTGCGCGACTTGCAGAGTGTAGAACGGCACCTTGACCGCGCTGGCGGCGCGACTGGCGATGCCGCGTTGCGTGAGGACTGTCGCGATCAACACGAGCGCGGCGAGGACGAGCAGGTTCGCCGGCAAGACTTCGCGCATGAAATCGCCGGCCTGAAGTCCCCAGGTGGCGGACTCGATGATGTTCGGCGTGTCACCCCAGCGCGTGGAGAAACCACCGAGATTGCTGGCCACGAGCGCCGCGCTCAGGATCCAGCGCGACGGAATCTGATACGACGCGCAGAGCCGGATGATAACGGGCGTCATGATCAGGATCGAGGTGACGTTGTGCATCAAGCCGGCGGTGACGTAGGTAGTCACGAGCAGAATCGCCACGAGCAACGGCATGGTGATTCGCGGATGGCGCAGGCGAATCTTCCCGAGTTGGTGACCGAGCCACGCCGCAATCCATTTGAATCCCTGCGAGCGTTCGATCATATGCGCGGGAATGGCAACAGCCGTGAAGAGAATCGTGATGTCGGCATAATGGCCGAACCCGCGCCGGAGAATATCGGGCGCGCTTTCCCATTGAATGATCAGGAACGAGCAACTGACCAGGCTCATGGCGAGAGGAAGCGGCACTTCGTAACGGGTCATCGCGAAGAAAGCGGCGAAGAGGAGCAGCAACATCACGGCGCCGGCGCTCCAGGTCGCCTGCCAGGAGTGCGGATCGAGCGGTAATTCCTGAGCGGCGGGGGAAGAGGCGAGTGCGGCGCTGGTTCCGAAGAGGAAGAGGAAAATGAAGAGGAAGATCGCCCGGCGGGCGCTGCGCGATTTCATATGAAGGAAACGTCGGAGGCCGGTTGAATGGCGACATCGCGCGGATTGCGATGAGGGCGGAGATGGGCAATGAGGCGAATTCCCGCCGGCAACATCTTCGGTTCGAGCACGTCGGCCACCGCGACGTCGGCGAAGAGGACGTCGCCTTCGCGAAACGCTTCGAACACGAGCGTCTGCATTTCCTGCGCTTTGGCGCGGCAGGCGCGCGAGCCTTTGATGGCGTTTTCCGCCAGTTCGTGCATCGGACCGTGCAGCGCCGATTCTTCTGGGAGGAGAACGCTGACCTCCGCCAATGGAATAAAGAGCTGCGCCAGATCGGGCGGCATCGGCAGGATCAACCCTACTTTTTGTCCGCGGCATTCGGCGAGCAGCGCGCTGCTTTTCTTGTGCGCCATGATTCGCAATTGGACGCTGATCGCGTCGAACGCGAGATCCAATGGAATGTTCTCCGCCTCCAACATGCGAAGGCGTTCCTCCGTTTCGGGCGCGCCGTATTGCGTCGCGTATTTCAGCAGGTCGGCCGTGGTGCGCGCCTTCTTCGACTTGATGAGCAGTCGCAAGATTTCCAACAACTCGACTTCATCTTTTGCCGGCGGCGTGCCGCTGGACGCTGGAGTGGACGGTTCAGCCATGAATCCCTCCACGCATGAGTGGCAAATTGCGGAGACGGGGTCAAGCTTGCAGCAGATCGTTCCCCGACCAAAGGCCAGCGAGTTGACGGCTCGCGCGCCAAGTTTACTGTTGGTTACGGCAATGGAGTTTGCCTTCCCCGAAATGGGGAAAACCGCCTGACCGGTTCAGAGCTAATGACTCCTGTTAGCGCAGCGACCAGCGCCAGTACACCATTCTGGTCACTGTCGTCATTCTCAGCGCCTTCGTGCCGACGCTCTTCGCCCAGAAATTATTCCAGCCCACCCGGGACGCCATGCACGCGTGGGGCCGCCTTTATCGCCGCCGCTTGGGCACGGTTTCGGTGGAAGACAGAGAGGAGTAAGATGGGCTTCAACTCCTCGATAAGCAGCTATGCCAGTTTCTCGCCGGGATTTTCTTCACGAACGCTTGACGTCGCATCAATGGAATCGGCGGCGCCCTGATCGCAGCCGGTGCGATCCTCCTGGCCTGGAATGCGTGATGCAAGGGACGGCAGCCTACGGATTGGCCACCGCGCGATCTTCCAGGGCGACGCCGAGCAAACCCGCTTCGAATCCTTCAATGCGCAAACGTTGGCCGTCGCGCATCACGTCGATCCAGCCGCCGGGAAAATTGCTGAAGGCCCACTCGTAGGCGCTCCGGACCGGAACGCCGTTCGCTTCTAGAATTTGATCGCCCGGTCGCAGCTCAGCGGCCTTGGCTTGTTGCGCCCGCACTTCGACAATGAAAACGCCCACGCGTTCCACCACGCTTCCGTCGCTTCGCTTGCGGGTCACGCTTTGGAAAGTTCCGCCGGAAAACTTCGCTTCCCGCGTGCTGAACCCGACGCTCTTTTCCTTGAAACCGGTTTCGTAGATTCGCTCCAGCCGATCGAGCTGGTCGAATTCCTCCTCGGAGTGCGCGGCAATTCCGGTTGTCGTCAAAACGAGCGGTTTGCGATTCATGTCGCACGCCTGGCGCACCCGGCGTTTGCGCGCGCCGGTCTTGTGCCATTCCATGTCGGTGCTGAAAGCCGGCGCACCGGCGCTCGCCGGACAACCGAGCTCCCAGATGAGGAAAACGCGCCCATTCTCGTCGTAGCTTTCCTCGCGCTGCGCGTAGAGAAGGCCAGAGTCGAGCGCGAGCTCGCCGTTCTCCTTCTCGTGGCGGAAAACATTTCGCCGCTGGCGTCCCTGGGCGTCGTACTCCGGCTCGCTCACGTCGCGCTGATAATTGAAACGCGATTGATCGAGCTCCTCCATCGTTTGCCGGCGCAGCACGCCGGTCGAATTGAATTGATTGGTCAAGCGATGGTAGCCCGCTGAGCAAAATGTCTTCGCGTCGGCGGCGTCGAAATACCGCTCGTCCCAGAACATTCCTTCCGGCCCAAATTTGTAACTGAGCTTTCGAATTGCGTAACCTTTGTCGTTCGCGACAGGACGGCCCGCGTTATCGAGCGTCTTTTCTTCCGTCAGATTGCCGCGCTCATCGTGCTGAAGCGCGGTACGGAAGCTCTGCGGCCCGGCGAATTTCACTTCGCTCGGATAACCGAAACCGTCGTACGACGCGGTCCATTCGGCGGTAGCCGTCAATTTATCGCCATCGCCAGGCTTGAAATATTTTCGGGCGACGATTTCCCCGAACTCATCGTAGCCGATTTCCTGCACGACCCAGTCGCTGTAGTTGCGCGGCATCTTGTCGTCAGCCCCGAAGCGCTTCACGCGAACTGCATGGCCGCCGCTGTCGTATTCGTTGGAGACGACGGCGACTCCATTCACCGTCGCCGTTTTCGCGTCGCTGTCTTGCGTTTCGAATCGAACGGGCCGTCCGGTTGAGTCCCACGAAATCGCGTAGGCAATAATCCCGGCGCGATTCGCCATCGCTTTGCCCTGCGCGTCCAGATTGGTCAGGTGCACGAGCCGTCCCGTTCCGTCGCGTTCCAACTTGTATCCGTAAACGCCTTCGCCGTTCGGAGTCGCCTGACCGGCGCCGTTGAAGAAGTTCACTTTCACGTCGCGGCCCGCGGCATCGCGTTCGAATTCCATGTGCGACGCGCCGGTGGCGTGGGCCGCGTCGAAGCCGCGGACGTTCACGAAGTGAGCGCGGGCGGTGTTGCTGGCGGCGCCGCGATCGTAAAGAATTCGCCAGAGCACGCTGCCGTTCCGGTCGCGCGCGGTCGCTTCCCGGGCCAGTCGGCCGTCAAAAGTAAACTCGACCGAAGAGCTTTCCGCCGTCTTCTCCGCGTTTGGCTGCACGCCGCTGATGCCCTCGATGTAAATGGGAATCGCTTCGCCGAGCTGCAGCCGGCGAAGCAAAGCCGGATGGCCGCGGGGATTCAGCACTTCGACAAGAGTAATCGGGCCGCTCCTTCCGCGCCGGGTCAGCCGCAAACTCACGGCCCGATGGGTTGTTTGTTCTTTCGTCAGACTCCCGGCCGGTTCGAGCCCGCCATTTACGAATTCCACCGCACCGGCCCATTCGATGTGGGCGCGCTGATAAAATTCCCAATCGTAAAGCCAGAACGCGCCCGCGATCACCGCGAGACAAAGCGCGGCCCGGCTCACGAATCGCCACGGATGACGGCGGATCCATTTAATGGTCCGCACCACCGTCGTGGGCGGCCGCGCCAGAATCGATTCGTCGTCGAGGAAGCGGCGCAAATCTTCGGCAAACGTGGCGGCGCTTTCGTAGCGATCGCGCGGTTGTTTCTCGAGGCACTTCCGGCAGATCGTCTCGAGATCGCGCGGAATTCCCGGCCGATAAAATGCCGGCGAGACCGCGTCCTCCGTGATCACCCGGACGGTCAGCGCCGTTTCGCTGTCCTCCGGCAAAAACGGAGGACGACCCGCCAGCATTTCGTAAAGGATCGCGCCTAACGAATAAACATCGGCCGCCGCGCCGACGTCGCGGCTGGTGCCCTTCGCCTGTTCCGGGGCCATGTAAGTGGGCGTGCCGATGACCGCGCCGGAAAGGGTGAGCGCGCTGTTGGCCGTGAGGCGTTTCGCAATACCGAAGTCGGCCACCTTCGGAACGCCCTCCGGATCGAGCAGGATGTTCGCCGGTTTCATGTCGCGATGGATGACGCCGTTGCGATGCGCGAAATGCAGAGCGCGCGCGACACTTATCAAAAGCCGCGCTGCGTCGCGTCCCTCGATCGGCCCGCCGCGGAGACGATCAGCGAGCGAACCGCTCTCGACATATTCCATCGAGAAAAACGGCGCGCCCTCCATTTCGCCCACTTCATAAATCTGGACGATGTTCGCGTGGTGCAAACCGGCGGCCGTTTCCGCTTCGGCCAGGAATCGAGTCAGCTCGTCCGGGCCGTAATGGCCGGTCAGCATCTTGAGCCCGACGATGCGGTTCAGTGTGATTTGCCGCGCGCGATAAACGACGCCCATCCCGCCGCGGCCCAGCTCGCCCTTGATCTCGTAATCGCCGACGACTCGATCGACATCGAACGGTTTCGAGGATGGAAGAGGAGCGCTTGGGTCCGGCATTGCGACCCGCGCATCTTCTTGATTTCCGCTCCTCCACTCAAGCGCTCGTTGTCCGGGCGCGTCCGCAAACTGCGCTTGAACCGGAGCCTCGTGCGGCGGAAACTGGTTCCGTGATGCGAAGGACGCTTCGATTCTTGCTCTGCCTGATCCTCTCCTGCTCCATCGCTTTCGCTGCCGTCCCGCGCCAGGCTTCTCTTCCCGAGCCGGAAAAGACCAGTTGCTGCATGAAGACGAAAACGGAATCGGTGGGACACGACTGCGATCATCATGCGCCGAAGTCCGACCAGGAGAAACAATGTTGCGCGGCCTGCGCGTTCGGCCTCGCGCTGTTCGCCACCGCGGCGGCCCCGTTCGTTTATCCCCCGGTCGGCGACGAATCGTTTGCCGCTTTTATTTCTTCCGAGCAGACCCGCTCGCAACGACCTCCTGTTCCGCCACCGCGCGCCTGATTCTTCCCCGGTGTCGGCTCGTCCGGCGGCTGCCGGACGAGTGTGAAAGGAAACTCAATAGGAGAATTCCATGAAATATCTATTAGCGATCGTGGCGGCCCTGGCGCTGGTCGGCACAGCGAGCGCGACTTCGCGTTCGGCTGATTGTTGCGGCGGCGGTGCCTGCTGCGCATTGAATCTCGGCTGCTGCGCAAAGTAACGGCAGCTGAGTAGTTAAACGGGCCCCCGCTGGAGAAATCCGGCGGGGGTCTTGTTTTCGGGAACACCAGATCGAGAGGCCGGTTTACAGTCGCATTTTGCGAAATGGCGGTGCTAATCTCGCCGCGTGTCGTTGAAAGCCGTCACGATCTGTTTCCTTGGTTTCGCGGTCGCGCCGGCTTTGAGCGCGAAAGAGCCGCGCCAAATCCAGGAGAGCAGCGGCACGTTTGTCGGCTCGCTCGGCTGCAAGTCCTCGAGCTGCCACGGCGGCGCGGGGCCGAAGCGCAGCCAATATTTTACCTGGAGCCAGAAGGATTTTCATACCAAGGCTTTCACGGTGCTGGTCGATTCGCGGTCGCAACGGATCGCCGAGGGCCTCGGCATTCCCGCCGCGCAAACCAGCGCCCGCTGCACGGTTTGCCATTCGCCGCTGCAATCGGTCGCGATGACCCGGCTCACGCCGAACGCGCATCCGGACGAAGGCGTTTCCTGCGAGACCTGCCACGGCGCGGCGGGCGGCTGGCTCCGCGGCCACACCCGGAAGGATTGGACCTACAACACGCGCGTCGGCGCCGGCATGCGCGACCTCCGCAGTTTGTATGTCCGCGCGACCGCGTGCGCGGCCTGCCACCAATATCTGGAACCGACACTATTAAGGGCCGGTCATCCCGATCTGTTTTTCGAGCTCGATGGCCAGTCGGTGGCGGAACCGAAACACTGGAAAGATGACGACTCGTGGAGTGGGCTGCGCGAATGGCTCACCGGCCAGGCGGTCGCTCTGCGCGAAATGAGCTGGGCTCTGGCGAGCGAGCCGAAGGGCGACGATTGGTCGACCGCGCGCTGGAATGGTCTGGCCTGGCTTTGCGCGACGGCAACGAACGCTGCCGCGATCTCGTCGCCGGTGAGTCAGCCGTCGAACTCGCCGACCGGATCCGATTTCACAAGTATGCAAACCCAGGCCGATGCACTCGCCCGCCGCGCCGCGGTTTCGAACTGGAGTGAAGGCAGCGCGCGAAATCTGCTGACGGCGCTCGCGGCATTGGACGCCGAATTCTCTGCGAAGAGCGGCGCGGCGCCGGTGCTCGGTCAACGGGCGAAGCGCCTCGTTCTCGCGCTCGATCGGCTGGCGAATTCGTTGAACGAAAATCGCGGCTTTCGCCTCAAGATCGAGTCGGAGCTAAACCAGCTCTTCCAGGATGTAAAGACGCTGGATTCATTCGATGCCACGGCGTTCGCTTCGCATCTGAAAGCCTTCCACGCCGCTCTCGATAAAGCGGGGTGACGCCGCCCGCCCTCGGTTCGAGGCAACTCCGCCGTTGAATGCCTCTCGGTTCTCGCGGAAAATACCCGCCCGTATCATGGCCGCATCGTCCCCAACTTCGCGCCCGACCTGGCAACGCAATCCAGCCTTCCGCTTTTTTGCGTCGCTCAAACTCGCCGTCGTGTTACTCGCCGTGCTCATCATCGGCGCGATCGCCGGCACTCTTTACGAATCGAGCTTCGACGCGAAAGTGGCTCGCGCCTACGTTTACGGCGCGCCCTGGTTCAACGCCTGGCTCCTCTTTCTCGCGGCGAACCTCACCGTCTCCGCGCTCTCGCGCTGGCCGTGGAAAAAACATCACGTCGCATTTCTCGTTACCCATCTCGGCATCATCACGCTCCTGACCGGTTCGCTCATCGGACGGACTTGGGGAATCGAAGGAACGATCACGTTGTTCAAGGGCGAACCGCCCACGAACCGCCTGCTCGTCGATCAACATCAGCTTCGCGTCCGCGACACCGACGGCCTCGTGAAAGGCTATCCGGCCGAGTTCATTCATCGCCCGCCGACGCCGCAAAAACCGTGGGACCTCGGCCTGCTCGCCGGTGGCGGACGCCTCAGCATCGTCGATTACGCGCCGGCGATCGAAGGAAAGCTGAATCCGAAACCGCTCAAGGAAGGCGGCGCGCCCGCGCTGCATTTCACCATCGCGACCGCGATGATGGGGCAGCACCTCGAAAGCTGGCTCATGGCAGACGATCGCGAGCACGGCTCCTTCAACATGGGTCTGGCCACGATCGATTTGAAACGCGGCGCCGCGCCCTCGGAAACGAAAATCGATGCGGGCAACTCGCCCGCGCCGATCGCTGGCGAAGTGGAAATCGAAGAAGCGATCTTTGCGTTCGCCAAAGCGCCGGAGGAGCAGATCGCCAAGGCCCTCAAAGGCGGAAACAGCGGCGCGAAAGTTCAATTGTCGCAGCCGTCCCGCGACGGCGGGAGCAACAAGGGCCACGTCGTTATTTCGTTAAATGGAAAAACCTGGACGTTCGACGTCGCGCAAAATTTGGGAAAGGACGCAGCGATGGAAGGCAGCGCGTTCACTGCGCGGATCGACAATTACTGGCCGGACTTCCGGATCGATAACGGAAAGCCGAGCTCCGTCAGCGAGGAGCCAAATAATCCGGCGGTTGTCGTCACGTTGCGCGGCAGGGGCGTTCCAGTTTCCGCGGCGGAAAATCAGCACGGCGATACCAAACCGGGCGCCGCGCCCGAGATGCCGGCAGATGGGACGGCCGCGCCGAATCATCTGACCCTTTTCATCGCCGACGACGGCAGCGTGACCTACGACCTCGTTTCGCGAAATACCGGACACGCAACCGGCAGACTCGATCTGAACAAACCGCTTACGACCGGATGGGCGGACTGGCAGCTCACCCTCGATCGCACGATGCCGCACGCGGAGGAATGGATTGATTTTAATTCGACGATCGCGCCCGGGACCGGTCCGGAATTACCCGACGGCGTTCGCGTTCGCATCGAACAGGGCGGAAAGATTTCGGAGCAATGGATTCCTTCCGGCTGGCAGATCACGATGCCAACGGCCGCCGCCGATGTGCAGATCGCCTATGGCTGGAAACAAATCCCACTGCCCATCGGATTGGAGCTGCTCGATTTCGAAGTGCAGCGCAATGAAGGCAGCGACAGTCCCGCGGGATTCAAGAGTACGGTGCGCGTCACGAGCGCGGAAGGCCAGACCGACACCGGCCAATGCTGGATGAATAATCCGTTCAGCTATCCCGGTGAATGGTGGCGCATCTGGTCCGGCCTCACCTTCAAAATGTCGCAAGCCTCCTGGAACCCGGACAACCTCGGCCAAAGCACGATCCAGATTTTGCGAGACCCGGGCTGGCTCCTGAAATGGATCGGCTCGCTCCTGATCGTCTCGGGCATCTTCATGCTTTTTTATCTGAAGAAATTTCGGCGGCCCTCGAAAGCGGGAGTCGTTCCGCCCGCCTCACGTTCGCGCGCGCATAGTGAAAAAGAGTTGGTTGCCTCGTAGTCAAAACGCATGCGCATTTTCGTCCTCGTCCTCGCACTTCTGCTCTCCGGTTGCGTTTTTGGAAAACACCGGACGGCGCACGACAATCTCGATCCGGCTGGTCCCTGGGGTTACTACAGCGGAAACATCGACACGCGCTGGGACGCGGATGGCCGGAACATGACGCTCCTCAACGAATTGCGTTACACGGATCCGAAAGGCGTGGTCTGGATCGCGCCGCCCGGCTCGGTCATCGACGGCGCTTCGATTCCGCGCGCCTTGTGGTCGTTCATGGGTGGGCCGTTCGAGGGGAAATATCGGAACGCATCCGTGCTCCACGACGTTGCCTACGACCAGAAGAACCGGCCGCCGCCGGAAGTCGACCGGATGTTTTACAACGCGATGCGCTGCAGCGGCGTCGGCGCCGTCGAAGCCAAGACCATGTATTACTCGCTGCTCCGCTTCGGAAGGCACTGGAAATTCTCGGTGAAGAAAGCGAAGCCGGTGTTGCCGGATTCATCGCCAGACCTGGTGAATCGCGAGCCGCGCACAACCACGCTCGATCCCGCGGAGGTCGGAGCGATCCAGGAATGGATCCGGCAAAACAATCCGACGCTCGATCAAATCGAATCGCGGGTGGACGCGAAAGGGCGTTAGGTGCTCTTCCAATGCGCTGTCATCCCGAGGCTGGCGAAGCGCGCCGAGGGACCTCACAGTCGCAAATTACGCCACACAAGTTCGCTTTCGCGATCCACGAAGATCGGCGTGACGGTATGGTCGCCGTTGGCTTGTGTAACGCAGACCGCCTGTGAGGTCCCTCGCCGTCTGCGCGGCTCGGGATGACAGCCAAAAACACGCGCGGCTTTTCAGAGCACTTTCCCCGGT
>Ga0307478_10001155_pt1 | contig 23791 bp, 21 predicted proteins | sample atmos_gasesECM4C_2_FD_203713 | JGI IMG/M metagenome (GOLD analysis project Ga0307478, IMG submission 203713) | Hardwood forest soil microbial communities from Morgan-Monroe State Forest, Indiana, United States - atmos_gasesECM4C_05 | ecosystem: Environmental > Terrestrial > Soil > Temperate...
TTTCGGAGCTGTTTCGCTGAAGGGGACAACAGCAAGATTCTTCCAACCGATACGATGAAAAATACCGTGTACTCGCTGGCGCGAAAATCTGCGGCCGCCTGCATCGAGGAATTTGCCAAAGAGTTGGTCGAGTATTTTCTGACCCACAATCCGCAGGTCTCCACTGCCGAAGTCAGTATTCAGGAAAAACCCTGGCAGCACTTGAATCTAGCGGGCTCGGCGCACCCGACGACGTTCAGCCAAACTGGAAACGAGGTCCAGACGACGCGCGTCACGCGAAAGCTCTCGGAAAACCTTCACGTCGAATCGGGTTTGTCAGATCTCGTTCTGATGAAGACCGCCGGCTCGGCATTCGCAGGATACGTTCACGATCAGCTCACAACCCTGCCGGAAACTACCGATCGTCTCTTCGGCACCTCCCTTTGCGCGAACTGGACGTACCTTTCACATTCACCCTCGTTCAGCCCCGTGCGCAATTCCATTCGAGACTCTCTGCTGACCACGTTTGCATCCCATCAGAGCAAATCCGTGCAGCACACCTTGTTTGCCATGGCAGAAGCCGCTCTTGCAGCAGCCCCGCAAATCTCAGAGATCACCCTCACCATGCCCAATAAACATTGCCTGTTGGTCGATCTCTCGCCCTTCGGTCAAGACAATCCAAACCATATCTTTATGCCGATCGACGAGCCGCACGGAACGATTGAGGCGCGCGTCTGCCGGGAGAGTTAGCGCCGTGATGCAATTAGCCGATCACCTCTCGCGCGCGCAAGAAGTGGTGTCGCGATGCCAGAGTCTGGCTCTCTTCACAGAAGACCCGCCGCGCATCTGCCGTACGTTTCTGTCGCCGCCGATGCGCGCCTGCCACCGTCAGATCGAAGATTGGATGCGCCCACTCGGAATGACCGTGACCATTGATGCGGCCGGAAATCTGCACGGTCTTTACCCAGGCACGAAAGACGCAAGTCGTCGGCTGCTGATCGGTTCGCACCTCGACACTGTTCCAGATGCCGGCGCCTACGATGGAATTCTCGGCGTGATGCTGGCGATCTCCCTCATCGAATCGCTCGAAGGACGCCAGCTACCTTTCGCCATCGAAGTCATCGGCTTTTCAGACGAAGAAGGCGTCCGCTTCGGAGTTCCCTTCATAGGCAGCCGCGCCCTTGTCGGAACCCTTGATGAAGACCTGCTGAGCCAGTGTGATTCCAACGGTGTTTCCGTTCACAAGGCAATTCTCTTCTATGGATTGAACCCCAGCGAAATTCCCGCCGCTGCCCTGGCGGACGAAGCTCTTGGATATCTCGAGTTCCATATTGAGCAAGGCCCCGTGTTGGAGCACGAAGAACTCCCGCTGGGCATTGTCGAAGCCATTGCCGGCCAGACGCGAATGGAGCTGGTATTCAGCGGCTTCGCCAGCCATGCCGGCACAACGCCGATGTCGCTGCGACGCGACGCTCTCGTTGCTGCCGCGGAGTGGACATGCGAAGTCGAGAGATGCGCTCGCGACATTTCTGGATTGGTCGCAACTGTGGGCGTATTGCACGCCAAGCCCGGAGCGACCAACGTTATCGCTGGAGAATGCCGCGCGACTCTCGATGTCCGCCACGCATCGGATACCACACGCACCCAGGCCGTGAGCGCTTTCCTCCGTAGCGCCGCTGAAATTTCCAAGCGCCGCAACATATCGGTAGCCTCGTCCACAAAATTGGTTCAGTCTGCCACATCAATGGACTCTTTCTTATTGCACCAAATCGATAGCGCCTTCTCACAATCAGGAATCAAGCCTCACCGCATGATCAGCGGAGCAGGTCACGACGCCATGGTCCTCGCCGAAAAAGTACCTGCTGCAATGATCTTCCTTCGCTCCCCTGGCGGAATTAGCCACAATCCCATGGAGTCCGTGCTAGTGGAGGACGTCGCGAAAGCCATACAATGCGGTCTCCATCTTTTAGATCAACTTACCGTCTCACCTGAATTTCAAACGAGGACCCATCGTGCATAATCTCGGCCACACACGCAGCGCTCACCACCGCAATCATCTACTGCTTACCCCCGACACGTTCGTGCGGACCACCTTGCCGGGGATGAAATCCGCCTCCGCCATCGTTCACATCAGCCCGGCTCTTGGCGCCGCGTTCACAGAGTACACAGCCGAATTTGAGAGCGCGGGAGAGCTTGGTGAGACGGTCGCACAACGGTTCCTGTATGTGGTTCAGGGTACGCTGCGCCTTCAGGCCGGCGGGAAAGATCGTCTTCTTGGCCCAAAAGAATACGCCTATTTCCCGCAAGGAGCCGCGCACCAAATCACATCGCGCGAAAAAGGCCGGGCCATCGTCATTGAGAAGCCCTATATACCAGACTCCTCCGCCAACCCGCCTGACGCGATCGTCGGCAGCGAAAACAGCATTCCTTCCACACCGCTGGACGATGATCCAGCCCTCCAGGTGAAACATCTGCTTCCAGACACTCTGTCTTTCGATTTTGCGGTGAACACCATGACCTACCAGCCGGGAGCGGCGTTGAGCATGGTCGAAATGCATGTGATGGAGCATGGCCTGGTCATGCTCGAAGGCGGCGGAATCTATAGACTGGGCGACGCTTGGTATCCCGTTACCGCTGGGGATTTCATTTGGATGGCTCCGTGGTGCCCTCAGTGGTTCGCCGCAGTCGGAAAAGTGCCTGCCAAATACCTGATATATAAGGACTGGAACCGGCATCCCCTGGCCGGTCCCCAAAAGTGAATCTCGCGATCGATCGGGACCTGCTGCGGTCGGAGATTGAGGAACTCGCCAGAATTTCCGACGCAGAGCCTCCCGCTGTAACGCGCATCGTCTTTACTCCCGCGGATATCAAAGCGCGAGCTTGGCTGCGAGCAAAGTGTTCGGAAACAGGGCTAGCCGTGCGACGCGACGCGATCGGCAACGTTTTTGCTCGCTGGGCCGGCACCGATGAGGCCGCCGCCGCCGTAGCCACGGGCTCCCACATCGATGCGATTCCGAACGCAGGGAAATACGACGGAGTCGTTGGTGTGCTAGGTGGTTTGGAGGCCATTCGCGCATTGCAGCGCAGTGGCTTTCGTCCAAAGCGTTCGATTGAATTGATTCTTTTCACCTCCGAAGAGCCAACCCGCTTTGGCATCGGGTGCCTAGGCAGCCGTATGCTTTGCGGAGCGTTGACAGCAGAGGCCGCGCGTCGGCTGACCGACTCCTCAGGCCAATCTTTAGAACACGTCCGCCAACAAGCCGGGATGAACGGCGATCTCGGCTCGGTTCAACTTGACTCAGGCCGTTACAGCGCCTTCATAGAACTGCATATTGAGCAAGGCCCTCTTTTGGAGCGCGCCCAGGTGCCATTGGGCATTGTCGAAAGTATCGCCGCCCCCGCAAGCTACGACCTAATCGTGGAAGGCGCAGGCGGCCACGCCGGAGGCGTCCTGATGCCGGGTCGGAAAGACGCGCTCTGCGCCGCTGCAGAAATCATTTTGACGGTCGAACAGGCCGCGCTGGCCAGCGGCTCTTCCGACACGGTGGCCACAGTAGGCATCTGCGAGGTTTTTCCCGGAGCCGTGAACAGCATTCCCAGCCGCGTGCGGCTCACTCTCGACCTGCGAGACACGGATCTTCCCAGGCGCGACGGGGTGTTTCACACCATCCAGAGCAAGTCTCAGCAGGTGACTGACAAACGTGGCGTCGACCTCCAGTTCAGAGTCGTAAATGAAGACGCGCCCGCGCGATGTTCCTCGATCGTTACCGAGGCGTTGTTTCGCTCCTGCAACAAACACAATTTGCCTGTACAAAAAATGGTGAGCCGCGCCTACCACGATTCCCTTTTCATGTCTCGCATTGCCCCTACTGGCATGCTGTTCATTCCTTGTCGCAATGGCTACAGCCATCGTCCAGACGAATTTGCGTCGCCCGAAGACATCGCCCGCGGAACGCTCATTCTGGCCGCGACTCTGGCGGATCTGGCCCGCAAGTCCTCACTCGCTTGACCCCGGCTCAAGACGAGATCAGAAGAAGAATTAACCAGCGGTACGGTGTTGGTTGGGATCAATCCCACTGATCCACATCCAGTTTCAACGCCTCCGCAACTGTGATCGCATACCTCGCGAACGCGGCCATCGCCACGACCTCGATGATTTCCTCGTCACTCAATTCGTTTCCCCGCAGAAGGTCATAATCCTCTTTGACTAGTGATTTTGGTTCGGTTCCTGCCTTTACCGCGAACCGCACGATGTCTCGCGTTCGACGCGGCGTGAGCGCGTCGATGTTGTTAACCAGGTTCTTGCACGTCTCCGCATCCACCTTCAAAAGCCGGCAAAATGCTACGTGTGCCGCTTCGCAGTACGCGCATTCCGTCGCCGCCGATATCGCTACAAAAATCATCTCCTTCAGGGCTTCCGATATTTTCCCGCGAGTGCTTATGCCCCGATAAACGCTCCACGTCCCCTGCAAGACCGGAGTGCTGTTCGCCAGTGTTTTAAAGAAGTTGGGTACCATGCGTAGATGTTTAACTTCTAAAATCTCGTCGTAGATACGCTTGGTTGTACCTTCCGCTTCGCGTTCGCCGAACATTTGGAACTCAGCCATCCGTGATCTCCCCAATCTCCGCCCAACTCGAGGCGTTCAAAACCTAAGCTTTTCGTGAAAATGAGACCACCAAAGTTCCGTGCCTGTCTATCGTAAATGCAACAATCGGGTCGCCGGTGCGGAAAGGATCGGCCGGGCAATGCGCCTAGCGAGGGAGAAATGCGATCTTCATCCCCGCCGTTATCACTTGGCGGGCCGAGGCAAATTGTCTGTTAAGAACTTCATGGCTAACGCGTCTTACTAGTAGATGAGCCGAGGAGGTATGCTTGGCGGCCGCGATAGAAAATCTCATGGTGGCACAGGCGTTTACCCAGCTTGAGGAACTGTTCCGCGCACACCAGGCCTGCGTTCTCAAGGCCGCTTACCGCGTAACCGGCAGCATCGCGGACGCGGAAGATGTTTCGCAATCGGTGTTTCTGCGATTGGCTCGCGGGCATGTGGATCCCGATCATATCTCCAATATGGAGAGCTACTTACGAAGATCAGCGGTCAACGCCGCCCTGGACCTGATTCGATCGCGGGGTAATCGGGAGTTCTTGCCAGTCGAAGCCATCGACGCGCAGCAATCCAGCTCCCGCCCGTCCCCGGAACGTACATTGTCTTCTCTCGAACTTCGAGACTGGCTCCGTCAAGAGCTTGGCAACTTGAATCCTCGAGCCGCCGAGATGTTCGCGCTACGGTACATCGAAGGCCTGGATAACCCAGAAATTGCGCGAATGATGGCCACTTCGCAGGCGGTGGTGGCAGTGACGCTGCATCGTACGCGCGCGCGGCTCAAGAAGGGCCTTCGTCGCTTTAGAAAAGGTGCATCATGAAATTATTTCGCTCAAAACAAGACGCTTATCTTGACCAGGCCATTTCGGAACTGCGCGGGAAAGAGCCGGACGCCAAGACGTTATCAGCGGCGAGCGAGCGCGTCTGGCAGCGACTGCAAACCGGCGAAGGCGCGGACGCCGTAAATAGCGCTCTGCAGCCCATCCGCGGCTGCGCCGATGTTCGTTCTCTCCTGCCGGCTTTTCATCGTCAAGAACTCGCGCCGGCCCGCGCTCTGCTCGTCAGGGATCACTTGCGGGAATGCGTCTCCTGCCGCACTTATAACCATGGCCGTGGAGTTGAAACGGCCGAAAGCACCGCCTGGCAAATGGCGCCCACCGCACGCGGTTTCCAATGGAGCGTGGTCAGACTCGCTTTCGCACTCGCAGCAGCGGCCGTGCTCGTCGGGGTGATCTGGGCTGGGCGCAGCTGGTATTTCGCTGGCCCTCCAGGAATGCGCGCGCGCATGGATTCCGTCGAAGGACAAGTTTATGGTGTCGGCACCGCCGGCCAGCGCTTGCTGAAACAGGGCGATCAGCTTGGCCAAGGGGAATTCATTCGCACGGCCGCAAATTCTCATGCCAAGGTGCGCCTCTTTGAAGGCTCCCAAGTGGAAATGAATCAACGCGCGGAGCTGGCGGTCAGCGCCACCCGGCGGGATACCACCATCCATCTGGACCAAGGCAGCATTATCGTGCAAGCCGCAAAGCGTCACACCGGCCACCTGTACGTCAGTGCTCCCGATTGTACAGTCGCCGTCACCGGAACGGTCTTTTCCGTCAATTCCGGGACCAAAGGGTCGCGCGTGGCGGTCATTGAAGGAGAAGTCCACGTCGAGCACGCCGGCTCGGAATCCATTCTGCACTCCGGCGATGTGGTCGCCACCACGCAGAGTGTCGGCGTAGTCCCTGTCCGCGAAGAGATTGGATGGAGCAGTGACCTCGACCACGAACTCGCGTTGCTAGCGGAATTCTCAAAGCTGCGTACCAAGTTGGAAGAAATTCAAACTCCAGGTCCGCGGTATGAAAGCAAAATCCTGCCATTGCTGCCGGCGGATACTGCCCTCTACATCGGCATCCCCAATCTTGGTGACGCTCTGCAGCAAGCCAATCGAATCTTTCAGCAACAGCTCGCCCACAGCGAAATTCTGCTGGAGTGGTGGAGCAAACGCGGCACCTCGAATCAGCACCCCACTCCTCAGGAGTTGATTGATCAAGTCCATGCCGTGAGCCAGTATTTGGACGACGAAGTCGTAATCACCGCCCGGGGAAGCTCTTTCTCCGACGGTCACGGGCCTGTTTTGCTTGCGGAAGTGCGGCAGCCTGGACTCAAGGATTATTTGCAGAATCACCTTGCCAATACCTTGAAGTCGCAAGGTAATCCCAATGTGCGGGTGGTGGACCCGCAAACGTTATCCTCCCTGACCGACGATGGTTTTGGAATGATAATGCTGGTCAGACCCAACATGCTGGTCGTTGGTGGCACCGCCGCTTCGGTTCGGCAGATGAACGCGCTGCTCGATGCGGGAGCAACTGCCTTCGCTGGAACAGATTTTGGGCAACGCATCACGAACGTCTACAGTCGCGGCACCGAAACCGTGGTTGCTGCAAACCTCGGCCAGATAGTGAAGAGTGCGCATACGCCGCAACAAGAGTCGCAGGCGCTGCAGAACAGCGGTTTCAGTGACATGAAGTACTTGATCGTTACGCGCGGCGAATCCGGAAGTCAAGGAGACAACCGGATTACTCTGGAGTTTAATGGCCAGAGGCGCGGGATCGCCTCGTGGCTGGCCGCTCCGGCTCCTATGGGCTCGCTCGACTATGTTTCCTCCAATGCCGGCGGGGCCGTCTCGTTTGTTGCCAAGCAACCGGCCCTCATGCTCGATGATATTCTCCGCACCATCGGTGCGTCCGACCGCGACTTCAGCGAGGGGCTGGCTCGCACAAATTCGGAACTTGGTCTGGATTTGCGCAACGATCTGGCCAGCGCCCTCGGTGGAGAAGTGACGCTGGCGCTCGATGGCCCAATTCTGCCTACGCCATCCTGGAAGGCAGTGATCGAAGTCAATAACCAGGGAGCGCTGCAGTTGGCTATCGACAAGTTGGTCCAGCGTTTCAACGCCGAACCCCAAGAAGCAAACCGGCCGGTTATAACGCTTAGCCAGACGCAAGTTGGCGGCCGCATGTTTTATACCATCGAGTCGCAAGCTGGCAGGCTTGCGACCGAGTACGACTACACCTTCGCGGACGGCTATATGATCCTGGCACCCTCTCGCGCATTGGTCCTCGCTGCGCTGAAGACGCACGCCAGCGGCGCATCACTCGCTCACTCCGCCGCGTTTCGCTCTCTGTTTCCCAGCGACAACCAGGCGAACTTCTCGGGGATGATTTATCAGAATCTTAGTCCGATTTTGAAGCCCCTCGCTTCTCAGCTTACGTCCGGACAGTTGGCGCTTGTGCAACAATTGGCCGCCGACGCCAAGCCGAGCGTATTCTGTGCGTACGGGGAACCTGATCGCATCGAGGTGGCCACCACGGGCAATCTGTTTGACTTGAGTCCAGGTCTTCCTACGTTGATTCAGTTGTTCGGCTTGTCCGATCACGGAACCTCGCGCCAAGCCAATCCGTAAGTGATTGGTACATGATGAACCCAACTATCGAGCTCAATGAGCTCGAAGTACAACTCGGCGGCCGCACGATTCTTCACGGCTTGACCGGCACCCTGAAGAGCCGCGCTATTGGTTTGCTCGGACCCAACGGCGCCGGCAAGTCCACCCTTATCAATACCCTCCTCGGTTTTCACTCGCCTGGCAAAGGCAGCGCCCGCGTGCTCGGACTCGATTCCCATACGAATGGCAAGGCGCTGCGCTCTCTCGTCGGCTACATGCCAGAGAACGATGCTTTCATATCAAAAATGTCCGGTGTCCGCTTTGTTCGCTACATGGCGGAGATTTCCGGCCTTCCTCCCGCGCAGGCGATGGAGCGTGCGCACGAAGCCTTCGTGTATGTGGGATTGGGCGAAGCGCGTTATCGCCCGGTCGGAACCTATTCTCTGGGCATGAAACAGCTGGCGAAATTGGCCCAGGCGATCGCACACGGTCCGAAGCTTCTTATTCTCGACGAACCAACCAATGGCATGGACCCGCCGGCACGCAAGCGCCTAATCGAACTGATTCGCGAAATCCGCGAGGCCAGTGATATTTGCCTGCTGCTTTCCTCGCATCTTCTGCGCGATGTGGAAGAGACCTGCGATGAAGTCCTGATTTTGCGGAACGGGCAAATCGCCTCTATTTGCAACCTGGTCGAAGAGCGCCGCGCCAATCGCAAGTTTCTGGAGCTGGAAACGACTGGTGCCGCGCCAACCTTTACTACCACGCTCGAAGGCCTCGGCTGCGAGTGCGCGGTCTTCGCCAATGGCCGCATCAAGGTGGTCATGCCGGACAGAGTCGAAATCAGAGAAGTGTTCAAAGTGGCGGCAAGCGAAGGTGTGCAGATTCGCCGCATGAATCACCGCCGCGATTCACTGGAAGATATTTTCCTCAACGCCATGGAACAGACGGGAGTGGCGGATGGCCGTATATAAGCGCCGATACGCTGCGTACACTGGCTCGCTCACGCCAGAGTGGTCGCGGTTTTTCGTTCTGACCCGTTATGCTTTCGCCGAGCTCTTCAAATCCCGTTTCTTTGTCATTCTCTTGATCCTCAGCCTTGTCCCGGTCCTCCTTTTCGCGTTCTACATTTTTATCGCCAACAACCAAACCGTGCAATTGTTGCTCCCGACAGGCCCCGCTGGTCTTTTCGCCGTCGATGTCAGGTACTTCACGATCATCATGATCGTGCAGACCCAGGCAGCTTTTCTCTTGAATTGCTGGGTCGGCCCCGTCCTGATTGCCGGAGATTTAACCAACGGCGCCATGCCGCTTTTTCTCAGCCGGCCGTTCAGCCGGGCCGATTATGTTCTTGGTAAGCTCACCGTGCTGGGCCTTCTGTTGTCCGGCGTCACCTGGGTTCCCATTTTGCTGTTATTTGGCCTGCAATCCGGACTGGCCAGGAATGGCTGGATTTGGACGCACCTTTGGATGGTCGTTCCGATACTGTTTTGCTCCGCGATATGGATCCTGATGTTGTCGCTTCTCTCGCTGGCAGTATCGGCTTGGGTAAGGTTGCGAATTGTAGCTACCGGCGTAATCTTTATCACTTTCTTTATCCCTACCGGCCTTGGTGAGATGTTCAACGCGATAATGGGCACTTATTGGGGACGTTTGCTGAATTTCACCGACATGTTCCGGCTCATCTTGGCGCAAGGATTTGGGGAGCTAACCGCCACTGGGCTTATGGGCCCGATACGCAACGAAATTCCGGTTCCTGCCGCCTGGGGCGTCCTGATCTCCGTCTGCCTACTATCGCTGGTGATCCTCAATGCGCGTTTACGCGCCCGTGAGGCGGTCTCCGGATGACGGCCAACCGCCAAATCGTGTTCGACAACGTCTCCAAGTTTTATGGAGAAGTTCTCGGTGTGAACAAAGTGAGTTTTTCCCTGGAACCCGGCATTACCAGCCTCGTCGGCCCCAATGGTTCGGGCAAGACAACGCTGATGAACCTTTTGACCGGCCTGATCAAGCCGTCGCAAGGAGCAATCACCGTCCTGGGCCTCACGCCGCAACAACCTATCGAGTTCTTCCGCCAGGTCGGATACTGCACGCAGTTTGACTCCTTCCCTCCTGGCACCAACGGCTACGACTTTATCTATTGGCCACTGCGCCTGCACGGGTTTGCGAGCGAGCAGGCCGCGAAACTAACCAACGAAGCCCTGGAACGCGCCGGAATGGCGCAAGTGGCGAATCGGAAAGTGGCCGGCTACAGCAAAGGCATGCGCCAGCGTATTCGCTTGGCACAGGCCATTGCCCATCATCCCTCCGTCCTGGTTCTTGATGAGCCGCTAAACGGTCTCGACCCCATGGCTCGCGCCGAATCGATCGCGCTCTTTGAAGCCATTGCCAAGCAAGGCATGCACGTCATCATTTCCAGTCATATTTTGGAAGAAGTCGATCGCGTCTCCGATCGCGTCGTACTGATGAGCAGCGGCTACGTTGTTGCCGAGGGCCAGATTCGCGAAGTTCGCCGGGAAGTCCGGGATCATCCCATGCAGATCCTGGTGCGTTGCTCGAATGCGGCGGGTTTGGCCGCCGCGGCGTTCCAGCTCGATCATGTCGTCGAAGCCAAAATTCTCAATGATGGCCATGGCGTCCTGATTCGCACCCGCGACGCGGAACAGTTCTACCTTCTGCTGAACAAGATCGTGTCCAGCGGCCTCGTCGAAGTCGATGCGGTGGCGCCCGCGGACGATGATGTTAACTCCATCTATCAATATTTGATCGGATCGGACGGCGCACCGACATGAGTGCTCCCAGTTTAGTCGCACTCGCACAGAAGTGGATGAAGGAGCAACCTTGGCGACTCTATGCAAGCCAAGTCTCCGTCCTGGTACGTAACGAGGTTCGCCGAAACCTGTTTACCCGCCGAAGGATTGGGATTTATCTGCTCGCATTGCTCCCCGTGCTGATGATCCTCGCACACACCATTTTCGATCGAGCCAATATCAACTCGGCCCAAATCGAAGAAGATACCCAGGTCCTCGCCGGAATTGTCCAACTCTATTATTTTCGGCTGGGCATCTTCTTCGCTTGCATGGCCATCTTCACCTGGCTATTCCGCGGCGAAATGGTCGAGCGCACTCTCCACTATCAATTTCTCGTCCCGGTAAGGCGGGAAGTCCTGGTGGTGGGAAAGTTTCTCGCCGGCTCTGTCATTGCCATCGCTCTCTTCGAGACCGCCGTGCTGGCTTGCTTCTACTTCATGTATAGCCGCTTTGGCGCCGCGGGTACATCGTACGTTTTTGATGGGCCGGGCCTAAGCCAGTTGGGCTGGTACCTGTTGGTGACCGCCCTCGCTTGTCTCGGCTACGGCGCCATGTTTCTCGCTCTCAGTCTGCTGTTCCGGAATCCGATCGTCCCCGGTGTCCTGCTAATGGGATGGGAAGCTATCGCCCCGGTCTTTCCGGCCTGGGCCCAGCGGCTCAGCGTCACGTTTTACCTGAAGCATCTTTGCCCGGTTAGTCTGCCCGCCACGGGACCGCTGGCCCTGTTCACTATCGTGGCCGAACCGGTTTCTCCAGTCATTTCTGTCCTGGGCTTGCTCGGTCTTACCGTCGCGATACTCGTTCTGTCCTGTTCCCTCATTCATCGCATAGAAATCACCTACACGGCCGAGTAGCCGCGCAAACAAGTAGGACGGACTCGCTCCCCAAAGGCGGCAAGGGCTTCTTAATCCTCGAGGGTGGGCAGGGTCTTTAGCACTTCCGAAGCGTTTGGCCGGCTCATCACGGCGTCGTCTTTGCGGATTTTGCCATCGCGAAAGATCAGCACGCGCTTGGCGAATTGCGCGATGTCATGCTCGTGCGTCACCAATACAATCGTCAGTCCCTTGTCGTTCAAGTTCTGAAAAATCTCCATGATCTCAACGGAAGTTCGGCTGTCCAGATTTCCGGTCGGCTCATCGGCCAGCAAAATAGAAGGCCGGTTCACCAGCGCTCGCGCTACCGCCACACGTTGCTGCTGGCCTCCGGACATCTGCGAGGGAAAATGGTCCGAGCGATCCGCAAGTCCCACCATGGCCAGCGCCTCGGAAGCGCGCCGCCTCCGTTCGTCGTTATCGATTTTGGTGTACAGTGTGGGCAGTTCGGTATTTTCCAGCGCCGTGGTGCGCGCCAGCAAATTGAACCCCTGAAACACGAAACCAATCTTCTGATTGCGAATCAGGGCTAGCGCCTTCTTATCGTGCTTGGAAACGTCGGTGTCCTCGAGCATGTACCGGCCGGAGCTGGGCTTGTCCAGGCATCCCAGAATATTCATGAACGTGGATTTACCGCTGCCACTCGCGCCCATGATGGCGACGAACTCGCCGCGCGCAATCTCCACGCTCACTCCGCGTAGCGCGTGTACGCGTGTCTCACCCAATTCGTAATATTTGTGGACGTCTTCGATCTGAATGACCGGCTTTGCGGCTGGATGTGCATTTACTGAAATTGGCTTTGCGGCGGGAGTTGCGTCCATGTGCGAATCTGCCTGTGACCCGCTCGCTATCGACGTAATGCACCCGGGCCCTGCGTTTTAGGCCCGACGGAACGGATCACCAGGTCGTCTCCGGGATTCAACTCGCCTTTCAGCACGGCGCCGACTTCGGTGTACGCGTGATCCGTGATCCCGATCGAAATCTTGACCGGCTCCAGCGTATTATCCGCGTGGAGTTTCCAAACGACTGCGCCGTCCGGTTTGGGAGACCGCGAAGCACCTGGACCGCTTGGAGGAACGTGAGCTGCGGTTGCGGTATCTCCGCCAGGCGCTTTGGAATCAGCCACTTCGATATCGTATTGCTTGTAGATGTCGAGAATCTGCTCCGGCGACATTGGAGGCTTGTAGCGCAAGGCGGTATTGGGCACCTTTACCACGTTCTCCACAGTATCCACGGGAATCGTGACGTACGCGGTCATTCCCGGAAAAAGTCTTAGATCTGGATTGGCGAATTCGATGATGGTGTCGTAGGTCACCACGCTTTGTACCATCGTTGCATTCATGCGCACCTGCGCGACGACTCCGCGAAACGTATCCTTCGGGAAGGCATCCACTTTAAAGGTGACCGGCTTCCCTACCTTGATGTTGCCCACGTCGGACTCATCGGTCTTCGCGTAGACCCACATTTTCTTTAAGTCCTGCGCGATCGTGAAAATCGTTGGCGCCTGTAATGAAGCAGCTACGGTCTGCCCAACGTCCACGTTGCGCGCTACCACCGTGCCGTCAATCGGCGAGCGAATCACGGTGTAATTAAGATTGGTTTGCGCCACGGTGACGGCCGCGGCTTTTTGTGTCACCTGCGCTTCGGCTTGTGTAACGTTGGCGACTGCTCCACTCACCGCCGCGGTGGCAGAGTCAGAATTCGCTTTCGCCAGGTCGAGCTGCTGCTGGCTCATCACCCGTTCTCTAAAGAGCGCCTCTGTGCGATCGTAGTCCGCTTTGGCCTGCACTGCGCCAGCCTTGGACTTTTCCAGGTTGGCTTTGGCCGCCGCCAGGTTGGCCTTGGCATTTTCCAGATCGGCGCTCGCTTGCAGCAGCGCCCCTTGAAACAGCGCGGGATCAATCAGGGCTACGATATCGCCCTTACGCACGCGGGAGTTGAAGTCGACGTTTAGCTTTGCGATGGTTCCCGATACTTGCGAGCCCACTTGCACTGTAATTACCGCGTTGATCGTTCCGGTGGCTTCCACTACGTCATTGATCTCGCCGCGCTCCACCTTTGCCGTGAAGTGCTGGACCTGACCGCTGCGATTCAAGCCGAATGCAGCGACGACTGCGATCACAACCAGGAGACCTGCCAGGACCAGCCATTTGTTCTTGTTTTTCATTCAAATATTCGTCAGGTGCATCGCAACTTGGCGACGGCTTGCGCGATCATTCGTATCGCAACGCCTCGATCGGATCCAGCAGGGACGCCTTGCGTGCCGGATAGTAACCGAAGAAAACGCCCACCGCGATGGCGAAAACCGCTGCGACCGCTACGGATTCGAGTGACATCTGCGTTTGCCAATGCAAGGTCTGTCCCACCAGGTAAGAACCAAAAATGCCGAAGAGCACTCCAGCGGCGCCCCCTACCAGGCTGAGCATAATCGCTTCGCCAAGAAATTGAAGCTGGATGGCTTCCTCGGTGGCGCCCACAGCCACGCGCACTCCGATCTCGCGGGTCCGCTCGGTGACCGAAACCAGCATCACGTTCATGATTCCGATTCCTCCGACGACGAGGGACACGGAAGCAATGGCGATCAGAAGAACGGTCAGCGTTTTGCTGGCGTCGAGCTGCGCCTGAATGACGTCTTCGGGATTGCGAATATTGAAATCGTCGTCCTCTTCGGGGCGCAGGTGATGGCGGTCGCGGAGAACCGCGGTAGCTTCCTGCCCGGCCATTTTCACGGCGTCCTGCGAAACCGCGGAGCACAAAATATCGTCAAGCCAGGTAATTCCCTTCAGCTTTTTCTGGGCCATGGTGTAGGGGAGGATTATGGTGTCGTCCTGGTCGCGACCGTCGAGCGACAGCCCTTTGGGATGCAGGGTAGCCACTACTTTGCAGGGAAGGTTGTTCACGCGAATTACTTTGCCGATGGGATCTTCCACGCCAAAAAGCTGTTCGCGCACTGTGCGGCCAATCGTGCAGACGTCGGCGGCGCGATCCACGTCGTCTTGCGAAAAAATCGCGCCTTGATCGACGTACCAACGCTTGATGTCGAAATACTCGGGGGAAACCCCGCGGTAGGAGGTGTGCCAGTTTTGATTGCCGTAGACGACCTGCACGGGATCGTCGACATTGGGCGAAACGCTCTTGATCAGGGACACCTGGTTCTTGATGGCGACGGCATCGGCCATGACCAGCGTTTTGGTATCATGCGTTCCGGTGCGCACACCGTTGACCGCGCGGCCTCCGGCCTCAACCCAAACAAAGTTGTCGCCGAGATTATTGAGCTGCTGTTCGACGCGGGCCTGACCGGCTTTGCCGATGGCGACCACGCAAATCACCGCGGCAATGCCGATAGTGATGCCCAGCACGGTCAAGATGCTGCGCATTTTGTTGCGCATCAGGGCCACCACAGCCGATCGCAGCAAGGCCGCGCGATTCACGAAGGTATCTCCTCAGACCATTCTTGCCGTAGCCACATAAATGCCGGATAAATTTGTATTTTGCGCCAAGATTCAGGAGGCTTCCACGGGCAGGGATCGCGGACGCTTGCGTTTCCACTCGTAATCCTTTCGCAGGCGGGATTGGTGTTTCTTCACCTGCACCTCGAGCTCGGCAAATGCTTTCTTGCAGGCGGCGCGGACGTTTTCGCCGACGCCGGTGGCGTGAAGGGTGCCGGTGGGCAAGGAAAGATTCAGTGAAAACGTATGCTCCTGGTTATGCGGGTTCTTGGAAAAAACACCGTGCAGCTGAACCAAATCCGCCTCGTACCTTTTTAGGAGTCGCGACAGTTTTTCGATGTGAGGTTGATTTTGCTTTTCAACGACCTCATGCGCATCAACATGCTTGTAACTGATGGAAAGTTTCATGTATGCACCTGTAGGAGAGTTTGCTGGAGGGGACAACGGCGACGCAGATCATGTTTCCGCACCGCATTGTAAGCAAAGCATAGCAACTCGCGCCTTCGGCGGCAATCGTTGTACGGGCGATTCTCGGCGCATCGACCTCGGGTTGCGTTGACATCCCCTCGCGTGCGCTTCTACCCTGCCATAAGGCCGCGGACGGGATTGAAAAAGCCGCAGGGCTCCGGAGACCCGCCCTGCGCTACAGGTTATGACCGACATTCGCATTGGGCCGGCTGGGTGGTCGTATTCGGATTGGGCGAGTTATGTGTACCCGACGCCGCGGCCGAAAGGCTTTCATGAAGCCACGTACCTGGCGCAGTTTTTCGACACCATCGAAATCAATACTTCATTTTATCAGCCGCTGAATCCGGAGCATGCCAGGCAGTGGCTCGATCGGGTTGCGTCGAATCCGCGCTTTGTGTTCACGGCAAAACTTTGGCAGAAATTTACGCATGATCCGAGCGCTACCGCGGAAGACGAACGCCTGGTGCGTGCCGGCTTCAATGTCTTGCACCAGGCCGGCAAACTGGGCGCGGTGTTGCTGCAATTCCCTTTCGCGTTTCACCGCACGGCGGAAACGACCGCGTATCTTGAAGCGTTGCTGAGGCGATTCGCGGATTACCCGCTGGCGGTGGAAGTGCGCCATGCCACCTGGAACGATCCCGAAGTGTTCGCGCTACTGCGAGAACATAACGCAGCGTTTTGCAATATCGACCAGCCGGTGATTGGACGCTCACTGGCGCCGTCCGACGTGATTACCTCGCCGATTGGCTACGTGCGCTTGCACGGGCGGCGATACGATACCTGGTTCAGCGATGACCCGGAGGTTCCGCAGCACGAACGCTACAACTATCTTTATTCGGCTGCGGAGCTTTCGCCATGGGCGACCCGCATTCGCGCGATTGGCGACCAGGCCCGGCAGACATTTGTAATCACGAACAACCACTACCTAGGTAAGGCGGTGGTGAATGCGCTGGAGCTGATCAGCATGCTGAAATCGAGCAAGGTGGCGGTGCCTGACCCACTGCGGCTGCGCTATCCGGAACTGGAACGCATTGCCAGCAGCCCGCCGGAGTCTCCGACCTTGTTTCGGATGCAAAAATAATAAGGAGGTACCCCCTCCCCCCGGTTTTTCATAAGTGCGCATTCTAAAGAACTTACCGGAATGCGGTCTGTAAGTGCGGATTCTAAAAGAGTCAAAAAGCGATTTTCTCGAAAAAAAGCGGACCCTTGGATCTGCGGAATATAAAAGAGTTAGCTAAGGTCGAGACGCGGGAATTTCCAAGTAAGATGGTAGCACAGACGAGGTATATTGTCAAGTATTTTATCGATGCGTTATCTAATCGCATGAATCAGAAGGACATAGAAAGCCGTTTCTCCCAGCTATTCAGGGGCGGGTTGGATGGAGACGTAGATGGGGCCGGCGCCGAGGGTGCCGATTAGGAACCAGGTTAGGCGACCGGCGCGGTTGATGGTGAGGAACTTGAGGTGGTCGCCGGGGGCGATGTCCAGATCGAGGGTCTTCCAATTCCAGGTGTTGTCAACGCGGAGGCGATGGCGGCCGGGAGCGACGGAAATGGTGGCGGAATCGCCGTACATGAGTTCGGCGACGCGCTTGCGATCGAGCTTTATTACGATTTGGCGGAGTTGGATATCGTCGGGCGAGTTGCGGCGGATGGTGATTTGCGCGGCGGACGCAGATTGGGGAGGAGCGGAGGCCATGGCGCACTACAAGAGCACAAGTAAGAGTAACGATGCCACCTAATTTTTAATTTGTGAACCAAGAGCACAGCCAGGAGTGGCTGTGCTACTTACTTCTTGAATAGGTCCTCGAAGGCTTGGCGGGCGTCGTTGTGGCGCGGCGGGGGCGGCGTCGACGAGGTTGAGGTTCCCTTCTGCGCGTAGGAGGTGGGAGCGGTGTCTTTTTCGACGGTGGTGCGGAACTCGTAGAACTTACAGTTGTTCTTAGCGTCCTTGGGAGTGATGCGCTCTGGAATCGGCTGTGTGCATTCAAACTGCGCGCCGCTGTCAAAGAACCGGCATTGCTTGCAGCTGTGAAGCTCGAAGGCGCATTTGGGGCATTGCCCGTTGGGGTCAAAGCCGCCGCTTAGCACGGCGCCGCAGTTGGAGCAGCGGGCACGGGTGACAGTGCCTACCATGCGCGGGGTGCGGGGGCCGAATTGATCGGCGCGCGGACCGCCTTGCGGCGGCTTGCGGTCATGCGAGCGGTCTTTCTTCTCTTGCTTTTCCGCGTCGCGATAGCCGCGGTGATTGTACTTGCGATCCACAAACCCTCCTACACCATGCCGACAGGGCAGAGCGCCCTGCGGGCTGGGACATGCTAAGACGGGCACGGGTGTCCCGTGCCCTACAAATCTTCGTTGATGAGCGAGCTACTTGCGACCCAGAAACGCCTCCGTACGCCAGAGTTTGCAGGCCGATTCGTAGAAGGGCGCGCGCCTCGGGCGCTTGGGCGGGCCCGCCTGCGGCAGGCAGGTAAAGTCCGCCTCTACAGCACTGCTTACTTGTATCCGAGCGGATTGCTACACTCGACCGCTAACGCAATCTTCCCCAGGGTTAACTAATCAGGATTGCCGACGTCCGAGCAGGAGATGGGACATCTATGTTTTTAATCCTGTGGGAGTTCGAAGTCAAGCCGGGCCGCGAACAACGTTTTCAAGAAGTGTACGGGCCTGGCGGTGACTGGGATTCCCTTTTTCGCAGCGATCCGAACCATGTAGAAACCCGACTGTTTCGAGACACGACGCGGAGCGGTGTGTACCTCACTGCTGACTACTGGCATTCCCGAAAAGCTTATGAGGCGTTCCTTACTCTTCGGCGGAGCGAATACGAAGTGTTAGACGCTGGTACCGAAGATCTGACTCTCAGTGAACGGCGTATCGGTTCACTGGAGACGGATAAGCGTTGCTGAAATGGGGCGCAGCTTGCTGCGCCCCCACCTGGAAACTCTTCAATTGCGGGCCCATAGAGCTACTAAGCCGTCGGCGGCTAAATCTGGCCTGATAAATTGATGCGGCCGGCCTTCTTTGCGTAACACGGCTTCGGCAGCCAGGTAGCCGCTGCGCACCGCGCCTTCCATAGTGGCAGGCCAATTGGTGTCGGTCCAATCGCCGGCAAGAAACAGATTTTGCACACTAGACTCTTGTTTGGGGCGCCAGCGGTCGACTCCGGGTTCCGGGGAAAAGGTCGCTGCTGCCTCTTTGATGACGGTGGCCTTGATTAGGTTGGCGTCACGCGAGGCAGGCAATGCCTGGCGAACTTCCTTCAGACAGAGATCAATGATCTCCTGACGGGGCTTCGGTAGCAAGTTATAAGATGCGCTGACTACCAGTTGCAGGTACTGGCCTTTTTCAGAATTTTTGCGGTCGCCATTGGGGGGAGCGTACAAGGCGGTCTTGTTGAAGATCCATTGGGTGGTGGTGTCGAGAAGGGTGACGAACGGTTCGCTCATGACTTCGCGGTCGAACCAGAAGTGGACGCCGGTGATGGGAGAGGTCTTTATCATCGCGAGGTTGCGAAACAAGGTGTCCTTTTGCTGTACCTCTTCCGGAAACAGGGCGGCAACGGCAGTGTGCGGAACGGCGAGAATGAAAGCGTCGGCGCGCTCCTCGCGACCGGCGTCAAATTGCACTGCGGTGACTGCGCCATTCTCAATGCGGAGACGGCGAGCGGTGGCGCGGAGGTTCACCTCGCCGCCTTTTTGCTCGATGGCGGATTTGCAACCCTCGTAGAGCTCAGCAAGGGGGACCGAGGGGACGCCCATACGGTAGCCGGTGCGATTGGAAAGGAAGGCTTTCCAAAAAACGTCGATGCCGTAGCGGGCGTCGGTCTTGTCCAGCTCTTCATCAAGGGCGCTGACCAGCACGACGCGCCAGAAACGGTCGATAGCGCCTTTGGTTTGGTGGCGGCGGCGTAGCCATTCGAGCATGGAGATGCCGCCGAATTGATTGACGTCCCAGGTGCGGCCACTGGTCTGCAAAATATTGAGCATGGCCCAAGCGATGGACAGTTTGTCCATCAACGTGAGCGGCGAGAATTTGGCGAAGGCGCCGGTCATGTGGAATGGCGCCGGGAGTAGGCCAGCCTGCATTTCGCCGCGGCGGCCTTGGGGATCGAGAAAAACCAGGCGGTCGAAGAATTGGATCTTGTGAGAAGCGCCGACGCGGCGATAGAAGTCGTCGAGATTGGTGCAACAGCCGAGGGTGACATGTTGGCAATTGTCGACGTGCTCGCCATCAGGCAAAACATAGGAGGTGGCGCGACCGCCGAGAAACGGGCGCTGCTCGAAAAGGCGCACGCGCCAGCCGGATTCAGCCAGCGCGACGCCGGCCGCCAGCCCCGCCAGCCCGCCGCCGATCACGATCACGTTTTTCAAGAATGTTCTCTTCCGTAAGGCGCGTGAAGCGCGCTTTGGCAATGAATACGAGTTTTTCCGCTTTGGAGAGGCGCACGCGCTCACCGAATACGGCGTAGTCCAACTCTTTGATACGTGCGAGCAAGGCGCTGTAGGTATGCACGAGAAGCCACAGGGCTGGACGGCTTTCCGGTTCGATAAGATCCAGCAGCGCAGCACCTTCTTCATAATATTGCCAGGCGCGGGCGGCCTCGAAGCGGAGGAGTTCGCGGACGCCGAGAGTGGCTTCGGTGCGGGCGAAATCTTCGGGGGCTACGTTGTACTGGGCGAGATCTTCCGCGGGTAGATAGATGCGGCCCATGGCGCGATCGTCATGCACATCGCGAATGATGTTGGTGAGCTGGAAGGCGAGACCGAGTTTTTCGGCGAGGTCGAGGGCGCGCGGATCGCGAAATCCAAAGACGTGCGTGCAGGTCAGGCCGACGGTGCCGGCAACGCGGTAGCAATATTCGCGGAGGCGGTCGAAGGTTGCGTAGGAGTTTACGGTGAGGTCCATTTCCGCGCCAGAGATGAGGTCGTGGAGGTAACGCGCGGGCAGGCTGTAGCGACGCATGGTGTCGACCAGGGCGGGCAAGACCTGAGGGGCGCTGGGTGGCGCGGATTGGTTTGCGCGGCCGCTGGCGTTTACGGCTTCGTCGAGCGCGGCGCGCCATTGCGCGAGCCCGCGCTGCTTGGCGGCTAGGTCGTGGTTTTCGTCGGCAACATCGTCGACCAGACGCATGAACGCGTAGAGGGCGGCCAAACCGTCGCGACGCTTTCTGGGCAACAGGAAAAAGGCGTAGTAGAAATTGCTGTGGGAGGAGCGCGCGATGTGATGGCAGGCTTCGTAAGACGCGGCGATGAGTGAAGAATCGGGCGTCGCCGACATGGAGGACTTTGGTGGTGGGGGCGCAGCATGCAGCACCCCTAGATTTGCTTTTGCAACCAAGTGCGTCGCCAGGGCACGGCCGAGGAGGCGCGCTTGTTTGCCTTTGCCGATGGAAGGACGCGCGTGCAGCGTGTCGTATCCGCAGGCTTCGATGGCATCGAGGACAGCGAGTCCGCCGCGACTGAACATGTCTAGATCGACGCTGAGGCGGGATTCCACCATTTTCGCCAGCGGCATGCCTTCGGCGAATAACGCGCGAGTGCGGGCGATCAAATCTTTCATCAAGTTTCTATAGCGGTCGTCGAAGCGGCGGTTGACGATGTCGGTTTCGGAGAGGCCGTGGGCGGCTGCGGCGTCGAGTGGAATATAGATGCGGCCCTTTTCGAGGTCGCGGGAGACGTCTTGCCAGAAATTGGCTAGTTGCAAAGCGGTGCAGGTGGCGTCGGACATTAGTTGGCGCTGGTCGTCGCGATAGCCGCAGAGATAAAGGACGAGGCGACCGACCGGATTGGCGGAATAGACGCAGTAATTTAAAACGGAATCCCAAGTTGGGTAGCGCTTGACCGTTTGATCCTGGCGAAAGGCTCTCAACAGATCGGCGAAAGGCTGCTTGGGAATATCTTTTGCGACGATGGTCTCGCGCAAGGCAATGAAGACAGGGTGCGACGGGCGCCCTTGGTAGCAAGCGTTTAGTTCTTCTTCCCACCAATCAAGAAGATCCAGCGCGCGTCGCGGATCGGGGATCTCATCGCCGAGATCGTCGGCCCAGCGGCAATAGGCGTAGAGGTTGTAGAAATGCTGGTGGAGTTCTTTGGGGAGGAGCCAGGAGACTACGTTGAAATTTTCGTAGTGATGGGTGGCGAGCCAGCGCGTGTAGTTTTGCGCGGCTTCCCGCGTGCAGCCAAGCGGAGGGACGTTGGCGGCGATTTCGAGTTCGTTGGGACGCAGCATTGGTCTTGGGCGCAACAGCGATAAGACTTTTCGCTCAGGGGCTAAAGCCCTTTTTGATGGCAATTCTTATGTCAGAGCTAAAGCTCTGACCCCCATTTTCATGGGCGGACGGCGAGCTTGATTTCGCCGCTGCGCGATTTCATTCTTTCGAAGGCGTGGGGGAGATCGGCGAGACGGATCTCTTCGGTTACGAAGTCGTGGGCCAGGATGTCGCCGCGACGAATGGCTTCGAGCGCTTCGCGAATGAAGCGCGGCGTGTGATGGAACGGGGAGATGAGCTTGATCTCCGAATAGTGGATGGCGGCCGGCTCGATTTCGACGCGAGTGCCGGAGGGTAAGCCGCTGAAGAAATTCACCACCCCGCCGCGGCGAACCATGGCCAGAGCTTGCTTCCAGGTGGCAGGATTGCCGGCGGCCTCGACCACAGAATCCGCGCCGCGGTCGTCTTCGGTCAGATTTCTTACGGCGGCCACGACGTCGCGGACTTGCGTGACGTTGATAGTGGCCACGGCGCCCATGCGGCGCGCAACTTCCAGTGGCGCAACGCGGCGGGCCAGGGCAATGACGCGCAGGCCGCGACGCGAGAGCATGCGGACGTATTTCAAGCCGATGGGACCGCAGCCAATTACAACCGCGGTGTCGCCGGTGCGCACTTCCATTTCGTGAATGCCGCGCAGGACACAGGCCAGAGGCTCGGCCAGCGCGGCGCTGCCGTCATCGACGGAGTGCGGCACTTCGAGCATGTTTTCCATGACGATGCGGCCGGGAATGCGCATATATTCGGCGTACGCGCCATTGTTGAAGAGCAAGTCTTCGCAAAGATTTTCCTGGGCACGGCGGCAGTGATAGCAGCGGAGGCAAGGTGCAGAGTTGGCGGCGATTACGCGAAGGCCGAGGCGCCAGCGAGGGTCGACTCGCTTGCCGACCGCAGCGACTTCGCCGACTACTTCATGACCGAAAACAGCGGGGGGCTGGATCATCTTGGCGTGATAGCCGCGCTGCCAGACTTTCAGATCGGTACCATCGGTGAGGGCAAGGCGCACGCGGAGCAGGACTTCGTCGGCGGCCAGCGATGGAACGTCGATTTTCTCCAGCCGCAAGTCCTCGCTGCCGTACAGCACGGCGGCCATCATTTTGGAAGGCACTACCGGGGCGCGTACCACCGCGGTGGCTTCTTCGCCAACAAAATCCGGTCTCTTGGGCGTCGTGGTCCTCATGTATGTGTGATCAGAACCTTGAGAGACTGAGCCGTGGGCCGCGCCGCGAGTTCCAGCGCGTCTTGAATTCTATCCAACGGGAAGCGATGAGTGACAATATCCATTACGGGAAGTTTCTTGTGGAGCACCAGGGCGGCGGCCGTTTCTTGGATATCTACCGCAGCACTGTAGCTGCCCAGGATCTCCTTTTCGTCGATACCAACTGCCGCTGCAGGAAACTCGATCTTGGTAACCGGGTCGTTTGCGGCGAAGAGCAAAACACGTCCCCCCGGACGCGCTGCCGCAAGCGCGTCGCTAACGAGAGCCGGATGCGCTACGGCTACCAGCACGGCATCCGCTCCCCGCCCATCGGTCTTGGCCTGTATTGCGTCTACCAGCTTACCATTTGTTGGGTCAAAGGACTCTATCGCGCCAAGGGTGAGGCTTTTGGCGCGCCGCTCGGCGATAGGGTCGCTGGTGTAGAGGTTGCTGGTTTGCAGCTTGCTGACCATCAAGAGTTGCAGGCCGATGGGGCCGCAGCCGATGACCAGGACGGTTTCACCGGGAGCTACGCGGGCCTTTTGCACGGCTTTTACGATCGTATTGATGGGCTCGATGAAGGTGGCTTCCTCGAAGGTGACATTGTCGGGGAGCGCAATGATCCCGCGTTCCGCTACCCAGGGCATGGCTTTGACGTATTCGCCGAACCCGCCGCCGTTGGGAGTGAAGCCGCCGGTCAGACCGGTGGTTTTGTATTGC
>Ga0307478_10001156_pt1 | contig 23782 bp, 26 predicted proteins | sample atmos_gasesECM4C_2_FD_203713 | JGI IMG/M metagenome (GOLD analysis project Ga0307478, IMG submission 203713) | Hardwood forest soil microbial communities from Morgan-Monroe State Forest, Indiana, United States - atmos_gasesECM4C_05 | ecosystem: Environmental > Terrestrial > Soil > Temperate...
ACGACATGCTGTTGTTGATTTTGGTCTGTTCCGATTGAATGTTGCCTTGTATGCCGGGATAGGTAGCCACACTGCTGCAGCCAGCGCCGCCGGAAGCGGTAGGACAAACATTCCCAGCCAGGTCGAGCGTTGCCTTGGGAGAACCCTGAAATGCGGCTCCGATCTCAAAAGGCACAACGAAATTTTTGTGCTTGCGCGGAACCAGATTGCCCCAGCCGATCGTTGCCATCGGCGCAGCCCGGTTGAAGTTAATCTTTCCGGTGCCCGTGACCGGGGTCGTGGGGTCGCTATAGTAGGTGGTGCCTCCGAGCGTAAAACTCTGCCCTCCACCCACAGCGGCGCTCGCGGTGATCGGGGTGCCGAAATAGCTCAATAGACCAGGGCTAATGTGGAAGCTCCCAGCCCAGGGGAAGAAATCGTAGTGTGCCTCGAAGGTCTTGAAGCCCAGCTGGCCATTGTAGTCGACGCCATCCTTGTCGAAACCCCGGCTGTAGCTGAGGATGTTAAACCCAGCGCGCACGTTGGTCCGATACGTCACCGGCAGTGCAACCTCGACGCCGCCGCCGAGAAAAGACCCTTTCACGCCGATACCAACCTTTTTCGAATATTCGTTTGGAGTTAGTGCCGGGCTCGAAGTTGTCGTCGAACTCGGAGTTACCGCCGCGTTGCCGGGAGGTGGAGCACTCGGTTGCGCGGTCGAGTCGGTTACCACCGATTTGACCGGAATCGGCGCCGGCACAGCTTGGACGGTTGAGTCGGTGGCCTGACTGTAAGCTAGAGAACTGGCGGTCAGTAACAAACTGCAAGCAAGAACCACGAAGCGGCACACAGGCGTCCTCATAATCTTTCTTCTCACTCTCCAGTTGTATTTTGTTTTTTCCCAGTGAAGCAGGTGTGCCTTAAACTAGCATGGGTACGCGGAAGGCCAATGGCACTAATGTACAGTGATCCTCATGACCAAACGTAAGTCCAAGGGCGCGTACATGATCTCCGCCGTGGCTGAGATGTATGGCATCCATCCTCAGACTTTGCGCCTTTATGAGCGCGAGGGACTGCTGAAGCCTTCGCGCACCGAGGGCAACACACGTCTTTATACCGACGAAGACTTACAGCGGCTGGAGTTCATTCTTTCGCTGGCGCGCGATCTGGGAGTAAACATCAGCGGCATGGCGATCATCCTGCAAATGCGGGAGCGCATGGAAGAGATGCAGCGGCAGATCCAGGAGTTCGTGCAATATATCCAGAAGGAAGTCCTCACCCGCGCCAACGCCGCCGCCGATCCGTCAAAGGGTGCAATCGTGCCAGTGAGACGGCCGATGGTGGTGCCGGCGGTGCCGCCGGGGAAAAAACGGTGACGGAGCCAGCAATTAGCAATTGGCAATTAGCAAGTCAGGATTGGGTACGGCTAATCGCCAATTGCTGATCGCTGATCTCTGAAGGCTCCCATGCTTCCCTTCAAGCTGATTTACAGCGACGCTTACTACCTGCCTATCGGAGAGCACGTCTTCCCCGCTGAAAAATACGGGCGTGTCCGCGACCGGCTGCTTGCGAGCGGCGTCGCCGAAGCTCGGGACTTTCTGGAACCTGAGCCCGCCACTGATCAGGACGTTCTGCTGGTTCACAAGCCAGAGTATGTAGACAAGTTGAAGACGGGAACGCTGAGCCCGCGCGAAGAAATGGAGCTTGAGGTTCCTTTTTCCCCTGAACTAGTTAAGGCGTTCTGGCTGGCGGCCGGTGGATCGATTCTCGCGGCAAGGCAGGCTTTGACCGACGGCGTCGCCATAAGTATTGGCGGAGGATTCCATCATGCCTTCCCCGACCACGGCGAAGGCTTCTGCATGATCCACGATGTGGCGGTGGCCATCCGGCGGATGCAGCGCGATGACAAGATTCGCACTGCGATGACTGTGGACTGCGATGTGCACCAGGGCAACGGTACGGCGGCGATCTTTGCCGGCACGCGGACCGCGAGCGCGCTCTTGCCTTCCGCTGGAGCTTCGACGCTCGATCCTTCGTCGCTGGATTCAGGGCTAGGTTCCGCGCTTCCCGGCAAGATCCGCGGCGCACACGCGGGGGACGTCTTCACGATTTCGCTGCACCAGCACAACAACTATCCGCTGTCGAAGCCGCCGTCATCCATTGACGTGGATCTGCCCGACGGCATTGGGGACGACGACTACATGGCCTGGCTCGACAACGCGCTGAGCTCCGGTCTGCGGCAGTTCGAGCCTGATCTGTTGTGCTACATTGCGGGCGCCGATCCTTACCGCGAAGACCAGTTGGGCGGGCTTTCCCTGACTATCGAGGGATTGAAGCGCCGCGACGAACTGGTGTTCCGCGTGGCGCGCGCCCGCGATATTCCCGTGATGGTGACCTTCGCCGGGGGCTACGCTCGAAATGTGGAAGATACCGTGACGATTCACTGCAACACGGTGGTGGCGGCGAGGGAGGTGTTTGCCTTACGGAAGTGAAGGCGGCCAAAGTTATACTTGAAACCATGATCGTCAGCCCGTCAGACCTTTCGCACAGCGAGCTTTACGGCATCCTGCTCAATTCCGTGGCGCCACGGCCAATTGCATGGGTGTCGACGATAAGCGCCTCGGGAAACCTCAATCTGGCGCCCTTTTCCTTCTTCAATGTGGTTTGCGTCGATCCTCCCCTGCTGGCATTTGCCCCCGGACACCGGCGCCCCAAAGAAGCGGACGCTAGCCGTGGCGAAGCGAAAGATACATTACGGAACATTCGTGAAACCGGGGAATTTGTGGTCAATATCGTCACTTACGAGCTTCGCGAGGCGATGAATCTAACCAGCGGCGAATACGACGCGTCGGTAAACGAGTTCGAGTTGGCGAAGCTCACTCCGCAACCGTCGAAGATCGTGCATCCGCCCAGAGTCGCTGAGTCACCAGTCAACTTCGAGTGCAGGCTTCATCAGATTCTCGACTTCGCCACCGTTCCTACCAGCGGCAGCCTCGTGATCGGCAAGATTGTGTCGATTCACCTCAACGACGCGCATCTTAAAGACGGCCACCTGGATCGCAATTCGCTGGATCTGATCGGACGTATGGGCGGGCTGCAGTACACGAGGACAACGCAGAGGTTCGAAATGGTGAGACCCAAGGTTTAGTTAGATTAGCGAGCGCTGGCGCATCCGGATACAATACGAGCCTTGGAAGGGAGAATCGGTCGATGCAACGAGTAACCGTTGCCTATCCCAACAAAACTGACGCAAGGTTTGATTTCGACTATTACATGAAAAAACACATCCCGTTTGTAGCCAAGCTGGTGGGGAAGAGCATTGAGGTACGCCGAGGCATCTCCTCTATGACCGGATCGCCTGCGGCGTTCGTCTGTGTGGCAGCCATCCCCATCGATTCGGTAGCAGCATTCCAAACTGTACTGGCGCAACATGGCGCCGAAATCCTCGCCGACATTCCGAACTACACGAACATCGAACCGATCATTCAGATTGACGAAATCCTGGCGTAGCCGCCCGGCTGTTAAAATCAATAGTTACACCTATGTTCGAGAATCTTCAGGAAAAACTGCAGCGCGCGTTTAAGAGCCTTCGTGGCCAGGCCCGGCTCAGCGAGGAAAACATCGCAGAGGCGCTGCGCGAGATCCGGCTGGCGCTGCTCGAAGCTGACGTCAACTTCAAGGTGGTCAAGGAGCTGATTGACCGCATCCAGGCTAAGGCTGTGGGCCAGGAAGTGTTGACCGCGCTTTCGCCCGGCGAGCAGGTCATCAAGATTGTGCGCGACGAACTGGTCGAGACTCTGGGCAAAGACACGGCGCGCATGAAGTTCTCTTCCCAGCCGCCCACTGTCGTCCTCATGGCCGGGCTGCAAGGTTCCGGCAAGACCACCACTTCGGGCAAGCTCGCGAACTGGTTCAAGACAGGTGGGCACCGTCCGCTGCTGGTTTCGGTGGACGTTTATCGTCCAGCGGCGCGCGAACAGTTGAAAGTTGTGGCGCAGGCCGTCAAAGCTCAGATCTACGAAGGCGAAGTAGGCGAGGCGAACACGCCCGCGCGGCTCACCCAAGCAGTGGAGCGGTTAGTAAAAGAAGCGCGGCGCGAAGCCATCGTTTCCGGCTGCGACGTGTTGATCGTCGACACCGCCGGCCGTCTGCACATCGACGACGAACTGATGAACGAGATGCAGTCGCTGAAAAAGCTGCTGAACCCGTCGGAGATTTTGTTCGTTGCCGACGCCATGACCGGGCAGGACGCCGTCCGCTCCGCCGATGAGTTTCACAAGAAACTCTCGCTCACCGGCGTAATTCTCAGCAAGATGGACGGCGATGCTCGGGGCGGCGCGGCGCTTTCCATCCGGCAGGTTACGGGCCAGCCCATCAAGTTCATCGGCGTGGGCGAGAAGTACGATGCGCTCGAGCCGTTCCATCCCGACCGCATCGTGTCGCGCATTCTCGGCATGGGCGACATTCTCTCGCTGATCGAGCGCGCCGAATCGCAGATCGACAAGAAAAAAGCACAGGAGATGGCTACCAAAGCCCTCACCGGCGACGGCTTCTCGCTCGAGGACTTTCGCGACCAGTTGCAGCATGTAAAGAAGATGGGTTCAATCAAGAGCCTGATTGGCATGATGCCATCGATCGGCCCGTTTTCCGGTCTGCAGAAAGCCGCCGACAACGTGGACGAAAAACAGATCAACCGCGTCGAAGCCATTATCAATTCGATGACCGTCCACGAGCGCAATCACCACGAAGTGATCAACGGCAGCCGCCGCAAACGCATTGCCCGTGGCTCCGGCACCAGCGTGCAGGAAGTGAATAACCTGCTCCGGCAATACGCGCAGATGAAGAAGATGTTCAAGCAGATGGGTAAACCGAGCTTTGCGCGAAGAATGGCGGGGATGAAGCTGCCGGGAATGTGAAGGCAGCGCCGTAACCACTTTTTCTTATGAAATGGCGCTCCCTCGAAGAATCGCCTCAGGAAACTGACGTCCGTCCGCTGCGGGACATCCTGAGCGAACGCAAGGAACTGATTGCGAAGTATGTTCCGCCGGAGACGCAAGCTATTCATGCTCGAACTGTCGCCGCTCTGAAGCAACAACGTTTATCCGTGAATATTTTGCCGGTCGGCTCGAAGGCCCCGGAATTCCAGCTGCCCGATCACGACGGCAAGAACGTCTCTTCCTCCGACCTGCTCGCCAAAGGACGCCTCGTGCTCTGCTTCATACGCGGGCGCTGGTGCCCGTTCTGCGTCGGTCAGATGGAAGCCATGAATCTCATCCTGCCGCTGATCGAGCAGGCGGGTGCAACGCTCGTCGCTATTTCTCCGCAGACCGTGAAGCAATCATTCTTCATGCGCGATCAGCACAAGCTGCGCTTCCCGCTGCTCTCCGATGCCGGAAACACAGTGGCGCGACAGTTCGGCCTGACCTACCGCGTACCCGATGAACAGCGCGCCGTCTATCAACGTGCATTCGTCAACCTTCCGTTCGTGAACGGTGACGAGAGTTGGGATCTGCCAATTCCTGCGACCTACATCATCGACCGCAACGGTTCAGTGCTCTATGTTTCCGCGAACGAGGATTACACCGTGCGTCCCGAACCCGAGGACATCGTCCGTTTCCTAGCCGCGATCCTCAGCGGCTAAAGCCTCATTCCCTAGCGCATCTTGTGGCACGACTTAAGTCGTGCCCTTCCCGATCCTCTGTGGGAGGTTCCTGGGCACTGTCTGAATTCTCAGCTTTCGGTACACTGATACTTCATGAACTACATCTACGGGATCAACGCGGTCAGCGAGGCACTCAAGGCCCGCGGACGTGCGTTCCAGTGGGTCGGCATGGCAAAAGAGCGCCACGATATCCGCTTGCAGCGCATGATCGAAGAGTGTCGCAAGCTGGGCGTGCCAGTGCGTTTCCTCACTCGCGTGGAACTCGACCGCATGGCCGGCAACGCTGCGCATCAGGGAGTAGTCGCGGTTACCTCGGCCAAACAATATAGCGACCTCGACGACGTGGTCGGCGGCAAACGCGGACGGTATTCTTTCGTCATCGTGCTCGACGGAGTGGAAGATCCGCACAATCTGGGCGCAGTCTTGCGAACCGCTGATGCCGCGGGCGCGGACGGCGTGGTCATCCCAGAACGCCGGGCTGCCGCCGTCACTGGGACGGTCACGAAAGCCTCGGCCGGAGCCAGTGAACACTTGCCCATCGCGAAAGTGACAAACATCGCCCGTACGGTAGAAGAATTGAAGGAACGCAACATCTGGACGGTGGGTCTCGACGAGCGCGGGCCGCAGACCTATGACGCCCTCGATTACAACATGGATTGCGCGCTGGTTCTGGGCGCTGAGGGAAAAGGCCTGCACGACCTGGTCAAGAAGAAATGCGATTTTCTGGTTTCGATTCCGATGCTGGGAAAAGTCTCTTCGCTGAACGTGTCGGTCGCGGGCGCGGTCGTGATGTATGAAATTGTGCGTCAGAGGCGCGCACAAACCCACGCACAATCCAGAGCGGCACGAAGCAACAAAGAGGCGTCCTCGGGTGCGCAATGAAGTTGCGTAGCCTGCGTTTTTGCTTTCTGTGTGTCCTCTGCGCCTCTGCGGTGAATGCTTTTTCCCTTGACCGCGAGGCGTTTACCTTCACCAGCTACGATCTGAATGTCCGGATCGAGCCCGCGCAGCAAAGGCTGGGAGCTCGCGGCAAGATCACTCTGCGGAATGATTCGACAACGCCGCAGAAGATCGCGGTGCTGCAAATTTCTTCTTCGCTCGACTGGCGCTCCATCAAGGCCGCCGGAAAGCAGTTGCAGTTTGTCTCGCAGCCTTATACCTCCGACATCGATCACACGGGCTCGCTTTCCGAGGCCATTGTCACTTTGCCGGAGGCAGTCTCACCCAAGGCGACGGTCGACCTGGAGATTGCCTACGAAGGCGTGATTGTGCTCGATGGAACGCGGCTTGCGGAGATCGGCGCACCGGACTCTACGGCGCAGAGCACGGACTGGGATCAGATCAACACGAAATTCACGGCCGTGCGGGGAGTGGGATACGTGGCTTGGTATCCAGTGTCAACGGAGGCCGGGAGTCTTGCAGAAGGCAATGCCGCATTCGATAGCGTTGGCAGATGGAAGGCGCGAGAAGCCGCGTCCATCATGCATCTACAGGTCTCGGTGCCAAGTGATGATGAAGCAGAAAAACCGGAGCTTCTGGTCAATGCGACAGCCTGCCCGACGGCGCACGAAGTGCAACAGCAGTTCCTGGCAGATTGCACATACCGGTCTCTGGGCCAGGTGGTGCCAACGTTTGTGATTGCTGACTATGAGGTGGTGGATCGGGCTGCTGTCCAGGTCCATTTCCTGCATGGCCACGACACGTCCGCGGCAGTCTATGCCGACGCTGCGGAAAAGGCGATCCCGCTCATCACTGAATGGTTTGGAGTGCGACGCAGCAAAGCGGAAACCGCCGACCTGGCCGATCCAACTGCGCCGCCCTTTGAAAGCGGCTCTCTTTTGTTGCTGCCGCTGACCGGGACGGACTCCAAGCTGGCCGGACTCGCGGCTGCCCACCAGCTAACCCACGCGAGCTTTTTCTCGCCGCGACCCTGGATCAACGAGGGCCTCGCGCACTTCGCGCAGGCACTCTATCTTGAACATCTGAGTGGACGACAAGCGGCGCTCAATTACATGGGATTGCACCGGTCGGCGTTCAGCGCGGTCGAGACGGAAAAAGAGAAGCAGAGCACCGCCCCCGGATCCGAAGATGAGGTATCTCGGTCTTTGGTCAACACAGCCGACGAGGAGCTGTACCGCAGCAAAGCGATGTGCGTGTGGTGGATGCTGCGCGACATGGTCGGCGAGCCCGCGTTGAAAAAGGCTCTCGCGTCGTACCGTGCGGACGAAGACAAGGAGCCTTCCTACCTGCAGCGTTTGATCCAGGTGCAGACGAAGCGCGATCTGGAGTGGTTCTTCGACGACTGGGTCTATCGCGACCGAGGCTTACCCGAGTTCAAAATAGAATCTGCGTTCACCCGCAAGACGTTGCCCGGAGCTTACGTGCTAACAGTTACGGTGAGCAATCTGGGCGCCGCGGGAGCGGAAGTTCCAATCACAGTAAAGTTCGCCGGCAGGGAGGTCACCGAACGGCTTGTGGTACGGGGCAAGAGCAACGGCGTGATTCGAGTGGAGGTTCCGAAGCCGCCTGAAGAAGTCGTCGTGAATGATGGCAGTGTGCCGGAGAGCGGCACGACGAGCCATGTGTTTAAGATTGAGGCGAGCGACACCTCGAGGTAATCGTCAGACAATCAGCGGCTGCCGACCACTTGCTTCGCGCTGAAAGCGACCAGCGCTGCCAGCTTGGCAGCAGCCGCGCCGGAGTCGATCGACTGCGCCGCCAGCGGAATTCCATCCGCCAGATGATCGGCTCGCCCCGCCGCTACCAGCGCAGCCGCGGAGTTCAGCACGACAACATCGCGGCGCGGAGATTTGTTTCCGCTCAGCACCTCGCGAACAATGGTTGCATTCTCGGCGGCATCCCCCCCGGAAATGTCCGCGAGCGTGGCCCGCTTCATGCTGAACTCTTCCGGATCAACCTCGTAAGTCCGCACCGATCCATCGCGAGCTTCAGCCACGCGCGTTGGTCCGGTGATGGTGATCTCGTCGAGTCCATCGAGACCATGGACCACCAAGGCGCGATGCAGTCCCAACATGCTGAGCGCCTCGGCCAGTTTTTCGACCATGTCAAGCGCATACACGCCCACGACTTGTCCTGAAGCGTGCGCGGGATTGGTGAGCGGGCCAAGCAGGTTGAACATGGTGCGCAGACGCAATTCGCGGCGCACCTTCTGCACTTGCTTCATCGAGGAATGCAGATCGGGTGCGTATAGAAAACAGATTCCGACTTCCCGCAGGCACTGCGCGGCACGCTCTGGAGTCAACTGGATATTAACGCCCAAGGCCTCCATCACGTCAGCGGAGCCGCACTTCGAGCTGATGCTGCGGTTGCCGTGCTTGGCCACACGCACGCCCGCTCCCGCAGTGACGAATGCTGTTGCGGTGGAGATGTTAAAGGTTCCGCTGGCGTCGCCGCCAGTCCCGCTGGTGTCGACCAGACTCGTGTCAGCGAGAGACGACTCGAGCAGCGGGTCACGGCCAGTGCCGCTCAGGTCGAGCGCTCCGGCAGAAGCGATGGGCAACGGCGTCGCTGCGGCGCGGATCGCCTCGGCGAACCCGACGATCTCCTCCACGGTTTCACCTTTCATGCGCAGAGCCATGAGCAGCGCGGCGATCTGGGCGTCGGTGCAGTTTCCCGCGAGCACCTCCGCCATCACTTCACGAGCTTCCGCTCGCGCTAGCGATTGGCCCTGATTGGCGATGCGATGGAGGGCGTCGAGAATCATTCACTCGGAATTGTAAGGTATAACCTCTCTTAGAAAGGAAAATGACGCGGGCAGCTAGCTGTTAACCGTCCGACCTTTCAGTCTGGGCAGGAAGTATTCGCGCCAGGTTTCAGGCAGGGGAGCCGTGGCAATCGCCTTCTGCAGCAGGTCTTGATTGTATTTCTCCTGCACGAAAAGCCGGTTCATTTCGGCGATGGTAATGCCATCGTAATTCAGCGAGACCAGTTCGAAGGAGTCGCCCACTCCGACTTCGCCTTCCCGTTCGACTGAGAAATAGAACCCGCTGCAGCCGCTGTGCAGGAAGCGCTCGATCATGTCATCCCTTTGAAACCTGGCCGCGAGTTTGTAACAGGGCATCCGCGGCTGACGGACCATCACGGTGGACGACCCGATCCGGAGGCGGTCGCCAACATGAAGTGCGTCCTCGCTCAGGCCTTCGGTCGTAAAGTTCTCGCCGAACATGCCCAAGGGCAAGTCCATGCCGGGCAACTGCCGTCGCCAATAGTCATAGTGCTCGGAAGGGTAAGCGTAGACCGCCTTGTAGGGCCCTCCGTGGACGCTGAGATCCGCTTGCCGGTCGCCGTCCAGGTTCAAGGTCCGCAGCGCTAGGCGGCTGGAAACCGGCTTCTTGAAGATGCCGGTATTGATGGTCGCTCCCTGGTAGACCGCAAGGCGTGGCCGCGCGACGTTTAGTGAAAGGACTTTCACGATTCTTGCCCTCGCCGCTTTCGATCTAAACTTAGATGTCCTGCCCACCGAAACGACGCGCTGTTGCCCTAATCCTCTGCCCTTCTATAAAATTAAGGGTTTGCTGCCCTCAGTCGATTGCCGCAAGCGGGCTCCTTCCGATTCTTAACTAGCGAGCGAAGAGCGTCATTATGAAAATCCATGAGTACCAGGGGAAAGCAATTCTTAAGAAGTATGGCGTGACGGTGCCGCGGGGAACCATGGCGACCTCGCGCGAAGAGGCTGAAGCCGCCGCCCGGGAACTGCTTAGCTCCGGCGCGACTGGGGTCGTTGTCAAAGCTCAGATTCATGCCGGCGGCCGCGGAAAAGGCGGAGGCGTAAAGATCGCCAAATCGGTCAGTGAAGCGGGAGATCTCGCTGAGAAGATGCTGGGCATGAAGCTGGTCACGCATCAGACGGGCCCGGAAGGCCGCACGGTGCGGCGCTTGTTGATTGAAGAAACTCTGCCCATCGACAAAGAGCTATACCTGGGAATTCTGGTGGACCGCACGGAAGGTAAGCCGGTGTTCATGGCCTCGGCCGCCGGTGGAATGGAAATAGAGCAGGTGGCTGCGGAGAATCCCGACGCCATCCTGAAGCAGCACATCGACCCTGGCATGGGTCTCGAAGCCTTTCAGGCGCGCAAGATGGCTTTCAAGCTGGGGCTGAGCGCCAAGCAGATCAATCCCGCGGTGCAATTTCTTTCGAATCTTTATAAAGCGTTTCTCGACACGGACGCATCGCTCCTGGAAATAAATCCCTTCATCACTACCACCGATGGCCGGCTCTTCGCGCTCGACGCCAAGCTGACTTTCGACGACAATGCGCTCTTCCGCCATCCCGATATCCGCGAACTGCGCGACATTACCGAGGAAGATCCGCTTGAGGTCGAGGCTTCGAAGTACAGCCTGAACTACATCAAGCTCGACGGCAGCGTGGGCTGCATGGTCAACGGTGCGGGGCTGGCTATGGCCACGATGGATATCATCAAGTATGCCGGTGGCATGCCTGCGAATTTTCTCGACGTCGGCGGCGGCGCCAATGCCGAGCAGGTCGCGCATGCGTTCGAAATCCTGTTGAGCGATAAGAGCGTGAAAGCGGTGCTGATCAACATCTTTGGCGGCATTCTGCGCGTGGACACGCTGGCCACAGGCGTGGTAGAAGCGGCGAAGAAAACCAACATCAAGCTTCCCGTGGTGTTGCGCCTCGAAGGTACGAACGTGGACGAAGGAAAGAAGATCCTGATGAACTCCGGATTCAACTTCGTCGTGGCTGACACTATGAAGGATGCGGCCGACATCGTAGTGGCCGCAGCCAGAGGTTAGGGTGCGGTGAGGAATCATATTTATGGCAATCCTGGTTGACAAGAAAACGCGGCTGATCGTGCAGGGCTTGACCGGACGAGAAGGCACGTTCCACGCCAAAGCCTGCGCCGCTTATGGAACGCAGGTGGTCGGTGGGGTGACGCCGGGCAAGGGCGGCACCACGCACGAGGGCTGGCCCATTTTCAACACCGTGCAGGAGGCCGTCGAGAAGACGGGCGCCGACACCACCATGATTTTTGTTCCTCCGCCGTTCGCCGCCGATGCCATCATGGAAGCAGCCGACGCCGAACTTGATCTCATCGTCTGCATCACCGAAGGCATTCCCACGCTCGACATGGTCAAGGCCTGGGAGTTTCTGCAGAACCGGCGTTCGCGTCTGATTGGACCGAACTGTCCCGGAATTATCTCGCCTGGCAAGTGCAAGGTCGGAATTATGCCAGGGTCGATACACAAAGAAGGCTCGATCGGCATTGTCTCGCGGTCTGGCACCCTGACCTACGAGGCCGTGCATCAGCTTACGCAGCGCGGCATTGGACAATCCACTGCCATCGGGATTGGTGGCGACCCGATTATCGGAACGAACTTCGTCGATGCGCTCGACCTGTTCAATCGGGATCCTGAAACCGAAGCCGTAATCATGATCGGCGAAATCGGCGGCGACGCCGAAGAAACTGCCGCGGAATTTGTGAAGACGAAAATGAGGAAGCCGGTGGTCGGCTTCATCGCTGGACAGACCGCACCTCCGGGACGCCGCATGGGCCACGCCGGGGCGATCATTTCCGGGGGCAAGGGTACTGCTGCCGAGAAGATCAAGGCTATGGAATCGGCCGGCATCCGCGTGGCGAAATCTCCGGCGGCTATTGGGGAGACGCTGGTGGCGGCGCTGGGAGTGAAGGTCTAATACCGAGCACCTTGTACCCAATACCGAGCGAAGACAATCGACTTATCTTATAAGGATGAGCAGCTAGAACCCAATATGAAAACTCTCCAACGCACTCTTACCATTGTGAAGCCAGACGCCGTCGCCAAAAACGCGGTTGGTGACATCATTGAACAATTCGAGAAGAATGGCTTCCACATTCTCGCCATGAAGATGCTGGAAATCTCCAAGTATCAGGCGGAGCAGTTTTACGCCGTGCATGCTAGCCGGCCGTTTTATAACTCGCTCACCGATTTCATGTCGAGCGGGCCAATTGTTACTCTAGCGCTGGAAAAAGAAAACGCCATTGCCGATCTGCGCAAGCTGATGGGCGCGACTAACCCGGCCAACGCCGAGGAAGGCACCATCCGCAAGAAGTGGGCATCGAGCATCGAGCACAACGCGATTCACGGCTCCGATGCGGAAGATACAGCGCGCTTTGAGTTGAGTTTCTTTTTCGCCGGCTACGAACTGGCAAAGTAGCGCCGCCGTCTCGACGTCCCTCAGTGCGAGACCAGCTACCCCAGCGGCTCGAACAGATTGCCTTCCACACGGTCCGCGACCTTGGGCAAATCTTTGCGAGCGTACTGCAAGAAGTGCGTAGTCGCACGGTGGGCTTCAAGCGCGGCGTCGTCTTTGTACTGTTCGTAGATGAAGAACCGCCGCGGCTCGGTCTTATGCCGGTGCACCTGAAACATCAGGACGCCCGGTTCTTTTCGGGATTCTTCGGTCAGCTTCGCAAGAATTGGGGCAACGTCGGTATCATGCCCCGCCTTCGCCATCCACGTTACTGCCAAAACCACCATCGTGCGCTCCTTACGTAGTCTGGTTTCGTAGTTTCGTTGCCTGACCAATGGGAAGTCAAGTCTAGATTTTCCGGGACGCGGCTGTCTTCATCTCCTGCGCGAATTCGTCCATGAAGATAATCTGATCCCGGTCCGGACCAGTCGAGATCATTCCGACCTTCGCCCCAGTCTCTTTCTCCACGAACGCCAGATATTCGCGGGCTGCCTTCGGCAACTTGTCGAACGTCGTTACGCCTTGCGTGGACGTTCGCCAGCCCGGCATTTTGTGATAAACACACTCAAGCTTGTCGTAACCGCTAGCTTGCGCCGGGATTTCCACGGTCTTTTTCCCATCGACCGTGTAGTTCACGCAGACCGGAATCTCTGCCAGTTCGTCGAGCACGTCTAGCTTGGTCACCACCAGCCAGGAGATGCCGTTAATCATGCCAGCGTAGCGCAACAGAGGCAAGTCAAGCCAGCCGGTACGCCGCGGGCGTCCGGTCACCGCTCCAAATTCGTTGCCGCGCTTGCGAAGCAGCTCGCCGAGTTCGCCTTTCTCCTCGCTGGGAAACGGACCTTCGCCAACTCTCGTGCAATATGCCTTGGTAAGTCCAATCACCGAGTCGATCGCATTCGGAGCGACGCCGGTGCCGGTCGAGGCGCCTCCCGAGGTTGCGCTGGAAGAGGTCACGAAAGGATACGTGCCGTGATCGATGTCGAGCATCGTGCCCTGCGCACCTTCGAACAGGATGGCCTCACCCCCAGACAGAGCCTGGTTCAGCAGGACTGCCGTGTCACACACAAACGGCGCGATCTTCTCGGCGGCTGCGGCGTAATCCGCGTACATTTTGTCGGCGTCGAGAGGCTCGGAATTGAACAGCGCGTGCGCGATCATGTTCTTCTCGCGCACCGCGTTTTCGATGTGTTTTTTCAGCAGTTGCAGATCGAGCAGATCCGCTACCCGAAGGCCGCGGCGGCCCATCTTGTCTTCGTAGGCCGGGCCGATTCCACGCGAGGTGGTGCCGATCTTCACCCGTCCGGGGGCGTTCTCCGCCGCCAACTCGATCATGCGATGGTAGGGCAGAATCACCTGGGCGCGGTTCGAGACAAAGAGATTTCCGTCGACCCTCACACCCGCCTCGCGCAGCGCCCCCACTTCCTTGAGAAAAGCCATGGGATCGAGCACGACGCCGTTGCCGATCACACTGCGGCACGCCACCCGCAACACTCCACACGGAACCAGTTGCAGCACGAACTTCTTGCCGTTGATGATGACCGTGTGACCGGCATTATGGCCGCCGGCATAACGGGCCACAACGGAGAAATTCTCCGACAACACGTCGACAATCTTGCCTTTACCCTCGTCGCCCCACTGGGCGCCGACAATCACCGCGGTCTTGCCTCGTTTCAATGCTGACTCCGTCACAGGGATTTCGCGGACGCATAGTAGCGCCGCGCGTATGTACGAACACCCGGGGGTCGCACACTCTTGCCCGCGGCAAATGCTTTAAAAGGCTAACTGGGATGGAAGCGGAGAAGACGTGTACGAGCTATCTTATCGCGCCCGCGCAAAGAATGGCAACGCGCGTGGCAACCGGAAACGTCAACCATCCGGTAAGATAGCTATCTGAGAACAATTCTACTGCGGACTCAATCTTGAAAAAGGTTTTCCACTTCGACTCTCGCGCGATCGGTACAGTTGCGACGCGGCCATCCTGTGGTGCTTCGACAACCGGTTTGACCTGGGGTTCCGCAAGTTTCTCAAGCGCGTTCGGCGGCGACGTTCAAGCCGAAGCCGCGCATCACCAGCGCGAACTGGCTCTGGCCACCGCCAAGCTGGCGGAGGCAATTCCCGGAATCGAGATCCAAGCTTATTTCGTGGATTTTGAAGTCATCTGGGACGCTGAGGCCACAAGTTCGCAACTCCTCGGAGGACGCGATGTAGCCTGACCATTGTCTATTGCGAATCGGTGCGGACAGATATCGGCAACCATTTCAGAAGCTCTAGAATTCCTACACTCCTTCACGTGATCCCATGCCGAAGTTCGAAAAACACATTTTCATTTGCGGGAACCAGCGCCCGGCGGGAAATCCGCGGGGATGCTGCGATCCCACCGGCCAGGCAAAGCTGCAGAAACTATTCAAGCAGAAACTCGCGGAACGCGGCCTCAAAGGCAAGGTGCGCGCCAACCAGTCGGGCTGTCTCGATCAATGCGAGCATGGCCCGAACCTGGTCATCTATCCGGATGCCGTGTGGTACGGGCACGTCACCGAGGCTGACGTTGATGAGATCATCGAATCGCACATCATTGGCGGAAAACCGGTCATGCGCCTGATGCTGGCCGACTCCTGCCTGAACACAGCGACGTGCGAACACCGGAAAAACAGTGGCCAGTGATTGATGGCCAGTGATCAGTAAAATCAAGAGCGGAGTACCCGTGCTGCAAGCAGCGTAACTGGCCACTGTTTTCTTGGTAGGCGCGGCAGGAATCGAACCTGCAACCACCGGATTAGAAATCCGGTGCTCTATCCGTTTGAGCTACGCGCCCATAGAAAAAATCTATCACAGTAACGCCGATTCTCAAGTCTCTCAGCCTTTCGCCATTCCCGCCAACTTCTGAATAACCCTCAATCCTGCCAACGGTTACCCGGAGAACCTTAAACAAGCAACGTGCATCTAACACACAATGCAGTCTGTAGTGCCCCCGGCCAGTCTTACTCCCCGCGATCTTGGGCGCGCCTGGTGGCGGGTTCTAAGCGGAAGCGTTCCGCTGCTTTCCATTGAAATCACGCGCGAGTGTCCCCTGAGTTGTCCGGGATGCTACGCCTATGGCGAGAGCCATCTGGGCAACGGGGTCACGCTGACTCAGCTTCGAGACTTTCGCGGAGATGCGCTGGTCGAAGGTGTACTCGACCTGGCGCGGCGCCATCGCCCCATGCATGTTTCTCTCGTGGGTGGCGAACCCATGATGCGCCATCGCGAATTAGATCGCATTCTTCCGGCGCTCAGCGAAATGGGAATCTTCGCCATGGTCGTAACCAGCGGCGTGGTTCCGATTCCCGTGGACTGGATGGACATCCCCCGCATGCGCGTTGCCGTATCGGTCGATGGCTTGCCCGAGCATCATGACGTTCGACGCCAGCCCGCAACCTACGAACGCATCCTGAAGAATATTGCGGGCAGGAAAATCAACGTGCACTGGGTCATCACCCGGCCCATGCTCGCCCGCCCCGGTTACCTCGAAGAATACGTGGCATTCTGGAACGCGCGGCCTGAGGTCGATCACATTTGGGTAAGTCTCTACAGCCCGCAGATGGGCGAGGAAAGCTCAGAGCGGCTTGCTCAGGAAGATCGCGAACGCGTTGCGAAGGAATTGCCGCCTTTGCGAAGAAAGTATCCGAAGCTGCTGATCCCGGAGGGCATGGCTCGCGCCTTCGTGAACCCGCCGCCGAATCCGCAGAGTTGTCTGTTTTCAAAAATGTCAGTGAATTACTCGGCCGACCTGCAAACCCGGGTGGAGCCCTGCGTCTTCGGCGGAACCCCGGATTGCAGCCAGTGCGGCTGCAGCATCAGCAGCGCACTGCACTGGATTCAGAATGAAAATATTGTCGGACCGCTGCGTGTCGGGCACCTCGTAACAGCATCTCTTTGTGTCGGCACGGCGGTGAACCAACTGCGCGCTCACGAGCGTCCTCCGAACCGCCGACAGCCCGGAGCCCGCCCCTCGGGACCTGGAACTCCTCTTGTGCAGATTCAATCAACCTAGTGAAGCGGAGGCCGCATTGCACCGCCGTGCCTTATACTGCCACCTTGCTATCGCGCGGCTTGCTCTCGCGCAGCAGGTATGGCGGTTTCGAATCCATCCCGGCTAGCCTACATCGACTGGATGCGCGGCCTGGCCTGCGTCCTGATGTTCCAGACTCATTGCTACGATTCCTGGCTCAGCCCCGGCGCGCGCCAGAGCAAATTCTTCATGTACTCGCAACTGGGAGGGACATTCCCGGCTCCTCTGTTTCTGTTCCTGGCGGGCATCTCGTTCGCCCTGGTAACCGAAAAACTGTGGAAGAAGAGTCTGCCGCCCGGGCAAATCGCCCGCGCCACCATCCGCCGCGGCGCGGAGATATTCGGCTTCGGGCTGCTCTTTCGCCTGCAGGAGTATCTCATCGCCTGGGGCTGGGCGCCGCTTAGCGACCTGCTGCGCGTGGACGTGCTGAACACCATCGGCCTTTCCATGATGCTGATGGGTTTTGTCTGCTGGCTGGCATTGTCGATTCACCGCGGAGCACGGACCAGGCTCGTGCTCGTCTTCGCGTCTGCTGGCACGGCGACTTTGATTTCTCTACTCACACCGCCGCTGTGGACCACCTGGCGCCCGAACTGGCTGCCGTGGCCGCTGGAATCCTATATCAACGGCGTCCACAACCTCGGCACGCCCCAGGCCTGGCTTTTTCCAATCTTTCCCTGGACCGCCTTCGCCTTCGCCGGGCTGGCCACCGGATTTATTCTGCAAAGCGACTGGGCGCGCGAGCGCCAAACTCTGATCTTCTTATCGGCGGGCACGACCGGCATCGGATTTGTAGCCGCCGCGCGGTGGCTCGATGCACAGCCGCGCCAGCTTTACGCGGTCTACGATTATTGGCACACCAGCCCAAACTTTTTTCTCATTCGAGTCGGCATGCTGCTCGCGATTCTGACGGCGAGCTACGCCTGGTGCCGGTGGGGTCCGGGACAGTGGGGTTTCAGCCCTCTGATTCAACTAGGGCAGGCGTCCCTGCTGGTCTATTGGGTTCACATCGAATTCGTTTACGGGCGTTCCTCCATCCTGCCCAAACACAGCCAGAGCATCCGAAGCGCATCGTTGGGATTGCTGACGATCTTCCTCGCGATGCTGCTGCTCGCGTTTCTGCGAACGAGGATGAAAGGCCGCGGATCTGAGGTGCTGGCATGGTTTCGCAGTCCAGCCCGCGCGAGTTGAGGCTGTTCAACTCGCACCGAACGTGCGGAACAGGAACGTGCTGCGGGTGTCCCCTAAGAGAGGTTTGCCATTGAACGATGCGGCCCCATTGGCATAGCCGCCCACGACATATTTCCATCCGAAAGTGCTGTCGCCGCTCAGCCGGATGCTGTACACCTGCCCCGGTGAGACTTCTAAACCGCTGCTGGGAAAAACGAACAAAGCATGGTGGCAGTCATCAACTGGGACGGTTTTTGATACGACCGCCAGCAATTTTCCCTCTGCATCCGCCAAATGCATCGTGACCTCAGCGCCCGTCGGGCCGGGGTTGCCAACTGCGAGTTCCACCTCAACAGCCGTCAGCCTCGGCAGCGACGGCGTGAAGGTCTGCCGCACATCGTTGACCAGGTTCGTCCATGCTTTATCCCACACCGCCGTGTTTGCCTGGTCCAGCTTCCTCGACGCGTACGGCGTGGGCGGCTCGCCCGGCGCAGTTCGTTCGACCCGAATCGTTACCGCAAAAGTAAGTCCGTCTTTCACATCTGGATTCAAACAATCAGTAATAGGTATTCTTACCTCCGCCGTGCCTTCGGCAGCCGCGTCGAAGATGTAGACGTGGGTGGTGATGCCCGGGGTCGGCGGCCATGGCAAAGCGACGCTCTCGAGCCTGATTGCAGCGGAAGAAACTTGCGGGTCGCACGCAGCCATCGCCCCGAGGCTTATCTCAATCTGCTGCCCAACTGTCGCCGAGAAGTCTTGCCCATTGTTCTTTAGACTGACGGACAGCACCTGTTGCTTAACGCTCGTCGAGGAGGTGGCGGCATCCTGAGCGGCCGCATTACCGCCAAGAGCCGACAACAAAGCCAGGGCTACCAACGACAATACTGATCGTGAGTTGAACATAGTCTCACCTTAGGCTTACAGCTACTTACCCTTAGAACTGCTGCAGCCTGATTTCTTGCGCGCATAATTTCGAGGACACCCTACGAATGTAGGCTGAGAGAATCTCTGCTACCGAAACTGCTTCGCGAACTCCACGACCTCGCGCTCGGCCCAACGCCCATCGTAGGCCGCGTCGCTATCGCGCTCACCGACGAACGCACAATGCCCGCCGTCCTCGGTTTCGACATAGGTCACGTTCCGGTTAGAAAGAAGCGCCTGCCGCGTCTCCGGCAAAATGCGCACGAAAGGATCGTTGGTCGCGTGAATCACCAGCGCGGGACGCGCGATGCGGCTGACCACGTTGGCGGCGGCGGCTCGGGCATAATAATCGTCCGCACCGGTGAAATCACAGTAGTAAGCGGTAACGCGATCGTCAAACTCTCGCAGAGTTTTTACTCCGCGCAGACGCGAAGCGTCAAAACTGGCGGGAAACAACCGCACCTTGCGGCGAAACCGCCTGAACAATTGCAGCAAGAAATAGTATTCGTAAACCCGGTTGGCGGGTTCGTGCAGCGCGTCGGCCCCGACCGCCAGATTGATTGCCGGACAGACTCCCGCTACACCGCGGAACTCTGGCGGACCGTCGCTTCCCCACTCTCCCGCCAGTTTCAGGACCAGATTTCCGCCCATGGAAAACCCAATCAACACGAACCCCGGAATTCCGTCGCGTTCGAGCAGGTTGCGCGCCACCGCTGCCACGTCCCCGGAGCGGCTGGAGTTGTAAAGCGTAGGCGCGCAATGGTCCATCCCGCCGCAGTTGCGCTGGTTCATCCTCACCACGTTCATGCCGGCGGCCAAACCGTTCCGCGCCACTCCCAACATGTATTGCGACTCGCTCGATCCCTCCAGCCCATGCACCACAATCAGCGTCAGCGCCCTTCGGTCTTTCTGCCAGTGACAGTGGCATAGCACGGGAACCCCGGGTTCCATCTCGATCAGACGCTGTTCGGCGGGGGGCAAATCGATTCTGCGGGGAAGGAAAAAGGCAGCGAGCGTTTGCACATGCCCGCCCCGGAGCCAGGGATCTGGCCGGAAAATCGAGGGCACGAACGCCGACTGCTTCTCCGTCAGTCCGTCCTCGAACTCAGCTCTTGAACTTGAAAGTCCCAGGAGTCACCGCCCCTTGTCTGCGAACTAGGTTTGCAAAACAGGTTTGCGAAATAGTTTGCAAAGTAAGTTTGCGAACTTCCCGCAAATTGATTCTAATAGCAGCAGTCATCTCCACGGGAGCGATGCTCATGCCGATTTTTGAATACATCTGTCAGGAATGCCAGCACGAGTTTGAAACCCTGGTCTTCGGCCGCGACAAGGCCAAGTGCCCCAAGTGTCAAAGCCAGAAGCTGAGTCCCCAGCTGAGTGTCTTTGCCATGTCGACCAAAGGCATGCCTGCCAAAAGCTCCGCGAACACCTCTGCGGCCGCAAGCGCATGCGGCTCCTGCGGCGATCCTCGCGGTCCGGGCGCCTGCTCGCTCGGAGACCTCGACTAGCGCCAGCGCTTCCTCCCTGCCTCGCGGGAAGCAAACTTTCGGCACTGTCTCGCCGGTGACTGTGGTTACCTATGTTTCCCCGCCCCGTCCGCCTACGATGCCTTGACTTCCCCTGCAAGCCAAGGAGCATCGCATGGATCGACGCCAGCAGTCACGCGTCTTCGTTGAGCTCCCCGTGCAGATCTGCGGCATGGACGCGCATTCCCGCCCCTTCTCTCAGCCCGCCAGCCTGCGCACCATCAGCGGACGCGGGGCCACTCTGCAGTGCGTTTACGCCCAACTGAAGCCGGGAGATGCAGTCGACATTCTTTACGGGGGTGCGAGGGGTCAATTCCGCGTCGTGTGGTGCGGCAAGCCTGGAACCGAAATGGCAGGTGAAGTCGGAGTCGAGAACCTCTCCGCGGGAACAATGTTCTGGGACGTAGATCCGAAGCGCTGCGCCGCTTCAGTGGGTCAGGGTTAGCTGGTAAGTGGGGAGGGCGGGGGGAAGGCTGAACCCCGCATTGCGGGACTTTTGAAGTATGCGTCAGCAGCACCGCGAACACAAGCAGAAAGCAGAATGTAGACCCCATTTCCTCCCCCAAGTTGCAGGATCTTTCACACTTTCCGCGCCGAATTCGTAGAAAAGTTGCAATTTCTGTCGTCCCGACTCACATGCCATACTCCGGGATGCCGCGCCCGCGGCCCGAATCGTCCGCCGGGATTCCCGCCGAAATTACCTCCAGTCTCAATCCCAGGCTGTAAACTCACGGGGAGATGCGAGTAAAAATTCTCGGTTCCGCGGCCGGAGGCGGGTTTCCGCAGTGGAATTGTGCCTGCGCAAATTGTCGCTCCGTGCGAGCCGGCACGTTCCACGGCAAGCCACGCACACAGACCCAGGTTTCGATCGCCGAAGACGGCTTATTGTGGTTCTTGTTGGGCGCTTCTCCGGACCTGCTCACCCAGATCGAAGCTACGCCGGAATTGCATCCTCGACGGGGTCTGCGCCATTCGCCGATTGCCGGCATCGCCCTCGCCAATGCCGATCTCGATCACGTCCTCGGACTCCTTCTGTTGCGCGAACTGCAGCCGCTGCGCATCCATTCCACCGCCTCCGTTCGCCGTATTCTCCGCGAGGATAACTCGATGTTCGGCATGCTGCATCGCATTCCCGATCAAGCCAAGTGGACTGATTTCGAATCCGGAAGAGAATTTTCCTTGTGCGATGCTCCAGGTGAGGATTCCGCTCTCCGCTGCCGGGCCTGGTCGTTGAGCCCTCACTATCCCTCTTACGTCACGGCAGAGCGCCAATCGCAACTTTCGCCTGGCGAGGCCTCCCTGGGCTTTTTCGTCCGTTCGAAATCCGGCTCGCGACTTGCCTATATGCCGGCTGTGCCCCAAGTGGACGACGCATTGCTCGCGGAGCTGGGCAATTGCGACGTGCTGCTTTTCGACGGCACCTTCTGGAGCAACACCGAACTCATGCGCGTGAGTGACGACCCAAGAACCGGGCCAACTGCGCAACAGATGGGCCACATCCCGGTCCAAGAAACGCTCGTCGAGTTGGCGAGCCTGCGCCGCCCGCGTAAAATATTTCTACACATCAACAACACCAATCCCATGCTGGACGAGGCGAGTCCCGAACATCGCCAGGTGCGGGACGCGGGCTGGGAAATTGCGGAGGATGGATGGCAGTTCGATCTGTAGAAGCCGAACCCGCATCGCGAACCGCCCGCTTTCTTACTCGCGAGGAGTTTCACGCGCAATTACAGGCCGCGGGCGAGGAGCGTTACCATCACAAGCATCCATTCCATTTGTTGATGCACGAAGGCAAGCTCACCCGCGGACAACTGCAGGCCTGGGCACTGAACCGCTACTACTATCAAAGCATCATCCCGATCAAAGATTCCATCATCCTCTCCCGCGGTCCCGACCCGGTCTTCCGCCGCGCCTGGCGCAACCGCATTGTCGACCATGACGGCGACGCCACCAGCGAAGGTGGAATCAAACGCTGGATAAAACTTGCGGAAGCCACGGGCTTGGATCCGGAACAGGTTCGCGACGGCAAAGGCATTCTTCCCGCAACCCGCTTCGCCGTGAACGAATACCTGAACCTGGTTCGCAGCCGGTCTTTGCTGGAGGCGGTCGCCTCCTCACTGACGGAATTGTTTTCCGCCAAGCTCATCACTCTCCGCGTGGAAAAGTTGCGCCAGCACTATCCCTGGATGGCTGGAGGCCTGGATTATTTCGAAGCCAGGCTGTATCAAGCGCCGGAAGATTCGCAGTTCGCGGTGAACTACGTCTACGACAACGCGAAGACGCGGGCCGAGCAGGAGTTGGCGGTCCAGGCTCTGCGCGACAAGTGCGACATTCTATGGGCGCAACTCGACGCCCTCTACTTCGCCTACGTGCAGCCAGGATGGCCGCCCCCGGGAGCGTTCCGAATCGAGGCCAGCTAGCATGAGTCAGAGATCCATCTCAAAACTCTGTCATTCCGACCGGGGCATTGCGATTGGCTTCATCAGTCGCGATGCGGAGTGGAGAGCTTGCCCTGAACTTGCCGAAGGGAACCTGCTTTTGTTTGCAGCGTATGGCACTCAGGGGATAGGACACCATGGCGCCGCCTGAAGACTCCGCCCAGCCGCGCCTGGCCGCCGGTTGCCGCTGGGGAGGCACAGAGGAAGCGCGAGTAATTCTCTTTCCCGAAGGTGCGATCAAGCTGCAAGGAACTGGACGGCAAGTCCTCGAGCAATGCGATGGGAAACGCACCTTTGGCCAGATCATCCAAGAATTGCAGGCCCAATTCACCGACGCCGATCCCGCCAAGATTCGCGCCGACATCAGCCAGTTCCTCGAGCAACTACGGCACAAGCGGATCGTAGACTATTAAGAGGCGTTCGGTGCTACGTCAGTTGCTCCCACCCCACATTTAGCGCAGCGCCCAGCTTCTTCCACGTGCTCACGGACCCAGCCTTGCGCTTGGTCTCGATCGCCGCGATCAGGGCGCGCGATACCTTCGCCTTTTTCGCAAGCCTCTCCTGCGTAAGCTTCCGGTACTCGCGCCAAATCCGCAGCGCGGCCTCGCCCCTCAGCCTGCGCTCACTGATTTCCAACGGAATGAGTTCATCTTCGCCATCCTCAAGACGCGCCTTGGCAGCATCGTACGCTTTCACGTCGGCCAGCATCTCCGCATCCTCCATCAGCCTTTGCAATCGTTCCACCGGAACCACCGCGAACTCCCTGCCCTTGCGAGTAATGGTTTCTATGCGCATCAATAAATTCCTCCTCTTACTCCCACT
>Ga0307478_10001157_pt1 | contig 23781 bp, 24 predicted proteins | sample atmos_gasesECM4C_2_FD_203713 | JGI IMG/M metagenome (GOLD analysis project Ga0307478, IMG submission 203713) | Hardwood forest soil microbial communities from Morgan-Monroe State Forest, Indiana, United States - atmos_gasesECM4C_05 | ecosystem: Environmental > Terrestrial > Soil > Temperate...
GAAGCAACCCAAAATTTCCCAAACAATTTCCAAGGAGTCCAAGCGATCCAATGAAAAGCAAGTTCACGCGTAGTCTTCTGGCCATGGCTTTCGTAATTTCGGTGGGTGCCTTGGCTCAAACAGGCAGTGCCGCAGCCAATCCGGCCGCCGCCCCTGCTTCCGCCGCGCCCGCAACTGCCGCCGGTTCCGGAACCAAGATTGGCACTATCAGCATGGAGCAGGCGATCTTCGCCACCAACGAAGGTCGGCGCGATTTTGAAGCCCTGAGCAAGAAACTCGAACCCAAGCAGAATGAGCTCAAGGGCCAGAACGACGAGATCGAGAGCCTCAAGAAACAACTGAACACGCAGGGCGACAAGCTGAATGAAGATGCCCGGGCCAATCTGGTGAAGCAGATCGAGACCAAGCAGAAAACTCTCGACCGGCAATTGCAGGACGCCCGCGAAGACGCGCAGAATCAGCAAAACGAAATCGCGCAGCGCATTCTCCAGAAGCTGGGGCCCGTGCTCATCAAGTACGCGACCGATAACGGCTTCGGCATGATCGTGGATACCTCGCAACCCTGGCCGCAAAGTCCAGTGGTCTGGTGGGGCGAGTCGGTGGACGTGACCAAGCCGGTCGTTGACGTGTACAACGCCCAGTCCGGTGTTGCGCCTCCGGCTTCGACTGCACCCGCCAAGCCCGCTGGCGCTGCCAAGCCCGCAGGGACCGGCGTCAAGCCTGCCGTGAAGCCGACGGAGCCGCCGAAGTAGAGTTTGTAGCGACACCCAATGTGTCGCAAATGTTCCCTGAAGCCGCGCGATCTGCGCGGCTTTTTTCTTTCTGAGAGTGAAGCCCGCCAGCGTCGGCATCGGTGTCCTTATAGCTAAGCAATTTGTGCTTTGGAGGACATGATGTTCGCTGACAGTCTGCTCGAAAATCACTGGACCAACCATGGCCGCCGCGGCTGGACAACGCTGGCGTCGTTTGCTCTGCAAACCCTGGCGATCGCGATCCTGCTGATGCTGCCGCTGATCTATACGGAAGGCATTCCCAGGCTGCACCTGGTCTCGATGAGCGCGCCGCTTCCGCCTCCGGGCCCGCCGCCGGCTACGCAATCACATGCAGGAACAAGGCCGGTCGAAAGCAATCTGTTTCACGGCATCGTTGTGTCGCCGCCAACGATTCCGGTGGGAGTGACCCCCATTCTTAATGAGCCTGCGCCGACTGAGACTTGTACGGTTTGCGTTCCGGGGGGCATTGGCCCGACGACAAATACGAATCCCATCCCGGGTGGTTTTGGAACGACGGCTACCATCGTGCCACCCCCTCCGCCTAAGCCCGTGGCGCGCCCGCCGCGTATTTCTCACATGATGGAGGGCAACCTGATTTCCAAGGTGCAGCCGATCTATCCGCCGTTGGCAAGGCAAGCCCGCATCCAGGGTTCCGTACTTCTGCGAGCCATCATCAGCCGCAGCGGTACCATTAAAGATCTGAATGTGATCAGCGGACATCCCATGCTGGTGGGCGCGGCGATCGAGGCCGTGCGTCAGTGGCACTACCGGCCTTACATCCTGAACGACGAACCGGTCGAGGTAGAGACGCAAATCACCGTCAATTTCTCGTTGTCGGGTGGTTAGGAAATCTAAGATTTACGAAGCGTATCAAGTTAGAACATGGGGCGCGGATCGCGACTGCTGGCCAGCCGATATAATTTCCAGATCGTGAGTTCAGCGACGCTCGATGTAGCTCCCCGGCAATCTGTTCGGCCCACCTGGGCGGAGATTTCGCTCAGCCTGTTGCGCGAGAACTTTCGCGCCGTGCAAGCCTATGTGGGCCCGCGCGTCACCGTATGCGCTGTGATCAAGGCAGACGCCTACGGACATGGCGCTACCCCGTGCGCTTTAGCGCTCGAAGCCGCCGGAGCGAAGTGGCTCGGGGTCACCACCACAGATGAAGGCATGCCGCTGCGCTCGGCCGGAGTGCGCAACCGCATTCTGTTAATGACCGGGTTCTGGCGCGGAGAAGAGGAGGAGGTGGTCCGCCAGAACTTGACTGCCACAGTATGGGAGCCCTGGCACGTGGAGGTGCTCAACGATGCCGCCCAGCGTCTCGGCGCGGCGCGCCAGCCCATTCACCTGAAAATCGACACCGGCATGGCACGCCTCGGCGTGACTCTTGCCGACCTTCCGTCCATGTGCCGGGTGATCCAGCGCGCCTCGCATGTTGTGCTGGAGGGCGTGTCCACACATTTCGCATCGTCGGAGGCCGCCGATGCGCCCGAGACCCAGCTGCAGATCGAGAATTTCGACCGGGCCCTGTGCATCGTCAAAGACGCGGGCTTTTCTCCTGCGCTGTGCCACATGGATAATACCGGCGGAATTCTTTCTCGTCCCGACAGTTGGAGAGATATGGTGCGTCCAGGCATTGCTCTTTACGGGTACACGTTGCCGCTGCGCGGCGCGGTGACGTCTGCCGATCGCCGTGCTGCTCCTCGCGTGCAACCAGCTCTCTCCTGGAGAACGCGCATCATCTCGATTCGCCAATTCGCGCCCGGACAAGCGATCGGCTACGGCGGCACCTACAAGACCACCGCCCCTTCCCGAATCGCCGTGTTGCCCGTTGGCTACGCCGATGGCTATCGACGCGCGCTCTCCAACCGGGGCCGCGTCATCATTCGCAATGCTTACGCCCCGATTGTCGGCGCCGTTTCCATGGACCTCACCCTCGTCGATGTCACGAATATTCCAGGCGTGGCGGAAGGAGATGACGCCCTCCTGATCGGCAGCCGAGGTTCCCTCAGCGTCGATGCGGCCGAATTAGCAGAATTGTCGGGGACGGTTCCCTATGAGATTCTTTGCGGAATTTCCAAGCGGGTTCCGCGCGTGCATCTTCCGTAACAAAGCTCCAAATCCCCATTGAATGCTGCCATTCGCCGCTGGCTGCATCCTCGCTCCTTTGTTCGCATGTGCCTGTTATATTGAGATTTAGGACATGCGATCGCGCTACGCCAAATGGATGTACGACTGGGAAGACCGGCTCACTTCGGTCGATAACAATCGCGTGGTCCGGCCATTGGAATGGGGTGTCGAATTCGCCCGCGACTGGCCTTGCCGCAATGGCATTCCCGCCGGCCAGATACCCGCGGATCCTGAGAAGTTCTTTGCGGATTACAACCAGCGCATCATCGCGGCGAGCGACGAATTTTATTCCTATCGCGTCCCATCCGATTTCCGGCTCGAGCGCCGCGAGGTGAAGGTCTTCAGCACGCGCGAAGTTCCCGACCCGAAACTCGAAGCAAAAGTGCGCGGGACCTTCGGGAACTTTCTCCGTTTCACTTCGCCGGTGCGAACGCCTTACCCGGAGAACAATCTCGCGAATGCCCGCTGGTTTCCTGCTCGTGGCCGCCGCGCGGTCGTTCTGCTTCCACACTGGAACGCGGATGCCATCGCCTACACCGCCCTGTGCAAGGTTCTCAACCTGCTGAATGTTGCCGTACTGCGCCTGAGCATGCCGTATCACGATATCCGCATGCCGGCTGAGATTCGCCGCGCCGATTACGCCGTTTCCGCCAATATCGGACGCACCCTCGATGCGGTTCGCCAGGGTGTGGTCGATATCCGCTGCTGCCTTGATTGGCTCCAACAGCAGGGCTACACCCAGCCCGGGCTCATCGGCACCAGTCTTGGTTCCTGTTACGCTTTCATCGCCAGCGCGCACGATCCCCGCATTCGGGCCGCCGCTTTCAATCACGCGTCCACCTACTTTGCCGATGTGGCCTGGCACGGGCAAACCACTCGCCATATTCGCCAGGGGATCGAAGCGACCATCGACCTCGAACGCTTGCGGCGGTTGTGGCTCGCCATCAGCCCGATGGTCTATTTCGACAAGTTTGCGAGATATCGCAAGAAGTCGCTGGTCATCTACGCCGACTATGATCTGACGTTCCTTCCGGAATTTTCGCGGCAGGTGGTCAGCCAGTTCGCGGCGCATCATCTGGATCACAAAGTTGTGGTCCTGCCCTGCGGTCACTACACGACCGGAGAAACGCCGTTCAAATACATGGATGGCTGGCAGCTGGCGTCGTTTTTCCGAACCGCATTTGAAGCGTAGAATCGGACGGAGGGCAGCGCCGCACGCGCCTGACATCAGCATGCCCATGACCACACTCGCCGCCAGTCACGAATGCCGTAAGGGTCAGTTCCTGGTCAGCACCGATCCGTCGCAGTTAGAACTCGACACGATTCATACATTTCTGACGAATTGCTATTGGGCAAAGGGCATCCCCAAAGAGACGGTTGCCCGCTCGATGGAGAACTCGCTGTGCTTCGGAGTCTATTGCGGCGATGAGCAGGTGGGGTTCGCGCGCGTCGTCAGCGACTACGCGACCTGTGCCTACATCGGAGATGTTTTCATTCTGCCGGTATATCGCGGACGCGGGTTGGCGAAATTGCTGATGGAATGCATCACGACGCATCCCTCGTTGCAGGGATTGCGGCGGTGGACCCTGGCCACTCGGGATGCGCACGGATTGTATGCGCAGTTCGGATTTACCCCGCTTCTGAAGCCCGACGGTTGGATGGAGCGTCACGATCCTGACGTTTACGCGAATTTGAATTTGTGAGCTGCCACCATGCAGCTCCGCATACCCGGAGACTCACAGATGAGCAATCAATCCATGTACCGGCCTTTGTCGGAAACCGATCCTCAGATTGCGGCTGCCATCGACAATGAAACGCGCCGCCAGCATGAAGGCCTGGAACTCATCGCGTCGGAAAACTTCGTGAGTGAAGCGGTTCTCGAGGCCGCCGGTTCGGTCTTTACGAACAAATACGCCGAGGGCTATCCGGGCAAGCGCTATTACGGCGGATGTGAGTTCACGGATGTGGTCGAGGAGTTGGCGCGCACGCGGGCGAAACAGCTCTTCAACGCCGAATACGCCAACGTCCAGCCCCATGCCGGATCGCAAGCCAACATGGCGGCCTACGCTTCCGTGCTGCAGCCCGGCGACACCATTCTGGGCCTCAATCTCGCTCATGGCGGCCACCTTACCCACGGCCATCACCTGAACTTCTCCGGCAAAACCTACAAGATCGTCCCTTATGGCGTGACCAAAGAGACCGAGACGATTGACTACGATGAACTCGAGCGCCTGGCCGAAAAAGAACGTCCCAAGATGATCATCGGGGGAGGCAGTGCGTATCCCCGCATCATCGACTTTGCGCGCATGCGGCAGATTGCCGACAAGGTCGGAGCAATTTACCTGGTCGACATGGCGCATTTCGCCGGACTCGTCGCCGGCGGTGTGCATCCCTCTCCCGTTCCGCACGCCCAGATTGTCACCTCGACCACCCACAAAACGCTGCGCGGACCACGTGCCGGTATGATCCTGGCCAAGGCTGACCTGGGTCCCGCCATCGATAAAACCGTGTTTCCCGGCATGCAGGGCGGCCCGCTGGTCCACATCATCGCGGCCAAGGCAGTCTGCTTCCAGGAAGCCATGCAGCCGGAGTTCAAGGTATACGCTCGCCAGGTGGTGGCCAACGCCAAAGTCCTCGCGGAGACGCTTGCCGCCGAAGGCTACCGCATCATCTCGGGCGGCACCGATACCCACGTGATGCTCGTCGATGTGTTTGCCCAGGGAATGCTGGGCAGCGAGGCGGAGAAAGCACTGGGTGAAGCCGGCATTACGGTCAACAAAAATGCCATTCCCTTTGATACCAATCCACCCTTAAAGCCCAGCGGCATTCGCCTGGGCAGTCCCGCGCTGACCACCCGCGGCATGAAAGAGGGGGAGATGCGCCAGGTGGGCCGCTGGATTTCCGAGGCCCTGCACCATCGCAAGGAAGCCGAGGTGCTTGCCAGGATCCGCCGCCAGGTCCTGGAGTTGGCCGAAGCCTTTCCGCTCTATGCCGAGCGCCGGGCTAAAGCCCATGCCGAGGTCAGGGCCTGATTCCATCGTTCCCGTTACCGCCTGGGCGCCTCCGGCATCCGGCGAAATCCTTGTAGCACGCCGTCTTACCTGTGGTTAAATCGTCCGGTGAAGATTGCCATCGATATCCGTCGCATGACGGAGTTCGGCATCGGAACCTACACGCGCAACATCGTGCGGGCACTGGGCCGCCTGGATCGCCGGAACAAGTACTTCCTGATTGGTTCTCCGGAAAAGGTCAAGGAGATTGGACCGCTCCCGCCGAACTTTCACACCGTGCCCTTGCTCGAGCAGGACACCACCGCCAAGGGATACTTCGAATTCCGCACGATTCTGAAACGGCTGCACGTCGACCTCGTCCACATTCCTCATCTCTTCTGGCTGCCTCGCACTTTGCCGTGCCCTTACGTGATCACGGTTCACGATGTGCTCGAGCATATGTCGCGTTCGAAGACGCTATCCAGCCTGCGCCGCTCGATGCACTATCAACTCACGCGCAGGGTGCTGAAGGGCGCGGCTCGCATCTTCGCGGTTTCGCAATTTTCGAAGAGCGAAATCGAGCAGCTTTTCGGGATTCCCTCAAAACAGGTCGAGGTGATCTACAACGCCATTGACGAGCGTTTCCTGCATGGGCATGCCAGTGACGCCGAGCGCCAGTTAATTGCGGAACGCTATCTCGTCAACTTTCCGTTCCTGCTCTATGCGGGCAGAATCAGTCCTCACAAAAATCTCATTCGCATCATCGAAGCTTTTTCGGCGCTCCGGGGAGAACTGGAAAAAGAGAACAAGTTCCCAGACCTGAAGCTGATCATCATTGGAGATGATATGTCTGGCCACCCCGATCTGCGGCGCACGGTCATTCGCAGCGGCGTACACAATGACGTGCGGTTTTTCGGATTCGTGCCTATCGATGTTCTGCGAATCTTCTACGACATGGCCAACGTCTTCATTTTCCCGTCGCTCTACGAAGGATTCGGCCTGCCGCCGCTGGAAGCGATGGCGCTTGGCACCCCCGTTGTGACGTCAAATACCTCCTCACTTCCGGAAGTGGTTGGCAATGCAGCCGTGCTGGTGAATCCGGAAAACGTGTTCGAAATCATGCGTGCTACGCATCGCGTTCTCGTCGATCCGGCCTTGCGGGAAAAACTAAAGCAGCGAGGATATGAACAGGCCAAGTGCTTCTCCTGGGACGCGTCCGCGCGCAGTGTTCTTCGCGTCTATGAGGAGGTCGCGGGTGGAACCCCACTTGCCGACCTGCCATCCACCGATGCTGAAATTCCGCGCATGCGGGCCTAGTCAGAATCCAAATAGCTTCGTATCACCGTCCGAGGGCGATTATCGTCCGAAGTCCAGTTTTAAATCGTTTTTTGGGGGGCTTCTGCCCGTTTTCTTTCGGCCCTGACCTCACAGTTTTTCCTCCTCTCTCAGCAACCACTTTGAAACCAACGTGTTTGGGGCGGACCCTCGCAGTCGCTTCTGCAATGCAGTGTTTCCTGTATAGACTCATTCGCCACAACGGAAGAGGATGAACCGGGAAGTTGTGGGGCGCTATCCTGATTTTTTCTTGCCGTGACCTTGTGAACACTCATCGTAATGCACAAGACCAGTGACCTACCCAAAAGGAGCCCAATGAGTACGGCTAGTTCAAGCGCGCACTTTGACGCGATACCTCGGTTCGCGCGCTCGGTCGGACAGGAAAGGACCGGCCACGCTGTTCAGTTGTATACCGATGATGCGTTTCTACTGGAAGTCCTGACTGGACTTATCGGCGATGCAATTACTGGGGATGACGGAGCCTTGGTGATCGCCACGCGGGCGCATGCCGAGTCCCTTGATCAATCCCTGCGCGAGCGTGGAATTGATACAGGAAAAGCCCTCCGGCAAGGGCGGTATATTGTGCTCGATGCCCAGGAACTGCTACCCAAATTTATAGTGAATGGTTCGCTGGACGAAGCCCGGTTCACCGAGATCATCCGTACCGCTCTCACGAAAATTGGAGAAGCTGGGCTGCCAGAGGGCCGCCGCATCGCTGTGTTCGGAGAACTGGTTGCGCTTTTGTGGGCCGACGGAAAACACCAGACGGCGATTCGGGTAGAACAGTTGTGGAACCGGTTGGCCGAAGAACATCACTTCTTTCTTCTATGTGCCTATCCGGTGACGGGTTTCAGCGATGCGTCTCATATCGAACCTTTCCTGGAGATGTGCCGCCAACATTCCGGCGTGGTTCCCGGCGAGAACACCTTTACGTCGAGCGGCGAAGAAAGCCCGTTTCGCAATCTCGCGCAGCTTCAACTCAGGGCACAGATGCTCGAAAAAGAACTGGCTTTACATCGAAGCGAACAGCGGTTCCAGTTGCTGGTCGAAGCGGTACGGGACTACGCGATCTTCATGCTTGATCCCGAGGGCCACGTCGCCAGTTGGAACCAGGGAGCGGAACGCATCAAAGGGTACAAAGCTTCCGAGATCATCGGCTCGCATTTTTCACGCTTTTATCCCGAAGAGGATTTGCGCTGGGGCAAGCCGCAGTGGGAACTCAAAATAGCCGCGCTGGAAGGCCGATTCGAGGACGACGGCTGGCGCGTGCGCAAAGACGGCACCCGCTTCTGGGCGAACGTGATCATTACTGCGGTCCGCGACGAAACCGGAAAGCTCATTGGCTTCGGCAAAGTAACGCGAGATTTTACGGAGCGGATGCAAACTCAGCGCGCTCTCCAGAAAGAAGTCGCGGAAAGACTTCGGGCCGAGACGCGCGTGCGTGAATCCGAGAAATCCCTGCGCGATTTGTCCCTCCACCTACTCACCACCCAGGACGAAGAGCGGCGACGCATTGGCCGCGATCTCCATGACAGCTTGGGCCAGTCCCTGGCAGTCTTGAAAATGAAGTTGGATTCCCTCGCGTCGGTCGTGGGAAAAAGAGCAGGCGAGGAAACCGCCGTTGACGTGGCCCAGTGCATCCACCTCACGGAAGATTCCATTAAAGAACTTCGCACCATCGCCTATCTCTTATATCCACCTATGCTGGAGGAGATGGGGTTAAAGTCAGCCATTCCCTGGTACCTGGACGGCTTCTCAGCACGCAGCGGAATCAAGACCACTCTTCAGGTAGCTGAGGACTTCACGCGCTTGCCCCGAGAGGCAGAATTGGCGCTATTTCGCGTTTTTCAGGAAAGCCTCACCAATGTTCACCGTCATTCGGGAAGCCCGACGGCCGAGGTTCGACTGTTAATGAAAGATGGAATGGGAATTCTGGAAGTCCGCGACAACGGCAAAGGACTCCCTCCCGGGCTCCTCGAGCAATCGAGTCAGGACTGGTTGGGACAGCTCGGAGTTGGGTTGCGCGGCATGAACGAGAGAATGCGCCAACTTGGCGGTTCCCTCGAACTGGCTTCGACGGAAAAAGGTACGACCGTACGGGCGATGGTTCCGGCTCAACTCACAAAATCATAGTGGGAGAGCGGAGCTGCAACGATGGCAGCAACATATTTGAGTACACATGGGTGGAGGAATGCGGCCCCGGATTCTGATTGTGGATGATCATGAGATTGTTCGAGAGGGGGTCCGCGGACTGATTCGCAGGTCGCGGCCGGATTGGGAGATCTCGGGCGAAGCGACCAATGGCCGGGATGCCATTGAAGCCGTCAAAAAGCTCCACCCCGATGTTGTCGTCCTCGACATCACGATGCCGGTGATGAGCGGACTGGAAGCCTCAGCCCTCATCGCCAAAATGGAACCGCGGCCGCGCGTTCTGATGTTCACGATGCACGAATCCGTCCGGTTGCCCGCTGAAGTCCGCCAAGCCAAAGCCCAGGGATATGTTCTTAAGTCGCAGGCGGCACGCAACCTCATCCGCGCCATTGAGCAGTTGCTGCGCGGAGGCGAGTTCTTCGGTCCCGAGCCTGATTCCGGGTCCTTCGGAGGTCCGCCCCGAAACCTGAGCATGATTTCATAGGTTCGCGCTGCCCTGCATTTTTCCCATCCCTGCAAGCACGATTTTAGGAGCCGGCTACCACCCGATTGTGCATCCAACTTTCCTATGATTGCGGGTAATCGCCGCTCTGGATCCCTTGTGATTGCGCTTGTTGTGGCTCTTCTGTGTCTGAGCCTGCTGGCGGTGGTTCGCACTCATTGGAAAACAAGACAACCCGTGCCGCAGAAATCCATTACGGGATCCCTTAGCCACCCTGCTGCTCGAAAACCTTCGCGTCAACAATCAGCTTTCCAGTCTGTGTGAGCTACAATCGCGCCGTGGCCACTCAGACGGCGAAACTTGAGAGCCTGCAATCTCCACTCAGCTTCCTGGAATTCACCACTTGCGACGTTCTCCCGGAATGGCTGCGGGAGTACGCGTCCTGGTGGGAGAAGGAAGGCCAGCCGATCTCGGATGCAGTGGATCGCGCCGGCACACCATGGCTGCGAATGTTCGATCAGAGCGGCGAGCGGGTTGATGACATCCTGTACCCGCCCGAGTATTGGCGGATGCTAAAACGTGGCTACCGGGAGGGCATTCTCTGGCGATTCTTTGAGCAGAAGATTCTCTACCCGGCCGGTCTGATCCTTTACCTGATTTCGTTTTACGATCCCGGAATGGCGTGCCCGTATACGGTGTCGCTGGGAACTCTCGTACCTCTGATCAAGTACGGGGATAGCGCCTTACAAGAGCGCTTCATGCCGCATTTGCTACAAAAAGACGACGAGGTATGGCAGGGAGCCACGTGGATGACGGAGATCAAGGGCGGATCCGATCTTGGCGCGAACGTCGAAACCGTGGCCCGTCCCTCGGAAGGCCACTGGCGCTTGACGGGCGACAAGTATTTTTCCAGCAATGCAGGAGCTGAGCTGGCCGTGGTGGCAGCGCGGCCGGAAGGTGCACCTCCGGGCGTGCGCGGACTCGCGCTCTTTCTCGTTCCACGTAGGCGCCAGAACGGAAAGCTGAACTACTCCATCCGCAGGCTCAAAGACAAAATCGCCACTCGCTCGGTCCCTACGGGTGAGATCGAACTCCGCGACAGCGAGGCATGGCTTCTGGGTCGGCCGGAACACGGAGTGTATCTCATCCTCGAAGTCTTGAACCTATCGCGCGTTGCCAATGCTCTGGGAAGCGTCGCGCTGGCGCAACGCGCTGCCGCGGACGCGCTTTCTTTCGCTCAGAACCGTATCGTGTTTGGCAAGCCTCTGATCGAGCAACCGTTGATGCGGCGTCAGTTCGACGATCGCATTCACCACCTACGGGCCGCGTCCAGGTTGGCTTGGAAGGCGCTCGAGCTTGCAAACGAGGTATGGCAAGAGAAGCCTCCTTATTCCGACCGCTACCATCTGTTCCGTCTGGTTACACACCTGGCAAAGTACTGGACCGCAGAACTCGCGGTGCAGACCGCCAAATGGTCGATGGAAGTGCATGGTGGGTTGGGAACCCTGGGGGAATACCGCGTGGAACGCTGGTTGCGGGAAGCGATGATTCTTTCCATCTGGGAAGGACCTTCCCACCGCCAGATTCTCGATGGCATGGAGGTGCTTGAGCGTAAGCAAACGCACCGCGTGCTCCTGCAATCCCTGGGTGCGCGCACACATCCCTCCGCTGCTCAAACCATGCAGGAAAAGATCGAGAGACACCTTGCCTTGCCGCGCGAGCAGCGAGAAGCAGAATCGGAAGCGGTCTTCAACGAGCTGGCCGCATTTACGGCAGAAGCCTTGCTCGGCGAAGATTCGCAGTAGCAGTGCGCGCTAACGATCGTAGAAGTCCCGCGCCACGAACTCCGGCAGTATCGCCGGCTGCACCGGTTTGCGTTCTTGGCCTAGAGATTGACCATAAAGCCCAGGATGTTCCCGGCGATGATCTTCAGTAAAACTCCCAACCGCATGCAGTTCAGTCAACCATCCCAATAGCCCCAGAAGGACAAATCCCAAGGCGTTCAGAACACTATGAGAATTCGCCATGCCCGGGATCGTGATCCAGTCTTGGTGGAAGTACTCTCCAACCGCGTACAGGACCACGAGAGCAAACGCTACGAAGCCAGCGCACGCAGCCGACCGCAGATAAGTTCGAGCCACAGCACTGCGAAATTCCCTTGCACACGCAAACAACACTCCTGCAAGCACAGTCACGACCAGTGCCAGCGCGGTCGCAGCGGCGAACCGTAACAGAGGAGAGAAAACGAAACCTGCCGCCAGTACGAACGGCAATAAAACAGCCAGCAAAACGATCACGCGAAGACGGGCCGGACGCAATGTGCGCGGGCGCGCAGTGTGTAGAGTTGACGCTGCGAGAATGGCTGTCGCAAACCCGCTGTAATGGAAGTGAACCGCCGTCAGGAGAATGATGGGCTCCTGGAATCCCATCGGCCGCCATCCAGTTCGTGACACGACGAACCAGCAAGCGCCAAGAATCAAATCAACATGGGCGACGTCCACGGCAAACGAGAGAACGGAGTAGCCGGTACGTGGCCGGTTGAACAGTCTCGAGAAACCCAGCACCACGCAGGCAATCAGCCAGAGGAAACTGAGAATCGCTGCGGCCGGTCCTGACGGAATCCACAGTGCCGCGAACACGGCTATGGCGGCGAAAGACTGAATGACCCACGGCAGGCCAGAAAGAGATGCGTCAGCCGAACGCTCAACTGTGTGCGCTAACTCCAGTCCAAGAGGGACGATGACGAGTGGCGCAAACAGGAACAGCACTTCGATGATCCCGACTCGAGCAAGATGGCCGGCCAGAATTGCTGCCGCGGTCCATACGGCGGCGCCAAACAAACTCACGCTCGCTGCGAGACGGTCTTCCGTTCGAATCGACATAGGGTGTCCTCACATCGATGGGCGAATCGCGCTCCATCCGAAAATGGCGACCAGGGCCAGCAACGACAGCCCATAGATCGCATCCAGTCGGCGATTGGCGCGCCGAACTCCAGCGTCGTAGTAAAACCACTGCAGCAGCAATCGCGACAGCCAGAACATGGCCATGAAAGCGCTCAAGAAGCGGCCCAACCAACTAGCTCCTGCAAGGTCCCGCGCGAACGCGAAACACAGGGCGCTGAAGAAGCCGACAACCGCGACGATATAGAGCCAATGAACGTAGAAGATTTGCCGCAGGAAAGAGGGAACCGCGGCAAGGTTTTCGCGCACACGCAACCGGCTCGGCAAGGGAATGTTTGCTACAACGATGCCTGCATGAATCGCGCCCGCGGCCCAGATCAGGCGCACCTCGATGGCCGAGGTCATATCTCACCCCGTGTCTTCTGTCCCGCTGGGATGGCGGCCGGAAGCGCAGGGACCCGTGGAATGAACCGGCCCAGGATCCACCCCAGCATGAGAACTGAGCTTGCCAGGCCAATCAGGCCCCACTTCGTGCGCGACACTACATCCACCAGCGGTGGGTCGCAGGCGCCTGCGACCGGATCCACGAGCATCGCAAACACGACGGTCGTCAATACCAGCATGACATTCGCGAACGAGGTCCAGAAGGCTGCGCGTTCCGCATTGCCGCAGAGTTCCTGGAGTTGCTGTCGGAGGGGTGTGCTCAGGTATTTGGCTACCCCGAACGCGACTGCGAGGGTAACTGCGAGGCCAACGGCAAACGTCAGCGAGAGTCGCATGAAGCCAGCTCCTTTCCGGTAATGTCAGATATTTCTGATACAACAGAAATATAACCGCAAAAAAATTTACCTCCCCTTCACTCCCAAAAGCCTGCGAAGCTTGCCGCGCATGCCCAGGAGCCGCCGCAGCGTCTGCGAGGAAAGCTGACTGATCTCTCCGTACGCGGAGGTTGCCGCCTCGAAGAATTCCGCCATGGCAGCGAGGCGTTCCCGTGTGTGCGCATCCTCTTCGCCCTTCTGATCCAACTCCGCCAGAGAACGACGCAGCAACTGCAGGGTCGGATCGACCTCGCGCCGCTTGCGCTGTTCTACGATGATGCGGAACATCTCCCAGACATCCTGCAGAGACTCGTAATGTTCGCGCCGCTCCCCCAGCACGTGCACGGGCCGGACAATCCCCCACCCCTCCAGTTCGCGGATCGAGGTGCTGACGTTCGAGCGCGCCACATTCAGGGTCTTGGCAATTTCATCGGCAGCCAGGGGCTGGGGAGAAAGAAAGAGCAACGCGTGAATCTGGGCCACCGTCCGGTTGATGCCCCACCGGGTCCCCATCTCTCCCCAGTGCAGGATGTACTGGCGTTGAATGTCGGTCAGCTGTGGCATTACATTTATTTCTGTACAGACTGAAATTACAGAAATAAGCTCCTGAAGTCAAGAACTGGATGCCCTGTATCTGCTAAGACTTGGCGGAAAGGCCCCGAGCACCCCCAGAAAAACGGAAAGCCGCGCAGGGCGCGGCTGAGTGTTGTTTGCTGAAGACTGGCGACTGGCGACTGGCGACTGAAGACTGACGACTGAAGACTGACGACTACTTAATCTCCATAACTTCCTTCTCTTTCCCCTTGCTCATGTCTTCCATCTTCTTGATTTCGTCGTCGGTGAGTTTCTGGATTTCCTCGAGAGCGCGCTTCTCGTCGTCTTCGGTGATTTTCTTGTCCTTCATCGCCTTCTTGATCGCGTCATTGCCATCGCGGCGGATGTTGCGCACCGCGGTACGATGCTCTTCGAGGATTTTGTGCAGGTGCTTCACCATGTCGCGGCGGCGCTCCTCCGTCAGGGCCGGAACGGGGACGCGAATGAGTTTGCCGTCGTTCATCGGATTCAGGCCGAGGTCCGCAGTCCGGATGGCTTTCTCGATTACTCCCAGCGCAGTCGGATCATAAGGCTGGACGGTAATCAATTGTGACTCCGGAGCGTGCACGGTGGCCACCTGGTTGAGGGGCATCTGCGAGCCGTAAAGCTCCACACTCACGCTATCCAGCATGCGAACCGACGCCCGCCCGGTTCGCGTCGCTGCCATTTCCTTGCGAAAGGCCTCGACTGCCTTGTCCATGCGCGCTTTTAACTGAACGTAAGTGTCTTTGAGCCCCGGAACCGCAGCCATCGTTGCTTGAGCCATTGTGAGCTCCAGATGAATCAGGAATCAAAGCGAAAAATTATAAACCCTTACGCTCGTGGCTGGTGGCTAGTAGCTGATAGCTTTAATCGCTACATTGGATTGCTCTGTACTTGGGCAAGAAAATCCAGCCCAAACGCATTAAGCCGGCCAACCAGCTTTGCCGCTGGAATCAGTAACACAAAGACTATCAACTGACTGGCTGACAGTTAATCGAAGGCTTGGTGGCTGACCCAGTTTCGACTGCTATCAGCGACCAGCCACCAACTACAAGCCGCTCCTACGCACTCACCAATGACCCGATCTTCTCGCCGGTCACGACTTTCTTGATGTTTCCGCGCGTGTTCAGGTTGAACACGATGATCGGAAGATTATTGTCCTTGCAGAGGGAAATGGCGGTCGAATCCATCACCTTCAACCCCTGGCGCAGCACATCCATGTAGGTGATCTGAGTAAACTTCTTGGCGTCTTTGACCAGCATGGGATCTGCATCGTAGATGCCATCGACCTTTGTGGCTTTGAGAATCGCGTCGGCCTTGATTTCCATGGCGCGGAGGGAAGCTGCCGTGTCGGTCGAGAAATAGGGATTGCCGGTGCCGCCGGCGAAGATCACAATGCGTCCTTTTTCCAGGTGCCGAATCGCGCGGCGCCGGATGAATGGCTCGGCCACCTGGTTCATTTCGATGGCCGACTGCACCCGCGTGTGCACGCCTTGTTTTTCCAGTGCGTCCTGCAGGGCCAGCGCGTTGATCACGGTCGCCAGCATGCCCATATGGTCCGCGGAAACGCGGTCCATTTCCTTGGCCTGCTCGGCCACGCCGCGGAAAAAGTTGCCGCCGCCCACTACGATCGCGATCTGGATTTTGAGCGCGTGCACTTCCGCCAGCTCGGCGGCAATTTCATGAACCCGGGTGGACTCAACCCCAAACCCCTGGCCCGCGGCCAGCGCCTCGCCCGACAATTTGAGAAGAATGCGTTTAAAGACAGTGTTCGACATGAAGTTGGCAGCGTACCCGTACTTGAGGTTACGTGAGCCGAGCAGAACACTCAAGACTTCCCGGAGAGCGCTTTTTCAGCCTCTCCGGAAAATCCTGATACGACAATCGAGCGAAGTTACTTTCCAACCGGCGCTGCCGCTTCGTCACCGCCGTCAGCTTTGGGATTGGTGAACGCCACGGTCATCCCTGACTCGCCCACCTTGAAGCGGGCAAAACGGCGCACCGCGATATTCTCTCCCAGCTTGCCGATCTTCGATGCGATCAACTGACCGACGCTGATGGTCTGGTCCTTGATGAAGGGCTGCTCCAGGAGACAGACCTCCTCATAGAACTTCTCCATCTTGCCGGCCACCATCTTTTCGGCGATGTGCGGAGGCTTCCCGCTGGCCACCGCCTGGGCGAGAAAAATCTCCTTCTCGCGCGCATACGCTTCCGGCGTTACGTCTTCCTTGCGCACGTATTTGGGATCGCTGGCCGCGATATGCATGGCGACATCGTGGATCAGTTCCTTAAAATCGTCGGTGCGCGCCACGAAGTCGCTCTCGCAATTCACCTCGACGAGCACGCCGATCTTGCCGCCGGCGTGAATGTAGCTGGCCACCGACCCTTCGCTGGTCACGCGCCCTGCCTTTCTCTCCGCCACAGCCGTGCCGCGCTTGCGCAGCAGCACGATCGCCTGCTCAATATCGCCTTTGGCTTCCGCCAGAGCCTTCTTGCAATCCATCATTGGCGCTCCGCTCTTGTCGCGGAGTTCTTTCACTTGCGCTGCCGAAATATTCACTGTCGTTGTGCCCATTTCTTAAGAATATCCCCTTCTCTTGGATGCCCGATTCTCGACCCGCGATGCGATGCTCCCACACTCGCGCACCGCAGGCGCAGGGCCCTGATAAAAGTTGACCCGCGGCGTGAGACGCGCGCGGGTCCGAAATCTGCAAACCAGTTCCGTTTAGAACGTCTGGCTTTCGACCTGCGGAACCTCGTCGGCGACTTCCTGTGCGGCCGCTGGAGCTTTCTTGGTCCCGCCGCCCAGCACGTCTTCCATGCTGATGTCTTCGCCACTCGCCTCGGCGGCATGCTCCTCGCCCGCAGGCGCTGCTTGCGGTCCTTGCGAGCCGTACGCGGCTGTGGCCGCCAATTCGGCCGACTGCTTTTCAGTGGCCATCTGCGAGCCTTCCACGATGGAGTCGGAAATCTTCGACGCGAACAGCCGGATCGCGCGCAACGCGTCGTCGTTTCCGGGGATCACGTAATCCACTTCGCTGGGATCGCAATTGGTGTCGACCACCGCTACGACGGGAATCCCCAGCTTGCGCGCCTCGCGCACCGCGATCTGCTCCTTGTTCGAGTCGATCACGAAGATCGCATCGGGCAGCCGCGCCATATTCTTGATTCCGGCCAGGTTGGCCTGCAGGTGCTTGCGCTCGCGCTCCAGCTTGATCACTTCTTTCTTGGGAAGCAGCTCGTAGCGGCCATCGGTGGCCATGTCGTCGAGTTCCTTCAGCCGCTTCACCGACTTCTGCACCGTCACCCAGTTGGTCAGAAGTCCACCCAGCCAGCGCTGGTTCACATAGAACATTGTGGCGCGTGTCGCCTCTTCGGCGATCGCATCCTGCGCCTGGCGCTTGGTCCCCACGAAGAGCACAATCTTGCCCTCGGAGGCCAGGTCCTGCACGAATTTCGACGCTTCCTTGAACATCTTCAGCGTCTTCTGCAGGTCGATGATGTAAATTCCGTTGCGCTCGCCGAAGATGAATTCTTTCATCTTGGGGTTCCAGCGCTTCGTCTGATGCCCGAAGTGAACACCCGCTTCGAGCAGCTCCTTCATGGTGATGTTAGCCAATTAACCTCCTCATTAGTCTGCATCCCTTGAGTCAGTCGTCGCTCGTCAGTCGTCGGTCGTCAGCAAAACCGCTGGCGACGGGCGACTGGCGGCTGACGACTGCAGTCAGGATTGCCATTCCCGTCCCCGCACCGCGAGGCACGGGAAGAATTGAACACCTAAAAACCAGCTGTCAGCTATTGATCGTCAGCTGCCAGCCAAACTTGTTCGCTACAAGCCGCCGGCCACCAGCCAGCAGCCATTACCGCTTGCTGAACTGGAAGCGCTTGCGGGCGCCCTTCTGCCCGTACTTCTTGCGTTCCTTGCCCCGCGAGTCCCGGGTGACCATGCCTTCACTCTTCAGCTTCTTGCGCAATTCCGCATTGAACTGCATCAGCGCTCGCGCGATGCCGAGCTTCATGGCATCGGCCTGGCCATTCACGCCGCCGCCCGAAACGTTGGCCACGACGTTGAACGAAGTTGCCGTGTCTGTCGACAGCAAAGGCTGCCGCGCGCTCGAGCGCTGCGCCTCCGTCACGAAATACTCGTTGAACGGGCGGCCGTTGACTTTGTACTCGCCGCTGCCCGGACGCAGATATACCCGCGCCACTGAAGTCTTCCGTCGTCCCGTACCGTAATATTGAACCAATTCAGCCATTTCTTAGCTCTTGGTCGATAGCGGGTGGCTGGTGGCTCCTGATGCTGCGCTCAGCCAAGCTATCGTTTCACCTTTCAAATATTCACTACCAAAATCTTTCTTGCTCGCACGTGGCCACAAGCCATCAGCCACCAGCGATCAGCTAAACCAACACCCGCGCTTCCGGCTTCTGCGCTTCGTGCGGATGCTTGTCGCCGCGATACACCTTCAACTTGCTGAACATCTGCTTGCCCAATTTCGTCTTGGGGAGCATGCGCGAGATCGCTTCCTCGATGATCTGCTCCGGCTTGCGCTCGAAGCGCTTGCGAAATGCTTCGGTCCGCAGGCCGCCCGGGTATCCGGTGTAGTGGTGATACGCCTTCTGTTCCGACTTCATACCCGTCACCCTCACCTTTTCGGCGTTGATAACGATCACGTGATCGCCGGTGTCCAGGAATGTCGTGTACTGCGGCTTCTCCTTGCCCATCAGAATGTGGGCTACCCTCGAAGCCAGCCGGCCGAGGGTCTGGTCCGCAGCATCCACGACATACCACTTGCGCGCAATTTCCCCCTCTTTGGGGAAATAGGTTGACATCTGAACTCTCCCAGAAATTAAAACAGCTTATGAAGACCGCTGAGTGCCACCGAGCGCTGAATGCGCAGAGGTATCAGGCGGGCAACCACAGGACTTCCGAAGCTTTAAAGATAGCCTAGATTACAAAGAATTGTCAACGAATGCTGTTGTGGGGGCAGGAGTTACTTCCGATGCATCAGCAGATCTTTCAATGCCTTATTCGTATGCCAATGCCTCAATCGGATCCTTCTCCGCCGCTCGGTACGCGGGATACAGCGCTCCCAGCATGGCCCCGATAATCGCGATAATCGTCGTCTTCAGGATCCACCCGCCGGTCACGATCACCCGAATTGTCGGTATCTTTTGCGCAATGCCCGCCCGCGCCGTCAGGCTGATCAGGATTCCCAGCACGATTCCGCCCAGCGCCAGCATGAGCGTTTCCCGCAAAATCACATTCACGATGTACAACTTCGAAGCCCCCATCGATTTCAGGATTCCGATCTCCCGCGTCCGCTCCATTACCGCCGTGTACATCGCCTGGAAAATCACGATGAATCCGATGGTGACCGAAATCCCGATCACCACTTTTAAAAAAGTCCCCAGCCCTGGATAGCTATTGGGCGTCAGCATCGAGAGGTAGTAGTTCATCGAATAGGCGACGTGCTTCTCCATCCCAGGAATCTGCTTGATTTCGTTCACCACCGCTTCTGCGTTCGCGGGGTTATCCAGTTTGAGATAGAAGATCGATGCCTTGTCTTTCGATCCGTTCAGGTCCTGCAGCGTTTTGATCGGCAGAAATTTCCGCGCGCCTTTCCCCGGCGCAACAATCCCGGCCACCCGGAATTCGTTTTGCAAGACCTCTATGTGGTCTCCGACATGATAGTGTTTCGCCTGCGCGAGAATATCGTCGATCAACACATCATTCGGTCCTTGAAACGGGCCCCCTTGCAGGAATCGGAACGGGCCCAGCGCTTCGTAACTGTTCAAATCGATTCCGGCGATGACCTCCAGTGCCCCATTGGTGGAAACCTGCGTCACCACCGGTGCAACCACCGCCACGTGAGGAAGCTTCGCCAGGACATCGCCAATCTTGATTGGCATCGGCGCTCCCGTCAGCCCTACGAGGGCGGACGACCCCGGTGGCATCACCACGACGTCCGCGCCAATGCCCGCCTGCCGCTGCTTCGAATCGTTCACCATGCCGAGCGAAAGGCCCACGATCAGAAGGATCAGAGTGACTTCGAGAGCGACCGCGACCACGCTGATCAACGAGCGGATCGGCCGGTACAGCAGGTTGCCGACAATCATTTTGTTCATCATGAGACGCTCGCTGCGTTAGTCGTCGGTCGTTGTCAATGTGGGAACTGCGTTCAGTGTAGCAAAGTGCTCGGCCGCCGCCGGCGGGCCGCGGACTGAGAGGCGGGTTCGTTACTTTGGAACAACGCTGACGGCCGAATGGGATTGGCTGACTGGTTCGACGGAGGGATGGCTTCCCAGACGCACCACCTCGGCTCCGGGTGGCTGCTGCAGTTCGAACTGTTCATCGGTCAGGGGCTTGTTGAACTCCAGCTTCACGATATTCAAGGTGATGTCGTACTCTTCCTGCGGCCGCTCAATCTCAGTCTGTTTTGGAAAATTGATGTCATCGTATTCCTTGTATTCTCCATAACGAACGTCCGTGACCAGAACGCCCTTTTCGTTGTAGATGAATTGCCGATGCGGCTGCATATCGGTGCGGCTGAAGACGATCTTCCGGGACAGGAACCAGCCCATTTTGCCCTTACGCACCACGACGACCTCATAATCCGGCTGTTCGTAGCGATGGCGCTTTGCGTCGAGCACAGTCTCGAACCCATTCTCGAGCACCGCGATTTCGTTTTCCGGATCGATCTCGCGGATCAGCAACGCCTCGTACAGATTCTGCGGGCGCATATTCTCCAGCGGCTGCTTGGGGTTCGGCGTCTCGGCATCATTGCGCCCGATGATGAAGCGGTTCTTGGGCGGGATCCAGAGCTTGAACTCGCGACCGTCGCTCACCATATCGAACGCGCGGTTGCGCACGATCGGCATCAACCCGATCAGCCGCAACATCGCCGGCTTGCGGGCCAGCACATATCCCCGGATTTCCTTGTAATCGGTGACCTTGCCGCGATTCTCGCCGCCCACCGAAGTATCGATGTCGACCGTGGCCTGCATGGTCCGGATACGTGCCGCCTGCAGGTTGATCGCGTCCACCAGTTCCTGTTGGGTGGCACTCTTAAGCGGTGCCTTGCTCAGTTGGCGCTCTACTTTGCGGGAATGAAACAGGCATCCGGACAACGGAATTGTAGCGGCCAACAAAAGTAGAGCCCGGATTTGACGGTGACGCGTCATGCTTTAGGTCAGATTGAGTATACCGTGAGGAAGTTGCTCGAATAGGGAGCGGTAGATCGCCCCCTGCCACCGAACGCCCCGCTCAGGGACGGTGCATGGTGCGCCGGAAGGAAGCGACATTCCGGTTGTGTTCTTCGAGGCTCCGCGCGAAGCGGTGATGCCCGTTCCCATCACTCACAAAATACAGGTAATCACTGACTGCGGGATGCATCGCAGCCTCAAGCGAACTCCTGCCGGGATTGGCGATCGGCCCGGGAGGGAGGCCTGGATTGCGGTACGTGTTATAGAGCGACTTGGTGGCCAGATCGTCGTGGTGAAGCGCGCCCTGGTAGGTGTTGGCAAGCAGTTCGGCATAGATCACGCTCGGGTCGGCATCGAGCGCCATGCGCTTGTTCAGGCGGTTGTAGTACACGCTGGCCACCATGGGGCGTTCTTCAGGAGCCGCCGTTTCCTTCTCGACGATGGAGGCCATCGTCACGGTGCGTGGCACATCTTCATGCAGGCCGATGGCATTGGCCACATCCCGGAAATGATGCACCATGGCCGCCGCAATATCATGCAGGCTCTGCGTCCGGGTGAATTCGTAGGTATCCGGGAAAAGATAGCCCTCGAGCGTCGTCGCCTCGGGCGAAAGATCGTGGATCAGGGGCGCGTCGTCGCGCACAACTTTGAGGAACTCGTCCTTGCTTCCCAAGCCAGCCTGCTCGATCGCCTGCGCGATGTCGAACATGGTGAACCCTTCCGGGATCACCACGGTGTGCGTATAAATATCGCCCCGCGCCAGCCGGTTGTGCACTTCGATCGCGTTCGCGGGTTTCTCGAAGAGGTACTCGCCGGCTTTCAGCGAGCGCTTGTGATGGAAATAGTGCCAGACGAGGAACGCCTTTTCGCTGCGGATCACCCCCGCCGCCTTCAATTCCGAGGCGATCTTGCGCGTGGTCGACCCGCTCTTCAACAGCACAAACTTCTGCCCGGCGGGCGCGGCCGGGGTGAGCACACCCCAGGCCAGCCATCCGCCAAAGGCAAGTAAAACCAACAACAGAAATGTCAGAAATTTGCGCAAGTAGCCAGTAGTTTAGATGAACTTCCCGGCCACGCAGTCAACCGATGGTCGATGAACCCTCGTAAGTACCTGTTAGGAAAGTTTCCATTTTCCAGTTTCAAAGCCCCAAGTTTTCAAGTGTGATAGCCAGGACTTTACCTTGCACATTGTGCCGTCGAATAGGGTCGTCATGTCAGGCAGACCCTTTCCCCTTTGCTGATGGGGCGAACAAACGGCGCACACTTACCGCTGACTGATAACGACAGCTACCTTTGGGACACTCCGCAGCAGCGCCTTTGACGCGCCACTATTAAAGGAAATCATAAAAATCAGCGCTCAGAACTTCCTGGAGTTGACAACCTAAGCTTGGCATCCACCACTAATTCGGCAAGTCGGCCGAGAGCGATGGCGGCATCCGGCATAGGCTCACTCCGGAAGGAATCCAGGTACAGATCAATTTCGGCGAGATCAGGGGAGACAATTCTCACCAATTCTCCAAGTGAGTCACCAGATGATTGGTCCAGCAATGCGTTTCGCTCTCCATCGTCGGATTCAGCCCATTCCAGAATGAAGGGGATGAGATGGTGAAAGCGTGACGGGAGCGTCTTCAGGTGAGAAGAACTGGCGTTGCGGCGAAAGGGACCTACGAGTTTCGCCAGAGTCTCAATATTGTCGATTGACCCGTCTGCATCGCGGCCTTTTGCATACAGGACGACGGCTCCTTGAAATACGTGCAGGCTGTCATCTTTGTTCTGCAGTAGAGATTCTACTGCGCTGTGTAATGCGGAAGACGCGAGAAAGGAGCGGAGCTCGTTTGAGGGTCCATTATTAGTTCGGATGAAGACAGGCCAGCGGGAATCATCTCTGACAAGCAGGTCTGTTCTTTCCAAGAACAAGACTTCATCCGTTTTGTTAATGGAAAGTACTCCAACCGCTAGCTCCCCTTCAACCCTTATGCGGAAATACTCAAGGTTGGCCGATACCGTTACCCTTCTGCGGTTGTGGACTAGTCTTGCTTCCAGAGAAAATGGGTAGCCACTGACGGCAACCGGCTTCCACTGGTGCTCTGCGTCAACTGTGAAGCGACACACGTTCGGGTCGTATACTTCGCACTTGCTGATCCGTCCTCGCAGTCGCTTAGCAATCGTATGGAGAATGCTCGCAGGCGGCACACCGCTCATCCTGAACCTCACCCTTGTTCCGCGATCCGGTGGGCGTTCGAATACCCCTTGTAGGTCTTCATTATCGCAGCGGTTCTACCGAGTACTCAATACTCTCGGTGATTGCTGTCGGTCGCGGTAGGGACGACCATCGCTGAGCGCCCCCCGCGCGGATCCGCACGAGCGCTCATTAGCGCATGCGGCTCTTATCGCAGATGAATAACGGCCAAGCGTGCTTCTGGGCCGCACACTCGCCACCCGTGGGACACGTACACACCCGCTCTG
>Ga0307478_10001159_pt1 | contig 23768 bp, 20 predicted proteins | sample atmos_gasesECM4C_2_FD_203713 | JGI IMG/M metagenome (GOLD analysis project Ga0307478, IMG submission 203713) | Hardwood forest soil microbial communities from Morgan-Monroe State Forest, Indiana, United States - atmos_gasesECM4C_05 | ecosystem: Environmental > Terrestrial > Soil > Temperate...
TATGCAGATAGTCAATGCCAAGGTTAACGAGCCATGACCGCGACAACCTGCGCTCAACTCCTCCACCAGCCAGCCACGCAAACTTGTTGGCGAAACCGCCGAACAGCATTCGACCTGTGTTGTCTATGATTGGCGTTGTTTCCCGCGCACCTCCAGCAAGCGCCTGAACGTATCCCGCTCCCCGTCTCGTTCTAATCGGATAGAGGACAGGCCCCACAAGGTAGGACAGAACGTCGGCATGATGTGTACTGGAAAAGACGTTGCTGGCCCGAACGTATCCGATATCAGCCCTCACAGCTACCGCCGGACTGAATCCTATCGTCCCACTCACATCGATTCCATTGAGGCCGGTCCGATGCCGAGTAACTGGGAGACTGACATACGAAAAGCCGACCGCCGCATCAAAGGTTGCCGTTCTTGCGGCAAACGGCGGAGATTGAGCTTGGGCCGAAATGGCGAAGAGTCCGAAACAGACGGCGAGAAATGTAGATTTCATCGTGATTGGAATGAGCCAGGTATGTGTTTGATGCACGATTTGAGCGGTGGATTCGCGTGGCGTAGTTCCAGAATGGAACAGTTTTCGTCATCGTGTTTGGTATGACGCCTAGCTGAATGTGATTCGTTGTCGCGCCGAGTCTCAAAAAGCGCAAGAAAGAATAGTTTGGATCATTTAGGTGGTAAGGGCCCCAGCGACCGCCGACAATGCGTGCAGACAGGGGAAGCATCGCACGTCGTCGACCCCAGCGGCAGGCGGCAGAAGGGGCAGTAGGCTGACCAAGGGTGGCCGCATTCCGGGCACTCGTCGATGACCAGCTTTGATCGTTCTAGAACTTGCTCGCCGCTTCGCAAGTCAATTCGATAGCGACAACGCGGGTTAGTACAGATCAGAAAGTATTCCAACGAAAATCTCCTAAGCCGCAGTTTCGATCAGCTTCGATGAGCAGTGCAGCTATACTTCTTTAATTTGCGGTAGAGGGTGGTCTTGCCAATTCCAAGTAGACGCGCGGCTAGTTGCTTGTCACCTCGCGTTTGGCGCAAGGCATGCAAGACAGCTCGCCGCTCAAGCTCCGCCAGCGGGACGAGCTCATCGGCATCGGGAGGGTTGTTCGATGCCGGTTTAGGGATCAAGGTGAAGTCATCGGGAGTCAGAGTGCTGTCAGAACTCAACGCCACAGCACTCTCAATGGCGTTTTGCAATTCGCGGACGTTGCCTGGCCAGTCGTAGGCGATCAAGAGGCGCAGTGCGTCATCCGAAATCGCATGAACTTGCCTTTGTGGGTCAGAGAACTTCTCCAGAAAGTTGCTTACGAGTATGGGTATGTCAATCTTGCGGTCGCGTAGCGGCGGCAGCTTAATTTGCACGACGTTTAACCGAAAGAACAGGTCCTGACGGAATGTCCCCGCCCGGACCGCCGCTTCCAGATCCCGATTTGTAGCCGCTATGATGCGAACGTCTATTGGGATTTGCTCCGTGGAACCGACCGGCCTTATTTCTCTTTGTTGTAGAGCCCGAAGCAACTTGGCCTGCAAGAGGACGGGCAGTTCGCCGACTTCATCCAAGAGGATTGTTCCCCCGTGGGCAGCTTGGAGAAGGCCTCGTTTCAAGTAGTCCGCGCCCGTGAATGCCCCTTTGACGTGCCCAAACAGCTCGGACTCCATGAGGGACGGAGATATTGCCGAGCAATCAATGGGGACAAACATTTCGTGCCGGCGCAATCCCTCACAGTGGATACAACGCGCTACTAGCTCCTTTCCAGTTCCGGTTTCACCAAGGAGCAGAATGGGAGCCCTGTTTTGGCTGACTCTGCAAATCAACTCGTAAAGACGATGCATCGGCAACGAATTACCGATTAACTCGCCAAAACTAGATTGAGCCGCCGATGCCCCGCGAGAGAGGTTCGCGTGGTCTTCCATATTCGCAAGGAGGATATTCCTGTGCCATTAGTCAGATGTTCCGTCATTGGTGATTTGTTCCGCGTTTGTATCCCTTTGGTCAGATTTTCCCGTATTGGTCAATTTTTCCGATTCGATAGTAGGTAATTTGAACAGCTAAGTACTTACGCCCTATACTAAGTATGATGGCTGATTAATGCAGTTCTCAATAACAACCTCAGGAGGACCGAACTGTTGAATACAATAGATATTCTCCCCGTCATGGCGGTTGAACTGCTTCGCGGCGGAAAGGCAATACCTCCGTTCCCCACGCCCCCGACAGTTTCAAGCCGGCATGTGGGATGGCATGGTATCGCAATGGAGTCGTTCAACGACGTGCCCCCCTGCTCCATTCCCGAGCACGAGCATCCGATTCATATGCTGAATTTCCAAAGGTCAGGGCAGACTAGGTGCGAGTGGACTGTGGATGGCCGCACGCGAAGGGCGGAGCATGGCCCCGGGAATCTCTATATTCTTCCTACCGGGACCCGCGACCGATTTACCCGGTATGCGCCCACAAGTCATCTCACGTTGGTGATGGCACCCTACTTTCTTGCCGGAGCCTTGGAGGAAATTGCTCACCTGGCGGATGCCGAGTTGATTTCTAACTGGAATGTTCGCGATCGGCATATTGCCTCCCTGATGCTCGCTCTCCATGCCGATTTGGAAGATGGGTCCCCGGCCGGGCCGCTTTATGGCGAGTCACTGGGTCTGGCGCTCGCCCACTACCTCATCCGACGCTATTCCGTGCGGGCGCCGCGTCGACTCGAATACAAAGGCGGAATGCCGACCGTCCGGCTCAATCGTGTTGTTGATTTCATGCAGCAAAATTACGCGAGTGAAACGCGCCTGGCGGAGCTAGCGCACCTCGCAGGAATGAGCCCGCATTATTTTTGTGAATTATTCAAAAAGAGCATTGGGCTAAGTCCTCACCAGTATTCCCTGCGGTGCAGGATTGATCGCGCAAAGGAATTCCTGCGAAACCCCCAGTACACGGTGAGTCGAGTTGCAAAAGCGACCGGGTTCGCAGACCAGAGCCATTTCACGAAGGTTTTCCGCCGAATCGTGGGTATCACGCCGACCCAGTTCCGTCAAATGTTTTCCTCACCTCACTCCAGCGAAGTTTTCCCACCACGCTAACGACTGGGCCTCGAAAACCGAGTGGCATCGCGTCTGCGCGTTTCCGGCCACCTGCCCCACAACCGTGCCTCCGACCAGTTGTCCCGGCGTACCTCTCCTGCTATCGTAAACCGTGAAAATCGCGCTTCCACTCAATTCCGCCCTCAGCGGGCCGCCTCTCACTGTTCCCTCTCGCCGCTGGCCGCTACCCAACAGCGATCTCTCTTCCGGGGCACTACTCGCTACTAACTTTGCCCTCCCTTTGTTTTCTTCAGTTTACGAATTGCTTTTTTATCAACTCCCGTGTTTTCAAAAACTTCTGCGTTGCCCTATGTTTTTTCCAAATTCCCACCCAAAAAGGAAAATCCCAAATGACCCAGTCAGCCTCTAAACCCAGCTTCATCAACAACTCCGCTCGTTGCATCTATCTCTACCCCAATGGTCGGCGCTGCCGTCTCTCCGTAACCGCCGCCAACGCCAACTTCTGCCCTGCCCACGCTCCGCTTGCGGCAAATCAACCCAACCCCGCCGAAATCGCCTCCACCCTAACCGCCAATCTCGACGACTTCACCTTCGCCGCCCAGATCAACAACTTCCTCTCCCGCCTGCTGCTCCTCCTCGCCCAGGACAAAATCTCCACCCGCCGCGCCGCCGTCCTTGCCTACATCACCAACCAACTCCTCCGCACCCTCCCCGCTATCGCCAGAGAGGAAAACGCCGAACCCACCCAGATCATATTCGACATGCCCGGCCTCGACCGCTCCGCGCCAGACCAAAATCCCCCGCAATGCACCGCCGAGCCAAATCAGCAGGCTGTTCTTGCATGAACTACCCCGCGCACACAAATCGTGAAAGAAGAATGCCAAGAGCCGGCCTCAGAAGAATGGCGCTACAAATTCCAATTACCGCGGATTTGACGACGGCGAAAAGAGGGCCAATGCGGCTTTCGACTGGCGAGGCGTTCTGCGTTACCCTATCCCTTTTTCGGAGGGGGAAAAATGCCAACGCGGGATGATGCCTGGAAGCTGCTTTGCGAATATACGGCGTCTGAGAGCTTGCGCAAGCACATGCTGGCTGTGGAGGCTTGCGTCCGGGCTTACGCACGCAAGCAGGGGGCTGACGAAGAGGCCTGGGGGCTGGCGGCGCTGCTGCACGATTTCGATTACGAGCGCTGGCCCAATGAGGCGCATGCGCCAGACAAGGAGCATCCTGCCGAAGGAGCCAGGATTCTGCGTGAGCAGGGGTACTCCGAGGAGGTGGTCCGGGCGATTCTCTCCCACGCCGACTACTGCAACGTGCCGCGGCAATCGCCGCTGGAGCACGTTCTTTTTGCCTGCGACGAACTGGCCGGCTTTCTTACCGCCTGCGCTTACGTGCGGCCCTCCAAAAGCATTCTGGATTTGGAGGTCGACTCGGTGAAGCGCCGCCTGAAGGACAAAGCTTTCGCGAAGGGCGTCAGCCGGGAGGACGTGCGCAAAGGCGCGGAAGAGCTCGGCATCCCGCTCGAGGAGCACATTGCGTTCTGCATTGCGGCGCTGCGCGAACACGCCGACGCGTTAGGGTTGCGCGGAACCATCGGGACGCAAGCGGCGACGCTGTGATGCGTTGCGCCGCGGCGGAAAAAGCAAGATCGCTCGCTGCGCTCGCGGGCGGGGCTAAGCCCCTCCACACACCGTTGGCCACAGCCGGAGAGGAAGCTGGCAAACTCCGCCACTACAGCCGCAACGGCATGGCGTAGCGGCGAGCACCGTTTTGCTAGAGCTGGCGGTAGGAAAATAACGTGATGGCCGCGCCGAGCAGCATTGCGGCGATGACCAGCGCGATAACGCCGGCCGTGAACCACACCGTCGCGCGCTGCGGCGCCAACAATTTGGAGCCCGCCGGCAAGCTCAACTGCGGGGAATTCTCTCCGGCGGTGGGCTCTTCCGCCGCAACGGTCACCTCTGGCTGCTCCGCGAATTCCAACGCGCCGACGAAGCTGTAACCCCTGCGCGGGACGGTTTGGACGTAGATGGATTGCTCGTTGGAATCGCCAAGAATCTGGCGCAACTTATTGACGGTGGTGTTCACGTTGGCGTCGAAATTGACGTGCGTATCGGAAGCCCACAAACGCGAGCGCAACTGTTCACGGGTTACGATTTCGCCGTGCCGCTCCAACAAAGTGATCAACACCTGGCCAACCTTGCCGGGCAGACGCAAGCGTGCGCCATTTTTTGTAAGGTTCTGCCGCTGCAGATCGACCTGGAATGGCCCGAAGCGCACATAGCGAGCGGGAAATTTGCCGACGCCGTTGTCACCCCCGTTTGCATGGCTGGCGACCTGAAACTCCATGTTCATACGCTTCCCCTTGCGGCTAAGAAATGCGAACCGCGATCGAAAGTTCGATCTTGGAAAACCCGCCTGCTGCGGGCACCGCTCGCTAAGAGCATGAATGCTCACGACTGGGGAGAATTGACAAGCCCTTGGGTATAAGTTATATCTGAGATGTATATACAAGTCAAGATGGAGCCCTCATGCCGGCTGTGCTCTCCGAACTCAACCTCAATGGCACTGGTTCCTGCGCCTCGTTCAATTTCCGCCGGACGGCGCGTGCGGTTACCCGCTTCTATGATCAAGCCCTGGAGCGTTGCGGCATCCGCTCCACACAATTCGCTATTCTGGCGGGTGTGGCCAAGACGCAGCCGACCTCGATATCGGCGCTGGGCGACGTTCTCCTCATCGATAGCACTACGCTTACGCGTAGCCTGCGGTTGCTAAAAAAGCAGGGATTCCTGACGGTTTCGGAACGGGCCAGTAAGCGGCAGCGATTCCTGAAGCTAACCCCTGCCGGTGAACGGACTTTGGCGGAGAGCCTTCCGGTGTGGCGCAAAGCGCAAGAGCAATGGGTGCAGTCTCTAGGCGCCGAGAATTGGACCAAGCTACGCAGCGAACTGGAAAGACTCGCGCATGTCGCGGTCGCTCTGGAGAAGTCACCGAATCAGAAGGCCGCGAAGGCTTAACTTCGTTTCGTTTGCGGTTCTTCTTTCTGGCGTACTCGCGCTAAAATAGAGGCGATGCTTACCCAAATCGCTGGATCAGACGCGGCTGCTACGCTTCATCCGCGGCGCAAAACGTATGGTGTGAATATTGGGCACGTGCGTGTGGGCGGGGGCGCGCCCATCGTGGTGCAGTCCATGACCAACACGGACACCGCGGACGCGGCGGGGACGGCGCAGCAATGCTTGGAGTTGGCCGAGGCCGGATCGGAAATTGTGCGGGTGACGGTGAACGTTCCGGAAGCGGCGGCGGCGGTCCCGGAGATCAAGAAACGATTGCTGGCGGCCGGATGCAGAGTGCCAATTATTGGGGATTTTCACTATAACGGGCACGTTTTGCTGACCAAATATCCGGATTGCGCTGCGGCGCTGGATAAATACCGGATCAATCCGGGGAATGTGGGCGCGGGGCAGCGGCGCGACGAGCAATTTTCCACCATCTGCAAGATTGCGAGAGATAACGGAAAGCCGGTGCGCATTGGCGTCAATGGCGGCTCGCTGAATCAAGAGCTGGTGATGCGTAAGATGCAGGAGAATACCGACAAGAATTTGGGGAAGGAGTCCGAGGAGATCATCAACGACTGCATGGTGCTTTCCGCGTTGGAATCCACGGAGCTGGCGCTGGAATCGGGCTTGCGGCACGACCAGATCATTATTTCGTGCAAGACTTCGCGGCCGCGTGATTTGATTACCGTGTATCGGGATTTGAGCGCGAAGACGGAGCAGCCTTTGCATCTGGGGCTTACGGAAGCGGGCATGGGGATGAAGGGGCAGATTTGGTCGGCGGCTTCGCTGGGCGTGCTGCTCTACGAGGGCATCGGCGACACCATTCGCATTTCGCTTACTCCGCGGCCTGGCGGCGATCGCCGCGAAGAGGTATACGCAGCTTGTGAGTTGCTGCAAGCGCTGGGGCTGCGCTCGTTTTCACCGAGCGTAACCGCTTGCCCCGGATGTGGCCGCACCACTAGCTCGACATTTCAGGAGCTTGCGGAGCGCATTCAGGGCTATATACGAGACATGATGCCGATCTGGAAGGCGCAATATGATGGCGTGGAGACGATGACCCTGGCGGTGATGGGGTGCATCGTCAACGGACCTGGCGAATCGAAGGCGGCGAATATCGGCATCAGCCTGCCCGGCACCGGTGAAGCGCCGCGCTGCCCGGTGTACATCGATGGTAAGAAAGATGTGACCCTGGAAGGAACGTACGATGAGCTGGCGGCAGCATTCCAGGCGCTGGTGGACACTTACATCGCGAAAAAATACCCTCGCAAGACGGCTGAGGTCGGCGCAGCAAGATGAAGATCAGCCGCGAAGATGTGCTGCGGGTTGCGGACCTGGCATATCTGGACCTCAGTGAAGCTGAGCTGGAAACCTACCGCAATCAGATTGACGAGATTCTGGAGTACATCGGCAAGCTGAACGAGCTTGATACTGCAAACGTGGAACCGATGGCACAGGTTTTGACTGACGATCAGACGGCGGACGCGACGCTGCGCGAGGACGTGGTTGTACCTTGTGAGCTAGGGGCTGAAATCCTGAACGGGGCGCCCGATCCCGAACCGCCCTACTTCCGCGTGCCTAAAGTGATCGAGCGCTAGCCCATGGCAACGAATTGGACCATCGACGGGGTGAGGGAAGCGCTTCGTTCCAAGAAGATTTCTGCGCGGGAACTGGCGGCGGATTATTACAAGCGTATTGAGGCGCGCAACGCCGAGCTGAATGCGTACCTTACGCTGTCGCAAGAGCGCGCTTTTGCGCAGGCCGACCGCGTGGATGCGCTGGTCGCGGCGGGAAAGGCGCTGCCCCCTCTGGTGGGCGTCCCTATCGCCGTGAAGGATGTCATCAGCACGCGCGGCGTGCGCACTACCTGCGGCTCGAAAATCCTGGAAAATTATATTCCGCCGTACGACGCTACCGCTGTCGAGCGGCTGGAGGCGGCCGGTGCCGTCATCTTGGGCAAAACAAATTGCGACGAGTTCGCCATGGGTAGCTCGAATGAGAATTCGGCGTATGGTCCGGTGCGGAACCCCGAGGCGCCGGAGAGGGTGCCGGGGGGATCGAGCGGAGGTTCGGCGGCGGCGGTGGCGGCGGGCTTGGCGGTGGCGTCGTTGGGAACCGACACGGGCGGCTCCATTCGGCAGCCGGGATCGTTTTGCGGAATTCCGGCCATGATGCCGAGCTATGGCCGCGTATCGCGTTACGGACTGATCGCCTTTGCGTCTTCGCTGGACCGCATCGGGCCCTTTGCGGGGAACGTGCGCGATGTGGGCACGGTGCTGCAAATGATTGCGGGCCGGGACCCCAACGATTCCACCTCCACTACGGCGCCGGTGCCAGACTATGGCGTGGAAGTCGAAAAGCCGGTAAAGGGATTGCGCATCGGAATCCCGAAGGAATATTTCGGCGCGGGTATGGACGCGGAAGTCCGGAAAAAGATTGAGGCTGGAATAGAGGTGCTGCGGAAACTGGGCTGCGAGATTCGGGAAATTCGCATGCCGCACACAGACTACGCGATTGCCGTTTATTACATCATTGCGACGGCGGAGGCCAGCTCAAACCTAGCGCGCTATGACGGAGTTCGCTACGGGTTGCGCGTCGAGGGCGATTCCCTGCTAGGGATGTATCGCAAGACGCGGGGGAAGGGGTTTGGCGCGGAGGTCAAACGGCGCATCGTACTGGGGACTTATGTACTATCGGCTGGCTATTACGACGCATACTATCTAAAAGGCCAGAAAGTGCGCGCGCTTATCGCTCAGGATTTCCGCGATGCGTTCACGAAGGTAGATGCGATTGTGACCCCCACATCGCCGGTACCGGCGTTTAAGCTCGGGGAGCGAACGAACGATCCATTGCAGATGTATCTTGCTGATATTTATACGGTTACGGGATCTTTGGCGGGAGTCCCTGGGATATCGGTGCCTTGCGGCAAAATCTGCGGGAAGCTCCCGGTAGGCTTGCAGATTTTCGGGCCTCCGTTTAGGGAGGGCCGCGTCCTGCAACTGGCGCGGGCATTCGAGGAAGCCGACGGGGCCAGCTTGTAAACTGGCTCTAGATCCTAGTCAAAATTTCTATCAGAAATGTCATGCCCTCGCTCGACCCCATCCTCGAAAAACTGGCCGATGCACAACATCGGCTATTGCGCGCCGCCGATGCGATTCCGGCCGACTACTGGAAAACCCCGCCGCGGGAAGGCGCCTGGTCGGCCGCCGAAGTCATCGCTCACGTAATCACCATCGAGCGTACCGTGGTCGCGGCGGTGGTCAGAATTCTGAAGAAAGAGCCAAAGCAAACCCCACTGCTGAAGCGGTTTCGCTTACCGATTGTGTTTGCGGAAAGACGCTTTGTGCGGCTGAAAACTCCCATTCCCGTTGATCCGGAACTCTTGGGGGAGAAAGAAGTAATGCTTGCGGAGCTGCAGGAGGTCCGCGATCACACGCTGGCCGTAATAGAGAAAAACCGGGACCGTGACCTGCGTGTTTACAGGTGGCAGCATCCCTTCCTCGGCTCGCTCAATGCATATCAGTGGTTCGTCTTGCTGGGATCACACCAGATTCGACACGAAAAGCAGATTCGTGAAATCGTCGCTCGCCTGCCAAAAGCAATGCCGATTGCGCAAGGTTAATTTGCCTCTCCAGCAAAAGCTGTAGGCGTGCAGGAAAGCGAATATGGGATTGTGGAGCGGATTTGCAAAAATGGTACAAATTTTACAGCTAGATGAATTTTATTCCTGCGAGTACTAGCTAGCGGACCCGCCTTGACAACGCTCGAAAAGCGCGAATTGTTGCGATTTTAGGCGCAAAGTACTAGCCGAATCGTTTTGCTTCCAACTAACGGAACGACTATTGCTCTTAGATGAGTGCAGCCCTAGGATGGCATCAAGCATCTAACGGGTAGGAAGGTAAGGCGGAGAAGAAAAGAGGGCCAAGGGCCGTGGTCACCGTCAAAGCAAGTCAGAAGATTTTCACGGATAATGAGGTGGCGAACCTTACCGGGATTTGTGTCGACCACCTGCACAATTTTGCCAAGAGCCGTCATCTGGGTTTTATCGCGCGAGCTGCGGAAGCAGCGGGAATACAAGCGGATCAGTGGCTTTTCACCTTGTCGGACCTGATGGTGCTGGTCACTTTGTTTCCGCGCTGCACGCATTAGGCGCTGGGCTGACCGAAGCGCTGCGATTGGCAGCGAATGTTTGAGCTCTCCGGAACATCGGAGAGCTTTTGTTTTTCAGCAGGGCATTGCCGAGGGTTGCGGGCGGCGCTATGCTCGTTGCCTAAGGCAAACCGCTGCGCAATTTGGCGCATCGCAATCATTCAGGAATCCCCTATGAGCTGGAGTTGCATGTCATTTTCCTTCCAATGCGTGGTTTTTCTGGCATGCGCGAGTGCTGGCAGTTCCGCCCAACACTGGAGTTCCCCTGAATACGGTCTGTCCGCGCAAAGCCAGCAAGCTCCATCCACCAAGCAAGCTGGGGGAGACGATCCAACGGCGGCTTCCCGGCTTACGAGAGGCAAGAAACTGGTGTTGAAGGATGGCAACTTTCAATTGGTGCGGGAATACGAGCGCAAGGGCGACCGAGTGACGTATTACAGCCTGGAACGGGCCAGTTGGGAAGAGATTCCGGCGGCGATGGTTGATTGGGACGCTACGTCTAAGGCCCAGGCGGATTCGGACAAGGCTTCCGAGGCGCTGCTTGGGAAGATTCATGCGCAGGAAGAGGCTACCAAAGTCGATACGGTGCTGGACGTTGACGCAAGTTTGCAGGTAGCTCCGGGGGTGTTTCTGCCGCCTGGTGAAGGGATGTTTGCGATCGAGGGCAGGTCGGTGACGCCGATCGCGCAGGTAGGGTCGCAGGTTAAGACCGACAAGAAGACGTTCTTGAAGCAGGTGCTTTCGCCCATCCCGGTTGTGCCGGGTAAACGGAACGTGGAAATTCCTGGTCCGAAGGCCAAGACGCGAATCAATACGAGCGGGCCAGAATTTTATCTGCGCGAGGCTCCGCCGGACCCCGATCGGGATTCCAGCGTGTATAAAAGCAGCCGGCCGGGGGAATCGGGGCCGGAGGTAGAGCTGGTGCGCGCCACGGTCAAGGGGAATAAGAGACAGCTGGAGTCGATTCGCAGCATATTCGGGCAGGACTTGAGCACCGAGCGGAATTCGATTGCGATCCAGAGGTGGGAGATCGCGGCTACGGTCTATCGGTTTACCTTGGGGGAGCCCTTACCGCCTGGCGAGTATGCGCTGGCGGAGATCCTGCCGGACGGGATGAATTTGTATGTTTGGGATTTTGGCGTGGATGGGACGGCGCCTTCACCTGCTAAGAAATAGCTAATACCCTTCCTCTCCGTTCGTGACAATCGGACACTTCGAGGATGGCTCTTCGACCGAAAAAGCGGCGGCTAGACCGCCGCACTCCAAAATTACTATTGCTTTGTGCCTGACGGGACGGGCGGCGGGCGGCGCTCCATTTCTGTGGGGACGGCAAGGGAGCGGGTTCCGTTCTTGCCTACTGCTCGGACGGCGAAGAAGTGATTGTCGGTGGAGACGCCACGCAACACGGTTTCGCCGGGGGATGCCACAAAGTCGTAGACCTGCCAGCGCGGTTCCGTAGTTTCGCGCCAAAGGATTTCAAAGCCGGCACGTTCGGGATCATCTTCAGCAGACCAGGACACCTTCGCATCGGGGGTTACCGCGCCGGTGAGGCGGGCGTTCGTTGGAGCTGCTGGGGCCATGGCTAACTGGCGCAGAGCCTCGGCGTTATTGCGTGCGACGTCGCCGAGGAAGGTGGCGTTCAGATATTTTGCGAAGTCGCCGTACTCGATGGCGTTTTCGGTGCGCGGGGTCTGATGCTGGTGGGTGTAGTCCTCGAGGGGTTCGGTGAAGCGCACCGCAGGAAGACCGGCTTTGTAGAAGGGGTAGTGGTCGCCGCCCCGGCCGTAGCGATCGACGCGGAAAATCATGCGGATATTTTCGCGGCCGTCGATTTCCTCGACGGCGCGGGCCAGTTCGCGGCCGGGCGAATCGCAGTCGTCGATTTCGCCGTTGCCTGAGAAGAGGCGCACGCGATGGGGTGCGCCGGGCGACGGATCGGCCCCAACGATGTCGTCGTCGAGCATGCCGCCGATGGTGTAGCCCTGCTGCTTGGCCCATTCGAGGAGGCGATAGCCGCCGAAGAGGCCTTGCTCTTCTCCCGATATGGCGGCGAAGAGAAGGGTGGCGCGATTTTCGGTCTTGCCGTTCGCGGCGGCTCTGCTGAGGAGGCGCGCGGATTCCACGCTGACGGAAACGCCGGAGGCATCGTCGTCGGCGCCGGGGGCGTCAGCGTCCGGGTCCATCACGTTAGATGGGCGCGAATCGAAATGGCCGGAGACGATGAAGAGGGTTTTCGCGAGTTTGGGATCGGAGCCGGGCAGGATCGCGTAGACGCTTTCCAGGGCGAGTGGCTTTCCGGCGGTGCGCTCGGAGGCGGATTCATATTTGTCGACCACGATTTGCAGCTTGCCGCCCGAGTCTTTAGCGATTTCGTTGAGGCGGGCGATGATGTGATCGCGGCCGCAGCCTATGCCGCGCTTCGGGTCGGTCCAGGAAGAAAGGGACAGCCGAGTGCCGCAGGAAACGAGCTGGTCGATCAATGCGCGCATCGACTTAACATCGACGGCTTGTCTCCCGATGGCTGCGGCCGGGCGCAGCGGCACTTTCGGATGCGGCTGGCCTTGCTGCGGCTCCGCCGGGTCGCGTTGCGCGGACCGCTGAGCGAGAGCCGGCGAGATGGCAACACAGAGACAAACACTTAGGACGATGACAGCGGCGAAAATGGTGTGATGTCCAGAATTGCGTTCAGGCATCGGCTGCGCTCCGAGAAAATGTATTTAGCAGTCCGGCATTCTAGCCTAACTGCGCAGTCGACACGAATTGATACGCTTGACACGGCCGCTTTCAAGGCAGACTGTGAACTACACAAATGGATCTCACATCGCAAGGGCTGTGGATCGACGCGTTGTGGTTTTTGTTCGGTCTGTACTGGATCGTTTCGGCGTTAAAACTGAAGAAGACGAAGAAGCGCGAATCGTGGGGCCAGCGGTTCCGCTACGTGCTGCCGCTGGCGGCAGCGTTTTACCTGCTGTCTCGACCGGAGGCGCATTACGGGTGGTTGGGCGCACGCTTCGTTCCTGAGAGTGACGCCGCGGGTTGGGTCGGTGTTGCGCTCACGGCCGCGGGCGTGGGCATCGCGATTTGGGCGCGCTGGCATCTGGGCACCAACTGGAGCGGCGTCGTCACCCTAAAGGAAGGCCACGAACTGATTCGCAGCGGCCCTTACCGGAACATTCGCCATCCGATTTACACCGGGATTTTGCTGGCGCTGCTGGGCACCGCGGTCGCCTTGGGCGAAGTGCGCGGCTTGCTCGCTGTAGCAATCGCCTGGCTTTCGTTTTATACCAAGGCTCGCCGCGAGGAATCCTTCCTCACGCAGGAATTCGGCGATCGTTTTGGCGAACACAGTAAGCACACGGGCATGTTCCTGCCTCGCTTTTCCTAGGGAGTCACAGTCACAAACAGCCGCCGACTAAGCCTCTTCTTCTACCAGCTGCTCGCCGTGGGCGGCCTTGTGGGTCGCGATTACCTTTTCGGCTAGCTCGTTGGGGACGTAGTCGTAGTGGGAAAATTCCATGGAGTAGGTGGCGCGACCTTGCGTTTTGGAAATGAGGTCGTTGGCGTAGGTTAGCATTTCGGCCAAGGGGACCTGGGCTTTGATGATTACGTTGTGGCCGCGCAGATCGCTGCCAGCGATTCGTCCGCGGCGGGAGCTGAGGTCGCCCATCAGGTCGCCGGAGTATTGGTCGGGTGCGTAGACCTCGACGTGCATCACCGGCTCGAGCAGAACAGGCCGCGCTTGCTTCATGGCTTCCTTGAAGGCTAGCGAGCCGGCGATTTTGAAGGCGATGTCGGAGGAGTCGACGTCGTGGTATTTGCCGTCGTAGAGGATGGCGCGGAAATCGACCATGGGGAAGCCGGCAAGATAACCGCGCGCGGCGGCTTCGCGAATTCCTCTTTCCACGGAGGGAATCCAGTTCTTGGGAATCGAGCCGCCGAAAATGTCGTCGACGAATTCGATGCCTTTGCCGCGCTCGATAGGCTCCATTTTGACGCGGCAGACGCCGAATTGCCCGTGGCCACCGGACTGCTTCTTGTGTTTGCCTTCGGCGTCGGCTTTGCCGCGGATGGTTTCGCGGTAGGGGACTTTGGGCGGCTTTAGCGTTAGGTCGACGTGATAGCGCTTGTGCAGCTTGGCTACGACGACTTCTATGTGCTGTTGGCCTGAGCCGGCGAGCAAGAATTCTTTGGTTTGCGGATCGCGCGAAAAACGCAACGCGGGATCTTCTTCCATGATCTTGTGAATGCCTACGCCGATTTTGTCTTCATCGGCGCGGGTTTTGGGCTCGATGGCGAAGGTGATGGAAGGCTCGGGAAGTTGCGCGGGCGGATAGTAGATCGACGAAGCTTTGTCGCCGAGCGTTTCGCCGGTGGTGGTTTCTTTCAGCTTGGCGATGGCGCCGATGTCGCCGGCGTGCAGCTCGTGGATTTCCGTGAGCTGCTTGCCTTGTACGACCTGCGTGTGCTGAAAACGCTCCGGGAGGCTGCGGTTGTAGTTGAGCAGCGTGGCGTCGTTCTTGAGCACGCCGCTTTTGACCTTGAAATAGTTGATGCGGCCGGCGAAGGGATCGGCCAGCGTCTTGAAAACGAAAAGAGAAAGCGGCTGGCCGTCGTCGTATTTGCGCTCGATGCGATCGCCCTGGCCCTTAGGCTCCTTGAAGCCGACCTGAGAGTGCTCGTCGGGATGCGGGAAGACGTCGGCGATGAAGGTGAGCAGGCTGGCGGTACCGACGTTGCGCAGGGCGGAAACCATCAGCACTGGAAAAATCTTTTCGGCGACGATAGCTTTGCGCACGCCGGGGATCAAATCTTCGATGGGGATGGTGCCTTCGCGAAAAAATTCTTCCATCAATTCATCATCGCCCTCGGCGACCATCTCGACTAATTTTTCATGGGCGGCTTTCGCTTCGTCGGCAAGCGCGGCGGGAATTTCTTCGATGGAGGGTTTGCCATCGCCATCGGGTTTATAGATGTGCGCCTTCATAGCGACTAAGTCGATTACGCCGCGAAAACCTCTCTCCGTGCCGATCGGCAGCTGCAGGGCGACGACGTTGCGGCCAAAAACAGACTCCAGCGATTCCATGGAGCGCTCAAAGCTGGAGAGCTCGCGATCCATCCAGGTGAGCACAAAGGCGCGGGGGATGTCGTACTCGGTGCAATAATCCCAAACTTTTTCGGTGGTGACTTGCGAGCCGACGTGGGCGTCGACGGTGATCAGCGCGGCGTCGGCCGCGATCAGGGAGGCTTTTGTTTCAGTGATGAAGGTGGAATAGCCGGGGAGATCGAGGAAATTTATTTTTACGTTGCTGCCCTCGCAGAGGGTGCAGGGCCATTCGGCGTAGGCGAGACCGGTCTGAATGGAGATTTTGCGCTGAATTTCTTCTTCGTCCCAATCGGTGGTGGTGCTGCCTTCCGCAACTTTTCCCCACCGCGGCGTCATACCCGCGGTGTACAGCAACGACGACACCAGTTGCGTCTTTCCGGTGCCGCCGTGGCCTACAATGCCAACGTTGCGAATGTCCTTAGTGGGATAGCCCTTCATATAGACCTCCATTGGGCGAGGTCCGCCAAGCATGATGGAGGCGCGGGCCTGCGCCTAGCTTGTGTTGCTGGGGTTGGAGAGCGCGGCCCTTTCCCTGGGTCCTGCGAAGAAGGAGGACGAAGAGTTAGTTAGCAAAATCCCCTGGTCCGCTCTCGAGCGGTGTCGACCTCGGACAGCCAAGGTCCACACGAGGCGGATGCTAGCACAGCGGATTGGCCAGGGCAATCGGCGTGGATCATTCCGGCTGAGGCCAGGGGTCGAGGACGGTCTGCATGCCTGGCAAAATCGAGATTCGCTTGAACCAGTCTGTATGGCCGGGAGCCTTTACGACTATGAGATACGTCTGGCCGGCAGCAAGCGGCAGAGTTGCGGGAATGTCGCCGACGAATTTGCCATTAATGTAAATCTCGGCAGCTTTAGGTTCGCGAAGTTCGATCGTGCCAAACGCCTGGACTGCCGAATTGCTCTTCGCTCCTGAGGCAGAGTCCGGCGAGGACAATAGTTCTTTGTCAGTTTGATTTGGATCTGGGAAGTATTTCAGTAAGACGGCCAGCAGGTCTGTCGCGCTGATCGCAAAGCCGATACCGCTGACATTCTTCCTCTCCAGTTTCAGGGTGGTGATTCCGACGACTTGACCGCGGGCATTCAGCAACGGGCCGCCGCTGTTTCCGGGATTGATGTTGGCATCCGTCTGAATCCAGATTCCGGGACCGGCGGCGGAAAACTTGCCCACCGCACTGACAATTCCCTTGGTGACTGCAAAGGGCATGGCATCGCCCGGATTACCGATGGCGATTACGGTTTCCCCCTGACGGACGTTGCCCGCGGAGGCGAGGCTCAAGTACGGAAAGCTATCGCCTTCCACTTTGACCAAGGCAATGTCGCGGTCGGTGTCCACATGAATGATATTGGCGGCCAGTTGCTGGCCTCCGGGCAGGATGGCCAACAATGAGCTTTCGCCGCGGGCCAGATGCGCGTTGGTTGCGATCACGCCCTTTTCGGTGACGAAAAAGCCGCTGCCCGATTTGCTCAGTCCTTTGAGGCGAACCACGGCCGGCTTGGCGCGAGCGATTATCTCCTCCACCGGCGGTACGGGTGTAAGGGCTGAGTGGTGCAATGGTTCGGCAGGATCCGCGATGTCGGCGGAAATCGTGCCCGTAAATACCTTGGAGATGGGGTCTAGGTCGACGTGAAAATGGTTGGCCTTGAGGAGCCAATACTCGCCGTGATTGTGACCTTTCAGTGAGACCCAATTCATGGGGCCTTCAGTCATCTGGATTTCTTTCGTCGTGTAGCCGGCCAGATTGATGCGGACGGTCATGGAATGTTGCAGCCGACGACCAACTGCGGTCTTAGTCTTGTGAAAGTAGCCGCCGGGCATTTCTTCTTCGTACGGCGTGGTACCAACGACAACTCCATTGATTTCGACGCTGGCGCCCGGGGGAGCGCTGGTGATTTTCAACGTATCGGCTAGCGCTAAGGCCGGGGCAATCGACATTAAAAGCGCAACGGAGAGAAAGCAGTCCGCCCGGGACGCCATGCACCAACCTCGAGGGGAGAATAAATTACAGACGCCGATAAGTTAACATATCAATAATAATAATCACAGGGAATATTTAAGGGTTGCGGGACGAATCCAAATTCGGCGAGTAACCTTGGCATGAGCGGACTGGGAGGCGCGGGTACTTCGGAAACTTTGGGTCGCTAGCGGAGAGCTGGCACATCACGAAGGATGAGCCCCGGTCGGAGACTATCGTGCGGGCGTGGCGGCAATCTGAACAGAGGCCGGCTGGGGCGTTGCTGATCGGATTGCTCATCATGCAAGCATAGCGCAGAGCCACACCTGAATCGCGCAGCAGCGTCGACCCAAAGCACGAGGTTCCAATAGCCAGAGGACTTGGCGGCGTCGCATAATCGAATCTATGACGCCGCGGGATTTGGCCAATTCGATTTGCGAGACACTGCGCGGGAGCGGACACGAAGGGCTGCTGGTGGGAGGCTGCGTGCGTGACATCCTACTGGGGCGTGAACCGGCGGACTACGACGTCGCTACGGATGCCACGCCTGATGAGGTCATGGCGCTGTTCCCGGGTAGCTTGTCGGTTGGAGCGCAGTTCGGCGTGATCATCGTGCCGCGAAATGGAATAAACGTGGAGGTTGCTACGTTTCGCGCGGATGTGGGCTACTCCGATGGGCGGCATCCGGATGCGGTGGTCTTCGCACGGACCCCGAAAGAAGACGTCCAGCGCCGTGATTTCACGATCAACGGGCTGCTGATGCGCCACGACACTGGCGAAGTGCTCGACTACATCGGCGGGCAGGCTGATCTCCGGGCTGGGCTGATCCGTGCGATCGGCGAACCGGACCGCCGCTTTCGCGAGGATAAGCTGCGCTTGCTGCGCGCGGTGCGCTTTGCCGCTCGCTTTGGGTTCCGCATTGAGGCAGCGACGTTTGAGGCTATCCGCAGACATGCCGGCGATATTGGGCAGGTTTCCGCGGAGCGTGTGCGGGATGAGATGACGAAGCTGCTCACGGAAGGCGCGGCCCGGCGAGGGTTCGAGCTACTGGATGAAACGGGTCTTCTGGCAGAAGTCTTGCCGGAAATCGCCGCGATGAAGGGAGTCGAGCAACCTCCGCAGTTCCATCCGGAAGGCGATGTGTGGATCCACACGCGGCTGATGATCGAGAAACTGTCGGCTGGAGCTTGGCCGACACTGGCATGGGGTGTCCTTTTACACGATGTAGGCAAGCCCGCGACTTTCCGATCGGCGGAGGAGACGGGTGATCGCATCCGTTTCGACGGTCACGTTGATGTTGGGGTGCGTATGGCTCGCGACATTACCCGGCGCTTGCGTTTCTCGAGCGAAGATACCGAGCAGATTGTGGCGCTAGTGGCCAACCACATGAGGTTTAAGGACGTCGAACAGATGCGGGTCTCGACGCTGAAGCGGTTTATCCGGCTGCCTCGCTTCGAGGAGCATTTGGAATTGCATCGGCTGGACTGCTTGTCGAGTCATAGGAGGCTAGAGTCGTACGGGTTCGTCGCCCGCATGCTGGCGGATACTCCGATAGAGAAAATCCGGCCAGCACGCTTGCTTACGGGCGACGACTTGCTGGAGATGGGATACAAGCCAGGACCCTTATTTCGAGAGATGCTGAACGCGGTGGAGGACGCGCAACTGGAAGGGGAGCTCAAAACGAAGGAAGATGCGCAAGAATACGTCCGATGTAATTTGAGCCCTTCGCGGGATTCCGGAACACGGAAAAGCGCCGTCAGGACTCGCCAGGCTAAGTCATCTAATTGATTTAATGAGAGTTGGTCGGAGGATTGCGGAATTGTGCAGGATTTGTTACAATCTTAGTGTAGGAGGCTAAGATTTTGTGCTGCATTCTTTTATAACTTTAGCACCGTTTACCATCCCGGCGCATCTAACCACTCAAGCGCCTGTCGTTATTTGATTCGCGCTTAAGATTGGGGACACCATGGCTGAGAAAAAATTCTCGGTGCCAGACGTTTTGCCGGTTCTTCCCGTTCGGGATACCGTGCTGTTTCCCGGCGCCGTTCTTCCGTTGACAGTCGGCCGGGAAAGCTCGCTGGCGCTGGTCAATTCATTGGAGGGGGAGGAAAAACTGTTGGCGGTGGTCGCTCAGCTCGACCCACGCATTGAGGACCCCTCGGCTGCGGATCTGCACAAGGTCGGGACCGTAGCTAAAGTACATAAGACCGTGAAGATGCCGAATGGCAATGTGGTCGTTTTCCTGGAAGGTCTACAGCGAGTTCAAATTACAGATCTGCTCACGTTGCGGCCGTTCATGAAGGCTCGGATTGAGCCGCAGCCGGATATTACCGGCGAGGTGGATGCGGAACTTGAAGCGTTGCAACGCAACGCGCAAGAGCTGTTTCGCGACGTAGTGGGACATTCGCCGCAACTTTCCGATGATTTGCAATCGGTGGCGATGAACATTGACGATCCTGGCCGGCTGGCCGACTTCATTGCGGGGACCCTACCGTCACTTTCGACATTGGTGCGCCAGGAACTGATCGAGACGCCTAACGTACGCAAGCGGCTGGAGGCGTTGATTCGCGAGCTCTCCAAAGAGCTGGAAGTGCTGGAGCTGCGCTCAAAGATTCACGAGCAAGTGCAGGAGCAGGTCAGCCAGAACCAGCGCGAATACCTGCTGCGCGAGCAGATGAAGGCGATCCAGAAGGAATTAGGCGAATCAGACGACTCCATGCAGGAGATCGACGAACTTCGCAAAAAAGTCGAAGACGCGAACATGCCAGCGGAGGCTAAGAAGGAGTGCGACCGTGAGCTGAAGCGGCTGGCCAAGATGACGCCTGCTTCCGCGGAATACATGGTTTCGCGAACCTACCTGGAATGGATGACCTCGCTGCCCTGGAGCAAATCTTCCGGGCATGAAGAGATTGACATCCAGAAGGCCCAGACCATTTTGAATGAAGATCACTACGACCTGGAGAAGGTGAAGGAACGCATTCTGGACTACCTGGCGGTGAAGAAACTGCAGCCAGGTATGAAGGGGCCAATTCTGTGCTTCATCGGGCCCCCAGGCGTGGGCAAGACCTCGCTGGGCAAGTCTATTGCGCGTTCGCTGGGACGCAAGTTCGTGCGCATCGCCTTGGGCGGCATGCACGACGAAGCCGAAATCCGCGGACACCGCCGGACATACATCGGCGCGCTACCTGGACAAATCATTCAAGGCATCAAGCGCGCGGAGATGAACGATCCGGTAATGATGCTGGACGAAGTCGACAAACTCGGACGCGATTTCCGCGGCGATCCTTCTTCGGCGCTGATGGAAGTGCTCGATCCTGAGCAGAACAACGCGTTCCGGGATCATTATCTAGACGTGCCGTTCGACCTATCGAAAGTGCTGTTCATCGCCACGGCCAACTGGATGGATCCCATCCCCGAGCCGTTGCGTGACCGCATGGAGATCATCGAGCTGCCAGGCTACACGGGAGAAGAGAAGCTGCACATTGCGCACAAGTACCTGATCCCGAAACAGGCGGCGGAACACGGCTTGAAGGTGGGCGAGCAGCTGGAGTTCACAGACGAAGGACTCCGAGAAATCATCCATAGTTTCACTCGTGAAGCGGGCGTACGTAACCTGGAGCGAGAGATCGCTACGATCACACGCAAGCAGGCGCGGCGCATCGCCGAGGGCAAGCCTGAAAAGATGGTGGTGACTCCGGAGGTTGTCCGCGAATTCCTGGGCGTGCCCAAGTTCCGCACGGAAAAGGAAGTTGCAGAGCGGGTCAAGAAACCGGGAGTGGCAGTGGGATTGGTGTGGACGCCGGTGGGCGGCGATATCATCTTCATCGAGGCCACGCGTATGCGGGGCGGGAAACAGTTCACCATGACAGGGCATCTTGGCGAAGTCATGCAAGAGTCGATGACCGCGGCGCTGACCTGGACACGAGCCAATGGTGAACGCTATGGTATCGATCCGGACTTCTTCCGCAAGCAGGACATCCATATCCACGTTCCGTCCGGCGCGGTACCGAAGGATGGGCCTTCGGCTGGCGCAGCGATGGTAACAGCGCTGGTCAGCTTGCTTAGCGGGCGAGCGGTACGTGAAGGGCTGGCGATGACGGGAGAAATGACCCTTTCCGGTGTCGTTCTGCCCATCGGCGGCGTGAAGGAAAAAGTGCTTGGCGCCAAGCGCGCGGGCATCAAGGAAGTGCTGTTGCCTGCGGACAACGAGCCGAACGCGGTGGCCGATCTAACGCCAGAAATTCTTGGCGATCTCAAGATCACCTACGTCCGTACGCTGGATGAAGTGCTCGAACACGCTCTAGAGAAGGAACCGGTGGCACCGGCCATCGTGCCACCGGAACCGAAGGGCAAGCGCGTGGAAGTACCTCGCGCGATCCACTAAGACAGGAAGCGGCTCCCGGTCGCGGCAGTGCCCTAATGGCTTCAGCGAGACTGGCGTCCGTTCTGGAACAGGCATTCAAGGCTCACCTGCCCCTCGTATCTGTCTGTGGTAGAGTTTTCGCCACGCCATGCGGATCTTCGTTCTCGGAGCCGGCGCTACCGGCTCTCTCCTGGCCCAATTATTGGAGCGGCAAGGACACACGGTCTGGTGCGGTGACCGCGATTTACAGCGCGCTCACCATTTTCTGGGCAAGAGCAGCAGCATCGCCATTACCGACGTAAACGCCAGGAACCTGCGTGGGATCGTGCGAGCCGCGCGGGGCTGCCAGCTCATCGTCAACGCCTCTGCCTCGGTCTTCAATCAGATTGTGATGCGGGCTGCCCTGCGCCTGCGGGTCCACTATTTGGACCTGAGTTCGCACCTGACCAAGAACCCGTTCAAAGCCGAGCAGTTGGCGTTTGCCAAGCGTTTTGAAGAAAAGAACAGGTGGGCGCTCATCAACACGGGCGCTGCGCCGGGGCTCACCAACCTGTTGGTCAAGCGCGCCGCGGAGATGCTGGACGTGGTGGAGACCGTGCAGATCCGGTTGTATGAAAGCAGTGAAAGCGACGACCCCATTTCGCAGTGGTCGCCCGAGGGTAGTTTTGACGAGGCTATCTCTAATCCTCGAGTGTATCGCGCCGGGAAATTTTTGATGGAGAAGCGTTTCGCAGAGCTAGAGAAATTTCGCTTCCCGGACCCGGTGGGATCCGCGAATGTAGTTCTTGCTGCGCAGGATGAAGTCGCGACGCTCCCACATTTTATTCCCATGCACAACATGGACGTGAAGATTGGCGGCAACGAATTCGACCGCTTGCGACGCTGGTACAAGCAGGGGAAGCTCTCGAAATCGCGGGGCATCGTGCGCCAGCGCTTCCCGCAAACTCTTTCGCCGCGCAAGATCGCGTCCTTGATTCGCCAAGGCATTCTGCAGAACGCGCGTTTCGCTGCGGTAGCGCTGGTAGCCGGACTGAAGCGGCGGGGCGAAGAGGAACAGCGCCTGCTGATCCGCACCGACTGTATATTTCCCACTTTGTATCAGATCCGCCAGCAAGGCCTGTACACAACACCCGTTGCGTACGCCACAGCTCATGTGGCCGCGCTATTTGTGAAGTTTTTTCCGCGCGAACTGGCGGGAGTGTTTCCGCCAGAAGCTTTGCCGGTCGAAACCCGCCGCGCCATTATCTCCGGCATTCGCAAGCACAGCGTGCGAATCAACCACAAGACGAGCGTGCTGCGAAACGCCGAAGATGAGGACGAATTCTAAGAAACTGGCCTGCTCGCTCGCCTAATCGGCCGCCGCCGCTTTCGCCTGCCCGGTAAAATGAATCGTGATCAGGAAGCCGTTCGTGCCATCGTATGAAAAATTGTGGCCGTGCCCTTCAAAAGCCTCGTGTTTGCTCTTCCACATGCGAAAACCATTGTTGGACTGGGCCAGCCAATATTTCAGGTTGTGCACGACAATTTCATGCGAAGGATTATCACCCTTGACCCGCTCCAAAATCACCTCACCCTTCCCATTGTTCATTTTGGCGTGAGCTTCGCCCGTCTTGGTGTCCACCCTCCACATAAATCCCGCAGTGTCCACGTCGGCGTGCTGCCACTTCATCGGATAGAGTTGCGCAAGAATGTCATTGAAAGCGGTCTTTTGTTCCGGAGTGACGCTGGGATCATAGTGAATGACGACCCAAGAATCTTTTCCGGTGCTCCAGTCGCTGCCTAGATCCGTGGCCAGCCATACTTTGGCCCCGTCCAGTTTCGTGTCCTTGTAATACCCTTTGTCCGTACGAAGGACGAGATTGGCACGGCAATATTCGCCTTCGTGATGATGCGTCGAGCGCGTGTTGAAGTAGCATGGGCAGAACATGTCGCAACTGCACGCTTCGATGTAAGAAGCCGTGAGGTCGAAATCAGGTTTAGCCACCGGTTTGTCCTGGGATGCCGCGTCGTATTGCGCGGGGAGCAAACCGCCCGTTAAGCCGAGGGCCAAAATCAAAAGGATTGTGCCTTTCATGAAACCTCCTTCGGAACGCAGAGGCGGGAAACCC
>Ga0307478_10001160_pt1 | contig 23760 bp, 26 predicted proteins | sample atmos_gasesECM4C_2_FD_203713 | JGI IMG/M metagenome (GOLD analysis project Ga0307478, IMG submission 203713) | Hardwood forest soil microbial communities from Morgan-Monroe State Forest, Indiana, United States - atmos_gasesECM4C_05 | ecosystem: Environmental > Terrestrial > Soil > Temperate...
GGTCAACACGGCTCGTGGACTGGCCAAGAGCTACGGCGAGCGGCTGCGTGGCTGCAACGTGCGGAATATGAATCCGGAGAAAGCCGAGAGTCTGAGCCCGGAACTGCAAACGGCACTTCAACCCTTGCTGGCGGCGATCGAATCGATCAGCGAGCGCCTCGCCGAGTACAACGAAGGGATCGAGAAGCTGGCGCAAGCGAGTTATCCGCAGGTGGCGCTGCTGAAGCAGATCAAGGGAGTAGGCAGGCTGATCGCGCTGACGTTCCTGCTGACCTTGGAAGATCCGCATCGTTTCCGCAAGAGCCGCGACCTGGGCTGCTATCTGGGGCTGCAGCCGAGGCGCAGAAACTCGGGACAGAGCGAGCCGCAGCTGCGTATCAGCAAGGAAGGTGATCCGTATCTGCGCACGCTGCTGGTGCAGGGAGCACAGCACATCTTGGGACCATTCGGTGTCGACTGCGATCTCAGGCGCTGGGGCCTGAAGCTAGCGGAACGAGGAGGAAAAAACGGGAAGAAGCGAGCCATCGTGGCGACCGCGAGAAAGCTGGCGGTGTTGTTGCATCACCTATGGGTGAGCGGAGAAGTGTACGAACCGTTGCACAACAGCAGCCGAACGACCGTGGCCGCAGCCGCCTAAAAACAAAATCGTTCCAGGAAGAGAAAAGACAAAAGCCCAAAGCCGAGTTCCGGTGACTGCGTTAATCGCCTGGCCCAGGTTCCACTCTGCAAGAGCCGAACCACAGGGCGCCAAACAGATGGCAGCACCGGCTGAACCGAGAACGCCCAATGTGCACCGAGCGAACCAGTCGCTCCTCGAGAGTGCGGATGGAAGCATGGCGACAGTGGCCACTCGGCGGGAAAGAGAAAACCCTTGTCCAACGAAAAAACAAAAGAACCCACTTGACTCCGACCGGCCTTCTCATGGAAGGCGATTACACTCACCGTCAGTACGTATGGAAGCCTAGATAGAGAAGGAACGTGACCCCGCCAAGGATAATGCCGGGGACCGTGAGCCACCACCTGCTTCCTTGCTGAGCCGCAAGCAACCCGAACAGACCCGACAATCCAACAGAAACGAATGTGATGGGGTATCGCCAGTTCAGGAATGGTGGCACTAGCGCGATCAAGAGCAGAACGACGCTGGTGATGCCCAGTTTCGCAGATCGCGACATGCGCCACCTCTCGGCCAATATTATGCTCCCGTCGGTTGACGAAATCAGGCGATTGCACTCACGATCCTTGCCGGTCATCGAGTCGGGGCAATGTTCTTAGCCTTGATCTCCTCGTAGCATGCTCCACAGACGAGCTTGAACGTGACACGCGCATATTTGTCCGCAAACTCTCCTGACTCGTCCCTTACCTTTTCGCATTCTGAGCACCAAGCGTCTGGGTAAGGGTTCGATGAGTCATCTGTTCCATCGCTGAAAAAACCGAGTCCACTTCCATGTAACAGATGCTTGCACATGAAAGCCTCTCGGTTATTCCCATGCCGATCGCAATGAACCGTTCGCTTCGGACTCTCCGGGTCAACGTTCACACGCGCAATTTACCATATTGCTGTAATCAGGCGTTCTCGTAAGTTTGCGCTTTTTTTGCGCCAAAACTCGCGTCAACGAGTGCTATAGGGATGTTTCGCCAACCATTCAGCTCTGCCATCCAGCAGTCTGATTCACTGAGAAAAGTTCATTGTCATGTGCATGTAGTAGGGAGCAAATGGAGGATGTGGAAACTCGTCCTTTAGCAGCGTCCTGCTTAAAATCGACCGAACACCCCAGGCATATATTTCCGCTGGTAGTAGTCCGTCAGATCAATCTTGGCATATATACGAGTTGCCCGATCCTTATCCTCTGCATCTGCCAGCGCCGGACACATCGAGCTTCTCGTTCGTTGTGGCGATCGGAAAAGATGGGCGCGTGTTGCCGTCATGGCAGGCGACATTGCTAGATCATTCAAGGAGTCGTAAGCAGAGAAACGAACAATACGGAGAATATTTTCCTCATAGAGGGGATTGCATTACAAGGGAAGAGCAGACGCAAGTGACCTTAGTTTCAGCGTCTCAGTGGGACATGACCGCCTTGGTTCCGCTCAGGCCGAAAGCCGGTAATTGCGCGGAAGGCATCCAGCAATCCGGTGTAACCGGCAATTGTGGTCCTGTGAGTTACCTACCCTTAGGCAGCCGAGGTGCTCGTCGAGCTGGGGTAAACTTCGAATTTCGTTTTTCGTAACAAATCCGGCCCGCCGAAATGCGTGTCCTGTGCGTTTGTTAATATGAGTAGATTTGTCGCTTTTTCCCGTTTGACAATCTTAGAGCAAGAAGCCATCTTCCATCTTAGTTGTACGCTGAGTACGCACTCCATGAATTACGCCAATCGAATCACCCATTTGCGCTAAACAACAGCTCCGCGAAGCGTCGTTCAGCTAACCGGCAACACCAAATTCAAAAGCGCAAGCGCGATCTGAAAATTACGCAAAAGCTCGCCTTTACCGGAAAGCATGAAGGAGTCTGCCTGGCGGGGTGCTTAATCGTGCCACGTCCGAAAGGAGAGGTTGCCATGTTTCGTGCAATAGCGGGTATTTCGTTTCTATGTCTGTGTGCATTAGCTGCGCTCGCACTCCCTGCTTGTTCGCTGGAGTGGGATTACTATTCCGACGCCACTTTCAAAACGATGGTGGGGGATAAGGAAATCTTGTGTGACGGGCATCGGTTTCAGAGTGGCTCAGTCACCAACTACTACGAGAAGTTCACGACTGGGGATTGTCAAAACTGTCCGCCGGTGGACTTTTTTTGCGCGAATAATGTCATTGTAATTTCAGTTATTCCGCCTCCGCCTGGCTACCAAGGCCAGTCCTGCCAATTTCACTGAGGGGCAGACAGACCAACCTTTCTCTGTCTTCGCGGAAGCGACACATAGTTTCGGCGGCTCTGCCCATCGTCAGTTTTCGAAGGTTGGGGGCAGCTACGGTAATGCTTGGGCCAGGAAGACTCAAGGAAAGGGTGTGGCAACATCCAAAAACTAGTAATTCTGTAAGTCTCGCCCCAAGAGAGGCACCTAACTAGACCTTCTTGTGCGTATGCGATACGTCTTTCGTAGTCTAGTTTAAGATTGTCGCGCATTAGCTCACGCGCGTCTCGGCAACTCATCGCCTCTGATACGTCGTGACGGAAACCGTACCAGCACGGTTCAGGTTGATGGGCGTTCTCTACTTATGTTGTTGGCGTTCGGCTCGCACAAGCCATGAAACCCGTTGTACCTCTCGCTTTGGCTTTAGCAACCCTTACATGGGCGCAGTCCAGTACGCACCCGGAACTCCAGGTTTCAAAGACGCATTCCACTCATCCAGCAGAAAAGCAGCTCTCAACTAAGGAAGAGTTGTGGTGCCCCATATTGGAGTCGGCTCTCAGCAGCGCCCCAGTAGCCGAACCTCCGATGCGGAGCTACCTACTAGAGACGATTGCCGGCGGTCTCAGCAAATGCGGCCTGAAAAAAGTGCGTACGGTGCTCTCAGATTCGTTTACCACGACATTGGCAATACCTGAAAATGAGGAAGAGATCAGCCTCAGAGCGCACCGGTTCCTCTCGGAGGGTAGCCGACCCGACGACGCGACGATAGAAGCAATCTGGAACCTGGAGACGAAGCGAACACTCCAAGAGGCCGCGTTGAACGCCTTGCTCACGGTCGACGAGTCGAAAGTCGAATCGCTCTTGTCGCAGGCTGAACGTGAGGTTAGAGCAACTCTCCTGAAATACATGGTCTTTCGCGCGACGAGTGCCAAGAAATTCGACCGGGCACTGGAAATATTAAAACACGAACCATCCAAGAAAGACTTTCCATACGGAGAAGCTACCCAGCTAATGCTTGAACTCCCGCCGGAGCGCGATACGGACAAGCAGGAAATGTTCCGGCTTGCCATGGCGAGTGACCACGAACGGCCTTCAATGGTCAACGGTGATGATGATTTCGCCAGCATGATCGTGCGGTTCTGGCAGCATATCCCGCCTGCGCTCGCCTTGGCTGCGATTCACCAAGTGCTCGATGCGGCGGAACACCTGGATGGAACCGGGGTCACTCTCAATGCCGCTTCCGGAAACCCGGGCTTCGCCGCCCAGTACGACTATCGTGTGTTTGAGTTGCTGCCCGTGCTGAGGCAACTGGATGACGACGAGGCCGACAAAATACTGGAGGATTCGCCACAAGCCAAGTTCCAGCTCAAACAGTTTCCGAACGGAATTCAGTCTGTCAATCCCACTATCGGAGACTCACTTCCGAAAGAAAGCGATCCGGGAGTAGGTCTTGAGGGTTCGTCCACTGCTCCCAATGCAATGCACCAGGTTCTTCAAAGAAACAACGCCCGGGTCAAAGAGATCGGCCGCGCGGCTGAAGATAATCTCCGCCAGGCGACTGCGGCAGCGGACACCTTGCCTGACTCGGTGGGCAACTACTGGCGGGCGGAGTTTCCCCGTGCTCAGGCCTATCTGGCAATCGCTCGCACGGCGATGAAGAAGAAAAACCCTTCCGCCGCCAGGGACGCTTTGGGGGAAATGGCAGCGTCTCTGAAGCACGTTGGCTATTCCTACCACGCGGTGGAATACTGGCTCGAGGGAATGGCGATCGCAAGGGAAATAGACGACGTTGATCTGGCGGTCAATCTGTTTCGATCAGGAATGGAACAGGCGGACAAAATTAGAAGCGAGGACGCCGATACCGATGACCCGAATCTGGCTTTGAAAGCCTGGTGGCCCTCCGTCTCTGCCTATTGGCGGCTTGTGCAGGCCGCGTCACAGTTCTCTCCTAGCGCAGCACTGGAGCGGGTTAGGGAAATAACGGACCCTGAGATTTTGCTGCTGCTCGAAGTCAGGCTGGCCAACGATGGTCTGGGAGCGCGACCGGAAGAATCCATAACCATGGTTCATAAAAAGTCATCGCACCTCAGTTGGAGTGAGTTTCGCTTACCTGAGAAATAAATTCCCCCCGCTAGGACCGCCCGGGTTTGATTGGATAGGCCTAGTCCCTAGCCAGAAACACGATCGTGTTCGCCGTTCCCGCATTGTTCACGATCACATTGCTTGGCTTGATATCCCGATGGATGACACGCCGCTTGTGGACGTAATCGAAGGCGCGGCCGAGGGGGCGCGTTCGACAAACACATGGTTTGGGAACGTGGGGCGAGCCCAGATTCAGCCATTAGGGTTTAGCCACTTGCGGATGCCGCACTCGGTATTCACAGAGTTCCGCCTCTGTGACGCAGCCGAAGGTTTGATTTTCCACGGTTTTCAGTTGTGATTCGATCAGGTCGATCATTTCAGCACGTGCGCGTGTTTTGGAGTCGAGGGATGCCATGACGGACTCCTCGAAAGGAGTGTAGCAGCGGGCCGCTTCTGTCCATACCCACTGTTCCCTAGGGGACAGTTTTCAGGGATAACAACCTATTAGCAGATGCCGTGGGCGGGCCGATTGATGGAGACGGGTGATTACCCGCCTTGACCATGCCACCATTTCCCCCCACCGAAACGATTTGTCCGGGGTTGAGTACGGTCTTGGGGCCGGTATGTTCTGAAGTTCTTGTGTCCAGGCTGATAAGCCTGACTCACGTGACCTCAGTGAAGAACGTCATGCGTCTCGTGCGGAGACGGTGATGGACTCGCCTTTTCCGATCTATCCATATCGTGTTCATACTTTTCAATCTCTTTCATCCCCTGTAGCCTATCGATGGTTTCCGGTTTTGCCTCTCGCGGTGCGAACGTCTCTCGCACTGTCTTTATCATGCGGTCCCACTTGCTATCTATCTCCTTGTCCTCGTCAACTATTGACGCATGCAGAGCGAGAGATTCTGAGGAAGTAAGCGGGCGTGCACGCGCCGCATCAATACATTGCTGGAGCGTACCAGCATTGGCCTGCCACCAGGATAGCCGGGCGCGCACCCACAGCAGTTGATAATATTGGTCGTACATCTCATTCTCTGCCTGATTGCGGAATCCGGGTTCAACCTGCTGCCATCGGCCCCAGTCATCTACGTCGGCCGGTGTGCCCAGACCTGGCGCCGGGGGTCCGGGCGCGGCATGGATCAGGTAGGAATGGATATGGCTTCTGAAGGCTGGGTCGGACGGATTACGTGCTGGTTCAACCATGCGTGGGGGCAGGCAACTGGCTGGCACGTCGAGCCTGAAATAGGGATCGTACTGAGTGCTGACCGGAAAACCAACCCGCTGCTCAGTTTCCTTGAGCTGTTTTCTGCGCCACATGATCTGCTGGGCGTGAACTGCGATCCCGAGCGAAACTGTCCGGTCTGCGGCATCGCAAGGCACAATCATACCGCAAGAATGACCAAGGAGTGCGCGCGCAAACTGGTGTGCGGAGATGATCAAACGGGGAAGGCGAGCGAGCTAAAACCAAACTCCCGTTCTGGAAGGCTCTCCAATAGCGCAGGCAGCAATAGCGTATCCTGAGGACGAGTCCGCCTGCACTAAGCTCGAATCAGGCGATCTTTCGTTTCTCTCCAGGGAACCGCTCAGCCGAAGCGGGTTTGGCATGCACAGCCTGATGGAATGACAGGCGCGACGGACAGAAGGTCTCGCGGCACAGGTTGCAAGGTTCTGTATGGGCTGCGCAAACCGAAATGCCGCAATCAGAGCAGACAGCCTTAGCCTGGCGCGCACAGGTCGCCCCTAGTGCATCCTCGAGGCTTCGAACTTCGATTACTCCGCAGTAGCTCATGAGTTGTGGGTTTGCAGCGGAGGAATATACCACAGCGGCTCGAACTCAAGTCCCGCCCCGGTACTCTTTCTCGTATTTGTGCCGGTCAAATTGATGCTGCGGATTCGCCTGGGCGTCTTTGACTCGCGGGCGCGTGCTCAGCGGAGCGTGAATTGCTTGCCACAGGCAGTGCAGGCGTGCAGGCTGCGACGCCTGGCACAGAGCCAATGTGCTTAATAATGCGGACGGCACGTTTTGTCATGAAGCGACTCGCAGCGAGGACGAAGGTTTAATTTTACAGGCGGTCGAAAAAGGGGGTCAAACGCAAAGGGGGGTTATACGCATTGAGGGGAAAATGCTCCACCCCTCACCGTAAGCTGGCATCGGGATGTCGGACAGTGCAGTCGAGCAACCAAGATTCGAGAAGGTCGGACCTGAACTCATTTCATGGGTGGACCGCCATAGTGAGCTTCCTCGAAGGCCCATACACCATCGTCCTCTCCTTTTTGCAGGAGGGCGTAGATAGCCGCGACATCCTTTCCGGGTGGGATATCAACCGAAACGAAACTGTTGTTCGCGTTTTCAAAAGTTGCGCCCAGAAAACCAATTGGTTGCCAGTAGTTCATGAAATCTGAACTATTGATCGTTCTCCCATCTTGTAGAAAAACGCGATACGTGGAATGCCCGCCACGAGAAACAGCACCTCGGAATCTCAATATTCCGCCGTCTTCTTCGGCACTAACTACATCGTCGGCACTGATTCCAAAGATGAAGAACGGACTGTTTTCTATTTGAAATAGATTCGGTCCGATCTCCTTGGCCCACAGAGTTTCAGTCTCAACTTCCTGTTGGTCCTCGGGATTCAAATTGAACTCTATTTTTGTCAGATTAGAGTTCATTTTTGCCCGTGCTCCGCTAACCATTTTAAATATTCCCTTCTGCTCATAGCGCCTTTTCTGGCAGTTATGATGTGCGCACATCCCCTGCAAGTTCTTGAAGGAAGTACCCCGCGCGGTTTAGCGCTGCAGGATATATCTTTCATCTTCACTCTCGAAGTAGGCAAGGTGACCCGGTACGCACGAAAGTAGTGTCCCGAATCCCCTGCCAACGACTTCCTTTAGGGCGTGCAGCAGTTCAACCTCGTGCGCGTCAAGTGGGCCTTCCGAAATAACCCAGCAATTTTCTCCCGCGCCGAGTGACCTGAGCATCCAAAATAGAGAATCCGGATTTTGTTCAGCTGGACGAATAGCACGTAGCAGCCTGGAATCAAGAAACCGGCTTCGACGATGTGCCAATTCGCGGGTAAATCTTCGTCGCTTCTTCGGGTCGCTAAGAAACGCCAAGAATCTCTCCCGCCGAGCAGGTTCGATGAAAGTTTTTACAAGAGATTCTTCATGGTGATTCATCGGAACTTGTGTCGCAATCCCCTGCTAGTTCGAATCCTCACTGAGCCAGGTGTGGAAGTGACCAAAGATGGTGTCTTCCGGATGCTTGATTGCTTGCGCGCGAAGATCAAGAAATTCATCCGGAAAATTTCCTGTGTCGATTCTCGAATCCAATTCTGACACATCATCTAGGTCCAGTAGAATGCAATCGAGTTCCAGACCCCTTAATCGGGTGAAAATCCGACTTGCAAGTCCCATTCACCATTCTTACGCCCTACACTCAAATATGCCCAGACCTCTGATTCATTCTCAGGCGGCGCATCGATACCTATCAGCCGCTCCAAAGTTAATTCTGTTTGGCCCCCCAGCTCGCGTATGTGCTGCATAATCGCGTCCCGACTAGGTACGGCTTTCTCCGAAAGCCAGATTCTGAAAGTGCTATGTCCACTTCTGGTTAACACTCGATCGAGCATGTACCAGCCTTTGTCGGTCTTAATGGCTGAAACTATGTCCCCGACCGCTACGTTCTTTACAAAAAATGGCACATTGTCGATTCGGAACCCATTGCCAACAGGCCATGCATACAGCTGTTCCAACTCCTGCGAACTGGGATAACCGATTGCATCCTTATCGACCTTGACCCAAATTTCAATTGGATTGGTAGGCGAATTCATACTGTTCTATTCTACCTGTGCTCCGCAATGTGACAGGGAGGACAGAGGACCTCAGCGTTCCCTGGAGTTACTCTTGCCGCCATTGCTAAGCCACTTCTTGTGATGACGCTGAAGTTGGTTATTCGGTGTAGGTACGCCTTTTTTATTTGCGATTTTCTGAACTGGTTTCCCACACCGGTCGCATGCATTCTGCCCACCGTGACGTTGGGCATTTTGAGTATCGATCTCGTCTTTCGTACCAGGGTGAAATCACCCTGTCTTCTGCTTTCGATCGGTGTCGTAATTAGTGTTGCCGCTTCTTTTGCAGCTCCGCCCGCCATTGCAGTTCCAAAAGCAGCCGTTCCTGCGGCAACAAGCGGAATTGCACAACCAGCGACACTGGCGCATGTTTCACCCGGACCGTACGGACTCTCAGGTTCCAGGCTTGGCGCGTGCGTACCAGAACTCGGCTTTCTTCTTGTCCTGGCGAATACCACGACCGGTCTCGTAGAAGTATGCGACATTGTGGGCTGCATCCCGGTCTCCACGCTTTGCTGCAAGAACAAACCACCTAAAGGCTTGTCGCAGGTTGGTGGAAACTCCTTCGCCTCGGCTATAGCAAATTCCCACAGCGAACTGCGCTTCGCGTTCGCCCTTTTTTGCTGCTTGCAACTCCAATTGGAACCCTTTTTTTAAGTTCTTGCGTACACCAGTGCCGTATCGATACGCTCTACCGAGTGCATGCAGGGCGGTAAAGTCCCCCTGTTTTGCGGCTCGCCGGAACCACCGTATCGCAGAACGATAGTTCTTGGGAACGGAAATACCCTCCTGAAAAAAGGCCCCGACATGATATGCAGCATTTGCATTGCCCGCTTTGGCGGCGATCATATAGTGCTTGAATGCGAGGGCTCGGTTGGGACGCGTACCATAACCGTAGTCGTAAACGTAACCTAGCCACTCGTGGGCGTCGACACATCCCAAGGAAGCTGCTTGCTTTAGAAGCGCGAACCCAGCCTTCTCATCCTGCGCTCCCGAGCCTTCGCTAAACTTCCGTCTGGCCGCTAGGAAGACTTTCTTACCAGAGCGCTTATGCCCGTTAGTCATAGCTCGCAGATTTGACACCCCTAGGGGATCTCCGTTCCTTACAACCTGCTCTTGCACTCTTACTCTCGTCCTAATAGTCTGTCGGCAATCCGTCGATCGCGTGGGTTCGTAGGAGGCCACTTTCCGGATTTATTCCCATACTGGCCTTCCTTCCATTTATTTGGGGGTTTCCGAGGAAGGCTCCTGCGGGCGTCCCCCTTTTCTTTGCCATAGTCACGTCCTGAACGTGCCTGGCCCTCTTCATGTTTCTCTTCTGCGCTTGGCCGTGCCTTTTTGTGTTCTGCCATCTGTAACGGTGTCGTAACCAGTGCGGCAGCTTCTCTCGCTGCACCCCCTGCCATGTAGGTGCCTAGAGCTGCCCCTCCCGCGGCAACAAGCGGAATGGCACAACCAGCTCCACTGGCGCATGCCGGGAGTGTAGTAAGTGCAACGCCGCCGCCCGTATTTGCCAAGTCGACTCCAACTCCCCCTACAGTTGCATTGCCAGCAATTTCACCTGCTCGCTCTGCAGGGGTGTCAGTAGGCTGCGGATTAGCGCTTTCGATGCTTCCCCAAGATGCGCTTGCCACAACACCTTTGACATAGCCGCCCCCAAACTGAACCCCAGCGGTGAGAGCACCCCAGGCTTGGTCCAGCAATTCCTTTGCATGCTCTTTCGCCTTATCTGAGTCATGTCGGTCGTTTTTCGCATCACTGCAGTTCGCATCCCCGCTGCAGTACCCTCCGTTCAGGGATCCACCATCCGAGTGACCATCGGGGTCCGTACCAGTAACTGGATTGTTCTCCACGTAACTGTACAGGTTGAGGGTCTGAGGATGCCCCATGACTGCGTAGGGAATCGGCTCGGGCGTGGCTGCCCAGTCCGGTGTCAGGAATCGCCCAAAGCCAGATGAGTAATACCTCGCCCCAAAGTAGTCGTCGTTGGTCTCGGTGTCGTGCTCGTGTCCGGTGAAGCGGTATTCTTGGCCTAGCGTGTCCGTGTAAACCTGCTGCTCGCCGTAGGGGTGATACTCGATATCCTCTTCGGGAGGCATCACGCCCGTCGCGTTAGTCACCACATCTGCGGAGCCTACCTGATCCGCGAAGTAGTAATGGACGGAGTTGTCGGCCTTACGCATTGCGACCCGCTTGCCGTTGAAGAACACATACTCAGCGGTCATGTTGCCGCTGGTGTCGGTCTCCACCACCGGAGCTGAGTTCGTTCCGAACCAGTAAAGCTTTCCGCTGGACTTCGCTACACGCTCGCTTTCACCGTCATAGTAGTAGGTCACTCCACCCGCCGTGGAGGGTCGGTTCTCGGAGTCGTAACTGAAGGTGTGTCCTAGCAGGTCGTTTGTTAAGTTCCCGTTTGCATCGTAGTAGTTGTACGTGTCCATCTGGTTTTTCTTGCCCAGTGTGCCTGTGAACGTCGTTGAGAACGAATCGCCCATGGTGTGGGCTGGGCAATACCATGGTGCCGTGTTGTTGCAGGGAGCCTTCTGTGAGAGGTTGCCCCAAATGTCGATGGTGTACTGTGTACCCCAATCTGTGGCGTCGTGCCACCCTGCGACAATCCGGTTCAGCTGGTCGTACTCATAGTTGGTGGTGCGGCCCGAATTGACTCCATTGGTGATCTTGACGAGCAGTCCGTTGTCGATTGGTGCTGTTTGCGTCCCCTGATTGAAATTGAAAGCTAGAGACTGAACGGTGTGTGCGCCTGTGCCCGTGGTAGCTGCATTGAAGCTTGAGGGCTGGATACGATTGTTCCAGGCATTCGTGGTGACGATTCCTGAGAATCCGGTGGCTTGCCCATTGGTGTAGCCCGACACGTCGCCATGTGGTGCGTAGGTCGCAGCTGTCACGTAGTTCACGGCAGGCGAGCCGCTGGAGTCTATAGCGGACAGCGCGTGCGCCGCCGGGTTGTAAGCGTAGGTGACGACATGGCCGCTGGGATAGGTCAACGTCTTCAAGGAACCGTCGAGGTTGTAGGCATAGCTGAGGGTTTTCGTAACGGCTGACGGGGTCAGGCCGCTGATGTTGACGGTGCGCTTCTCGCTCAGGGTTCTGCCCTCGGTATCGAAGGTCCATGCGGCTGACCCGGTTCTGTCGGCCATCCCTGTGCGATGGTTCACGCCCTCGGTAATCGTCAGCCCGTTGTAGCTGGTCTGATCGAAGTAGTAGTCGACCGCCGGGTCGCTGTTCGAGTACGACTTGGCGTGAGTCGATCCGACTGTGGCTACCCGGTGGAGCTGATCGTAGTTGTAGGTGATGGTGACGGCACGTGCATCTTGCTTGGTCAGAACATTCGAATCGTTGTCGTAAGTCCACGTGATTGTTCCAGATTCTGGATTGTTCGCAGTCAACAGACGCGAGAGCGAATCGTACGTGAACGTGCGAGTGCGCCACTGCGTGCTGTCAGTGGTGTTCCCTTTCTGGTCGACCTGGACCAGATTGTCGCGGGCGTTATAGGTATAGAGAGTCTCGTTGACCAAACTCCCAGACGAGGGATCAGGCTCCCACACGTCTACGCTCCTGCCAAGCACATCGATCACGCTCATGCGCTTGTGCCCGGCCTGGTCGGTCACCGTTGTGGTCAGTCCAAGCGGCAGCGGGCTGGCGGTTTGAGCGCCGTAGCTGGTTTGGACATTGTTTGAGCTGCTGGTTCCGTCAGGTGGAATCTCCAGCGTCTTGCGGCCTAACGCATCGTACTGGTACGTTGTGATGCCATCTGTGGGCAGACTGCCCGATCGATGGGGATTCGATGCCGTCGCCACCCGCCCCATAAGGTCGTATGTGGTATCAACGAAGGTGTCACCGTCGCTTGGATCGACAAGCTGTGTCTGCTTGGTCCTCCCCAACCCGTCCTGATATCCAGTGTTCACGATGTTGTGCGTGGAGTCCTGCTTCTCGGTCGTGGTCACGCTCACGGCATTAAAGGTGTCGGTGTAGCTGTAGCTGCTCTGACCGCCATCAGTATGTATAACGGTCAATGGACGTAGCATCAGGTCGTACGTGTACGTTGTCCCAGTGCGAGACGTCAGAATGTCATTCTCGTCGCGTGTGGATTGCGTCTGCCCCGTGCACGGAAAATAGGTCTTTTGCGAGCGATGGTGGACGGTCGTGCCCTGAGAGTTCGTTGTGTCGGGCGCGGAAGTCTGCGTCAAATAAGCCTGAGTATTCGTGCCGACGCCGCAAGTGGCACCGGACCAGGAATCTGTGTAGCTGAAGTTGGTGGTATGGCTACCCGGATCGGTCGTCGAAAGCATGTGCCCGAGGTCGCTGTAAGTGTTGTTCGTGCTCAGCCAAGTGCTCGTGGTATCAACCCAGACGCTCGATTGGGTTGCGTTCCCGCGATAGGTGCCGACAGAATAATTGTGATTGGGCACCCCTGATGTGGTCGTCAGCGAGACGCCATCGTAGACAGTTTTGGCGTCCGCAATCTTTGTCCCGCTTCCGTCGTACACAGTTTTCTGAGTGAGTAGACTGGCAAGGCCCAAGCTTGCATAGTTACTGTTGTATCCTGTGTCGCCACTAATGTGGGCGTACTGGTAGTCCGTTTTGCGGGCGAGTGCTCCGTAGGCACCGACGCCGAAGGCGTACTCGCGCTTTTCAATCACGTTCCCCCAGCTCGGAACGGAATTGTCGCCGGGATTATCCCCCTTGGCATCGTAGTCGGTTTCCACTCGTGACACTAGGTTTCCCTGATTGTTCCACGTCGTCGTTATGCTCAACGGAAGGTGCGGAAGCGTCGATTCACGTGCTGTTTGCACAGTCTTCAGAAGAACATTGTTCGCAGCCGGACCTTGGTAGTCCTGCTCGGTAAGCTCGTAGGCTGGAGGTCTAGTGCTGCCACCATCGTTGAAGCCCTGTAAGCTGTGGACTGAGTCATTGTTGTATGGATCGGTCACCGTGACGGTGCAAGGATGCCCGTAATAGCAGCTACCGCTGTAGGTGTATTGCCACGTGGAGGTTTGGCCGTTGGCGACGACAGTGCGGGTAGTCACTTTCGGACCGGAATCATCAAGGCTTATATTCTTGACCGATCCCCATGTGTAGGAAATTGTCCCCCCGGTCGGAAGCTGAATAGAGGAAATTTGGCCGTGAGCGGATTGCATGTAGGTGATGGTGTACTGCATGCCGTTCGGCAATTGGATGACACTCGGAGCTTGCCACGACCCTGTCCATTCCGTGCAGGGACCATCACTGAGCGTGTTTTGCACCTGACAGAGGTTTGTGTGCATGCTCACGGTCGTCATCGTGATCTGGATCGTTTGCTGGTTGCTATTTGCATCGTAGTATTTCAGCTCATACTTTCCGGTGGAGCTGTTCAGAATCGGGACAATGCCGAAGCTCCGGCCTAGCGTGTCAGTCACGCTGTTGGCTCCGACATTAGATGCAACTGCACGGGTAATCTGATTGCCGTTTGCATCCTCCATGACTATGCCGTTTATCGCTTCAGACCCATTTAGCGTCTCGTAGAAGTGAGTGCCGTTCTTAGTGGAAATGCTGTACGGCGTAGGTGACGAAAAATTGATGTTCAGGCTGATTCCATTCCCGTCAGCCGACAACGCATAGGCGGGGGCATAGTAGCCGCAGGAATTTCCTGGTGCGCCAAACTTTGGAAAAGCATGTGACGTGCCGTCCAGTTCGCGGAAGGCGACCGTGTAGAGATTTGCAGTGCCACCCCCGACACAATTATTTAGCTTGGCAGAACTGGTTAATCCTATTCCCGCTGCCTGCAATGTATTCAGAGTTGACCAGGGAACCACTCCAGACGCGAGCGGAGCGTGAACCGTCCACACCATGTTTTGGTCGGGAGGCGTGCGTGGATATACGTTGACCGGAGTGCCGAGGATTGGATTGGTGGTGTACTCGTACCACCCCTTGCTGTCGTAGACAAGGCTGACGGGCACGGAAAGACCCCTTCCGGGAATTGTGTACAAAGGAATTTCGACGTGCAGATTGCCATTATTGAATTGAACCTGGTCAATACTCGATCCGCCAAACGATCCGTGTGCAGGCAGCCCAATGGCCTGGTTAGGGGTGTCGCCCTGTGCGACTGAGAGACGGACAGTGCTCAGCAAAAGGAGGGATGAACATATAGCAATTCGAAGAACGACTCTGATCCTATTGGGCACTGGGCACCTCGCAAGTCATAGCGAATAGTGAGCTGTCCAACCCGTTGTTGAAGGCCACCGACGTTAGCTGCAGGTCTTGGCTGAGCGCGCCATTGACGTAAGTCGCTTGGTCCATCGGCACGGCGAAACCACTAACAGCTTGGTATTGCGAAAAGACCACCTCCACGGTCGGGCCTTGGGGGCTGGCGGATGGAATCGTATTCGTCATTTGAATCTTCGAGACCAATGACGTGGCTCGATCAATGAAGAAAAACCATTGTGGAGTCTGACTCGTATCGGCCACCACACCAGGCGGGGCAAGACCAATCGCGATCACATCCACGGCGGCCCCGTTCAGAGTGTCCGCACGTACGTAGGAAACCTCAAAGTTGGGGTCGGCGGAGTCATTGAGAATTGTTAGGGCAGGAACAAAATCAATACGCCGTAGCGCAAGGGCAGCGCTTGCATCCGGAGTCAACTCCACAAGGGTGCTATCAGCACAAATGTTCACTCCATCTGTCACGTGTGTCCTAGTGCCGGCCGGATTTGAGATGACTGACTGAATGCTTGCCGTGCCGGTCGCTTGCAGAGTAATCGGGTAGGTCACTGCACCTGAGTCGCCATAGGCGGTCGTCGTTCCGACCGCTTGCACGTCCACGAAATTCTGCCCCCCGCCCATCGCAACCAAAGACTGCTGGACAATGGCCATCGCCGTTGGGTCTTTTGTTATCGTCTGTTGGCTAAATGAGACGCAAGGAACGAGAAAGAAGAGAAGATAGAGCCATGCACTTCGCATAGTCGCCCCTTGGGAGAAGGAGTTTGCAAGGCAGTGAGGGGAGTAAAAGAAGACGAAGTAGCGGGCCCGACCCTCGCGTCGGGTCTCGTCACTGTGGATTCAGCGCGACAGGGATTGTTAATGACGCGAGCGGGCTATGTCAATTGTGAATAAGTTGGCAATAACGCTTTCGGAGACACGCCGATTCCGAATTGGGACTCGAATTGGTTAATCAGGCTGACGACACCGCGACAAGTTGGGCCAGAGACTGCCAATGACGTGGATGGGGACGGTAGCCCTCGCGGATGCGTCCCGCATAACCCCGAGACACGCCGATTTGCGAGGCGATAGCGGAACTCGACATAGCTGCAACAAGAGGCTGAATCTTCTCCGTATAAACTTCAGCGGTGAGCCAATTTGGCTGAGTAGCTGAATTCCACGCGGCGCACGCTTGCGCGTGCCGTCGCCGAGAAGCTCTGTGTTTAGCCCGAGCTTCGGCGCTGCGTGAAACCATGCGCCCAAGCCGTGCAGCTTCAGCAAAACGCTGGGTTGCGCCTTCCACTGCACAACTAGCACAATGCTGACGCCCGAATCTGATCGTCTTGCCGCACCCACGACAGAGATTGTCTCGTTTTGGGGTCCTTTCTGGAACTGGAAATGGAGGCCTACCTTTCGCCTCCCGCTTGTGGCGCTGAGTAAGTCGGGTGGGAGGGAGAGGCTCATTGCTAGCCTTTCTTAAACTGCGCCAGAGAGTGCGAGCAACCCATTCGGCGATTGGTGCGACCGATCGGCCCCACAAACGCGCGGTCTGCGCCAGCTCGACAGCAAGCGGGCCCATCAAGCGGCAATTTCCATCGCGCTGCTCAAAAAACCAGCTTCGTTTGAGCGGCTCTCGCGTTATCCAGTCCAGCAGGTACGAGTAGACCTGGGGACCAATGGGTTCCATAAGATCAGAGGCAAGGAGCTCTTCGCGTTTGGCCGCGACGCGTTCAGCAATCGGTGGACCAAAGTTCTCCGGATCTTCGACAGGTAGGGCTGATCGGGTCCAGATCGGCTAACTTATAGTGAGTCCTCATGACTGACTCTGTTCCGGAGTTCATCTGAGTATTCGTTGGCAAAGCAAAGCGCGTCCCGCGGTTCGAGATTCTGATTTGGAACATCGCGTGTTGGGCGATCAGACTCGTAACCGCGGGACGCCCCTGACAGCTCCCATTGTAGGAAGCCAGCAGAAAACTTCATCCGCATGAGTTCGCACAGCCGACGCAGACTTTCCTGTGCCTGGAAGAAAACAGAGATCAGACCGTCTTCGAGCTTCTCTATTGCACCCCATCCCCGAAAACGCAGATTTGCACACACCCGAAAAGGCTGCGCTGCTGTGCAAATCCTCTGTGTCCACTGGAGCAAGATCGTTTCACCCCAAGCGTCCCAGACTATCCGGCGACGAGCCAGCTTTTCTCGTCCGACAAAAACGTCGCGACAATCCAGCGTCCCTCTGGTTCCTAGTGTCCATCGGACGGATCAGAGGTGGAATGGCACCGGAGTGCCCGATGGCGTCACGTTTAGGCCATTCTCGATTAGTTTCGATGGTTGTACTTTTTGGGGCGCTGGCGGCCGGGCACTTCAGAGAGCGGTGACAAGTCTTACTGGTCTGGGCCCTGCCGCCAGTCCAACGCGAACGTCGGATAGCAGCTACCTCAGCGTTCCCGTACTTGCCGCTTCGATCCCGAAACGATACTGATGAAGGCGAGGCGGAAGATCAGGTTCGTTCCATTGGGCACTCTGCGCCAACATCACGATTTCTGCTATTTCGCGACGGCTGAGATCACCCTAACGTGGAGAACAAAGCGGAGAACAAAATTCGCCGAATGAGAGCTTATTCATCCGTTTTAGAGCCTCCGGCCCGACTGTAAGCTCTTGACATGATTGCAGACCGCAAAAATCTATACACTTGCTAAACCGTTATACGGGCTAACACCTGTATCGAGGGTTCGAATCCCTCCCTCTCCGCCAGATACTTCAAAACACTACGATTAGCCGTTCCAGTCTCTTTTTATCGCAAGGCGTTCAGGGTGTGTTTGGAGAACAAGCGGAGAACAATTCGTGGGTTTCTCGACGAAAATTCTTTGCTGCCGCCCGCGAAATAGCACTAGCAAATGCTCGCGCCCCGGTGCTCTTCCCGGCTGAACCGCTTTCAAGGTGTCGTGCCTTCTGGTTCCCAACTGGAACGTGTGCCAGACAGTATCCGTTGGGAATTCCAGACTCTCGAACCGACCTTTGGTTATGAGTGCGGGCAGAAACGACATATCAACAAGCCACACGACTGTGTGGGCCTGCTCGATCCCTTCGGAGACCTAACTCGAGGGTGCCCCCCAGCGGCTTTTTTGAGGGGTTTCTTCGTGGCTGAAACTCGCGTCGACAATTTCGGACCCATCTCAGAGGCTGAATTTCCTGCTCGCTTCCACCCAACGGTTCACAAACGACTCACGTCCTTCATGACTCGGCCCACTCAAGGCACGCGAGCTCGGCGCAAAGGTCAACGGATTTGAACCTTTCGACTGACCGACAGTTAGCCGAAAAATGTCCTCGACGCCAGTAAAATCTGACACAATATGAGCCGAATAGTGACTTCCTGATTGCTCGTCATTCTTGAAGAACTAACGAAATTCACTGCTCAACTCTTTTTTGAAGAAGAGAGTGATGCAATCTTCTGCATTCCGATGAGAAAAGCTGCCGTGGCGAGGGAGCACGCAGTGAACGAGTTCGCCAGCAACGTCGAGCGTCATCGCCGCCAACTGCTGGTCCACTGTTACCGCATGCCCGGCTCCTTGCATGACGCCGAGGACGCGGTGCAGGAAGCATTGCTTCGCGCCTGGCGGTATCGCGACAGCCTGAAGGAAGGCGCGCCGCTGTGCCTGAGGTTCTACCGCGTTGCTACGAACGCTTGCCTCGAAAGTATGTCTGTGGTGTGGTTCCCAGCATCGTCCGAAACATTTCAATGAAGGCACTTACACTGTCGTAACCGACTGCGATAGCGGCCTCCGTGACAGATTTTTTTTGTGCCAGCATCTCGAGCGCGGCAAACAACCGGGCCTGCTGTCGCCAACGGCCAAAGGAAATCCCTGCCTGAGCCGAAAACGCGCGCATGAAAGTACGGCGGGCCATTCCGGCAACATGCGCCCAAACGTCCAGCGTGCGGTCATCCCCAACATGATCCAGCAGAGCATCTGCAACTCTGGCCAGTCTTTCTTCTCGTGGAATGGTCAAACGCAAGGGCAGCGGGTCAGGCTGTCGAATCTCATCACGAAGGGTTGTGAAGTCTGATCAATCGGACCGCTGTGCGGGAGCCGGCAGGAACGAGTAACGCATGATGCTTCCGTTCAGCCGTTCCGCACTGTCCCTACGACTGCGTGCAGCAAGGCCAGCCCGAACCTATGGGCGGCTGCAAAATTAGGCAAGCCAAAACATCGTGTGGGTCATCCTCCCGAAGAGGCTTCAATGAAACGCTGCGGTCTCCATCTCCCACCATCGAAAACCACAATCGATCGACGGCTACTGCGAGTGAACTTCCAGGAATGGCGCCGACGATTGAGGCTTGAAAATGAAAGACGTCTGCGGCATCTTGCAGTTCGCGCAGTCCCCGCGGCGAAAAGAGTTCGCGCACGGGTGCAGGATGACCTATGCTGGGGATGGAAACTGCTATCCCCCGGGCCTGGCCGAGCAAAAGCTATTCGTCGACGTAGACACGGCCGGTTCGCAGGATCCGTCCGGGGGCCGATGACGGGAGAAGATGGTGGGCGCTATAGGATTCGAATGTAACCGGAAATGTATTTTCAAAGACTTGCGAGGAATCGGAGGGAGCGCAAAGTAGCCAAAAGACACGGAGCACCGTGCTTATTGTTCCCTCAATGTTCCCTCGTTCAACAAAACGTACAATTTCGGCACGCATGGCAAATGCACCCGAACTCCGAAAATCGTACTGGCCAACTTCACGAGAATCGTACTCCGCTTCGTGCAGGAACGGCGATCAGGTCACTGGGGGGCTCGGCACCACGAATTACCTCTATGGAGGGGGGCAACTCCATTGAGGAAGTCGACAATGGCGGTAGTGGGCCGGACTTCTGGATGCGTCTACCGCAGGGATCATACTTGAAGATCGTCGCTCCGCCGCTGGTGCCTGGCACGACTGCCTGTACCAGCCGGTTTTCGAAGTCCCAAGTGAACTGCCTGCCCTGTACATCAGTCAGCGTGTTTCCGTTCGCATCGTAAGCTAGCTCGAGTTTTGGCGCATCCAGCCGAATCATCTGGCAACTGTGATCTCAATCTCGTTTGATGAGATTGTTCTTCCATTCTTTGTTTCAATCTGAACCTGTAGACTGTATTTGCCCGGCAACACGGCTTTTGAGAACCTCTGCGTCGGCCATATCGAACCAGACGACTTCGTTAGTCCCCACAATAGCCTCACTGGGGACACTTGAACAGATACCGGACTCCCCGGTGGCAGATCAAGTAGTTGCCAGTCATGTATTTCTTTCCCGTCAGTCATCGAAAATGGGGCCCAGTATTCGTCTTCCCGCGGCCCCGCTTGCTTCGGGAGAGCCATCAGATGAAGCGATGGCATTACAGAAACATTAACCGCATTCCCAGCCTCAAGCTTTACCGACACGAGGGGGTTCTTTTTCCCTCTGCGCCACTGGGCGTCGGTTGTGGTAACTCTGCACTCAATGTGAGGACCGCCTGAAATCGAATCGTCCTGTCCATCCTGAAAATTACTCGTGAGCGCATCCTGCTTCACGAAAAGTATCAACGCTAGCGCGACTAACTTCCACCTCATGATTCGCTCCTTGATTACTCAATATGTCATTGGCAGCTATTTAGTGAGCGGTCCCACTTGGCGGATGTTGGTATAGAATATCCGGACTCTGTGGCAATACGAATGACGGGGTTACTGGACAGCTCCAGCAGGTTTCCTTGACTTTCCCCTTGGGGTGGTAAACGGATATATAGTCAGCCATCGGATCCTTGATCTGATCATACAGCGGCTCCTGGCCATACTTGCTTGTCCACCCCTTGTCACAGGTCTGTCGTTCCACGTGCCAATTTCCTGAATTCGCTGAGTCCTCAAAAACGGCAACCTTTGCGCGGGCCTTGCAATTGACAGGCGTGCTGCAAGTAATCTGATTGCACCCAAAGTGGGGAAATATCTTATTTGGATTCTTGAAATCAGGCGTGGTGACCCACACCCAATTCAATCCGAGCCCCCAAGCGGCACAGTTGTACTGCTTACTTCCCGGTCCAATTTGTGTACCTGTGCCGACCTGTTCGCCCTGCAATCCTGTCGGATCGGAAAAACTCGAAGGATGGTTCCCAACATATACGAAAAAGCTGGGTCCTCCCTCAAACTTTATGGGGTCCTCGCTCAGGAATCGTCCCAAATCCGAAGAGTAATATCGGGCTCGCGAGTACTGGAGACCAGTTTCAGCGTCATAGTCTCTCGCTGTGTAACGATAAGGATTGAGGACCGAACCACTCGTCGCGGTCGTGTTTCCGAAACTGTCGTATGTATATGAGTTAGAGATACTGCCGCTAGAGCCGGTCAACGATGTCACTGTACCAAGCCCATCAAGTTCATAGTAGCTCTCAGCACCGGAGCGCAACTCAGCCAATGGTTCGTCCACGCCGCTCCCTTGAGCATAATCTGCCAGCAGATTTCCGGCAGAATCCATTTCCTCGAGCGTGCTCCCACCGTCATAGAGGTAGTTGGTGGTTCCCAGCGGGCCAGACTTCTGGATGCGTCTGCCGAATGGATCGTATTTAAACGTGGTCGTCCCGGTTCCGGGCACTACGGCCTGCACCAGCCGGTTCTCGAAGTCCCAAGTATAGGATTTGCCGGAGGGGTCGGTAAGGGTATTTCCGTTTGCGTCATACGTGTAGCTACCGTTCGAATTCGACGTCAGTTGGTTCGACAAATTGTAGTTGTAGGTTGGCACGTTGGAGGAACTCAGCCTATTCCCGACTGCGTCATACGTGTAGCTCTCGGTGGTACTCGACCCTTGCGTTACCTGCGTCAGCTGATAGATCAGGTCGTACGTGTACCCTTCCGTAACGTTGTTCAGGTAGTTGGTCTTAGAAGTTCGGTTGCCCGCGTTGTCATAGATGTAACTGGCTCCGTCCAGCGTCGTCGATCCCGATTGGTGCAGCACGCTGAGCAGGTGTGACACCGAATCGTAGGCGTAATTGGTGTTGATCCCGTTCGGCCGGGTCAGCTGCGTGCGCCGGCTTAGCGCATCGTAGCTGAAGCCGAACGACCCCGCCCACGAGTTCGCCATTCCGTTCAACCGGTTCAGCGTGTCATAGCCGTAGGTGGTGATGCTGCCGTCGGGCGCGGTCAGCGATTTCCGGTTTGATGCGGCATCATACGTATAGGCGTTTGTAAACGGGCTGCTGGGCAGGAACGTGTACTGCGTGGTCGTGCCGATCAGCCGTCCCATGTTGTCGTAGGCGAAGCTGTAGGTGCCGGTCGGGTCGGTCACCTGCTTGATCTTGCCCGCCAGATCGTAGACGTAGTCGAGGTTGGTCGAATCCGGATAGGTCTTCTGCGTGAGCCGATTGATGGCGTCATAGACGTACTGAATTGTCTGCGTCTTCCGGTCGGTCTTCGAAGTCAGATTGCCCACTGCGTCGTAGCCGTAGGTTTCGTATAGCGTAGAGGGGAACGTCGTCTTGGTCACCCGCCCGTTGGCGTCGTAGGTAAAGCTTGTGGTGTTGTTGTTTGCGTCGGTAATGCTGGTAAGGTTGCTTTCCGTGTCGTAGTTGTACGTCGTGACATGATTGGTTGCGTCGGTCACCGAGGTGAGGCGATCGGCATCGTCGTAGACGTAGTTTGTGGTGCGGTTGTTCTGGTCGGTGACGGACGTGCGCCGCCCGCGAGTGTCGTAACCGAAGCTGACCGAACTGTTATCCGGGTAGGTGACTCCGGTCAGCCGATTCATGATGTCGTAGCTGAACGTCGTCGGATGGGTGCTCCCGTTGATGGGATCGATGACACTAGTCCGATTTCCACGAGCATCGTAGGTGTAGCTGGTCACGTGATTCTGAGCATCAGTGATGCTCTGGATCAACCCTGTGGATGTGTACGCCAGGGTCGTGACGTTGTTCAGCGGATCGGTGATCGTGGTCAGTTCACCTTTGAGGTCGTAGCCGAACTGCGTGACGCTGGCGGCAGTGTTTGCATCGGGTTTCGGCGTAGTGACCGTAAGCAGGTTGCCCTTCGCGTCGTAGGTGTTTGTGGTGACGTTGCCGAGCGGGTCGGTCATGGTCAGCACTTCGCCGAGGCTGTTGTACGTGTAGGATGTGGTCACAGTGCCTGCAGCAGACTGCCCCGACTGCGACAGCATGTTGGCCGAGGTATCGTACGTATACGAAGTCGCGTTGTTATTGGCGTCGATGCTGCTCAGCACATCCCCAGTCGTGTCGTACGTCAGCTGTGAGTTGCCGCGGATGGTGCAAGACGAGCAGCCTGAGCCTTGCACCTGCGTGATGTTCCAGGCGCCACCCACGTTGTCGAAAGTGTAGGTGGTTTGGTTACCGAGCGAATCCGTGAGATGGGAGACTGTCGTGACCGTGAAGACGGACCCCTCAGTGGTGAATCCAGCGACGGTGACGCCGACTGGTCCGGAAACCGTTCCCGTCGGGACTGTTGCAACGATCTGAGAGTTGCTCCAGCTCGTGACAGTCGCGTTCACACCATTGAAGTTGATCGTGCTCGAAGTTTGAGTGGCGCCAAAGCCGCTGCCCGTCACGGTCACGGACGAGCCGATAGTGCCCGAGGATGGAGAGATTCCCGTGATTGCGGGCTGAGCGCTCACGGTGAATGTCACACCTGAACCGGTGACTCCGATCGTCGTACCGGTTCTATTCGATGGATCGGCCGGCGCCGGCGCGAAGATCAGGTTCCTGAAAATCATCTACTGCGCCTGATTGATCGCCACGTCGACCTCGACTTTATTCGAGCAAAGTTGAAGAACTCTTACAGCGACATGGGAAGGCCATCCATC
>Ga0307478_10001161_pt1 | contig 23725 bp, 17 predicted proteins | sample atmos_gasesECM4C_2_FD_203713 | JGI IMG/M metagenome (GOLD analysis project Ga0307478, IMG submission 203713) | Hardwood forest soil microbial communities from Morgan-Monroe State Forest, Indiana, United States - atmos_gasesECM4C_05 | ecosystem: Environmental > Terrestrial > Soil > Temperate...
TCGAACCCGGCCAACGATCCGTAAGCAGCGTAATACTCCAGCCCTCCGGCAATCTTCTTGGTGAAGTCGTAACTTACCTTCACATTCGGCGAAAACTCGACGCCCTTGTTCACACTCGGCCCGTGAAACGAGCGATCCAGCGCTGGATTAAAACTCAAGTACCAAGGCCCGATTTTTTTGTCGATGATCGGGCGAATCTCCCACGTCCACGTGTCGGACGAAAACGCCGCACGCTGATATCCGATCTCGTTCGACAAACTCACGCCCACCGGCCAGTGCCAACTCTCCGGTACTCGCACCCGCGGCCGAATGTGATCGCCCACCCATTGCCATCCCCCATCCGACTGAATGCTGGTGAAGACGTAAAATCCGACCTCAGCCCACTCGTTAATCCCCTGTGTGAGTTCCAGCGTCTCGTGCTCGGCGTGATTGGTGGGCAGCATCCCGTCGACTACAGTCTTGCTGCCTTCCGCGGTGAAATTGGAGTGAATCTCGACCATCGTCGTGCGCGGCGCCACGGTATCAGAGCCGTATACTTGAATTTCATAATTGTCCTGCGCGCGGGTGGGGAGCGCGGCAATAACTAGCAGCGTGAAGGCAACAGCGAGCGAGGTTCTTGGCGGACGCGCCATCCGTGAGGTCTTTTCCAGGCCGCCTCATTCCGCAGCGCGACCGTACACCTCATGATGCATTGTTCTCGCGAAAAGACGCAACCTGCACCCACCTCATTCACGACAAGAATCCAACTCAAAGCAGCGTGGCTGCAACCCGATCTTGATCGGTATTAGGCCTTCAGGCATGCCGAAAGCTCGCCGCCAAGTAACGCCTTTAGGCGCTGCGCTGCACGCGCTGCCCCGAAAGCCGCATCCGAAAAACTGACAACGCGGAACTCTCAGGCGGTACGAGGTGTCTGATGCTGAAGACGCGCGTGCCCGAGAGGAGCAATTTCCATGGCGTTCTCGATGGCAGGCGGAGGTCCGTCCGGCCCCCAGATCAACGTTACACCGCTGATCGACGTATTACTCACGCTGATCGTGGTCTTCATGCTGGTGGTCGCAATGGACAAGGAGTACCAGGAAAAGGCGCAGATCCCACAGCCCGACCAAAAGCAGACTGCTTCTGAAAAGCAGTCGCGCACAGTCGTGATCGAAGTCGTGTGGACGGCGAAAGACGTCCCGCCCACCGTGAAGATCAACAAGGAAGACGTCCGCTGGGAGGATCTGGACGCGCGCCTGTCGCAAATCTACCTGACGCGTGCCGAGAAAGTTGCTTTTGTCCGCGGCGACGCCGACGTCGACTTCCAATACGTCGCCGACGTGATCGACGTCGCACATCACGCCGGCGTCCTGCGCGTGGGACTGCTGACGAAAGACCGAATGGTGGAGGGAGAGTAGAGTGCTCGCACGCAGACAAGCTTTAATGTGGGGACAGCCGCCCTCGGCTGTCCGTCGCGCGTCGCGCGACGTTACGAATTCCTCGCCCGATTCTTGATCCAGATCGGCGTGCCCACAAATCCAAACGCATCCCGAATTTGATTCTCTAGAAACCGCTGATAGGAAAAATGCAGCTTCACCGCGCGGTCGGTGAACAGCACGAACGTAGGCGGCGCCACTGACGCCTGCGTCATATACAGAATCTTCACCCGCTGCCGAACCGGCACCGATGCGCGCTCGAAGTCGACGTGTTCGAGAAAGCGGTTCATCGCTGACGTGGAAATGCGCTTGCGGCGCTCCTCGGCCACCTGCTCCAACAGGGGAAAGATCTTCTCCGCACCCTTGCCTGTCTGCGCGGAAATGAAGACGATGGGGGCATAGTTCAGGAATTTGAGCTGGTAGCGCAGCCGCTCTTCGTATGCAGCGCGATCTCCCGGGCGCTTCGATTCCCGCATGCGCTCGGCTTTCGTCGGCCTCCCCGACTTCTTCTGTCCGCTGATCACCAGATCCCATTTGTTCACGACGATGATGATCGACCGACCGCTTTCATGCGCATAGCCCGCGATGGCGGCGTCGAGCTGGCTGACGCCCTCGGTGGCATCAATGACAAGCAGAGCGATGTCGGCCGCTTCCAGATGCTTGCGCGCCATGACCACCGACAGCTTCTCCGCCATCAGGTGCGTCTTGCCTTTGCGCCGGATGCCCGCCGTGTCGATAAAACGGAAGCATTTCCCGTCGCTCTCGACCATTTCGTCGACGGCATCACGTGTGGTTCCAGGGACAGGCGAGACGATGGCGCGCTCCGACGCAGTGAGGCAGTTCAGCAAAGTCGACTTACCCACGTTCGGATGGCCGATAATGGCCACCTTAACTTCATGCGCCGATGGTTGGTCGGACATCCCCCGCTGTACGCCGGCTTCGTCTGCGTTCGTGGCCTCGACATTCTCTGCGTTCTCCGAGGTGGAAGCGTTTGGTGGCAGCTGTTCGATCACCGCGTCGAGCAGATCGTCAACACCGCGCCCGTGTTCGGCAGAAATAGGAAACATCTGCCGAACGCCGAGGCGGTGAAAATTGTCGATCAGCGATGATTGCTTTTCACTGTCGACCTTGTTGACTGCCAGAAACAGCGGCCGATTGGCCTTACGCAAGAGGCGGACAAGTTCAAGATCGGGCCCGGCCAGTTCGCTACGTCCATCGACCACCATAATGATGGCGGCAGCTTCCTCAAGAGCGACGCGCGCCTGGCGAAAAATTTCCGAAGGGATCAGATCCTTTTCCTCAGGCAGGATGCCGCCTGTATCGACAATCCGAAGCTGCCGCCCTCCCCATTCGGCGTCACCGTACAGACGGTCGCGCGTGATCCCCGGTTCATCACCGACAATCGCACGGCGTGAGCCGACGATGCGATTAAAGAGCGTCGACTTTCCTACGTTCGGCCGGCCCACAATAGCGATGGTCGGAACTCCGATCGCTGTAGCGGCCGACCCACTGGTCGAGTTGTATGTCGGCTGACTCAAGGTTCGGCAATGCTCGTGTGGGGACAGCCGCCCTCGGCTGTCCTTGGGTCGCCAGACCCAATGCTTTTCCGCATCCTGGAGTGCTGCCGCCTCTTCGAGGCAACCGACAGCCGAGGGCGGCTGTCCTCTACACGAGCACTGGTTGCTCAGGAAGTAGCTATTATAGAGACTCCGTGGCTTCAACCACCTCAAACCGGCCTGCGCCCAGCGGCAAAGATGCTTCGCTCTACCAGTTCTTTGCTCCCGGAGGGGTCCTCTCGCGCACGCATCCCGCCTACGAATTCCGCCGCGGACAGTTGCAGATGGCGCAAGCCGTCGAGCAGGCCCTTGAAGAAAAACGCCACCTTATTGTGGAAGCCGGCACCGGCACGGGCAAGACACTGGCCTATCTCGTTCCCGTGATCCGCTCCGGCAAGCGCGTCATCATTTCGACCGGCACAAAAAATCTGCAGGAGCAGCTCTTCTATAAAGATGTGCCTTTTCTCGAGCACGCGCTGTACGGAACTCATGTGGAGACAGTTGCCTCGGCTGTCGAACCGCATGGCCCCGGGCGCCTTTCAGTCTGCTATATGAAGGGTCGCAACAACTATCTGTGCCGCAAGAAACTCTACGATCTGACCGATCAGCCCGTGCTTAGCGGCCTCGACGAAATCGAACAATATCGCGCCATTGCCGCGTGGGAAAAGACAACCAGCACCGGAGATCGCGCTGAACTTGCCGAGCTGCCCGAGGCCAGCTTGCTCTGGCACAAGCTCGATGCCCGCGCCGACGCCTGCATCGGCCAGAAATGCAGTGAATGGGAGCGCTGCTTCATCACCGAGATGCGCCGCCGCGCGATGGAAAGCGACATCATCATCGTCAACCATCACCTGTTCTTCGCCGACCTCGCCATCAAACTGCAGGCCGAGGGTGCGCCCGATGCCGGAATTCTCCCCGAAGCCGGTGCGGTGATCTTCGACGAAGCGCATGAACTCGAAGACATTGCCGGAAGCTATTTCGGTATCTCCGTCAGCAACCTGCGCGTAGAAGAATTAGCCCGCGACGTCGAGCGCTCGCTGCAGCAAAATAAAATTTCATCGTCGTCACTGGCTGGAGCTCTCGCCAGCTTGCGCGAGCGTTCGCAATTCTTTTTCTCCCTGCTCCCGTCCGGAGAAGGCCGCTTCGCCTTCGAAACCCGCCGTGAATTCCTCGAAGAAAATGGAGACGAGTTTCTCGCTTTCAATCAGGCTTTGACCCGCCTGGCCGGAGAACTTGAAGGCGTGACCCCAAAGCCGGAAGAGATTTTCAACTTCGTCCGCCGCGCCCAGGAGATTCAGGTGCAACTCGGTTTTGCCATGGAATCCGATGACCGCAACACCGTCTTCTGGATCGAACGCCGCGGCAGTCGCGCCATGGCTCGGGATACAAACACGTTCAGCCGCAGCGCGGACCGGGAAGGGCACGGCTTTAGCCGTGCCGATAAAACGGGGAAAGGTCTGAGCGCTTCAGCCCATGAGGTCTTTCGCGGCCGCCACAACGTCTTCCTCCAGGCCACGCCCATTGACGTCGGGCCAATCCTGCGCGAGTGCCTCTGGTCCAAACTCGAATGCGCTGTGCTCACCTCGGCGACGCTCGCGGTCGGTGGAGGCTTCGAATACATCCGCCAGCGCCTCGGCTTCGAACACGCGCGTGAATCCGTGCTGCCCTCGCATTTCGATTACGAAAACCAGGCACTGCTCTACGTCCCGCCCGATCTCCCCGATCCGCGCACGCCTCAGTTCGCCGCCAAGGCCTCCGAGCGTATCCGCAAGCTGCTCGAGATCACGCGGGGCCGCGCCTTCGTCCTCTTCACCAGCTACGCCCAGATGAATGAGATCCACCAGCGCTTGCTCGGCGAGGTGGAATTCCCTCTTCTCCGCCAGGGAGACGCTCCTAAAAGCGCGTTGCTCGAAGAGTTCCGCCTGACACCGAACGCGGTTCTCTTTGCCACAGCATCCTTCTGGCAAGGCGTCGATGTGCAGGGCGAACAATTGAGCTGCGTCATCATCGATCGCCTGCCCTTCGCCGTCCCCAGCGACCCGGTAGTCGCCGCGCGCGTCAAAGCCATCGACGCCGCGGGCGGCAACGCCTTCTTCCAGTATCAGGTTCCGTCCGCCGTGATCACCCTGAAACAAGGTTTCGGACGCCTGATCCGCTCCCTCCATGACCGCGGCCTGCTGGTCCTGCTCGACAACCGCATCCTGAAAAAACAATACGGCCGCGTCTTCGTCGAGAGCCTGCCAAACTACAAGAAGACAACTGAAATGACGATGGTCGAGGAGTTCTTTGGCGTAAGAGAGTGAAGCGTGGATCTGCTCAGCTGATCAATCGCATGCCCGCGCCCTTGGCAGCCCTTTGATTGAATGTGGCAGTGTGATGGCAGCCCGCCGCATGGCCGCATCGTTCGATCAGGCAGTCGGAGAAATCTGCACTGCTAGCGCTGAACATCCGCAGGGCCTGCCATACAATCTCCGCGCGCTCAATGACAAGTTCTTTGCTACGGAGCAACGCTTCCAAAACTTCTTCAATCTGGTTTTTATTGAACTGGTAAGAGACTTCCAAAACCCAAACTAACTCCGCCATCACGACCATCGAAAGAAATCCTGGCGATTCTTGCGCGAGTGAATTGATCACTCTCACTGCCTTTGCGGTTTGAACGGGGTCGTCGTGAGTGAGATAGCGTACTACGACGTTCGTATCGAGACCAGTCACCGCTTCTCCGACGCCCTCCGCGCGATAGCTGAGTTCATTTCCGCAATCGACACCGGCTTCCTCCGCCTGTCTTCAAACCTTCCGTTTAGTTCGCGCACGGAGCGGGTGGCAGCAACGATCGCGAATTGTCCCTTCGCTATTTCTACAAACTCGATGCGATCGCCCGCGTCGATTCCCAGGGCAGTACGGACCTGCACGGGAATTGTGACCTGTCCTTTTGAGGTAAGTGTTGCGACCGCCACGGCTATGTCCTTTCTCAGATTTAAATTCCTTACATCATTGTAAGGAATTCACGGGAACCAGTCAAGTTTTATCACACGGTACGTGACGTGGGCGGATCATTCATCAATCCTCGGAGCTTGAATCGTTGCACTTTCCCCGTGGCCGTCTTCGGCAGTTCGGAAAAGAACTTTACCCAATGCGGGCGCTTGTAAACAGGCAAGCGCTGCAATACAAACTCGCGCAGTTCGCGGGCCAAGGCATCGTTGCCCGAAACTCCGTCCCGCAGCACGACACACGCTGCCGGCTTGGAAAAACCATCCGCATCCTCCGTGAATACGACTGCCACTTCCAAGACATTCGGATGTTCCATCAGAATCCGTTCAATCTCGATCGGGCTCACCCACGCCCCGCTCACTTTCATCATGTCGTCGGAGCGCCCTGCGTACCAGAAGTATCCCTCGGCGTCCTGATGATATTTGTCCCCTGTGCGAAGCCACGAACCCTGCAATGTCGCCTTTGTTTTTTCATGCTCATTCCAGTAGCACGCGCAGGTCGAGTCGGCCTTGATCAGCAGATTCCCGATTTCCCCTTGTGCAACTGGTTGATCCTGATCGTCCACGATCCTGGCCTCAAACCCTGGCAGAATTTTGCCGCTGGAACCGGGCCGCACCTCGCCGGGAACGTTCGAGATCACCATGTGCAGAGCCTCGGTCGAACCAATAGCGTCCAGAATCTCCACCCCGAACCGCCGCTTGAACGCAAGAAACACAGAACCTGGCAAGGCTTCGCCGGCCGATATCGCATGGCGTACGGACGACAGATCGCAATCGGCGCCTGACGACTCGGCATAAGCCAGCAATTTGACGTAGTTCGAAGGGACCGAAAAGAACAGAGTCGGTTGATGCCGCTTTATCATCGCAAACACCGCTTCCGGACGCGGCGGACCCGGTAGCAAAATGCTGGTCGCGCCTACTGCCAGGGGGAAGTAAAGGCCGTTTCCCAGACCGTAGGCAAAGAAGAGCTTCGCCACGCTGAAGAAACGATCGCTCTCTGCAATCTTTAGGATGGCCTTGGCATAGCGTTCGCTGCTCACCACCATGTCGTGCTGCAGATGAACACACGCCTTCGGCGGTCCGGTACTTCCCGACGAATACAGCCAGAAAGCCGCATCGTCTTTGCCGGTCGGCGCAGCCTCCAGTTCGCTGGCCCCGTTGCGAATCAGTTCGTCGAACCAAAGCGCACCTGAGGGTGCGCTGCCACCCACCACGATGACTGTCTCCAGATAGGTCAGTTCGCCCTTTGGGATCGCGTGCACCAGAGGAAGAAGAGATTCGCTGACGATGGCGACCCGGGCCCGCGCATTGTTAAGCAGATATTTATAGTCCGCGGGCTTGAGCAAGGTATTGACAGGAACCGGCACGGCCCCAATCTTGATCGCACCAAAAAAGCTGGTGGCGAACTCAGGTGTATCCACCAGCAGCAATAAGACACGCTCTTCCATGCGGACACCCAGACTTTTCAGTCCGTTGCCCAGCCGGTTCACCCGAGCGAAGAGTTCGCCGTATGTAACCCGGATTTCGCCGCATTCGATCGCGATCTTCCGTTCGCGGCCCTCGTCGATGTGCCGATCGATGAAGTACGCAGCGGCATTGAACTCATCGGGAAGCGGGATGGGAGGCACCGCGATGCGAAGTTCCTCGTGAGATTCGGAGGCGCGGGTCGAAATTGAACTTGAGCCGGTTTGCGGTCGTGAGCGACGCGGGAGCACGCAGGCGGAATCCTGAGCGAAGCCAAGGACCTAGTCAATCAGGAAATGTTTGGAAGAAACTGGAGGCGCGGGTCGGAATCGAACCCCTTACGCCTTTTTAAAATCAGTAAGTTGCTGATTCTACGAGTCAAATAAATCAAACAGGTTAAGAACTGTAAGCACAAAATAGCACAAAATTTGCTGCCGAATTGCATATTCCGTCATCTCGGAAGGAGCGGCTCAAGCAGGTCTTTTATCGGCTTAAAGTAATTATCGTGAAGCAATCGAACATCGTCCTTGCTGAATCCCTGAATTTCGTAGCGTGCAAGCTTGCTGTCATTGTACAGCTGTTTATATTCTAGCCAGATCTTGGAAAGAGTCGGGTCGCTTTCTATAATGCTATTTCGGTCTGCATGACGAGGTGGGTCCCGATTCACCCGCACGTCGGCAAGCGTTACGGGCAACTAGAAGTCCTGTCCGTATTCCGTACAGAGGCGGGTGACCTCCGGTATCGCTGTAGGTGCGATTGCGGGCGTCAGGTTGACCGTTAGTACGACGAATGAGTTCCGGGACGGCTCCCACTGCGGAGATGTTAGCCATTCCGTGACACACGGCCATACGCGGGGGCTCAAGAACAGTCCGATATTCCAATCATGGTCGAAGATGCTTACGCGCTGTTACAACCTGAAATCCGACAGGTACAAGAACTACGGCGGTAAGGGCGTCCGGGTCTGTCGCCGCTGGCACAAGTTCGAGAACTTTCTGTCCGATATGGGAGAGCGGCCCGAAGGCAAGACGTTAGGCCGATTCCTTGACCGTGGGAACTATTCGAGCCGCAATTGCCGATGGATGACTCGGGCAGAACAGGGCTTGAACATGCGGAACAATCACGCCCTATTGAAATGGGAGTTGTCACGGGCGACCGTGCGTAAGCCGCGAGTTCTGAAGAATTCCTATTGCGGCGGAGCGGGCTGCACGATGTGAACAGTGACCGACGCCTTCACAGTGGGATCGGCTTTCGAGGCGGCAGTCAAGATCACAAAGGGCGGGCTTGGCAGGACATGTGGGGCAAGATACGAGCCTTTCTTCATCTTGCCACACGCAGAACCGGAGCAGCCCGTTCCTATGACACTCCATCTCACGGACTTCTTATTGGCTCCAGTCACCGTAGCGGTAACTACTTTCGACCCTCCAACGGGAACTTCTGGATCGGTCGGTGAGATGCTGACTGCTATAGCTGATTTAGAGGGACTCTGAGCGAGATCGCTCTTGTCTGGGTTGTAGTAGAAGCGCATCCGCAGTGCGAGATAAGAACCATTAAATTCGGTCGGCAACGGCGGGAAAGGGTTGGACGTTGTAATGCTACCCCAAGCGGCACGGTCGAGAGCTATATTGCCCGAGGTCGCAATTAGCCGCATGTCTGCCAGCTTGCCGTTTTTTGTGATGGCGAACTCAATCGCAAGTTTACCCTTCTTCATCTGAGAAGACTCAGGAATCAAGAGGTACCAGTTTTGGCGTATGTTCTCTAAAATACTCTTTAAGTACGGATCGAAATCTACTCCCTGCCTGTCGCTCAAAATTTCGAAAAGACCCAACCGATTGCCTTGCGCTCCAGTCCCCAAACCATAATCCGGAGTTGATGATTGTTGACCAGAAGGCTCCGGCTTAGGGTCCGAAGGGGTTGGGGTACTCTGGCCGACCGCAACGGCGGACCAGAGCAGCAATATTGAAATCGGGTAGATCGTCATTCCAGACCTCGCGGGCTCAAAACGCAAGCGGGCATAAGAAAACCCGCAATTTATGCGGGTATTTTGATGGAGGCGCGGGTCGGAATCGAACCGACGCATAAAGGTTTTGCAGACCTCTCCCTTACCACTTGGGTACCGCGCCCCTGACATACGTTAGCGTCCCGGCCAAGAAATGTCCATCGAAGGGCAACGTGCCGGTGGGGGACAGAAATCTGGAGCGGGAGACGGGATTTGAACCCGCGACTTCGACCTTGGCAAGGTCGCACTCTACCACTGAGTTACTCCCGCTCGACTTGCTCATTTTACAGTACTTGCGTGTCCACTGCCAGTTTACTGCGCACGCACCCTCTCAGCCTTCTGAGCAGATCGTGATGCTGCCAGCTTCCGCCTCGGCGGGCCGGTGCCCGGTCTGGTTGACTGGGTTCCCATCGCAAGCGGGCGCTGGCGGATTGATTGGCAGCGCACGAATCGGGGCGCATAATCTCGTCTGCGAAAGTGCGTCGTATCTGAGGCGACCATGCGACTGAACCCGCATCTCCAATTTGACGGTCACTGCGAGTCCGCTTTTAAGTTTTACGCGCAGTGTCTTGGCGGCAGGATCGTGGTGATGATGACCTACGGCGAATCCCCCGGAAGCGAGCAGATACAAGCGGAGTGGCGCAACAGAATCCTCCATACCACTCTTGCCGTAGGCGACTACCTGTTGCAGGGGGCGGATGTGCCTCCAGAGAGCTATCAAAGACCGCGAGGTTTTTCCGTCATGCTTAATATCGAAGATGCGGCGGCCGCGGAACGTATCTTCAATAGCCTGTCACAGAACGGCGTGGTACAAATGCCCTTACAGGAAACTTTCTGGGCGATACGTTTCGGCATGCTCACCGATCAATTTGGAACCCCCTGGACAATCAATTGCGGGAAACCTCGGTGATGGCTCCGAGCAAATCTCGGCGGCACGATGACAGATGAACTCCTGTTTCACCTCGCGGGCGCTCAGGAGTTGTCAATTGAGAACGACGCCGCGCTACACGTTGTTGGGCCGCACTGACGCATTTTGTCGTATCACCGCAAACCCTCCATAATCCGGCAAGGTAAGGTTTGCCGGCTACCTGGGAGCTACCAGAAGAGAATGTAACCTTCTGTTGGATTTCAAGTCCGAACTCCGGCTTGTTAATCTTCACTGCGGTGAGCTAAATTTGCTGCCGTAAGGCGGTAAGTATGGGTTACGCCTGCGTCAATGATGATACCCACCGAGCCATTGGCAGTGTCCCAAGACCGGGTTGATCTGATTGAGCGATTCACGTGGTTGCCATGAACTTGATTGGCTCGTACAACTACGCGCTCGTGGCGGTTTCGGTGTTGATCGCCATGTTCGCCTCGTACGCTGCTCTAAATCTTGCAGGTCGCGTAACCGCGGCGGGCGGTTGGACTCGCGCGGTTTGGCTGCTGGGCGGCGCCGGTGCGATGGGAACTGGCATTTGGTCCATGCACTACATCGGGATGCTGGCGTTCATCCTGCCGATTCCCGTGGCCTACCATTGGCCAACCGTTCTGCTGTCACTGCTTGCGGCCATTCTCGCGTCGGTGATTGCGCTCTATATGGTGAGCCGGCAGAAAATGGGTGTATCCCGAGCGGTCGCCGGAAGCGCCCTGATGGGCGCGGGTATTGCGAGTATGCATTACATCGGCATGGCCGCCATGCGTTTACCCGCCATATGCCACTTTAATTCCTTTCTGGTCATCCTGTCGGTCGTGTTCGCGGTTCTGATTTCTCTCGCCGCCCTGTGGATTGCTTTCCATTTCCGAGACGAGAAGACGGGGGTCGGCTGGGCAAAGTTAGCCGGAGCCGCCGTGATGGGTGCCGGGATCTCGGTTATGCATTACACCGGGATGGCCGCCGCCAGTTTCATGCCCTCAGGCATGCCGGCGGACCTGTCTCACGCCGTAAGCATCTCTACGCTTGGCACCGCCGGAATTGCCGCCGTCACCTTTATCGTCCTCGGGCTGGCTCTGCTGACATCCTGGATGGATAAGCGATTCGCTGTCCAGACCTTGGAACTGCAGGAAAAAAAGCTGCAGCGAAGCGAGGCGTACCTGGCGGAGGCGCAGAGGCTCACCCGCACCGGGAGTTGGGCCTGGCGGCTGGCGGGAGATGTGGCCGTACATCTTTCCGAGGAATGGTACCGCATATATGGCTTCGATCCGCAAGAGGGCATCTCGGTTTGGAAGGAACGGCTGCAGCGCATTCATCCGGAGGATCGGGTCAAGTGGCAAGAGGTAACCGATCGCGCAATCGGCGAAAAGTCGGATTACGAACTGGAAGTGCGACTCCTTCTTCCGGGCAGCACCGTCAAATACATCCACACCGTCGGCCATCCTGTTTTGAATTCATCCGGGGAGTTAGTCCAATTCGTGGGCAGCTCGATGGATGTCACCGAGCGCAGGCAAGCCGAGCAGAAATTCCGTGGGCTTCTGGAATCCGCCCCGGATGCGATGATCGTGATGAATCGGCAGGGCAAGATCGTATTGGTCAATGCACAAGTGGAACGGCTATTCGGGTACCAGCGGGAAGAACTCCTGGGCCAGGAGATCGAAATTTTAGTGCCGGAACGATTTCGGGGCCGACACCCCAAACATCGTACGGAGTTCTTCGCGCAGCCTCGGGTGCGGCCGATGGGTGCGGGTTTGCAGCTGTATGGACGGCGAAAAGACGGCACAGAGTTTCCCGTGGAGATCAGTCTCAGTCCCCTGGAGACGGAGGAGGGCACGCTTGTCTCCGGTGCCGTCCGCGACATCACCGAGCGCAAGCAGGCGGAAGAAGCGCTGCGGCGGAGCGAGGGTTATCTGGCGGAAGCGCAGAGGCTCACGCACACAGGGAGTTGGGCCTGGCGGGTAGCGGGCGGAGACGCCGTGCATCTGTCCGAGGAATGGTACCGCATTTATGGCTTCGATCCGGAAAATGGCCCGCCCGCTTTTGAACAACTTCTGCAGCGCACTCATCCGGAGGATGGATCCAGGTTGAAAGCGGCAATCGACCGAGCAACCGACCGAAAGTCGGATTACGAAGTGGAATTCCGAATCGTTCTCCCGGACGCCACAACCAAATACATCCACACCGTCGGCCATCCTGTTTTGAGTTCATCCGGGGAGTTATTGCAATTCGTGGGTAGCTCGACGGACATCACTGAGCGCAAGCGGGCAGAGCAGGCAACCCGTTTGCTGGCTGCGATTGTGGAATCGTCGCACGATGCGATTGTGAGCAAAACTCTGAATGGCGTCATTACCAGTTGGAATAAGGGTGCAGAACGGCTGTTCGGCTACGAGGCGGAAGAAGCGGTTGGCCGGAACATCACAATGATTATTCCTCCTGAGCGTCATTACGAAGAAAGAACGATTGTTGAGCAGCTCACGCGCGGCGAGCGGGTCGACCACTTCGAGACGGTCCGCATGCGCAAGGATGGCAGCCTGCTCGACGTTTCCCTGACGATTTCCCCGATGAAAGATGCTTCGGGCCGCGTGGTTGGGGCATCGAAACTGGCGCGGGACATCACAGAACGCAAGCGGGCGGAAGAGGCTCTGCGCCGGGCGCAGGCCGATCTCGCACACGTCAGCCGCGTCACCACCATGGGAGAGCTGACCGCATCCCTGGCCCACGAAGTAAATCAACCGATCGCGGCAGCCGTCACCGATGCGAACACCTGCTTGCGCTGGCTTTCGCGCGATCACCCCGATTTAGACGAGGCGCGCGCGGCGGCGATGAGAATTGTGAAAGATGGGTCGCGTGCGGCCGACATCATCAGCCGGATTCGCCTGCTCTTCAAGAGGGGCACTCCTGAGCGCGAGCCGGTGGATGTAAACGCAGTTGTTCAAGAAATAATCGTCCTCCTGCATAGCGAGGCAACGCGAAACAGAGTATTTCTCCGGACCGAACTGGCGCAGGATCTTCCCCAAGTCATGGGAGATCGGGTGCAATTGCAGCAGGTCATAATGAATCTGATCATGAACAGCATCGATGCCATGAAGGATGTCGATGGAACGCGCGAACTCACCATCAAATCGGAGAGAGCGGAAAACGAACAACTCCTGGTCTCGGTCAGCGATACTGGCGTGGGGCTGCCCCCGCAGCAGGCAGACCAGATCTTCAATGCGTTCTTTACCACCAAACCACACGGCACCGGAATGGGACTTCGGATCAGCCGATCCATTGTCGAGTCGCATGGCGGCCGCTTGTGGGCTGCCGACACCTATCCGCGCGGCGCAAGCTTTTGTTTCACCCTGCCCGCCAAATGCGAGACACATAAATGACACATGAAGGACCGCCCCCGGGGCTTAGCCCCTGAGGTATCGCGGCTAGGCGAGTTCCAACTCGATCTTCTTCGTCGCGCGGTCCAGCTTGATAATGCGGAAGCTGCGCACTTGCCCGGCGCGTGCCGGTTCGGCCTTGGGAGGGCCGCCGGCGCCCGTCTTCCAGCGAGCCTGCAGCATGGAACTCAATGATGACAGGTCGGCCTTGGCTGGCGCGGCCGGTTCGGACGTCTTGGCAGCCGCTGCTGTTACCCGGCACGTAGCGTGAATGCGGTCGCCCAATTCCACGCGCGCCCGGTCTCCGGACTCGTCCATCAGCCGGCCCGTAACCACGTCGCCTTCGTTGTGTTCGGCCAGATATTCGTCCAGCCCCGTCGGCACCAGTTGCTTCATGCCCAGCTTGAACTGCCGCTTCTCCGGATCGATGGCCAGCACCTGCGCTGCCACGACCTGCCCGACCCGCAGCACATCGGCGGGATGGTTGATTCGCTTCTCCGCGCTGATGTCGCTGACGTGGATCATGCCTTCCACGCCCTCAGTGAGTTGCACGAACGCGCCAAACTTCTGAATGTTGGTGACCGGCCCCTCGATGGCCGATCCCACCGGGAATCGTTGCGCCACGTCCGCCCAGGGGTCACCCAGCGCCTGCTTGAGTCCCAGCGACATGCGGTGCTCGGCCGCGTTCACTCCGAGGATCACGACTTCGACGGTCTCCCCCTGCTTCACCACGTCGCCAGGCTTCCGCACTTTGCCCTTGGCCCATGACATTTCGGAAATGTGAATCAGGCCTTCGATGCCGGGCTCGATCTCGACGAAGGCCCCGAAATCCATCAGTCGAGTTACGCTGCCGCGGACCTTTTCACCAACTTTATATTTTTGCGCGATGTCGTCCCACGGATGCGCTTGCAGTTGCTTCATCCCCACCGAAATGCGCCGCTTGTCGCCCTCCGCACCCAGCTTGAGAATCTTGACTTCCACCTGCTGGCCGACGCTGAGAACGTCGCTGGGCTTATTGACCCGGCTCCACGAGATTTCGCCCACGTGCAGCAGAGCGTCGACGCCGCCAATGTCGACGAACGCGCCGTAATCGGTCAGGCTGCGCACCGTCCCCATGACCGTATCGCCCTCGCGCATCTGCGAATACAGCCGGTCTTTCGCGGACCGCTCTTCTTCTTCCGCCACTGCGCGGCGATCGACGACCACATCTTCATCGGCCACATCGAGCTTGATGATGCGGCAGCGAATCTCCTGCCCGACCAGATTCTCCATCTCCGCCGCATCGCGCACGCCGCTCCGCGAAGCCGGCATGAATGCGCGCACGCCCACATCCACGCTGAACCCGCCCTTCACCACCGCCGTGACCGTGCCCAGGATGGCGGCCTTGTCAGCGAAGGATTTCTCCAGCGCGCTCCAGTCCATCGGACGCTCCACTTTGAATCGCGACAGCTCGTAGTAGCCGTCCGGATCGCGTCCCTTCACGGTCGTCAGGATCCTGTCTCCGGGCTTCAACGTCTCGCCCTGCAATGCCGCGATCGGCAAAATGCCTTCGGATTTGTATCCGATGTCGAAGTAGACCGCCTCGGCCGTCACCGCGATGACGGTAGCCTCGATCTGCCTGCTTCCCTCCGCCTTGCGCGAATGGCTCTTCTGATACTGCGAGAAGATTTCCCCGAACGACTCTGCGGTCTCGGCAGGTTGTTGTTTCTGTATTTCTGGTTTGGAGCTTTCTGGATCAGCCATGAAAGATGACAGCCCTCGCGATTTGATTGTTTAGGATAGCATCGCTCGCCGAACCACCTGCACAGAGGCAGCCATCGCTAGCGCGCTACGGTCAACCCTGCCATAGCGACGCGGTCAACGCTGCTGTAGCGACGCGTCAACCCTGCGATAGCGCTAGGGTCAAGGCTCAAGGATTCGTATCAGGGCATCGCTTTAGCGATGCCGTAAAAGCTATAACGCAATCGGCTTTAGCCGCTGAGCAAGTCCGCCTGCGCGGCAGCCAAGCCGGGCTAGTCTCCCGCTCTTCGCGGCACGCCTGAAGGCCCGCCTTAATACGCAACTACTTCACCACCCACTGCGGATCTTCTTCCGGCTTCACGATCTGCCCGTCCCGCATATGAATGATCCGGTCGCCATACTTCGCCGCTTCCGGATTGTGCGTAATCATCAGCACCGTTTGCCCGAGTTCCTGGTTCGAACGCCGCAGCATTCCCAGCACCACGTCGGAGTTTTTCGAATCCAGATTTCCAGTCGGCTCGTCCGCCAGGACAACTGCGGGCTTGTTGATCAGCGCCCGCGCCAGTGCCACCCGCTGCTGCTCGCCCCCGGAAAGCTCCGATGGTCGATGGGGCAGGCGCTGGGTCAATCCCAGCAGTTCGGTAATGCGGTTGAAATGTGCCGCATCGCGGTCGCCATTGCCAGAAATTTCCTTGGCAATCATGATATTCGACCGTGCGTCGAGCGTCGGCAGCAGGTTGAACTTCTGAAACACGAACCCGATTTTGTGCTTTCGCACGCGGGTTCGCTCCGCGTCAGAAAGCGAGGCCAGGTCGTCGCCGTCGAGCACGACGCTGCCTCCGTCGGCGCGCGTCAGTCCACCCAACAAATAGAAGAGCGTCGATTTCCCGCTCCCCGAAGGTCCGACCACGCTGACAAACTCGCCTTTTTCTACGCTGAAGGAAATCCCGCGCAACGCTTCGACCTCAATTTTGCCGATGTGGTAGGTCTTGCGCAGATCCCTGGCTTCGATGAATGCTCCGGCCATCCTGCAAGAATCTTACACGAGGGGGAGAGGTGGAGCGGCGGCCTCGCCTCTTCGGGCCCGCCCGGGTCCGACAGAATGGGCTCATCACGCTGCCACGTAAGACGCGAAATATCGGCGGCTAGCTCGCACGGTTCGTATGCGGCACGGTTCGTATCAGGGCATCGCTTCAGCGATGCCGCATAGAACCACAAACGCGACCGGTTTCAGCCGCAGGCTTTTGCCCCGCGGCGGCAGAAGCCGGTTCCTTTATCTTCGGCTAATTCCGGCACGCCTGAGGGCGTGCCCCGATACGAACCTTATTTCGGAACTCTACAGAAAGGAATCTTCGGAAGAAAGAATTCTTCGGAAATTTCTACGCCACTCCGACGTGCCGCGCCATCGCGGCCGGCCGCTCGTGCAGCCGTTTGGGGCCGCGCTTCCGCACCAGCAACTGCCGTACCCGCTCCAGGAGATCCGCCGGCGCATACATTCCCTTGGTGAGAAAGACGTCGGCCTTGGAGTCGTGATCGTAGATGCGCACCTTGCTCGAGATCAGAATGGCGGGAGTCTGCGGTGAGGCTTCTTTGATCCGCGCGATCAATTGCGGTCCATCGAGTCCCGGCATCGCCATGTCGGCGATCACCAGGTCGATGCCGCCGCGCTGGAACCGCTCCAGCGCTTCTCCGCCACGCGAGAAGCTGGCCACGCGATAGCCCCGCGTCTCCAGCAGGATTTTTCTATGGGACAGAGACTGTTCGTTGTCGTCGACACACAGAATCGTGCGCTTGGGTTTCATCAGCCTTCCGCAACCTGCAGGGCGCGGGCCAGTCGCGATCCACAGAGGCTTTTCTCAATATGAAGAGTGAACTGAGCGAACTGCATGCTAAAGCCAATCCGCACTGCTGTAAAGTGCCGTCGATGCTAATGGGGCTTTCCGGCCATTGCATTTTTCTTCCCGCGAGAGAACGCAGTGTTTTCCGCATTTTTGGCACGCACTTCAAGAAAACAATTCAAGGTGGAAAATTTCCGATAACCGGGAGTTCACTCCGCCATTAACTATCCGGTTATCGCTGCAACTCTCGTCTGCATTTTTACGGTCCACGTTTCCTGCCAGGCCTGCATCCAAATTCTGAGCGAGGACGTCGCCGCTTAGTCCGGGCCCACAACTCCAGGAAGGTAATCCCGCTGGCCGATGTCCAAAGTAACCATGCTTGGGGCATTTCGAGGATTGACCGTAAAGCCCTCGCCAGATACGATTTTTGCTAGAATTCACCCTGCGTTCAAATAAGGGAGATTGCGCGCATCTCGTCCAGAAACATGGAATTAGCCAAACTTCACCTCCGGACGACGACACTGGCCAGCTTGCTTTTGGCGGCGTGCTCCTGCCAGACCGCGCAACGTCCGGCAACCCTCCTGCCGCGCGCTTCGGCGCCCGCTTTGCAATCGGCCACTCGCCCGCAGGCTCCGACGCAATCGGCGCAGCCGCCGGTTTCGCAGATCGAGTCTCCGATCCAGGAACTTCCCGTGGCCGGGGGGCCCAAGTCCGTTGCACCCGTTTCCGACCCGGTCGCCGATCTGATCGCTCAAGCCGAAAAGGAATATCAATTCGGCCTCGCCAACTATCACTCCAAGAAAACGGAAGAAGCGAAGCAGAATTTCGATAATGCCCTGAACGCGCTGCTGGGCAGCAACTTCGATATTCGCGCCGACAACCGGCTGCAAAAGGAATTCGACCGTATCGTCGCCGGCGTCGACGAGCTTTATCCCGGCGGCACCACCTCTGATGCCGAAAACCCGCAAGATCAGCAACAGAAATCCGAGCCGGCGCCCATCGACGAAACCAACGGCATGACGCCTGCTGCCGACGCCTCGACCAAGGCGAAGGCCGAAGCAGAATTAAAGAAGACGCGCTCCGACCTGCCGCTGATGATGACTGACCAGGTCGCCGGATTCATCGCTTACTTCTCGGGCCGTGGACGCGGCGTCTTCGAGCGCGCCTATTCCCGTTCCGGCCGTTATCACGACATGATCATCGCGACGCTCAAAGATGAAGGCGTCCCGCAGGATCTCATTTATCTCGCGCAAGCTGAATCCGGATTCCATCCGCTCGCCGTTTCCCGCGTCGGTGCCCGCGGCATCTGGCAATTCATGGCCAGCCGCGCCCGCGGATACGGCCTCTCTCACAACATGTGGGTCGATGACCGCCAGGATCCCGAGAAATCGACGCGCGCCGCCGCTCGCCACCTGAAAGATCTCTATGGGCAGTTCGGCGACTGGTATCTGGCGATGGCCGCCTACAACTCCGGCCCCGGCACCGTGCAGGCCGCCGTCAAGCGGACCGGCTACGCTGACTTTTGGGAACTCTATCGCCGCAACGTCCTGCCTAAGGAAACGCGCAATTATGTGCCTATCATCCTAGCCGTGACCATCATGGCCAAAAATCCGGCCCAGTATGGATTGCTGGATGTGGTGATGGAGCATCCCCTCGACTCTGATACGGTCACGATTAACTATCCCGTCGATCTGCGCCTGGTCGCGCAATGCGTCAATTCGACCGCGTCCGAATTGCAGGATCTCAATCCGAGCCTGCTCCGCCTGACCACGCCCCACGCCGGCGAATTCCAACTCCATATCCCCGCCGGCACCAAGGACCAGTACGAAACCGCCATCGCCGCAATCCCGGCGGACATGCGCCTGTGGTGGCGCTTCCACGCCGTGCAGTCCGGCGATACGCTGGCATCGCTGGCTCGGACCTATCACACGACGGCGAAATCAATCTCCGAAGTCAACCATCTCGACGGCACCGCGTTGGAAGCGAACGCACAGCTGGTAATTCCCGTAGCCCCGGGCAAGCATCCGCAAAGCGACACGGCGACCTATGCCCGCCGCATCACCCGATATAAGGTCCGCAAGGGCGATACGGTCGAAAGCGTCGCCGAAAATTTCGGTGTCTCGGCGCAGATGCTCCGCCGCTGGAACGGCATCCATGGCGACAGTCTCCGCGGCCGTAGAATCCTCGCCTTGCATCTGCCCATCTCCCCGAGCGCCCATGATGCAGAAGTTACCTCGTCGCGCTCCGGCAAGTCCAAGCACTCCACCACGCAGACGGCCAGCACCAAGCCGCCGGCCACCAAGTCGTCTCAGGTCGAGCGTCTGAAGAACAATGAAGACGTCGCCGTGGTTCATCACAAAGTGAAATCGGGCGAAACGCTCTACTCGATTGCCAGCGCCTACCGCACCACCGTCGCCGCCCTCAAGCGCGATAACCGCAATGTCGCCAATCTACGTCCGGGCATGATCCTGACCATCCAAATCGCCCGGTAGCCGTTTCCATCCCCAACTCCAGAGGGTTGCCCACGCTTGTCGCGTATTTTGCGACAGGGTTAGGACTTTGACCTTGTGAACGGAATCTCCTTCCCGTTTGGAAACCGGGCCGGGGAATATGTTCGCTACGAAGCCATCCAACTCGCTGTCGGCGCTACAATTCCACCGCGACTTGTTTCTTCAAAGAGGACTCATGCGACTCACCCAACTGCTGATCGTCATCCTGGTCGTCTCGCTATCTGCATCCCAGGCGCTACCCGCCTTCGCCGCCGATGGCGCCGCAACCTACAAAGCCAAATGCGCCACCTGCCACGGTCCCGAGGGACAAGGTAAAGTCGGTCCCGCATTGAAAGGCACAAGCTTGACTGCGGACCAGATCACCGACCTGCTGACAAAAGGCAACGACGCGAAAAAGCCGCCGCACAAGAAAGCCACCGCCGGCCTTTCCGCAGACAATGCAAAAGCGGTTGCCGATTTCGTGAAGACGCTGAAGTAACAGATTTTGCCGAATATATGGCTGGGCAGAGCTGCAAACTCTCGCGATTCTGCTCGCGCGCTTGCCGTTTCTGCTCCTGACCGTTCAGGTTGCTCCTAAAGCTCTCGCGTCTCGCCTTCGCGGGCCCTCATCGTGTTCGATTGTCCCGCGCGGGCTGCGCCAGAGTTCCCGCCTGCGGTCCCCCGGATATTTTTCACAAACAATTCAACTCCTCGTAACACTCCGTTCACACCGCCTTTCATACCATCGTCGCTCGAGGTCACAATGAAAAAAACAATTGCTTTTCTCTCCCTCGCAGCGGTCTGTTCGGTGGGCACCGCTTTCGCCCAGAACAGTAACTCCAACTTTCACGCGGACCCCATCAAACGCGTTCTGCTGATCAGCGTCGACGGAATGCACGCGGTTGATTTCACGAACTGCGCCAACGGAGTCAGCTCGGTTAATAATGGCAAGCCCTTCTGTCCGGCGATTGCCGCCCTCAGCAGGACTGGCGTTAACTATGTTGCTGCCAGCACCTCCAAGCCCTCGGATTCATTTCCCGGCCTCACCGCAATCATCACCGGCGGAAGCCCGGCCCTGACCGGCGTCTACTACGATGTCGCGTATTCCAGGAACTACGACGCCCCCGCGAAAACCACCGGCAACGGTGTAGCGGCCGGCCCCTGCACTCCTGGCGCGGCGCCAACCGGTACCACAACCGAGTATGAAGAAGGCATCGACATCGACCAGACCAAGGTGAACGGCGGAGCTCCCGGCGCGTCCTTGACTGACGGCACCATCGCCTCCATCGACCCCATGAGACTGGTCCGCAATCCAGCGAATGGCTGTAAGCCCGTCTACCCATGGGAGTTCGTGCGCGCCAACAGCATTTTCAGCGTGATCCACCAAAAAGGTGGGTTCACGGCTTGGTCCGACAAGCACCCCGCTTACTCCTCCGTCGCCTCCGGCATCGGACCGAGCGCCCTTGATGACTTCTACGCCCCTGAAATCAACTCCAACGTGGTCGGTCTTCCCGGAGTGACCACACCCACCGGCATCTCCTGCGCCACAGTTCTGGATCCCGGCTCGGACGTGACGGCCTGGACCAACAGCTTCCAGAACATTCAGTGCTACGACACTTTGAAGGTCGACGCGATCCTCAACTGGATCAATGGAAAGGACCACCTCGGCACGAAAAAGGCACAGGTCCCCACCATCTTCGGCATGAACTTCCAGGCCCTGAGCGTAGGCCAGAAGCTCATTGAGGCGAGCAACAATACGACCGGCGGATACCTCGATGCCGCGGGCACGCCCAGCGCCGCGTTGCTGGACGAATTCAAGTTCGTCGACGCCTCGATTGCCGCCTTCGTCAGGGAACTGAAGGAACGCGGACTCTATGATTCGACGCTGATCATCATCACGGCCAAGCACGGCCAGTCGCCCATCGATCCCGCCCGCTACGTTCCTCAGACTCGCAACTTCACTTCTCCCGCCACCGTCCTGGCCATGGCGGGCTATATTCCTGACTCGGAATCTCCGCTCGGCTCCGGCATTGGACCGACGGAAGACGACGTTTCGATCCTCTGGCTGAAGAGTTCGTCCGACACCGACGCCGCCGTCCAGTTGCTCGAACAGAATGCCGGTCCCACCGGAATCGCGCTCGGGCAGTTCTACTACGGCCCCTCGCTTACGCTTAACTTTAACGACCCAACCAAAGACCCGCGCTCGCCGGACATCATCGTGACCCCGAACGTGGGCGTCACCTACTCCGGCAGCCACGCCAAACAGGCCGAGCACGGCGGCTTCGCCCATGACGATACCAACGTCATCCTGCTGGTCTCGAATCCCAGACTCGCTGCCAGAACGGTAAAGGCTGCGGTAGGCACGGCCCAGGTCGCGCCTACGATCCTGGAATCCCTGGGTATCGATCCCTCGGCCCTGGATGCGGTTCGTAAAGAGGGAACGGGCGTCTTACCGGCGCTGGACCTCAAGTAGCGCATTCGCAAACCGCTTACGTCGAAGTTGGTGCCCCATCCTGACGTCGCGCAATTGGCGGCGTTAGGGTGGGGCCTTTGTTTTTGGGACGAATAATGTTTGGGCCGCGGCACACTCGGTCAGAGTTGCCGTTCGTTGAGGTTGTATAGGTATTGAGGGAATTTTGCTACACCTGACCACCGGGAGGATGCGGGTCGGGTCAGTGAGCGCTGACGCCTGTGGCTGTTGAAAAAGTCCTACGCGCGAAATTAGCAAAAATAAAATTGCGCTGGGATCCCCCACAAACGACTTTCTCAATCTTATAGGCTTTTGTATCCCCAAATTTTCGCTGTTTGGGAGGAACCCGGACTTTGTCAACAGCCACGCGAGATTTCAACAGCAGTCGTAAGAGCTGCCCCGTCAACGCGTAATGTTCAGAATTGACCATTCTTGCGCATTGGTTTGGGGCATTATCTCTCCCATGAAAAAAGAACTCAGCCGAACGGATCGGCCAACCACCGGTGCCCTGCGCGGCTCATGAAAGGGAGGGGAAGAGCATGACCAGATTTGAAAGCTCATACAAACCACCGATGTTTATGGCGTTACTATTCGCCGCTATGCTTGTAGGTGGCGGAATCGAAAGGGTCTTTGCTGCCATTGACCCCGGTGTTACCGTTGCTCCCGGCACTCTTGTCGGCGCAGCTACAGAACCCACGGTGATTTCGTCAAGCCCAAGTAACAAGGCCACGAACGTGCCGACCAGCACAAATACCAGCGATAACGTTGTAACTGGCTCCGAAGTGACCGCAACCTTCAGCCAGCTGATGGACCCCGAAACGGTTAACTCACTCACGTTCACGGTCAGGGAGAGCAACGGAAACGACGTACCCGGCACCGTCGTCATGAATGACGCACAGACTGTGGCAACCTTTACGCCAACTTGGTTCGCTCTCAACCCGAATACCAGCTATACCGCCACGGTTACGACGGCGGCGAAGAACGCAGCTGGAGTTGCAATGGCCAATCCCGTTGAATGGACATTTACGACCAACGTCGTCGAGTCTATCGGACAGACACCGGTACCCCTTGGAGGAGCAGGCCCTTTCGCGATTCTGACCAAATCCGGAATCACAGACGTTTTTCCATCTGCGATCAATGGGGATGTTGGAGCTAGTCCAATCACCGGAGCGGCTATCCACCTGAAGTGTTCAGAAATGATGACAGGGATAATTTACTCCGTTGATGCGGCCGGTCCTCTTCCATGCAGAGTGACTGCCCCCACCTTACTCACAAAGGCTGTAGGCGACATGCAAATCGCCTACAACAACGCCGCCGGACGAAAGAACCCCAATTTTACTAATCTGAAAGGCGGAAAGATTGGCGGGTTAACCCTCCTTCCCGGCCTCTACAAATGGACTACCGGTGTTTTAATATCAACGAATGTCACGCTCTCGGGTGGCCCAAACGCTGTCTGGATATTCCAGATAGCGGGAACTCTTACTCAGGCCAG